>ERZ825896.3284-NODE-3284-length-13906-cov-4.999061_pt1 | contig 13906 bp, 12 predicted proteins | sample MGYA00519858_ERZ825896 | MGnify/ENA primary metagenome ERZ825896 (study PRJEB31778, sample SAMEA3449214) | human gut metagenome | biome: human gut; feature: human-associated habitat; material: faeces | place: United Kingdom | collected 2010/2012 ... | reverse complement strand
TGCCCTTCGGGCAATTAAAATCTTTTCTAAAGATTTTAATTGGAGTTCAGTATAAGAATGCTCTGGAAAAATGGCAATGGCTGACAGTGAGGGAATGGTTACCCGCTTTCAGCCGGATTGGCCGTTTCGGAGACTTTGCAACCCTGGGAGGTAGGACTATGAACAGCACAAAACAAAAGCGGCAGCCAGTCCGCCATAAACTGAAGTTTACCAATGAAGACCTGTGGGGCTATATTTTCATCGCTGCCGCCATGATTATTTTCTGCGTCTTCACGCTGTATCCCGTGTTCAGCGCGATCTACACCAGCTTTTTCAATTACAAGCCCTTCGGCTCGGAATTTATCGGCCTGCAAAACTATATTGACACCCTGAAATATTCCAAGTTCAACCTGTTCTACAAGGCCGCGCGGAACACGCTGGTTTATACCGCGGTGGTCGTGCCCTTGTCATTGCTGATGTCCTTCTGCATCTCTGTGATGATCCTGCCCTTCCACAAGAAGGTGCAGTCCGTTTTCAAGGCAATGTATTATCTGCCCGGCATTGCATCCGGCGTTGCGCTGTCCGTGGTGTGGCTGTGGCTGTACGATTCTTCTCCGGACGGCATATTCAACCGGCTGCTGGGTGCGCTCGGCATTCCGGCGCAGAACTGGCTGTCCTCTACCAGAACTTCGATGCTTTCTCTGATCATCATGGCGCTGCTTTCCAGCCACGGTGTTCGGATTATTACCTATATTGCCGCGCTGATCGGCATTGACAACAGCTATTTTGAGGCCGCCGAGCTGGACGGCGCCACTTTCTTCCAGAAAGTGCGCTATATCGTCTGGCCGCTGGTGAAGCCCACGACTCTGTTCCTGCTGGTCACAGGCGTTATCGGTTCCTTCCAGGTGTTCATGAACGCCTACATGATGACTGGCGGCGGCCCGGACAACGCCACCACCATGATCGGCCTGCTGATCTATAACAACGCCTTTGTGTACGGCAAGTACGGTCTTGCCTGTGCCCAGGCCATCCTGCTGGCTATCGCCATCGCCATCATGTCCCTGTTCCAGTTCCGGCTCATGGGCGTGGACGTTGAGTATTAAGGAGGAGGATTATGGCTACTACCGGTTTGTATTCCCAGCACCTGAACAACAGAAAGGTGCTTCACCTCCGCAATACGATCATCGCCATCGTTCTGATCATTCTGGCGGCGGCGACGCTGTTCCCCATCTGCTACATGATTCTCTCGTCCTTCGGCCCCAACGTGTCCACGGCGGGCAATATGCGCACGATCCTGCCTTCCCGGTTTACGCTGGAATCCTTTGACGCGTTCTTCCATTTCAGCGATTATTCCCTGCGGTGGATTCTCAACAGCGTGGTTGTGGCGACGGGGGCGGTCATCGGCAACGTGATTTTTGCCTCCATGGCGGGCTATGCTTTCGCCAAGATCCGGTTCAAGGGCAGCAAGATTCTGTTCGGCCTGATTCTGGTGGCTATGATGATTCCCTATCAGGTGACCCAGGTTCCGCTGTACATCCTGATGGTGCAGAAATTCTCTATGACCAACACCTATGCGGCCATGATTCTGCCCGGCCTGTGCACGGCCTACAACATTTTCCTGTGCAAGCAGTTCTTCTCCGGCCTGCCCACGCCGCTGATCGAGAGCGCCAAGATTGAGGGCTGCAATCAGTTCCAGATCTTTGTCAAAATCGTCCTGCCCCTGGCCAAAACCGTGCTGGCGGTCATGGCGATCAACACCTTCATGGCCAGCTGGAACGACTTCTTCTGGCCGTTCCTGGTAACCAACGACCCGGCCATGTACACCATTCAGGTGGGTCTGAAGCAGTTCAAGTTTGCTAACGAAACGCTGTTCGCCCCGATGATGGCCGGTGCCACCATCTCCGCGCTGCCCATGTTCATTCTGTTCTTTGCGCTGCAAAAGTACTTTATGGAAGGCGTCACCATCGGCGCCGTCAAGGGCTGATTAGACTGTCAAAAAGGCCAACGGCCTTTTTGACAAGGGGGACCTGCAGTCTGCTGCGCGCACTCCTTGGCCACCTGCGGCGGCCAACCCGCACAGCTCCACGCTAAGAGCCGCCTTCGGCGGTTGCGCTCTGCACAGCGCTGCGGCGCTAGACTTCGCAGCCTGAGAAGTATTTTCTGCCAGGTACATGCCCCGGCAGAAAATGATTAAAAATTTATTTGCCGCCTGCGGGAGGCTTTCCTCTGCGAGGCTTTTTTGACACGTCGCGCAGCCCCCGCTTTCTCGGTGGGGGTTGCTGTCATACTGAGGTGACTTTATCATGATTCGATCTTACACACCTGACGACGAAAGCGCCATGCTTTCTCTGTGGAACACGGCGGGAGCCGTCATGGGCTATGCGCCTGTGCCGCTGGAGGATTTCCACCGTCTGCTGACCCGGCATCCGAACTTTTCCCCGGCGTACACCTTCGTCCTGGAGGAAAAGGGGACGCTTTTGGGCTTTGTCAACGGCTGCACCGGGGCGGGCATCCCCAAGGGAGATATTCGGGGATATTTAAGCTGCCTGATCTTAGCGGCGGAGGCAGATTCCGACGAAAATACGGCACTGCTTCTCTCTGCACTGGAAAACGCCTTCCGGAAGGCGGGAAAGACCTATTGCGCTGTCACATTTTTCAATCCTATCCGCCTGCCATGGATTCTCCCCGGCACACCGGGGCACCAGCACAACAACGCCCCCGGCGTGGCGACGGATCTTCCGCTGCATGACCGGATGCTGTCCCTGGGCTACCGGGAAAGTACCCGGGAATGCGCCATGTACCGGAATCTGGCAGATTATGAAACCCCGGCATGGGTGGAGGAAAAGGCCGCGAAGATGGGCGGGGAGGGCTACCACGTAGAGCGCTATGACCCCAGGCGGCACGTTGGCCTGGAGGAAATGGTGGCGGCGCTGGACAACACCATGTGGTCGGAGGAGATTCCGGCAGCCGGCAAAAGCGGCATGGATTTGCTGGTCGGCCTGAAGGACAATGTCTGCGCCGGATTCACCGGGCCTGTGTACCCGGAGAAAACGGGGCGGGGCTATTTTGCCGGCCTGGGGGTTGCGCCGCAGTTTGAGGGGCACGGCCTGGGTACGCTGCTGTTTACCGCCTTCTGGAGCGGGAAAAGCAGGCAGGAGCAAAGTATATGTCACTGTTCACCGGGGAAGACAACCATGCCAGGTTTATCTATCTCAACGCCGGTTTCCGGGTTGTCCGGACATTCGGCGTCATGCTGAAGGAGCTGTAGGACTATGAAGACACAGACTGTACTTGCCATCGGCGCCCACATTGGGGATGCCGAGCTGACCGCCGGGGCGCTGCTGGCGTCCTGCGCCGTTCACGGCGGCAAGACCGTGACTCTGGCGCTGACCGCCGGGGAAAAGGGTGCTCCCGCCGGGGCGGATATTGCCGAATACCGCCGGGGAAAAATCGCGGAGGCAGAGGCCTTTGCCAAAGAGCTGGGGGGCGAAGCCTACGTCTTGGATTACGAAGACGGCTTGCTGCCGGACAATGACGAGGTTCGCTTTGCCGTCTGCGACATCATCCGCAAGGTCAAGCCTGATATTATCGTCACCCACCACGAAAACAGTATGCACAAGGATCACATTGTCTGCCACAGAATCGTGGTGGACGCCTGGTTCTATGCCGCCATTGAGGGCTTTCAGCGGGAGCTGCCGAAGCATTTTGCCAAAAAGCTTTACTTTGCGGAAAACTGGGAGGATGCCCCCGGTTTTGAGCCATACGTCTATGTGGACGTGAGCGACGGATATGCCCTGTGGGAAAAGGCCATCGATCACCACTGGTTTGCGGTGCATTCCACCAGCTTTCCCTATAAGGAATACTATTCCCACTTAAAGCGTCTGCGGGGCATCCAGGGGCGGAAGGGCTACTGCGAGTGCTTCATGATTCCCAAAGAGCAGTATAAGCTGGTGCAGACATTGGAGAATCTCTGAAAATATGGAAATGAGACGAATGCTCGGGCAGAAGCTGGTATTCGGATTTCACGGGAAAACGCTGCCTGAGGAATTTAAGAATCTGCTCCGGGAATACAAGATCGGCAACGTGATCCTGTTCCTGCGCAACGTGGAAAGCGCGGAGCAGCTTCGCGCGCTCTGCGCCGAGATTCAATCGCTGGTTCAGGAAGAGACGGGCTACCCTGCCTTTATCATCATCGACCAGGAGGGCGGCATGGTGACGAGGCTCCCCCAGGACGCCGTAAACGTCCCCGGCGCCATGTCACTGGCGGCTACCGCAGACCCGGAAAATGCCCGCCTGGCTTCGGAGATCACCATCCGGCAGCTGCGGGGGCTGGGAGCCAACTTCAACATGGCGCCGGTGCTGGATGTCAACAGCAATCCAGCCAATCCGGTGATCGGCGTGCGCAGCTTCGGCGACGAAGCGGAGCGCGTGGCGTCCCTGGGCTGTGCCGCCATCGCACCCTATGCCGGAAGCGGGGTGCTGTGCTGCGCCAAGCATTTCCCCGGCCACGGCGATACGGCGGTGGACAGCCATCTGGGGCTTCCCCGGGTGGACAAAATGGAGGAAGCGTTGGAGCAGCTGGAGCTGATCCCCTTCCGCCGCGCCATCGAAGCCGGGGTACCGGCCATCATGATGAGCCACGTGCTGTTCCCGAATATTGAGCCGGAGCAGGTTCCCTGCACCATGTCCCGGCGGATGGTCACCGGGCTTCTGAAGCAGAAGCTGGGCTTCCGGGGGCTGATTCTCACGGACTGCATGGAAATGGGCGCCATCCGGGATTATTACGGAACGCCGGAGGGCGTGGTCGCGTCCATCAAGGCCGGTGTGGATTTGGCGGAGATATCCAGTGCCTTTGATCTGGAGCTGGCCGCCGCAAAGGCCGTCAACGAAGCGGCGGAGCGGGGAGAATTTGACGTGGAAGAGATCCGCGCTTCCGTAGAGAAAATCCTTTGCTATAAGAAAATGCTTGCGGCTCAGGCGGAGCCGGGTCTTTGCAACCAGCCGGAAGACCGCCGCGCTGCGGAAAGCATGGCGCGCCAGGCGATCAGCCAGATTTCCGGAACGCCCTTCCGGGCGGATGAAAACACCTTCTTCTGCGGCTGCGCCGACTATCGCGCCTCCGGCGCGGCCAATGCGGACGGGAGCGCTGTGACCTTCCCGGAGTACATGGCAAACGCTTTCGGCGCGGAGGGCTTCGTCACCGGAAAAGACCCGGACGAAGAAGAAATTCGCGCGGCGCTCCGGCAGGCGGAGAACTGTGAAAAAATCATCCTGGGCACCTGCAACGGCCATTTGTTCCGGGGACAGCTCGCTTTGGCGGAAGCCCTGGCGGCGACGGGAAAGCCCATGGCAGTGGCTGCATTGCGCAACCCGTACGATCTATCCCGGCTCCCCGAAACCGTCTGGAAGCTGGCCGCCTATGATTATGCCGTCCCCGCCTTCCGGGCGCTGGAGGACATCTTCCGCGGCGGCAAAGCCACGGGCGTCTGTCCTGTAAAGCTGCTGTAAGCATCCGGCAGGGTGAGGGGAAACTACATAGTATGTGCAAGAGCAGCTGACGGAAGTTGGCTGCTCTTTTCCTGAGGTCAGCGGGCAGCGTGTTCCGTCCCAAATCCGGCGATTACCCGGAAAAAAGCTGGATTTGTCTGCGGCATATCTTGACTTTTCCGGCGGACATTGCTACGATATAGGCAACACGAATGGGAGCTGCTGTAGGGCGGCTTTTCAAAAGGCTGCTGGTTAGCTTAGCCTAACTCGTGGCGGAATAAGCGCGGGAGGGATGAAATTTGAAGATTCTGGAGCATGGGCAGACGCAGGAGAAAACGCTGCTGTTTCTGCCCTGTACGGCGGAGCCGGTATGGGCGTTCACAGCTACTGTCGAGCTGCTTTCCCAGAAGTGGCACGTTTTTAAGGTGGTTTACGACGGCCATCAGCCGGAGTATCCCGGCGACTTTACCTCCGTGGAGCAGACGGCGGACGAGATCACGGCGTATCTGAAAGAACGGGGCGTCAGCCGCCTGGACGCGGCCTACGGATGCTCTTTGGGCGGGGCGTGCCTGACCCGGATGCTGGCGCTGGTCATCATCGAGGGGCTGACCATGTACTTAAGCGAAGCGGATGTAAAGCGCATTTTTGACGTGATCGCCGGGCGGTTCCCCAAAGCCACCGTGTTTGTCGAGACCATGAACCCTATGGTCGTTAAGCGCTTCAAGGAAAAATCCATCGAGGGAAGCCACGCGAAATTCACCTGGGGGCGTCAAAAACGGCGTAGCTCTGGCCGCGCTGCTGCCGGACTTCCGGCTGGCTGCGGAACACGGTCTGACCGAGGGCATGGCGGTGTTTGTCCCGATTTATAAGGTGCTGGACAAGCTGACCGCTGTGCGGAATATTTCCAACAAGATCATTGTGATGGAAAAACGTTAAGGAGGCGGAAAAATGTCTTTTTTTGAGAATACCCGCAAGCCGGAGGGCTTCGGCGGGGAGATCATGGTTGCCATGATGAATTTCGGCCATCGGGCGCTGGCGCGGTGGGGAATGCGGTTTCTGACGCTCCCGGCGGACGGGAAGGTCCTGGACTGCGGCTGCGGCGGCGGTGCGAACATCAAAAAACTGCTGGAAAAATGCCCGCAGGGCGTCGTGAAGGGCATCGATTACTCCCCCGTCAGCGTTGCGAAGGCGCGGGAGCTGAACGAGCAGGCCGTCAACGACGGCCGCTGCGTGATATGGCAGGGGAGCGTGGAGCAGATCATTTTCGCGAAGGACTGGTTCGACGCGGTCACTGCATTTGAAACGGTGTACTTCTGGCCGAACCTGCACCGGTGCTTCCGGGAGGTTTACCGGGTGCTGAAGCCCGGCGGCACATTTCTGATCTGCAACGAGTGCAGCGGCGACACGGACAAGGACGACAAGTGGACGCGAAAAATTGAAGACATGCGCCTTGGCCGCAAGGACGCCACGGACGAGGAAGTCCTTGCTGCGGCGCACCTTGCCAACTGCGACGAGTTCGCCGAGAAGCTTCCGGACAAGTGGAACACCAACATCGGCGAAAACGGCTGTGCCCTCTCCGGCGGCGAGCGTCAGCGGATTTCCATTGCCCGTGCCTTTTTGAAGGACGCGCCCATTATTCTGCTGGATGAAGCCACGGCCAGTCTGGACGTGGAGAATGAGACGCTGATTCAGACGGCGCTGTCCCGGCTGATCCAGAACAAGACGGTGCTGATCATCGCCCACCAGATGCGTACCGTGGCGGGGGCGGACAAGATCGTGGTGCTGTCCGACGGCGTGGTGGCCGAGCAGGGCAGCCCAAAAGAGCTGTACGAAAAGAACGGCATCTACACCCACATGGCGGATTTGCAGACAAAAGGACAAGCTTGGACGATTTAATCCCAAAAAGAATCCCGGCAAGGCTTCAAAACCTTGCCGGGAGTTTTTATGCTGTTTTACAACAGATTGGTCATGCTCTTTACGCTGATGCCCAGCGTGGACATGTTGTGCAGCAGAGCGGAGGTGGTGGGCGGCAGAATGCCGACCAGACCCAATCCGATCAGACCGCAGTTGAAGCCAATGATGAAGCGGTAATTCCAGCGGATTCGCGCCATCAGGGCGACGCTCAGCTGCCGCAGGGTGACAAGCGCACGCAGGTCTTCCGACGAGACGGTGATATCGGCAATCTCCTGCGCAATGGCCGCGCCGGTGGAAATGGCGATGCCCACGTCCGCCTCCGACAGCGCCGGGGAATCGTTGACGCCGTCACCGATCATGATGACCGTGTGTCCCTGCGCCCGGGCATTGCGGATAAAGGCCGCTTTGTCCTCCGGCAGAACCTCCGCGTGGACCTCGTCCACACCCACGGCTTTTGCTACGGACTGAGCCGTTCTGCGGTTGTCGCCGGTCATCATCACCACGTTGGAGATGCCGCAGTCATGAAGCGCCTTGATGGCTGCGGGGGCTTCCTCACGCAGGGGGTCGGAAATGCACAGCACCGCCGCAAGATACCCGCCGATGCACAGATACAGGTGGGAATAGCTGGGGTCAAGATCGTCAAACAGCGCCTGCTCGCCTTCCGGAATCTGACACTGCTCGTCCTCGAACGCAAAGTGGGCGCTGCCGATGATGACCTTCTGGTCGTCCACCATGCTGGAAATGCCATGGGCGACGATGTACTGTACCTGAGAATGGTACTCCTGATGGTCAAGGCCGCGCTTTTTGGCTTCCTCCACCACGGCGTTGGCGATGGAGTGGGGGTAGTGCTCTTCCAGACAGGCCGCGAGACGAAGCATTTCTTCCTCCGAGTGTCCGCCGAAGGGAACGACCTTCGCTACTTTCGGCGTGGCGTGGGTCAGCGTGCCAGTCTTGTCAAAGACGATGGTATCCGTCTTGGCGACATTTTCAAGGAACCGTCCGCCCTTGACGGAAATGTGGAACTGGGCGCTTTCCCGCATGGCGCTGAGCACCGCAATGGGCATCGCCAGCTTCAATGCGCAGGAAAAGTCCACCATCAGAACGGACAAGGTCTTGGTGATGTTCCGGGTGATGAGGTAGGTCAGCGCCGTGCCGCCAAGGGTGTAGGGAACCAGCTTGTCCGCCAGATGGGCGGCGCTGGCTTCGGCGGAGGACTTGAGCTTTTCGGAATCCTCGATCATCTTCACGATCCGGTCATAGCGTCCGCTGCCCTGCGCCTTCTCCACCTGAATGACGCACTCGCCCTCTTCGGCGACAGTTCCGGCGTAGACAAAGCTGCCCGGACGCTTGGGAACGGGCTGGAATTCGCCGGTCATGGAAGACTGGTTCACCATGGCTTCGCCGGAGACGACCTTGCCGTCCAGCGGGATCAGGCTGCCGGTGCGGACGATGATCTTATCGCCCACCTGCACCTGTCCAACGGGAACCAGCACTTCCGCTTCGCCCGCCTGCATCCAGACGTTTTCCACCTGTAGGGACATCGCGCCCGCCAGGTCGGCCACGGACTTCTTGTGCGTCCACTCCTCCAGAATCTCGCCCAGACGGAGCATGAACATGACGGAACCGGCGGTATCGAAATCGCCCCGGACAAGGGAGACCGTCACCGCTGTGGCATCCAGAACGGCCACCGTCAGCTTCCTGTGCAGAAGGGCGGATAGCCCCTCTTTGATGTACTTCCAGGATTTGACCACGGCAATGACCGCCGTCACCGGCGCAGGGAGGAAGATCTTGGAAAAGCCTCTGCGGCAGACCGCCATGATGAGCTTTTCCTCAAATTCCCGGTTCAGCGCCCGGGAGGTGTGTTCCGGCACCAGATCCATGCTTTCCGCCTTGGCGAAGGAGAACCGCGCCAGAGCGGAAACCACGGCGGCACGGTCTTTTCCGTAGCAAATGACCGCGTCCTGCGTCCGGTCGTAGACCGTCACATCCAGAACATCCTGCTCGTTTTTCAGATAGTATTCCAGCACATCCGCCTGATGCAGGGACATTCTCCCGCAGTGGAGATGCACCCGCATCCGGCCGTTGGATTCATGTAAAATACTGCATTTCATAGGTGTGTTATGCCTTCTTACGAGAGATTAAGGCAGTGTCCCGGATCATTCCGCGGGAGTGTCCTCGATAACGGCCTCGGCTTCCGCCTGAGCGCGGGCTTCATTGATGTCTTTGGCGTCGGCGTAAACGTCCTCGGCACCCTCACGGATGGCAGTGACGGTCTTCATGACGCTGTCCCTTGCCCGCAGAGCCGCGGCTGTGGTGTGGGCGTACAGCTTCTGGGCGTCCTTGCTGCCAAGAATTTTCAGACCAACTGTGCCGAACAGAAGACCTGCACCAAATAAACCAAATTTCTTCATAATGGGAACCTCCAATTTTTATATGTTGCTCAGCCTTACGCTGATATCTTTATATTAGCACCGGCTAACTCAAAAATCAACCGGCTTTTCCATTTTGGGGAATTCTTGTCAAAACTGTTCCCCGGAAAGAAAAAGATTAAAGCGCTTATTGTATATTTTTGAAGGTTTGCTTCTCCATAATAGGTGTATAGCCGGCGTGCCGTGGCTGATTGCGCGGAAAATGAGATAGAAAGGAGCCGACCGGGCAGTGATGCCAGTCAGCTCCTGTTTCGTTCATTTGTGTGTGAGGCTGTCCTGCGCTTCCTCCCATGGGAAGGGCTTTCCTTTCAGCACAGACCTGCGCAGATAGGAGAAGGTCTCCGCTTTGCCCTTCTCGGCCAGCATCCCCAGAATGAAGCGGAGCTGGCGGCTGGTCTCCGGGTGCATCAAATCCTTTTCCCGGCTGCGCTCGAAATATTGCAGGGCGGAATCGTCCCGGTAGGCTTTGCCCTGATAGGTCATGCAGGCCGCACGGCGATCCATCACCATCTCCACGAAGTACCGCCGGGGCATGGGGACAGGCTCGTAGCACTTCGTCTCCCGGTTCATGTCCGTCCAGTATTCGTAGTGGTGGCGGTTGCGCCCCTTGTGGTGCATCCATGCCTCGCTGTAGCCCTTGTCCTCCCGCTCGGCGGCGTTGGGACTGCGGTTGCCCTGATAGTACCGCGCCCCCGTCCAGAATTCCGTGGGGGAGTATTTGCTCAGGTCGTGGGTCAGCCCCTGACGGTACAGCCCCACCCGGAAGCAGCCCAGCATCACCAGCCAGCGGTGCTTGGTTATGGTCTTGAAATGCTGCCACGGTTTCACACAATTCCCTCCCAACGTAAGGTGCGGATTTTAGCCCTCGGCCACCACGATCTCCGAGACCTTCAGACCGGGGTTGCGGCGGCAGGTGAAGTCGATCGCCCAGAAGCTGGAGAATACCAGCAGACTGCGGCCGCGATAGTCCTCCAGTAGCTCCGCGTCAGAGCCGAGGTTCAGGTCGGACAGGTCGCCGGGATATTCGTCAATGAGACGGATTTCCTCATAGGGCAGCATATCCATCCGCAGCTCCACGCCGTACTCGTTTTTCATTCGGTACTGGAACACGTCAAATTGCAGCGTACCCACGACGCCCACGATGACCTCCTCGTAACCGGAGCCGGGAACCTTGAAGATCTGAATGGCGCCCTCCTGCGCGATCTGCTCGGTGCCCTTGACGAACTGCTTGCGCTTCATGGAGTCCTTGGCGGACACCCGGCAGAAATGCTCGGGTGCAAAGGTGGGGATGCCGGAATATTTGAACTTCTTCCCCGGAACGGTGATGGTATCGCCGATGGAGAAAATGCCCGGGTCAAACACGCCGATGACGTCCCCGGCGTAGGCTTCGTCCACGATTTCCCGCTCGGCGGCCATCAGCTGCTGGGGCTGGGAAAGACGCATTTTCTTATTGCCCTGAACGTGGAAATATTCCGCGTCCCGCTGGAACTTGCCGGAGCAGATGCGCATGAAGGCCAGACGATCCCGGTGCGCCTTGTTCATATTCGCCTGAATCTTGAAGACGAAGGCGGAGAAATCCGGGCTGAAGGGGTCGATCACGCCGCAGTCGGCGGTGCGGGCGAGGGGCGGCGGCGTCAGCTTCAGGAACGCTTCCAGAAACGGCTCAATGCCGAAATTGGTCAGCGCGGAGCCGAAGAACACAGGCGACAGCTGCCCGTCCCGGACGGCCTGCATATCCATTTCCCGTCCGGCGGACAGAAGCTCTACGTCGTCGATGAGCTGCCGGTGCTTTTCCTCGCTGTCCAGCAGCTGGGCAACCTGCGGGTCGTACAGATCGATTTCCAGTTTGTCCGCCCGCTTTTTTCCGGAGATGCCGGAGAAGAACAGCAGCTCGGCCTTCTCCCGGTCGTAAACGCCCTGAAAATCCTTGCCGGAGCCGATGGGCCAGTTCATGGCGTAGGTCTCGATGCCCAGCTCCCGCTCCACCTCGTCCAGAAGGTCGAAGGGATCCTTGGCCTCCCGGTCCATCTTGTTGACGAAGGTGAAAATGGGAATGTGGCGCATGGCGCAGACCTTGAACAGCTTCCGGGTCTGGGGCTCCACGCCTTTCGCGCCGTCGATGACCATGACGGCGGAGTCGGCGGCCATGAGGGTGCGGTAGGTATCCTCGGAGAAGTCCTGATGGCCGGGGGTGTCCAGAATGTTGATGCAGAAGCCATTGTACTGAAACTGCATCACGGAGGACGTGACGGAAATGCCGCGCTGCTTTTCGATCTCCATCCAGTCGGAGGTGGCGGCGCGGGAATTTTTCTTGCCCTTGACCACGCCTGCCTGAGCGATGGCACCGCCGTAGAGCAGGAATTTTTCGGTCAGGGTGGTTTTACCGGCGTCGGGGTGAGAAATGATGGCAAAGGTACGCCGCCGGCTGATTTCTTCGGTTAATTGAGACATAGTGTTCCCTCCAGAATATCGTTTTTTAGTTGCAGGGGAGGGGGACTATGGGGGAAAATGAAAACGCATACGGCCTCCAAAACACGATAAATAGGATAATCCAATTCAGTCTACCACATTTTTTCGGAAGATACAATAGGAAAAGGGAAAATGAACCGTTTCTTCATTGCCTTTTTTTCACTCCTGTGTTAAACTAACAATATAGTGAGGAGGGAAGCGGCGGATGGAGCTGAACGATATCTACGACGAGAACCGGAACCTGACGGGGAAGCTGCACAGGCGGGGAACGCCATGGAAGCCGGGAGAATACGGCGTCGTGGTCTGCGTCTGGGTCTACGACGGCCGGGGGCATCTGCTTCTGACCCGCCGCGCCCGGGAAAAGAGCTTCGCCGGGACATGGGAAAACTCCGGCGGCGCGGTGAAGGCGGGGGAGACCAGCCGTCAGGCCATCGCCCGGGAACTGTATGAGGAGACGGGCATTCAGGCGGAGCCGGAGGAATTTGAGCTACTGGACAGCGACCGGGAGCGCAACATCTTCTATGACCACTACTGCCTGTTCCGGCGTATCCCCCTGAAAAGCATCGTTTTGCAGCCCGGGGAGACGGACAACGTGATGTGGGCGAGCTTCGGGAAGGTGGACTGGATGATCCGCACGGGGAAAATGTGCAGGATCATCGGCCATCAGTTCTACAGGCAGGAAAAGGCGCTGCGTTTGCGCAACATGCCTAAGTTTGGCAGGTAAAATTTGGCAGGGGCAGGGGCGGTTTGCCCTTGCCTTTTTTGCGGTATCGGGATATAATGAAAAAAAGCGTTTTTCAGGTGTCCGGCGAAAACGCTTCTGCCGGACATGAGAAAAACGCTTTTATTATTTAACCGGAGGTAACTGTTATGATCACATTGATGAATCTGCCCATCCGCAGAGGCAACGCACCGCTTCGCATCGCCCGGGGACATTTTGCCACCAATCACTCCCACATCAATTACTTCGTGGACATCACCTACCAGAAGACCCGCCTGAGCGAGGCCAAGGACAGCGCCCATCAGCTGGTGTCCCACTTCATCAACGACACTCCGGTGGATACCATTCTGTGTCTGGACGGCACCGCGGTGCTGGGTACGTGTCTGGCCGAGGAGCTGACGAAAAGCGGCTTCCAGACCATCAACGCCCACCAGACCATCTACGTTCTGGAGCCGGAATACAACGCCAACTCCCAGATCATTTTCCGGGACAATACCCGCAAGATGATCACCGGCAAGCACGTTCTGGTGCTGATGGCCTCCGTTACCACCGGCTTTACGGCCAAGCGTTCCCTTGAAGCCATCGGCTATTACGGCGGCCATGTGGCGGGCGTCGCCGCGATCTACAGCGCTGTGGAGGAAGTGGCGGGCCACCCCGTGCGCAGCGTCTACACCATCAACGACCTGCCCGGCTACGCAAGCTACGACTACCGGGACTGCCCCTACTGCAAGGCCGGTCAGAAGCTGGACGCTCTGGTCAACAGCTTCGGCTATTCCGCACTGTAACGGCGGTGGAGACAATATAATAACATAATGAAAATGGGAGAATCCGCATTTCCGGCGGGTTCTCCCGTTTTGATACTATTTCCTGATTAAAATCTTAATTTTAATCAGGAAGGCATCGCCTG
>ERZ825896.3277-NODE-3277-length-13934-cov-2.789754_pt1 | contig 13934 bp, 13 predicted proteins | sample MGYA00519858_ERZ825896 | MGnify/ENA primary metagenome ERZ825896 (study PRJEB31778, sample SAMEA3449214) | human gut metagenome | biome: human gut; feature: human-associated habitat; material: faeces | place: United Kingdom | collected 2010/2012 ... | reverse complement strand
ATCATTTAAGGTTCCAGTAGCTTCTTTTCTATATCGTGAAATAAAAGGGATGGTGTTTCCCTCATCGATCAATTTAACAGCAGCTTCTACCTGCCATTTCTGCACCCCAAGTTCCTGGGTGATTACCTGTAAAATATCCATTTTTTCAATCTCCTCTTGTTGCTTGTATTTCTAATTTCTGTAACCGTCATTATTTTCTGTATCATATCCGTTTCCAGAATCATTGGTCCAGTTATGAAAGCCGCCGTCAGCAGTTCCATCTCCTGGCAGTCTGTAGTCCAGTTCCCCATCCAGATCCCGATAAAATGCCACCATGGACATTTCCATATAAGGCATGATCCAGAAAAGTGCAATATAGAACGTGAACACAGATAATAACAAAAGCGGGATAAAGCTGAGATTCAGCTTCACATATCTCCAGATATTTCCCTTCATCAGCCTTGCGCTCTCTTTCAGTGCCTGGATTCCTCCAAGCTCTGTGTCATCCGCCATGAGAAAGTAGGTCATGGCAAATGGAAGGGAAATAAGAAAATTCAGCAAAGTGCTTACAGCCAGCAGTCCCAGAGTCATGGAAAGCCACTGGATCTGGGAATCCACAGTCAGTCCCGGATCTGTGGTAAAGCTCACATAATAGTAAGGGATTGCTGTGACCAGCTGGATCAGCGCCAGCACAAAGCCTGCAACGATCACCCTGTCTGGCTGGTTTTTGAAAAAGTAGCCCAGATCTCCCAGAGAAAACTCCTTTCCCCTGGAAATATTCAAAAGCATATACCCCAGACCAGCGGAAATGATCCCCACGATCAGTGACACCACCAGCATAAATACTTCACTGAGAACCAGATCCAGCGCGGATGTGCCAGAAAATAAATTGGTAGAAAGGATTGTTCCTAAAGTATTCAGACCATACACTGCCAGAAGCCCAAGGATCACAGTTCCAACATGTCCCTGCAATGCCTTTTTTGCCTGCAGTTTGATTTCCTTCGTACTTCTTTTTTTCATAATCATCATTCTCCTTTGCAGTGAAACAGCAGGCCGGGATTCTGATGCATCCCGGCCAGATATATTGCAGCACCATTTCGCTGTTTTCACTTTTTGCTCCATTAAGCCATGCCAGTTGTTCCCAATATAGCATTCTTCCATCTGACATCTGTAATTTTTTAATTACGCCGTTCTCTTGTTTCCCCAGAAAAACAGCGCTACCGTACCAGGACCTGTATGGCTTCCGATGGTAGTTCCGATGTTATTGATCTCAACCTTCCCATTTAATTTCGGGAAACGCTCTTCCACCAGCCTTGCCACTTCCCTGGCATCCTCTATACATGCGGACTGGGAAATATAACATTTCCCACTATAGTCAAGTCCGCCCTCAGCGTACTCTTCCATTTTGTCTACAACAGCCCGGATCACCTTTTTCTTGGTACGGATCTTAAATCTTGGGATCAGTTTTCCCTGATCATCCATATTCAGCAGCGGGCAGATATTCAGCATCGTGCCGAAAAAGCCGCTGGCCTTGGAAATACGGCCTCCTCTGATATAAAACGTAAGATCTGTGGAAAAAAACCAGTGATGCAGGTTCAGCTTGTGTTCCTCCGCCCAGGCATGAACCTCCTCAATGGGTCTGCCCTCATCCCGAAGGTCTGCAAGTTTATCCATAAAAAGCCCATATCCGGAGGATGCTCCCAGAGAATCCACCACCAGGATCTTACGCCCCGGATATTTTTCCTCCAGATCCGCTTTTGCAACGTTAGCTGAATTGATAACGCCAGAAATTCCTGAAGACAGGCAGACATGGAGCACATCTTTTCCCTCTTTCAGAAATCCTTCGAAATATTCTTCGAATTCATCTGCATTTACCTGGGAAGTCTTGGTGGATGCACCATCCTGCATGGCCTTATAAAATTGGTCAAATGGCATAGACTGTCCCAGATCATCTGCATATTCTTTTCCATTTAGTTCATAATGAAAGCAGATATAGGAAATATTTCTTTTCTCAAAATGTTCTTTCGTAAGGTCTGCTGTGGAACAGCAGCTGATCACATAGTCGCTCATATTTCCCTCCTGTTACTAATTTTGCAAAACCTCCAGATCGGGTTCTCCCTTATTCTGGAAGAATTTCATTTCTGTACGCAACACTTGCCACTGTATCCGGATCCTCATCCTTGTTAAACCAGAACTGTGCCCGGTTGTCAATCTTGGTATCTGCAGTCTTATAAATATTCAGGTAATCTCCGTCCTCATCACACGCATAGCCTTTTTCCTCTGCAGCTGCGATCAGGTCCGCCTTCTTCGCACCCAGGGTAAATCCACCGGAAAGAGTAAGGGTAAGAGCATCACTGTCGTAATTGCCTACCTCAAGCTCCCGTACAAAACAGTTCTCGATGGCAGTTGCATCCTGGGTAAAATTGTAAACACTGAAATGCACACTCTGGTTATTCTTCATCATGTCTACAAATTCCAGATCCCGGCCAGCCACATAAGCGCCATCTTCCACATCCTGAAGCTCCCAGCCATTCTCAAGGAATGCAGACACCGGAGCCGGAAGGGAATAAAGATCTCCGCAGAATTCCAACTGTGGAGCCAGCAGATCATCTCCCAGCTCAGTAGGAGCGGTATAGGAAGATACGATTTCTGGAACTTCCTCGCTTACACTTCCCTTGTCATATCCTTCTGGCTCTACGAAGTTACGCATATCTACCTGCTTCAGAGTATTGTCATCCTTATATACATAGAAATGAACTTCCTCGTAATAATCTTTCGAGTAGGAATACTTGGTATACAGGTCTCCCTCGTAAGTATCGCTTGGATCACCATAAGCAGCTTTGATATCATCAAAATTGGATTTTCCCATTACGATTCCGCCAGGCAGTTCTACAGGAGTAGCCGCCACATCAAAATCATAGCTTGCATCAATATCAATTCCTGCTACCAGACACTGGTTTAATGGCAGCTGGTTGATTCCAAGATTGATCACATCTACGGAAACGCGGTCGTCCCCTTTGTAAAAACTGATGGAACCATAGGAATTGGTTCCAACGCCCATCTCCGGGTCCTCGTTCTTGCCAAGTGTCCAGTCTGCTGCAAAATCCTGGTAATACATAGGGAACTGGTAAACCTTATCCCCGATCTTCACCTGAAAATCGTACAGGCTGTCGGACAGCTCTGTAACCGTTTCTGCACCAGCCTCAGGCTCATCAGCAGCCTCTCCTGCTGCCTCTGTAGTTTCGGCTTCCTGTGCCTCTGCATAAGCCGCGGACGGAACCGCACACAGGCACATTGCTGTAAAAAGCACTCCCAATACTTTTCTTTTCATACAGAAATTCCTCCTTAGAATGTATATTTGATCAGTCGGCAAGGCCGAAAGCATCGTGTACTGCATTCATAGCCCGGATTCCGTCTTTTTCGTTGATAAGGACGGTAATACGGATTTCAGATGTGGAGATCATATTAATGTTTACGCCTTCATTGTAAAGGCTCTCAAACATCTTGGCAGCCACGCCAGGATTGCTGAGCATACCGGAGCCAACAATGGAAAGCTTGGCGATATTGCGCTCAGAGTGAAGCTCCTTGAAGCCAAGGCGCTCCTGGCTCTCCTCCAGAGTGGCAACTGCATCATCCAGATCATCCTTATTTACGGTAAAAGAAATGTCCTTTGTTCCTGCACGTCCGATAGACTGCAGAATAACATCTACGTTAATATTTTTCTTTGCAAGGGTATCAAACACCTTAAATGCAACACCTGGCACATCACGAAGTCCCAACACCGCAATTCTTACAGCATCTGTATCCAGCGCAACACCGCTGATCAGCATTCTTTCCACGCTAACTACCTCCTTAACTACCGTTCCTTCACTGTTATTCAGGCTGGAGCGGACCACAAGGGGCACTCCGTATTTCTTCGCCATTTCCACAGAACGGTTGTGAAGTACACCCGCTCCTGATGTTGCCAGATCCAGCATCTCATCGTATGTGATTTCTTTCAGCTTTCTGGCATTTGGAACCTTACGCGGGTCGGCTGTGTAAACGCCGTCCACATCTGTATAGATCTCACAGGCATCTGCATGAAGTGCTGCTGCCAGTGCCACTGCAGTGGTATCAGAGCCGCCTCGTCCCAGAGTTGTGTAGTCATCGTATTTATCTACGCCCTGGAATCCGGTAACAATTACGATCCTGCGGGCATCCAGTTCCCGGCGGATACGCTCTGTATCGATTCTTTTTAATCTTGCATTCTGATGGCTGCTTGTGGTATGCATGGTCACCTGAAAGGCATTCAGGGAAACCGCCGGAACGCCCAGCTTGTGCATTACCATTGCCATCAGGGATACGGACATCTGCTCACCGATGGTAAGGAGCATATCCATCTCACGCTTCGGAGGCTTGTCGTCCATATCATGAGCCATACGGATCAGCTCATCTGTATATTTTCCCATGGCGGACAAAACCACCACCACGTCATTTCCTTTTTTATATTCTTCGATACAACGGTTGGCAACATTATACATTCTCTGTTTGTCCCCAACGGAAGTACCGCCGAATTTCTTAACTATCAGCATAGTTTTTCCTTTCACGCTGTCAGTTTTATTTTTTATCTGCGCATACAGACAGTTTCACGCAGCTGCCCATTACCTGAATAACTGCGGTTTCATGTTATCAGTCTTTCACGCGGATCATGCCCAGAACATTCTCTCCAAGCGCTTTCACACGCTCTTTGTACTCGCCCTGTGTCATAAGTCTGGTAATAAAACCAAATTCTTCCGGAAGGGAATCCGGCTCGATCACAGCCTCAACCTTACCAAAAGCCTTATCCACTTCATCCAGGGAAGTATCCTTCACACGGACAAAGAAACGGCCTTCTACAGAATCCGGCTCCATCAGGGTCATCTCTTCATTGCTCCAGTTATTTGGAATGGTATCATGAAGATGCTTTGCAGCCTCCACAACGTCTGCTACAACTGCACTTGCAGTAGGAAGCTTGCCGGCTCCGCTTCCATAGAACATGGCATCTCCAAGCATGTTTCCATGTACAAAAATACTGTTGAACACTCCCTTTACGCCATAAAGAGGATTCTCCTGTCCTACAAGGAAAGGTGCTACAAGTGCGTAGAAGGAATCGTCTCCCAATTTCTTGCTTGTGCCAAGAAGCTTGATACTTCTGCCCATTTCTCTTGCGTATTCCATATCCTCTGGTGTGATCTTTGTAATTCCTTCTGTATAAACATTTTCAAAATTCAGGAATTTTCCATATGCCAGAGAGGAAAGAATGGCAATCTTACGGCATGCGTCCTGTCCTTCCACGTCAGCGGTAGGATCAGCCTCTGCGTAGCCTTTTCCCTGAGCCTCTTTCAGAACAGTATTGAAATCAGCGCCTTCTGTGATCATCTTATCCAGCATATAGTTAGTAGTTCCGTTCAGAATTCCGCTGACCTCATCGATCTCATCTGCGGTAAGAGAACCGTTGATGGCACGAATGATCGGGATTCCACCGCCACAGCTTGCCTCGAAAAGGAAGTTGATCTTTTTCTCTTTTGCAATTTCCATAAGCTCAGGACCGTATTTGGCAACCAGAGCTTTATTTGAGGTGCACACACTCTTGCCGGCTTCAAGTGCTCTTTTTGTAAAAGTATAGGCAGCACCGGTTCCTCCCATTACTTCTACTACAATTTTAACTTCCGGATCGTTTACGATCTGCTCAAAGTCATGAACAAGAATCTCTTCTACCGGATCTCCAGGGAACTCACGAAGATCCAGTACATATTTGATCTTAATCTCTTCCCCGGCTCTTTTGTTAATCAATTCATGATTGGTGCGGATGACTTCTACTACACCGCTTCCAACTGTGCCATATCCTAACACTGCAATATTTATCATCTGTCCGTTACTCCCTGCCTAAAATTTTTAAATAATGGATTCCTTCCATCTGTTCAATGTCATCCACCATTGCCTCAGCATCCCCTTCTCCCTGAAGGATCTGCACACTTAAGGTAAGAGTGGCAATACCACTGATGGGAATACTCTGATGTATGGTCAGAATATTGCCATGGTTTTCTGCAATAGCCCGAAGAACATTGGATAAAATTCCCGGCTCATCATCCATCTGTATAATAAAAGTGATGGTCTTTCCCTTGGCTTCCTCGTGGAAGGGAAAAATATCATCTTTATATTTATAGAAAGAGCTTCGGCTGATTCCCACAGCGTCTGCAGCTTCCTGAACCGTAGCTGCCCGCTTTGATTCCAGAAGCTTCTTCGCTGCAACTACATTCAGAAGCACCTCTGGCACAGCCCGCTCTTTTACTACAAAATATTTATTCTTATCTGTTGTCTTTGGCATCCTGCATTTCCTTCCACTTTCACTGCGCCCTGCAAATCTCTGCCATTACAGCCGCTGTATCCAGACATAATCCGGAAACTGGCATTGCCCTGTTACCGTTACTTCGTGAACAGCAGCATGCTTTTACTGCTGCTCTGCAGGTCTCTTCGCAAGTGCGATCCATTTCAGATATGCATTAATAAAGATATCAATGGCACCATCCATAACTGCATCTACATTTCCGGTTTCTTCATTGGTACGGTGATCTTTGACCATGGTATATGGCTGCATAACGTAGGAACGGATCTGGTTGCCCCAGCCGATATCCGTTACTTCGCCTCGGATTCCGGAAAGCTTGGCTTCTGCTTCCTGCTGTTTCAGAAGATATAACTTCGCTTTCAGCATCTGCATAGCCTTATCTTTATTCATATGCTGGGAACGCTCATTCTGACACTGTACCACGATTCCTGTTGGGAAATGAGTGATACGGATAGCGGATGAGGTCTTGTTGATATGCTGTCCGCCGGCACCACTGCTTCGGTAGGTATCAATACGGATGTCCTCATCATTGACCTCTACGTCCAGATCTTTCTCAATATCCGGCATTACATCGCAGGATACGAAAGAGGTCTGGCGCTTTCCAGCCGCATTGAACGGGGAAATACGTACCAGACGGTGAACACCTTTCTCAGACTTCAGAAGTCCGTATGCGTTCTCTCCGTTTACCTGGAACGTAACAGATTTGATACCAGCTTCATCGCCGTCCAGATAGTCCAGAACTTCAATTGAAAAGCCCTTGCGTTCAGCCCAGCGTGTATACATACGATACAGCATACTGCACCAGTCGCAGGCTTCTGTTCCACCAGCTCCTGCATTCAGTTTTATAATGGCATTCTCGCCGTCATACTCTCCTGAAAGAAGTGTCTTCACACGGATACTGTCAAACTGTGCCTGGAACTCATCCAGCATTTCCTGGATTTCTTCGATCATGGACGGATCATTTTCCTCATAGCTCATCTCGATCAGGGTCTCCATATCTTCTTTCTGGGTTACCAGATTCTGATAGGTTTCCATGTCGTCCTTCATACCCTTTAATTCTTTCATTTTCTTCTGGGATATTTCTGCATTGTCCCAGAAATCAGGCGCTTCCATTTCGCGCTCTAATTCTTCAACCCGCTTTTCTTTGTTAGCCAGGTCAAAGTGAATCCCTCACTTCCACTAATGGTTCTGTGTATGTTGCAAGAATGCTCTTGAACTGGTCTAATTCAACCATAGCTTCACCTTCTTTCTAATATTTCTGTGTAACTGTCCAGTGTTTTCTGAATCGTTACATTTCTTCAACAATGCCGCCGGCCTGGAATGTGTTTGAAAAATCATTCCCGCGATCCGCACGGCACACAGACTTTCAAACTATACAATAGCATATTCCGTGGGAAATTACAATAAAAAGCGATGTGGAAAGGAACAGCCACCCGTTACCGTTTCCTCTGTGAATAACAGTCATTCTCTCTGTTGCGATTTTTTCTCAAAAATGGATTTTAGAATAGGTTGAAAAATCTCTGTATTTCTTATATCATAAACTAATGGTTCGTTTGTGGAACATGGTTCTATGATATGATGATTTTGGTTAAAGCTATTAATGAAGAGGTATCATTTTTGAAGAAGAAAGAAGCGGTATTTATTGGTGCACTATTGGTTATTTCAGTGGTGCTTTGTATTTTTGTTTATGCGGTTCCACATGGAACTCATGGGTCGATCCAGATTACGGTGGATGGGGAACTTTATGGGACTTATTCACTGGCGGAGGATCAGGTGATCCAGATTGGGGATACCAATGTGTGTGAAATTAAGGACGGCGAGGTAAAGATGACAGAGGCGGACTGCCCGGATCATCTTTGCATGAAGCAGCCGGCAGTGCAGGCGGATATATTGTGTGCCTGCCAAACAGAGTAGTCATTCAGGGAGAGGGCGATTCAGATTCACAGGATTCCGAAAGTGGATTTGACGCAGTGGTGTAAGTGATGAATCAGAAAAAGACAGCGTATCTTGGGCTGTTTGCAGCCATTGCCATTATTTTCGGGTATGTGGAATCGTTGATTCCGTTTTTTGCGGGAATTCCGGGAATGAAACTAGGGCTTGCAAATCTGGCGGTGCTTTTTGTGCTGGAGAGGTATACGTGGAAAGAAGCGGCGCTGGTTTCCATTGTGAGAATTTTTATTATCGGTTTTATGTTTGGAAGCGGCTCCAGTATTATGTATAGCCTGGCGGGGGCGACCCTTAGTTTGATCGTGATGGTTTTTGTGAAAAATAAGATTGGATTCGGGCAGCTGGGTGTAAGTGTGGCTGGTGGCGTTTCCCATAACATCGGTCAGCTGCTGGTGGCGATTCCGGCAACGCATACGGTGGGACTGTTGTATTATTATGCTCCGGCGCTGATGGTGTCGGGAGTGATTACAGGACTGCTGATTGGAGTGCTGACGAAGGAAGTGCTTAAGAGGATTCCGTAATATGTTACCACCGTACGCATCTGGGCTGGATATATTCCACGCGGGGAGGCGCAACATTCCGCGGAGCTAACTGCTAACTGCGACTAAACATCTCAGGAGAGCCTTCGATGTTAAGTCTTCGTAAGCAGTGGATCTCCGCTCCATTAAAGGCGCGCCTTGAATGCCCCGCTTAGGAATATATTCAGCCCAAATGCTGTTGATTGAAAAAGAGCTCCTGACGATAGTTTTTGACTATCCTCTGGAGCTCTTTTCGTTATTCCGTAAGCTATCATTTTCTATGAATCTATCATGGACAACTTACGCTTCGTTTACTGTGTATCCGTCTTTCATTAATTCGAATTTATCCATCAATCCACTTGTCACATACACATTTTTGTCTTCATCTACGAATACGGCTTCTGCATCATATTTCTCTAAAAGAGGTTTCGCGGCGTCCAGACCCAGGACGAAGCAGGCAGTGGAGAGGCCGTCGGCCAGGTAACCCTGGTCGCAGACGATGGTGACGGAGGTGAGACCGTTCTGTACAGGATAGCCGGTCTTTGGATCCAGAATGTGGTGGTAGCGAATTCCATCTTCTATGAAGTATTTTTCGTAGTCGCCGGAGGTGGAAAGGAACTGGTTGGCGTCCAGGGTGATGGCTCCAAGATAGTCGCCTTCCGTGTCACGGGGATCGGTGAGGGCTACTTTCCAGGGGGAACCGTCTGGCTTTTCGCCGTAGGTCATGACACTGCTGCCACCAAGGTTCAGAATCATACCGAAAACGTCTGGCTGGGTTTGCAGGTAATCCATGATCTGGTCACAGCCCATGCCTTTTCCAACGGCACCAAGATCCAGGGTACAGCCATCAAGAAGGGTTACATTGTTTCCGTCCACCTGAATTTTCTCGTAGCCCACTTCGGGAAGAAGGGTGTCAATTTCGGACTGGTCCGGGACATGAGGATTCTCGCCGTCAATGTTCCACAGGCGGATGATCTTTCCAAGGGTGGGGTCAAAAGCACCGTCGGAATCCTGGGACAGTTGGCGGATTTTCTCAAGGTCGGCGGCAAGATCATCAGAAACTTCCATGGTCTTGCCATCAGCATTGTTCAGCTGGGAAATCTGGGAGTTTTCCTCTGTCCAGGAAAGGAGGGTGGTTTCCATTTCGCGGAGCTTTTCGCCAATCTGAGTGTTGATGTCCTCGCCTGAGGTATAAAGGGTTTCGGAAACTACCGTGTCCATTGCGAAATCTGCGTTGGTGTATTTTTCTATGTCAGATGCATAAACAACTGTAGTTGTTTTTCCCAGTACTGTAGCGGAAATGACAGTGAGAAACAGGCTGCCGCAGAGGATTCCTGCCACACTTCTCTTTCTCAAATGCCTTCTCCCATTAAACATATCCAAGCAGGTAAGTGATTGACCTCTGGACTGCTTTTTATAATGTACCTTAATTAAATCGACTTCATTCTGAAATCTTACTTTACTTCTTTTTTTACTCATATCCTGTTCTTTCTGATTTTATTTTCTCTTACTTTCCAATAGCTTTCGTCCATCTTTTCTCAGCGCGTGTTTAAAAAAGGCTCTCATCTTTCGCCTTCGGAATCCCGATCCGGATATTCTTCTTCGGGCAGATTCCCTGGCAGGCGTGGCAGCAGATACATTCTCCTGAGAGAGGGGTATCACCGTCAATGTCCAGATGAGCAGGACAGCGCTTTTTGCAGGCTCCACATTTCGCCGGACAGGTGCCTCTGTCACGGTTGAACAGCGCAGAGGGCGCTATAGGCATTATAGCAAAAATTGCGCCCATTGGGCAGAGGAACTGGCAGAAAAATCTTTCCTGAGTGCACATTCCGATCATGAGCAGAATCAGCAGCACAATCCCCACCTTGTAGGCAGCACCGGGAAGTCTGCCAGCGGTGAGCATGGAAAACACATCCCAGGGGCTCATGCCCTGAAGCTTGCTGTACCAGCCGGTAAGGATAGATACAAGAAGCACCAGAAGCCAGATATATTTCACCTTCTGCAAAATGCGGATGGCTTTTTCTGAGTATCCGTGACGGCCTTTTTTATGAAAAACCTTCTGGCGGATAAACACAGTCAGCTCGTACAATGCATCCCCAAGGGAACCAAATGCGCAGGCATATCCGCAGAAATGCCGTCCGAACAGGCAGGTTACCACCAGCAGCACGGCAGTCACATCCAGAAAGGAATTCCAGCTGATTGCCTGATGTGCTGCGATTGCCTGAAAAACGGACTTCACGCCTGCGAATGCTGTGGAAAAAAGTGCCGGAGCAAAAATGAAAAACAGAAGCTGGATGCCGGCGCGGATCAGCCGGATTTTTCTCTGTCTCTTTTTCATTGATTTTCCGCCTTTCCAAGTGCATCATTTACAGCGTTGATAATTCCAGTGGAACTGAAGGTTGCGCCGGAAATGGTGTCAACGTCTGTACTCTGGGAAGCCAGAATGGTGCTGATCACGCCCTGTCCCTGGGAAAGATATGCGGAGTCCTCACCTGGTGCACTTACCACCTGAATGTCTGTAATCGTGTCATTTTCAAGTGTAACCTGAACCTGGATATTGCCGCCAAAGCCCTGGCCGTCTCCTGTGTAGGTCCCGTTTTTGTAGACAAGATCTTCACTTTCTTCCTCAGAAGAAGCGTCCTCAGCCTCTGTCTCATCTGTATTCTTGTCATCTTTTTTCGCGTCCTCGGAAGCATCCCCGGAAGCCGCTTCTTCCGTCTGGGCTTTCTGATTCTTCGCTTCCTCTTCTGCCTTTTTCTTCGCCTCTTCCTGCGCTTTTGCAGCCTCTTCAAGGGCACTTAATATCTCATCCTGCTGTTTTTCCAAGGCCTCCACTCTGGTTGTCAGACTGGCGATCTGCTGGTCTTTTTCGGTATCACTATCTTTTTTCTGCATGGAGTTGTAGCCAAGAACGACACCAACGATCAGAAGCAGACATAAAACTCTCATAATAAAACTCTGGTATTTCATGGGTTATGCTCCTTTTGCCTGATTTAATGCATTTCTAAATGCCTGAATAAATCCCTGGGAGGAATATGTGCATCCAGATACTGTATCTACACTGTCTGCGGACTGCTTTCCCATAACCTGTCCAAGAATTCCCTCCCAGGCTGTATCTGCATATTCTTCATCATCATAGGAAAAATAAGTTGCTCCCACAATCTGTCCTCCGGATATTGTTACGGTAACCTGTACACTGTCTGGTCCGTCATTGCCTTCTCCAATGCCAGTGTAGGTTCCATCTGTATATGCACCAGCAGGCACAGGCGTGGGTTCTGGCGTAGCTGTCGGTTCCGGCGTCACAGAATTCTCCGGTGTATCCGTCGGTTCCGGCGCAGAAGTTGGCGCAGGCGCTTCAGTAGGCTCTGGTACAGCTGTAGGCTCCGGCGCAGTCGTTGGTTCTGGAACAGAAGTCGGCTTTGGCGTATTTGTGGGATTCGGCACCTCAGTGGGTTCCGGCGTTACAGAAGGCTGTACCTCTGTATTTTTTGCCTGCTCCAATGCTATTTTGGACGCATCCAGAATTCCCATAGAAGAAAATGTTGCACCACTTACAGTGTCAATTCCTTCTGTACTCTGCTTTTCCAGTATTTTAGGCTGTATGGATCTCCATGCCTTATTGAAAAAGCTTCTGGTATCTGAGTTTGTATTGGTTACTTCCGTAATTTTTCCGTCTTTAATTGTCAGTGTTATGTTAACCTTTCCGGAATATCCCATTGCAGACCCTGTATAGGTACCATCTTTCAAAAGCTTTACAACCGGCTGTTCATCTGACGGATTATCCGGAGTCTTGGTAGGATGTGGAATCTCCGTTGGAATTGGTGTTACAGTTTCATCAGGTACAGTAGTCGGGGTTGGAGTTATATCTTCTTCCTTTGAGTCTGTAGTTCCTGATTGATCAGCCTTTGAAAGAGCCTGGGATAAAGCTCCGAGAATTCCATGGGAAGAAAATGTTGCACCACTTACAGTATCAATTTCAGAAGTACTCTGTCTGGAAATCACATTGGACTTGATTGTTTTCCATGCTTTATTAAAAAATTCAGGTGTATCTGTATTTGTGTTGCTTATTTTTTTGATTTTTCCATTTTTTATTGTAACCTTTACCGTTACGGTTCCATCAAAGCCTTCTGCCTGTCCCTCATATACGCCATCTTTATAGCTGACAGAAGTATCTTTCTTCGGTTTCTTTGCAGGTTTTGGCGTTGGCGTTGGAGTTGGTGTGGCAGCCGGTGTGGCAGAATCACTGTTTCCTGCCTGTGAAAGGGCATTCTGTACTGCCTGGATAATCCCGTTTGAGGAATAAGTTGCACCGCTGACTGCATCCACATTCGGGGACTGGCTTGATAAAACCTTACTTACAACGCCCTGAGCGGAGGCAAAATAAGAGCCTGTTTCTCCAGAGGCACTCAATATATCAACAGCTGTGATTTTCCCATCTGATACAGTTACCTGTACGGTAATCGTTCCTCCAAAGCCAGTACCGCTGCCCTGGTAAGTTCCATCTTTATAGCCGCCTTCCGGAACTTCTGTAGTTGGTGTAGTGGTGGAGCCCTGACCTACCCCTAAAGATGCAGCCGTTTTTACTGGAAGGGTCTTTGAGCTTCCTTTTTTTATACCACTTTTTTTCTTTGAAATTTTGGAGGTTTTTTTCTTTGAAGATGATGATGTATTTTTGCCTGCTTTCAGCAGACTCTCCTCTTTTGCCTCGTCATCTGCTGCCTCATAGGAATAGGCTGTTTTCAGAAGCGATTCCAGATCCTGGGATTTTACAACCTCTCTGGTTTCAGCAGTCACTTCTTTTCCACTGCTGCCAGCCTGAGCACCTGCTGCAGCCACAGCCGCAATAACCACTGCTGCTGGAGCAAGTTTCACCAGATTCTTTTTTTCAAAAGGATTCTTATCACTGTCTCGTTTTTTCATGCTGTCTCCTGTTAAAATATGTAGCAAATTAAATTTCTCTTTACAAGCAAAAGCAGGGGCTGTTAAAAAACGCCCCCGTCTTTTGTAATGGTTCTATAACTTTTTATTTTACAGTTACTTTGAATTTCGCTGTCATACCGCTGCACTTAACTGTAATCACTGCGGTTCCTTTCTTAACGCCTTTTACAACGCCCTTGGAAGTTACA
>ERZ825896.3273-NODE-3273-length-13944-cov-8.462956_pt1 | contig 13944 bp, 8 predicted proteins | sample MGYA00519858_ERZ825896 | MGnify/ENA primary metagenome ERZ825896 (study PRJEB31778, sample SAMEA3449214) | human gut metagenome | biome: human gut; feature: human-associated habitat; material: faeces | place: United Kingdom | collected 2010/2012 ... | reverse complement strand
TAAAGGAAAATTCTTCTACCGCGAGGTCAAAGCCCCGACAGGCTACGAAGCGGATACCGACTTCCATCTGATTGACACAAGCACAACCGTAGACCTCATTACGCGGGTCGAAGTGGAAAATGAGAAGACGACCGAGCCGTTCATCAAAACATCTGCCGCAGGTATAGAAGGGCTGAAAGAGATCCCTGTCGGAACGCGCAGCATCATCGTTGATACGGTCACCTATTATAACCTGATACCAGGCAAGACCTATACGATGAAGGGCACGATCATGGACCAGGCAACCGGACGGGCCATTACGGTCAGCGGCAAGAAAGTCACACAAGAAAAGACATTTACGCCTGCAGAACCAAACGGAACCGTCACATTGCAATTTACCTTCGACGCTGGCAATTTTGCGGGCAAAAAATTAGTTGTCTATGAGCGCTTGTACCTGGAAGGCGAGCTGATCGCAAAGCATACGGATATCGGCGATGAAAATCAGACGGTGAAGATGATCCGTAAAGACGGACGCATCGAGTTTGAGACCGATCGCGGCGATGATGATGACGGCACGATCGGCATTGTTCCAAAAACAGGAGATAATGCACCACTAAAATGGATGCTCATGCTGCTTCTTGCAAGCAGCGCGGGACTTTTCGCAGTGTTACGGCGGAAAGATGATTAAATGGTTTTCTCCTTCTTCTCTGCGCTTTTGCGCAGATGATACTGATGCTGCAGGGGAAACTTTGCAGCATCATTTTTCAAAAGCTTATATATAAAGGAGGCAGCATATATGAGTCAAACATTTCGATCATTTCGATATTTTGATAAAGAGTATACCTTCGACGAATGGGTGCGAAGGGAGATTCTAAAAAACAAGGGGACAGACAATATCGCACAGACAAAAGACCTTGAAAAAATCTGCAGAGAGATCGGCATCACGCATAAGAACAACATAAGTAAAGCAGAGCTGTTCGATCTGCTGCTGCAAGCTGGATTCAGCAGTGAAAAGTTCGCAAAGAGATTTTCTATCGGCGTAGGCAGCCATGCTTTTCAGGACACGTTTGGTATCACCAATGAGGATGTCAAACGACTTGAACGGCATGGGGCGCTGACGGTAATCAGCAAAGAACGATACAGAGCGTTCGGCAAAAATTGCTATGCGCCGCTGTATGACCTTACCGAGATCTGTCAGATGACAGACGAGGATATGCAGGCACTTTTAGAGGCATATCCAAAACAGGTGCGAAGAAAAAAGCCGGTTCCAAGCCAGCCGTACCAGCAAGAAGATTACGAACCGGAGGAAGAGATAGAACGTTAGGAGAAGAAGAAGTGAACGAGGATAATTTTGCAAGAGCAATGTTTGCATCGATGTTTCAAAGGGAGCACGATTCCATCTGCATAGTAAATCCAAGAAGAAATTCCGATAAAATTACAAGCGGCATAAACCGATTGTTTCTGCAATACCGGCAAAATATCAGTATCAAGCTGCATCCGACCCATGCATATATGGCATTTGATATTGCCGAGGATTGGAGACAATGGTATACTCAAGGTGAGAAAATTCATCGAGAGGAAACGGAGATTATGAGGCTTGTAATTCATCCTGAAAGTAAATTTGCAAAGATAGAATTTGCAAATGAGAAATTCGACTGTTTTCTTGAACAAAACCGGATCAGCAGCGGATGCTCACCGGACTGTAGCGAGTGCTGCCACGATCTTTTCTACATAACGGAGAATGAATTCTTGTATCTTACTGCGTGGTATTTGCGCAAACATGGCTTTGCGGCACTATATAAAGTCTATCGAAAAGCGATAAGGCAGGCAGGTTTTGTAAAAGAAAATGCACCAAGACTTTCGGCATCGATTGCGGAGGAGTATGAACCAACCGAGCCTGAATACTATAATCTCGGTGAGTGGATGAACCTAATTGAACCATGCGCGTTCCTTGATAAAAAAGGAAAGTGCAGATGCTATCAAGCAAGACCTGCGATTTGTAGATTGTACGGAACTGCATCGAAGTGCAGCTACGCGAAAGGTGAAAGTGCAAAACTATGTATAGACTTGCGTGATATACTTTCAGCAAATTTTTATCTCCAAACAAAAGAAGGGCGATACATGAGACAGTGCCGCCCCATGTACTATTTCTTTCGAACGATGTTTTCGAGGAAAAATATTTTAGAAACGCTTTCTACCATGAAACAATTCATCTGCCTTTCCGAGGAAGAATTTGTGATGTGGAGAAGAAAAGAAACCTTGGATAGAATATAAAAGCATTCACGGCGGGGAAAACCCCCGCTTTTGTATTACCCCAAAAGGGAGGAGGAGACATGAAAAAAAGAATTTTAACCATTGTCTTGATTCTTTTTGTGCTGCAGGCGCAAAATGCGTTTGCTGCGCAAAAAGAGGTTACGAAGGAATATACCTTTGTGACAAATAAGGACGCAGAGTTGACCCTTGCCGATATCGGCAAAGGAGATTTATCAGAGATTCCGCTGACGATTGAAGCATCCGGCAAGCGCTATCAGGCTGCGGATGCTGAATTTTCGTTAGCGAAAGAGCCGGAGAAGGTCAAAGAAACCTATGAAGACCTGACCGCAAAGGAGGTACCGGAGAGCATCGAAAAAGACGGCGAGGTCTATACGCTGACCGATGTCAAATGGACGGAAACCAAGCGTACCGCGGCAACCGGAAGCAAACGCTATTACGGATATAACACGAAGCCGGATGCGCCTGCAGAAAAGGAAATCACTGCGACGCTGCCGGACGGCAGTACGATCACCGTTACCGGTAAGTTTGTAGAGATCCGGCGCGTGCAAGGCGGCTTTGATAAGCCGTTTGCAGTGACAGCGAAATTCATCGGCGATGCAGACGTTGCAAATTACATTCTGCCGGACGGTAGCAGTATTCCAAACGACGCATCGATACCTGCCTTCAAAGGCTATGAGGATGTGATTCTGAAGAATCTGGGTTACAGCCCAAAAAACTACCGGATTACTGACGGAAAATGGATCACGGACTACTACACCGATGACAATGGCGAAACGTGCCGCAAAGCGAAATTCACTGGCACGCAGCGCGGCACCGATTGGGTAGCCACTTACCGAGAAGTGTTAAGCGACGCCAGTCCGTCACTGGCCACCTATGTCGCGGAATGCACCTATAGCGGCGATCAGATGACGGTAAAAGCACTCGTAACCTATGAGAAAACAGACGGCATCAGCAAAACCGTGCTGATTATCGCCGGCACGATTTTAGCGCTCATGGTGATTGCGGGCGTGATTTCCGGCGTCTTAATGACTGCAAAAAAACGAAGAAAAGAAGAAGAGACCGCAAAGCGGTAGAAAGGAAAAAAGATTATGGCAAAAGTAATTGAGATTGGCCTTTACTGGGTCGCACAGTTTCAGACATTATTGATTCTTTTATGCGCTGCTGCTTGCGTTTTTGCAGGCATCAAAATGCTTTGGGGAGATGATGAAGACAAGGCGAAAGCGAGAAAGAACCTGAAATGGGTGGTTTTTGGCGCGGTGCTTGTTGCTGGCGCTACCTTTTTCGCAAAGGAATTCACAACATCGTTAACCTTTTAGCGGAAATGGACTTTCAGCAGGTATGCCTGCCGAAAGTCCATACCAAAGGATCTTGCGTGTTGTGGATTTTTTGGTATGGACTTCAAAGAAAAGAAACGAGGTGAAAGAAATGGAGAAGTATCAGATGGAAAAATCGGAAGAAGAAAAGGCAACCTATTTTGTAGATGAAGAGACATTGACAAAAGAGGAACTCGATCAGGTCTTTGATGGGAAAGGAGCAGAACAATATCATGAAGACGCAGGAGTTTAGACAAAAAGTTGCGGATGCGTTTGTTAAAAGTCTGACGGAAACGCCAAAGACATGGAAGCAGAGCTGGCGGGCAGTTTCCCGCGTGCCGCAGAACGCAGTCACAAAGCGGAAATATAAGGGGGTCAACCGATTGTGGCTGTATTTTCGCATGCAGCAGTTAGAAAGCGAAGACCCGCGTTTTGTGACGTTTCAGCAGGCAAAAACGCAGGGCTGGAAGATTAAAAAAGGAGAAAAAGGTACACAGGTGGAATATTGGTTTCCTTATGATCTTATCGAAAAAAAGACTGTCTCGTGGGAAGATTATGCTGACTTAAAACCGGAGGAAAAAGAAAACTATACGTTGCTTGCCAAATACTTCACCGTCTTTAATGCCAAACAGGTGGAAGGCATACCGGAGCTTAGCGTGCCGGAGGCAAAAGAGATTTCCGCAAGTGAAGTGGTGCAGACGATCTCAAAGAACATGCAGGTACCGCTTCTGCATGACGGAGGGAATCAAGCTTTTTACCGCATCACAGAGGATAAAATACATCTGCCTAAAAAAGAATACTTTGAAGATGATTACGCATATAATGCGACTGCATTACACGAGTTGGCACATGCAACCGGACACGAATCAAGGTTAAGTCGGGATATTGCCAATACCTTTGGCAGCGAAAATTATTCCTATGAGGAACTGGTCGCAGAGATGGCTAGCTGCTTTATGGCAGCAGAGCTTCCGCTTGATATGAGCCAGGAGCATTTTGATAACCATCAGGCATATATGCAAGGATGGGCGGACGGCATCAAACAGCAACCGGAAATCTTGATGAAGGCTGTCAAAGACGCGGAAAAAGCCGCAGACTATCTAAGCTGGCAGGGAGAATTAATCACAGAAAAAGAATTTACCGAAAAGCATCGCGGTATCAAAAAAGCAGGAGAAGTTTCCGGCTGGATGGTGGAAGGTATCGATACAGCAAAAAGCCTGCATCTGCAGCGCAGACTGGAGAAAAAAGGATATGTGAATGATTATGTAAAGGAATTCATAGCACACTATGATTTTTCGCAGCCGGCGGAGCTAAAAGGAAAGGGGGTAACCGCTTTTCTGATGCAGCCACTTGTCAGACAAGGCGGAGTCTATAAAACCAACGAGGAATGCAGGGCATGGATCGCGCAAGATCCGGAATCGGCATTTGTTTTGAATCATGCGTACATCGAAGGCAAGTTTTCGGAATTTGAAGGAATTACAGCGGAGAATAATCCGAAGTTATATTCTCTTATCATGATGGAAAGTGAAATTTTCAAAGGACTGATGGAATGTGATTATGTGCAAAACAACTGGGAAAACCGGATTCGCTTCGACGCCAGGTGCGCAAGCAGTATTTGCGATGCGCTCGGCATTCCCTTGCCGGAAAACGTAAAATACAAAAAGCTGGAAGTTAAAGGTTTCGAGTTGGAATGAACCGAAGGAGAAAAAGATGGCAATCACAAAAAAAGCACTTGCGGAGAAAATAAAGGAAAGCACGCAGCGGATCGGAAGGGATGAGCGCACGTTAGAAGCTGCCCTAAAGAGCATGGCACAGACTTATCGGTATACCTTTGAAAACCAGATCGCTATATTTTCGCAAAAGGAAGATGTAAAAGCTGTTGCGAGTATGCAGCTATGGAATCGCCTGCATCGCAATGTACGAAAGGGACATGCCGGAATTCGCTTATTGCGGCCGGAAGATTTTCTCGAACAAATATATGTTTGGGATATCGATGATACCGAGGGAGAATCTATAACGCTTTGGCAGCTTTCGGACGCCGCTGAGGAAAGTATCAAGCTGGCGCTTGACCGTCTTTACGGTGAAAAAGAAGAAAGTTTGCAGGAGAAGATTACAAGAATCACAAAGGAAGAAGCAGAAGATGTATACATGCAGAAGTTAGAGCTGCTGCAGAGTGCAATGGGAAGTTTTACGGACGCATCTTTAGCAGGAATTGAAAAAGGCTTCGATGTGGCCGCAAAGATGGCAGACTACATCTGCAGAGTTCGGTGCGGATATGAAACAGGTAAAATACCGCCGTTTGGTTTTTATGACATCCCGAAAGAAGTCCGCGAGAATGAAGATTTTTTCTATTTGCTTTTTTCTTCTGCCAGCGAAGCGGCATCGGGCATGCTTTCACTTCTTTCGCGGGAGGTCAAAAAAGAACTTGCAAAATACAATAAACAAAAAGAAGAAGAAAGGGGAACTGGGCATGAGAACAGAGAAAGAAATTCGGAAAGCAAAGAGCTGGATGCTGCTGGGCAGATACGGACGCGCAAGAGAGAAATTTCTGCAGGAGGAGAACCCGAAGCTTTACCGACAGATGCTGGAAGAGGACACAATACTGGAGTATCTGATGGATACGGACAAAGCGGCAAACGAGATGCTGGAGAATCTCATCCGCGAGAAAGCGAAGAACGAGAAGGTCACCGAGGAACTCAAAGCGAGCAATCCGCAGGAGTGGATCGCGAAGATGCAGCAGATTACGTTCGAAGCGGACAGTATCGTGAAACGGGAGCTGATTTTGAGCTTATAAGCATAGACAATTATATCTGTAAGAAATTAGATGAATGGCAGCAGGATACTGCAAGCTATATGCTTGGACAGTGTCTAGAAGATGAAACCTTTTTCTATGCAGCGGTTCGGGAAAGATATGAGAATTTTCAAGGAAAATACACGTATGAATTTGATAAAAAGCCGGCACGAGAAAGGGTGGAAGATGTCCATGCTTCGTATATTGCAGACCTTGCGATTGACCGAAATGAGGCAGAGGCAGAAGGATACTTTTTACCGCCAGGAATCGAGGTGGATTTTGATACGGTAGAAGTGCAGGCTGCAAGCAGAAGTAACTATAAAGGATACCTTGTTTTTGCAAGATTTGACCGACGGCAAGGATATGATGGTGAGAAAATTTACATAGGAAAACAGGAGAATTATCATGTGGAAGGCGAAAAGGCGACTTATGACAATCATGATAATTCTCTTCTTTTTATCACAGAAAATCGTCGCATGTTCGGATTTTTAGATGCCGGACGCGGCTGGATAAAAAGCCAGCAGGAGGCCATTGATATCGGAATTTTCACCGCAGAAGATTACAAGGAATACGCGGCGCTTTCCGATGGCGTTTTAAGTTATTTTGAAAAACTGCAGGAAAAACTGTTTTCGTTTGACATGGATGAGCAAGAAAGCGGGGTGCCTTTTTCCTATCCTGTATGGGAGCAGACAGAATCGGAGGATCTGCAGGAAAAAGCAAAGCGCATGATTGACAAATACTGCATGGATGAATTTGAACATTCTGCTGATTTTTCCATTCCGGAGGCGGTGGAACTTGCTTTTACAGAAACGTCGGATGGAAAGCATGAGATTCAGGTTTTTGCGGATCTTGTACATTTTGAGATACATACGCAAATAGACGGAAAAGAGGTAGATAAGAGAAGTTATAAAAGTCTTGAAGAGCTGATTGATCAAGAACTCAACAGGCTCTCCTTTTCAGAATTAACGCAGAATCTTCCGGAGCATGTTTGGACGGATAAGAGCCTGCGCTATTCGGTGCTTGAGGTTTATGGACAAGGGGTGTATGGCATTTGGGACAATCAAGAAGAAGCGTTTATCAGCATGGACGAGGCAGAGATTACAACATTTTCATCGGAGGAGGCGGCGCTTGCAGCGCTAAACCCGCCGCCAGAAATTGAACTCGAAACCAAAGAGGATGGCGAGCAGATCAGCTTTATTCCAAGCAAAACGAGAGAGGATGCGGCAGAACTAATCAGGCAAGAGGAGATCGACAGCCTTCTGATGCATGGAACCAATCACTCGCAAGGGCGCAGCAGGGTATGCCTGCTATACATGAAGAAAAAAACCTCTGACGAGATTGCAGAAGCCCTGCCGAGTATCTACTGTGGATGCTACGGGTTCTTCTCTTTTGGAAAGGAAATCAGCGTTAAGTACGAAAAAGAGGGGATTTATATCTCCGCAGGACGCAGCGTGGACACAAACGACTGCGTTTTTCTTTCATGGAAACAAGCCGAAGCGCGGATTCGCACGCTGGTTGTGCAAGGTGTCTTCGCAAGCAGAGCCGATATTGCGATGGCATACGGCTATGAGAAGATCAAGACCGCTCGGAGCCTGTTATATCTATGGAGTGACTTATCGGAGGAAGCGAAATGGAAGCACTACCTTCCGAGCGTAGAAGCCGTGGAGCAGCGCCGCCTTGGGAGAGTGGGAAGCGAAGAAATACTTGCGGAAAAATTATATGATGCGGAGTTCCTTCGCGAGATCACAGAAGAATATGAGCAGTTTTACCGCGACTATCAGAAAAACCACGCGCTGCTTCGTTTTACCTACCATCAGACGAGCGCTATATACGAGTTGCTCAAAGAACTTTCGCTTCCGCTGACAGATCTTTCGATGCAGACACCGGAGCTTATTGCACCGGAAAGCTTCATTACAGAAGATGAGATTCTCTACGATCTCAGAAAAAAAGGAAGCAGCTTTTCGGGCGGCAGATTCCGGATTTACCGCTATTTTAAGGAGGCGCACAGCCAGCAGGAAAAAGCCGCGTTTCTTCGTAGCGAATATGGGACGGGCGGCTATACGAGTCCATTTTTGGGAGAAGTATCCAGCACTCAAAATCATGACGGAAAAGGAGTAGAATACAAAAAAGTGCATTGTAAGCCGGTCAGCCTCACCTGGCCGCAGGTCGCGCAGCGCATCGATGCGCTTGTACAGGAAGGAGAGTATCTGAGCGCAGAGGAAGCAGCCAAAATCGAGAAAGAAACAGAGTCTGCGCAGGAGAAAGACGAAATTGTATCCGTAGAAATCGAAGCTATTTCCAAAGAAGCTGAAAATGTTGAAGCTGCGGCCGAAAACTATGTCATTACAGAAGAAACCTTGGGAGAAGGAAGCAAAGCGGAAAAAATCCAGCGAAATCTTGTGGCAATCCGCATGCTGAAAGAGCTTGAAACAAGAGACGCACCGGCAAGTAGGTTTGAGCAGGAAGTTTTGGCCGGATATGTCGGTTGGGGAGGAATTCCGGAGATCTTTGAAGAAAAGCACGAAAGCTATCAGAAACTGAAAAATCTCCTCACAGAAGCAGAATACAAAAGCGCAAGAGAAAGCGTGCTTAGCGCCTACTACACCAAACCGGTTGTTATTGACGCCATGTATCGCATACTGGAAAACTTCGGTTTTGACGGCGGAAATCTTTTGGAACCGTCTTGCGGCGTCGGAAACTTTTTCGGAAGACTGCCGGAGGCGCTGCGCGAGGGGACAAACCTTTACGGTGTAGAACTTGATAGTTTGACGGCACGAATTGCGCAGAAGCTTTATCCAAAAGCAAGCATTATGCAGACAGGATATGAAGAAACAACGTTCGCGGATCATTCGTTTGATGTTGCCATTGGCAACGTACCGTTTGGGGATTTTGGAGTGAATGACCCTGCCTACCAAAAAGAGAACTTTTTAATCCATGATTTTTTCTTCGCGAAAACGTTGGATAAGGTCAGAAGCGGTGGGCTGATACTTTTTGTCACATCTAAAGGCACCATGGATAAGAAATCATCCAAAGTTCGTGAGTATATTGCAAAAAAGGCAGATCTTCTCGGCGCAATACGCCTTCCAAGCAGCGCTTTTTCCGCTAATGCCGGAACGAAAGTAACCAGCGATATTTTGATTCTGCAAAAAAAGGAAATTCCAAAAGACCCAATGGAAGACCTTGCATGGCTTGCTATCGGCACGGATGAAAACGGGCTTTCGTACAACCAGTATTTTATTGACCATCCGGAAATGGTAATTGGCAACATACAGGAGGTATCAGGGCCGTATGGCAAAGACATTGCTTGCCTTCTTTCAGATTCGGAAAGTCTTAAGGATAAATTGAAAGAAGCAGCAGAAAAGATCAGCGGACACTATAGCCCTCTGATTCTCTTTGACGAAGACGAAGAAAAAGTAAGCAGCATCCCTGCGGATCTTGAAATGCCAAGCTTTTCTTACTCTATGAAAGATGGAAAACTGTTCTATAAAGAAAGCTCGGTGATGTATCCGGTAGACAGGGGAAGTACCGTAAATGCAAGAATTGTGGGAATGACGAAGCTTAGGGAAGCGCTTCAAAGTCTAATCCAGTCGCAGATGGAAAACAAAGACGATAATGAAATTAAAAGTCTTCAAGAATGTCTAAAGGAGATCTACAGCCGCTTTACAAAACAATATGGCGCAGTAAACAGCAGGGCAAATGCACTGGCATTTCGTGATGACAGCGCTTATCCGCTGATTTGTTCGCTTGAGGAGCTGGATGAGGAGGGCAGTGTAAAAAGGCTTGCGGATATTTTCTATACACGAACCATCAGCGCAAAAAAAGAATACACAAGTGTGGCAAGTGCAAAGGATGCACTTGCGGTTTCCCTGCGTGAAAAAGGGCGAGTGGATCTATCCTATATGCAAAGCCTCTATGATGAGGATGAAACGAAAATCATAGCAGAACTTTCCGGTCAGATTTTCAGAGAACCGGATTTCGACATCGACGCAAAACCCCGCTACCTTCCAAAAGACGAATATTTATCCGGAAACGTGCGAAGAAAACTAGCCGAAGCAAAAGCAGCCGCAGAGATTAGTCCGATCTATCAGGAGAATGTTTCCGCGCTCGAAGCTGCGCTTCCCGCATGGCTTGACGGCTCGAAAATCGATGTCAGACTCGGCAGCACCTGGATACCGCCGCATATTGTGGAAACCTTTATTGCAGAGCTTCTTGACTTAAAGGGTTGGGGACGCGAATCACTTTCAGTGACCTATCATCATTTGACAGGAACATGGAATGTGGAAGGAGGATATCGCTGGTCAGTCGAAGCGCTTAGAACCTATGGAACGAACAAAGCAGATGCTTACCGCATTATCAGAGACACCTTAAATCTTCGCACTGTTACTATCACAGAGGAAGACGCAGACGGCAGGAGAATCGTAAACTTAAAAGAAACAACGCTGGCTTGCCAAAAGCAGGATATCATCAAAGATAAATTCAAACAATGGGTTTGGAAAGATGTTGACAGACGAAAAGAACTGGAAGAGATCTATAACAAGCAGTTTAACAGTATCGTTGCGAGAAAGTATGATGGAAGCTTTCTTAATTTTCCTGGGATGAATGCGGCAATTACCTTAAAGCCACATCAAAAAGACGCGGTTGCAAGGCAGGTTTTTGGCGCAAATACACTGCTTGCGCATACCGTCGGTGCGGGGAAAACCTTTGAGATGGCAACTGCCATCATGGAGAAAAAGCGACTTGGGCTGTGCCATAAGGCGATGCTTGTTGTTCCGAATCATCTGACAGATCAATGGGCAAATGAGTTTTTAAGACTCTATCCAAACGCAAAAGTGCTTGCCACAACAAAAAAGGATTTTACCCCGATGAATCGCAAGCGCTTTTGCTCAAGGATTGCCACCGGTGATTATGACGCCATTATCATCGGACACAGCCAGTTTGAACGAATTCCGTTATCCAAAGCGCGGCAGACAGCCTTTATTCAAATGCAGATTACTGATATTGAAAATGAGATCGCAGTGCTTTCTGAAGCGCGAGGAGAGCGCATTTCCATTAAACAGTTGGAACTGATGAAGAAAAAGCTGACGACAAAACTGCAGGCGCTTAACGATGCAACCGTCAAAGACAATACCATCACCTTTGAGGAGCTGGGTATTGATTTTCTTTGTGTGGACGAGGCACACAATTACAAGAACCTTGCACTCAATACCAAGATGAGTAATGTCGCGGGAATCTCCGGCGCATCGGCAAACAAAGCCTATGATATGTTTGCCAAGTGCAGATATTTGGATGAAATCACAGGCGGAAAGGGTATCACCTTTGCCACCGGCACACCGGTATCCAACTCTATGGCAGAGCTTTATACCATGCAGCGCTACTTGCAGTATGATACCTTAGAGGAACTGAACCTGCTTTCTTTTGACGCCTGGGCGTCAACGTTCGGTGAAACGGTGACGGCTTGGGAACTTGCGCCCGAGGGGACGAAGTATAAAAGAAGAACGCGATTTGCGAAATTTTTTAATCTGCCCGAACTGATGGGGACGTTCAGCGAGGCTGCCGATATCAAAACTGCAGATATGCTAAATCTTGATACACCAAAGGTTGTGCAGGAAACCGTCACGGTACCGGCAACTCAAATGCAGCTTCAGACCCTGCGGGAAATCGGAAAACGCGCAGACGCCATTCGCGACGGCAATGTCGATCCGTCAGAGGACAATATGCTGAAGATCACCACGGATGGCAGAAAACTGGCACTGGATGAACGAATCCTGCTTGGTGGAACGCAGCATCCGCTTGGAAAAACGAAGGCAGACTATTTGGTAGAGGCGGCTGCAGAAATTTATCACAGAACAGCAGAGAAAAAATCCACACAGCTTATTTTCTGCGATTTGAGTACGCCGAAAAAAGACGGAACCTTCAGTATTTATGATGAAATACGCAAAGGACTGATCGCCCATGGCGTGGCTGAGGAAGAAATCGCATTTATGCACGACTATCATACCGATGCGCAAAAAGAGAATGTGAGACGAAAAGTGCGCACCGGCGCGGTGCGCTTCCTGCTTGGCAGTACGCCGCTGATGGGCGAAGGCATGAACGTACAGAACAAATTGATCGCAATTCATCACCTTGATGTGCCATGGCGTCCGAAAGACCTTGATCAGCGCCAGGGAAGAATCGAGCGGCAGGGAAATGAAAACAAAGAAGTGTTTGTATACCGTTATATTACAGCAAACACCTTTGACGCGTATTCTTGGCAGACCCTTGAAACCAAGCAGCGATATATCTCGCAGATTATGACCAGTAAGTCTGCGGCGCGCAGCATGGATGACATTGACGATACCTGTCTTGACTATGCGGCGACGAAGGCACTTTGCACCGGAAATCCGAAGATTAAGGAGAAGATGGAACTGGAAAACGACATTTCTCAGCTAAAGCTGCTTGAGCAGAGCTATCATGCGTCTTACATGCGGATGCAGGACGATCTTTACAGGGCGTATCCGGAAAACCTTGCGGCAATGCTGAAAGAAAAGAAACTGTACCAGGAAGATCTTGCGCTATATGAGGCGAACAAACAGGATCAAAACATTGCAGCCGGTGATGCTCTGTTTACCGATCCGCAGACAGCAGGTGCAGCGCTTTTTGCGATGAGCGCAAAATATAAAGAGGAGATCGGCTGGAAAAAGATCGGTTCTTACAAAGGCTTTGACATCAGCAGTCTGTTTGAAGACAGCTACTATAAGCTGCGCGTGAAAAATCCAGCGCAAAAAAGCGGATATATCATCAAACGCGGCGCGGAAGCGGAGAAAATTATCCCAAATATTGATGCGCTCTTTGCAGGCTACAGCGAGCATCTTGCAAAGCTGAAGGATTCTATTGCAGAGCTGGAGGAAAGCATGGAAAAACTGAAAAAGGAACTTGAGATGCCGTTTGCTTATACCGATGAGCTTTCTGAAAAAGAAAAGAGGCTTTCTGCACTTGACGAAGAGCTTCTGAAGGAGCAGAAAACAGGAGGGGAAGAAGCGGAAGAGGCTGCCGAAGACAAAGAGATAAAAGTTGCTTATGAAAAAGACAAAGACTGGGAAATATAGCGGCAAGAACGGGTATTTTTCATTGTGTGCAGGAAGAAAACATGCTATACTATGCATAGAGATTACAGACAGAAAGGGCGGGATTACAATGGATAAGCGCTATACAGGCAGACAAGTCCTTGCAATTATGAGAGAAACGTTTCCAAACAGCGAAGCAGACTTTCAGCCGGAGTTTTTAGACCACTTTGAGCATGCAGTGTTTTCACAGGACGAATTAGAACAGCTGCTCGAAACCTTTCCGAAAACGGAAAATCAATTTCGCAAAGCGTATACCTATCACGGTCTGTAGCGGTAAACGCGGCTGGCGATTAGGTGAGACAATGGAAAATGCAAAGTGGGTGGAATGGACAGGAGAAGACAATCAAGCGGCGAAGACGGAGGATTGCTGTGCGAAAAGAGTTTGAAATTCAAGGGTGTATTGAAGTTCCACCAGAAGTAACAGAAGACGAATTCTGGAATGCGTTTATTGAATTTGTGGAATCCAAAGGATGGTCATTTGGTGGTG
>ERZ825896.3270-NODE-3270-length-13955-cov-2.798777_pt1 | contig 13955 bp, 13 predicted proteins | sample MGYA00519858_ERZ825896 | MGnify/ENA primary metagenome ERZ825896 (study PRJEB31778, sample SAMEA3449214) | human gut metagenome | biome: human gut; feature: human-associated habitat; material: faeces | place: United Kingdom | collected 2010/2012 ... | reverse complement strand
AGCGCAGCGTCGCGGTGGGGTCGACAAACTCATTGCTGACGCCGATGGGAAAATCCGGCACTAGCTCCGCATTTTGCAGGGGGTAATACGCCCCCTCAATGTCCACGCCGATCAGCTTACCATCCCACGGGAACACCGAGAGATACTGCCATTCGCCGCGCTGCAAGGTAAGGTCTTTGCCGGGGACAAGATAATGGATCTCGCTGGCGGTATCTGCCAGCACTACGTCCACGCCATGCTCAGCTAAAAACAGGCCAGTGGAAAGGTTGGCAATCGTATGCTCCAGCCGGGCACCGCCCAAGGCGCCCAGCATGGTGACCTGGGTATAGCCGTTTTCCAGCAGCCATTTGGCGGCGTAGTGGGTGTCGGTGTCATCTTTGACGTGTGGCAGCACAATGGTATCGCTGTCGGTATCAGGCTGCGGGGCAGAATCAAAATCCCCCACGATCAGATTCGGGCGCACACCCAGGCAATCGGAATTGCGGTAGCCGGCATCGCAGGCTACTACAAAGCTGCCGGGGCGGCAGTAGCGCTTCATAGCTGCATCGACCGGCACGGCCGAAAGCAGGATCGCGTGTTTCATTATTTTTCCCATTCTTTCCTGGCGCTGGCTTCCTCGTACATTGCAAGGTAGCTGGCATAGCGCGTTTTGCTGATTTTGCCTTCCTCAACTGCCTGTCGCACCGCGCAGTCGGTCTCGGCACGGTGCGAGCAGCCGGTGAAGCGGCACTGCCCAAAGTAAGGCTCAAACTCCGGGAAGGTGTGCTGGATGTCCTCTTTGGGGATGCGGCAGAGCTTCTGGGCTTCCAGGCTGGCAAAGCCCGGCGTGTCGGCCAAACGGCCGCCGCAGATTTCAAATATCTCCACCTCGCGGGTGGTATGGCGGCCGCGGCCCAGCTTTTGGCTGATAGAGCCGGTCTCCCGCTGCAATTCAGGCGCCAGAGCGTTCAGCAGTGTAGACTTACCCACGCCAGAGTTGCCGCAGAAAGCACAGAGATGATCTTTGATCTGCGCCTTGATCTCGTCAAGGCCCTCGCCGGTCTCGTAGTTCAGCTGCACCAGCGGGATGCCACTAGTTTTGTAGGCATGCACCAGCGTATCCGCCGCGCCAAGGTCAGCCTTGGTCACGACCAGAATCGGCTGCACGTCCTTATAGATGGCCGCTGCCGCCAGCTGATCCAGCACCAGCGTGCTGGGCACAGGCTGCACGGTGCTTGCCACAATGAACAGCACATCCAAATTTGCAACAGGCGGGCGCACAAACACGTTTTTGCGAGACCTGATCTCGTCGATGACCGTACCGTCCGGGGAAAGCTCTACCCAATCGCCTGCCACCGGCTTTATGCCGCTTTTACGGAAGATGCCGCGCGCCTTGCATTCTTTAATGCCATCCGGCGTTTTTACGTAGTAAAAGCCGCCGATGCCTTTTGTGATATAGTTCATAGCGTTCCCCATCAAAGCGGGTTGCCCTGGGCATCGCAGCGCTGGCCGTTCTCATTCCACATCGTGCCATCGGTCAGCTGGTGAATCTGGTGTGTACCGTCTGCGCTGGGCCACCAGCTTTCTTCAATAGTGCTGTCACCTTCATCGCCGTTGCCGGTATCCGTCGGCGTTTCGACGACTTCAGGCACACCGGTGGAGACCACCAGCGTGATAGCCGATGTGATGCGGGCATCGGAACCGGCGGCCGGGCTCTGGCTCAAAACGGTACCGGCTGGCTGTTCGCTGGCCTGCTCGACCACGCGGACCGAGAACTTGCCCTTGATCTCGTTGCGGGCATCTTCGAGCATACGACCGGTCAGGCTGGGCACAGGCTGGGTCTTGTCCTTGTCCTGGCGGCTGACGTAGACGATGACCATCGAGTCACCGGTGACGGTCTCGCCGGCAGCAGGCTGGGTGTAGATAACCGCACCGGGGGCGACGGTGGCGTCCACCATCGGCTTTTTGGTTACGCGCAGGCCCATGTCTTTCAGGGTCTGCTCGGCATCCTCAGCCACCATGTTTTTCGTCTCGGGGATCGTAATATACTGGGTGCCCAGGCTCACGGTCAAGGTGATCTTCTGGCCCTCCTTGACAGTACGGCCGGCCTTGGGGTTCTGCTTGACGATGGTGCCGGCGGGCTCGTCGGAATATTCTTCCTCTTTCTGCAATTTCAGCAGAGAGTTATACTCCGAAGCGCGGAACTCATCCTCGGTCATGCCGATGAAGCTGATGAGGGTGACGTCGTTACGGTTGGAGAAAAGCAGGTTGCTGGAGTTGGTGAAGATCAAATAGATTAGGATAGCAGCACCGATGACAAAGGCAACCGCCATGCCAAAGAAAATGGGCAGCAGAGAGAAAGGCTTCTGGCCTTTTTTCTTCTTATTCTTTTTGCCGCGGCCGGGGTTCTGGGTGCCCACACGACGGGCTTCTCCGGTGCGGATATTGCTGCCGGACTTAGCCGCTGCCTTGGTTCCAGCCGCCGATTTTGCGGCAGGTTTTGTGCTGTTTACCACGCGGTTGATATTCCTTTCCGGGTTGTCCTGGGTGTTGCGGTACTCATACGCAAAGCGGGCCGAGGGGTTGCGTTTGAAAGCCTCGATGGCTTCCAGCATTTCCTGGGCGCTCTGGTAGCGGTTGGCCGGGTCCTTTTCCATGGCTTTTTCGGTGATCTGGCACATGGCTTCGGGCACATTGGGGGCCACCTGCGCCAAAGGCTTGGCCTTATCGGAGATCTGCATGATGGCGATGGACACAGCACCATCGCCGTCAAATGGCAGCTTGCCGGAGAGCATCTCGTACAGCATAACGCCCACTGAGTAGATGTCGGTGCGGGCGTCGGTCTTATCGCCCTTGGCCTGCTCGGGGCTGATATAATGCACCGAGCCAATGGCCTTATCGCTGACGGTCTGGCTCTGCGCACGGGAGAAGCGCGCAATGCCGAAGTCCATCATTTTAATCGATCCGTCTGCCAGCAGCATGATGTTCTGCGGCTTTACATCGCGGTGAATGATGCCCTTGGAGTGGGCGTGCTGCAAAGCGCTGAGCACCTGGGTGGCAAAGTGTACAGTCTCTTTCCAGGTCAGGGCGCCGCCGCGCTGCTTAAGGTACTCCTTCAGCGTGATGCCGTCCACATATTCCATGACAATATACTGCAGACGGTCCGTCACGGAGACATCGTAGACTTTTACGATGTTGGGGTGATTCAAGATGGAAATAGCCTTGGACTCGTTTTTGAAGCGGCGGACCAGCTCCTCGTTATCCAGGAATTCCTCTTTCAATACCTTAACGGCGATGGCATTGCCGGTCCTGGTATCGGTGCCGCGGTAGACGTTGGCCATGCCGCCCATGCCGACCAGACTTTCGATCTGATACCGTCCGTCCAGCCGCTTTCCAATGAGATTATCCATGATTGACCTCCGTAATTTCCACGCCCATCAGCAGCACGGTGATGTTATCCTGCCCACCGGCCTGCAAAGCTCTATCTACTAAGATGCTGGGGGCCTCAAAGAACGGGACCTCCCGCAGCACCAGTGCAATCTCTTCATCCGAGATCATGTTGGTCAGGCCATCACTGCACAGCAGCAAAATGTCGCCGACTTCGATCTCGCAGCGGTTATATTCCGGCACGATATTGGCCGAAACGCCCAACGCCCGGGTGATTAGGTTCTTTTTGGGGTGCTGGGCCGCCTGCTCCCGAGTGATCTTGCCACTGTCCACCAACTGCTGGACCATTGAGTGGTCCCGCGTGATCTGACGCATCTCGCCCTCGTGGAAAAGATACGCGCGGGAGTCGCCCGCATGGACCACATGCGCCAGCCCCCCGCCGGCATACGCACAAACGCCGGTCGTACCCATGCCCATCATCTCAGGGTCCGAGGTGGCTTTTTCATACACGGCGCGGTTGGTAATATCAAACCCACGCATGATAAAGCTTTTCTCGCCGCCCGGCTGCAGGGAGCGCATCTGACGGGCAAAATACTGCTGCATCGTATCGGTGGCAATGTGCGCGGCGATACGCCCGCCATTGACGCCACCCATACCATCGCAGACAATGCCCCAGGCGGTACCGCCCGGCAGCTGCTGCGCGCAGTAGTTATCCTGGTTTTCCTGGCGGCAGCTGCCGATGTCAGTAATTGCGGCAATCTTCATTCAGGTTGGTTCCTTTCCGTAGTTTTCAGCAATTTTCGGCCTGCTGGGCATCCTCGCGGCGCAGCTGGCCGCAAGCGGCACTGATGTCCGTGCCCAAGCGGCGGCGCACCGTGGCGTTCACGCCCAGGCTTTCCAGCTTTTGCTGGAAACGGTGCACGTTGGCGTCGTCCGTAGCGGAGTACGGGCTGCCGTCCACGGGGTTGATGGGAATCAGGTTCACATGGGCGCCCATGCCTTTAATAAGGTTGGCCAGCTTTTGGGCCATCTCATCGCTGTCGTTGACGCCGCGCACCATCGAATACTCAAAGCTGATGCGGCGGCCTGTCTCCTTCTGGTAGCGGCGGCAGGCCGGGATCAGCTGCTCCAGCGGGAACGCATCGTTGACAGGCATCATGCCGGAGCGGGTCACGTTATCCGGCGCATGCAGCGAGACCGAAAGCGTCAGCTGCAAATGGCGCTTGGCCAGCTCGTCGATCTTGGGCACCAGGCCGCAGGTGGACAGGCTGATGTTGCGCATGCCGATGTTGACACCCTCCGGACAGGAGATGATCTCCAAGAAGTCCATCACATTGTTAAAATTGTGCAGCGGTTCACCGATGCCCATTAAAACGATGTGAGAGACTCGTTCTCCGGAGTCCTTCTGTGCGGTGTAAATTTCTGAGGCAATCTCGCCCGCGGTCAAATCCCGCACGCGGCCTGCCTGGGTAGAGGCGCAGAAGCGGCAGCCCATGGCGCAGCCCACCTGAGTGGACACGCAGACCGTGTTGCCATACTTGTAGCGCATCAAAACCGTCTCGATGCAGTTGCCGTCGGCCAATTGCAGCAGATATTTGACCGTACCGTCCTTGGATTGCTGGCGGCGGCGGATGGTGGGCGCTGCGATGGTGCAATTTTCCGCAAGTTGTGCCAGCAGGATCTTGGGCTGGTCGGTCATCTGGGAAAAATCCGTCACAAGCTTCTGGTGCAGCCATTTAAAAATCTGCTTGGCGCGGAATTTCGGCTGGCCCAGGCTGACAAGATACGCGGTCAGCGCGTCCAGCGTAAAATCGGATAAGCAAATCTTCGTTGCTTCGCTCATGCTGCGTTCCTCCCTTCTTTACTATTATAAACGATCATTGTGTACTTTCTGTTTCCAAAATAGCGGCAAAAAATCCGTCAGTGGCCGTTTTATGCGGCAAAAACAGTGTGCCATATTCGCCCTGCTGCATGCCAGGCAGTTGCAAGGCGGGGACAGCCACGTGGAAACGCGGGTTATTTTCGAGGAAAGTTTTCACCTGTTCCTCGTTTTCGTCACGATTGACTGTACAGGTAGAATACACCAATCGGCCGTTTTCGGCAAGTAAATCTGCGCCATTTTGCAGGATCTTCTGCTGGCTTAGCAGCAAATTCTCTATCCCGTCCAAATCTTTATAGCGAATGTCCGGCTTTTTGGCTATGACGCCCAAACCCGAACACGGCACATCGCACAGGATGCGGTCGAATTTGCCCCAATCGCTGCGGAGCTGGGCAGCGTCGTTCTGCACGGCTTTGGCACAGGTGACACCGCAGCGGGCAAAGGCTTTGCGCAGCAGCGGCACGCGGGATTCCACATACTCGCCACTGATTAGTTTCCCTTGATTCTGCATGCACTCGGCCAGCGTCAGGCTTTTGCCTCCGGGCGCGGCACAAAGGTCCGCTACTTTCTGGCCAGGCTGTGCCCCCACACAGAGGGCAGCAAACTGGCTGGCCAAGCCCTGCACGTGGAAAAGCCCCCTGGCAAAGGCCCGGCTTGCGGCGGGCGAGCCGTTGAACTCCACCAGCAGCGCATGGGGCCATGGTCCGGGCCGGACGCTGTGGCCCTCGGTGTGCAGCAAATCGGTCAGCTCTTCGTCGGTGGTGCGCAGGGTGTTGACGCGGATGGCCGTAGCCGGGCGCTCATAAAATACGCCGGCCATGGCGAAGGCTTCTTCACCGTACTGGTTATACAGCAGCTTTGCCACCGCGGGTGACAGGCAGTAATAGGTGCCCAAGCGCTGCAGTGGGTTGGCAAAATCGTCCTCGTGTACCTCGGTTACAACGGCCTTGCGCAGTACGGCATTGACCATACCGGCGGCGCTGCTTTTGCCGAGGGCTTTCGTCAGTCGGACGGATTCATTCACCGCCGCCGACATGGGCACCTGCATATACTTGGCCTGGGCCAACCCGCTGCGTAGCACGGCACGCACCGGGGCGTCCAGTTTGGCGACCGGCTTTTTGGTGTAGCGGTCGATTGTATAGTCCAGCAGCGGCAGGCGCTCCAGCGTGGTGTAAAAGATGCGGGCCGCAAAGGCGGCGTCGCGGGTGTTCATGGGCGGGTCACACTTTTTTAGTTCGGCATCCAGCACCAGGTTGGCGTAACCGGCCTGTTCCTGGTGGATCAATGCCTTCACGGCCAGGCGGCGGGGCGTCACAGGCGGTCCCCCGCTTTTAAGCGCCTACCGGCGGCCCAGGCGGTGCCAGCCATCGGCTTGCCGCCCTCAGGCGTAACGGTCAGCAGAGCCACTGCGCCGTTTGCGGCGGCAATGGTCAAGGGCTTAAGGGCCAGCACGGTGCCGGGGGCCGCATTCTGCGGGTTCTCCGCCAGGCGGCTCTCCTGTACCTTGATGCGCTTGCCCTCATGCGCAAACCAAGCCACCGGCCAGGGGTTCATACCACGCACCCAGTTGTGGATGTGGGCTGCGTCTTCGGTGAAATGGAACTGTGCCATCTCCTTGGTCAGCGGCGGGGCCAGCGTGGCCTGGGCGTCATCCTGCTTTTGGAGTTTCAGCTCGCCGGCGGGGATCTTCTCCAGCGCCGTGACCAGTGTTTTGGCACCGACAGCGCTGACGCGGTCAAACAACTCACCGCTGGTCTCCTCGGGGTCGATGTCAACCGGCTCGACCATCAGCACGTCACCGGTGTCCAGCCCTTCGTCCAGCTGCATGATGGAAACGCCGGTCCCGGAGTCACCGTTGAGCACCGCCCACTGGATAGGTGCCGAGCCGCGGTATTTGGGTAGCAGCGACACATGCAGGTTGATGCAGCCGTACTTGGCTACATGCAACAACTGCGGCGGGATGATGCAGCCGTAGGCCACCACCACGATGATCTCCGGGGCCAGCTCCTGGATGATGTCATCCGAAGAACCGTCCCGTAAAGTGCGAGGCTGATAGACCGGGATTCCACGCTCCACCGCCAGCTGTTTGACCGGCGGGGCCGTCAGGATCTGCTTACGGCCCACCGGCTTATCGCGGCGGGTAAATACCGCGCAGACCTCGTGCCCGGCGTCCAGCAGGGCTTGCAGGCTGGCAGCGGCAATATCCGGGGTGCCCATGAACAGGATACGCATGATATCAGTCCTCGTTTTCTTCGGGGTAATCGTCTTCGTAGAAATGCTCGGCCAGGTCCATGATGGTGATGCCGTCCAGATGGTTGTTCTCGTGCTGGATGCAGCGGGCCAGCATATCGTCAGCCTCCATCTCAAACCACTCACCGTGGCGGTCCTGGGCCTTTACGTTGACATGCTTGGAGCGCTTGATAGCGCCGTTATGGCCGGGGAAAGACAGGCATCCCTCGTACAGTTCCACCTGCTCATCGCTCAGCTCAAGGATCTCTGGGTTGATGAACTCGATGAACTTGTACTCGTAGTTAGCGGGGACCTCCTCGGGCAGGTCACGGTCATCCAGGCAGATGAACAGGCGGCGCATCATGCCCACCTGCGGGCCAGCCAGCCCCAGGCCGTTGGCGGCGATCAGGGTCTCTTTCATATCGTCCAGCAGGGTGCCGAGGCGGTCATCAAATTTCGTGACGGGGCGGCAGACTTTTTTCAGAATCGGGTCTCCGTCCTGTACAATGGTGCGAAGTGCCATGGGTAATACCTCCAAAATTGTTTTCAATACGTTCTATTTTATAAATCACCGTCGGAGTTGAAATCCACGATCACGGACGCTTTCTGCGGTAGTTTTTCTTTGGCGTAAGCATCCAGTGTTTCACGCAAAAGGGTGCGGAACGCGGTATCGTTGCGGCATTTCAACGTCAGCTTATAACGGAATTTTCCGTTCAGCATCGTAATGTTCATGGGGGCCGGGCCTAAGATGCGCAGCGGCAGGCCGGGGCGCTGGGCGGCACGTTCCGCCAACAGCGAGCCGAAACGCTGGGCTGCGATGAGCACGGCCCCCTCCTGCGCCCCCACAAAGCCAATAACGCAAAACGCGCAGAACGGCGGATACAGGCCAAACTTACGGAAGGTGATTTCCTCGCGGTAGTAAGCCTCGTAATCCTGGGCAGCGGCCAGCTGTAAAACGGGGTGATCCGGCACGGCTGTTTGTATCAGTGCGCGGCCGGGCAGCGCGGCGCGGCCGCCGCGGCCGATGACCTGCGTGACCAGGCTGAACACGCTCTCGTAGGCGCGGAAGCCCTGCCCGAACAGCAGCGAGTCGATGCCCAGCACACCGACGAGTGTAACTTTTTCAAAGTCCAGCCCCTTGGCTACCATCTGGGTGCCAAGCAGGATGTCGTACTCGTGCCGGGCAAACTGGGCCAGCATCGTTTCGTGGGCGTTTTTTTTGCCGGTAGAGTCCTGGTCCATCCGCAAAATGCGGGCGCTGGGCAGAAGTTCCGCCAGTTCTTCCTCAACACGCTGGGTGCCGAAGCCGCTGTAGTGGATCTTACCGCCGCACTCGGGCCAGAGCGTCGGCAGCGGATGCACCGTTTGGCCGCAGTGGTGGCACATCAGCGCCTGCTGGGGTTTGTGGTAGACCAGCGGCACACTGCAGTTGGGGCATTTCAGCACGTGGCCGCAATCGGTGCACATGCCGATGGTGCGGTAGCCCCGGCGATTTAAGAGCAGGATGCTCTGTTCCCCATTATCGAGATTCTCCTGCAGCTCGCGTGCCAGGCGGCGGCTGACCTCCCGGGGGTTGCCTGCCGTCAGCTCGGCGCGCATATCGATGAAATCCACGCTGGGCAGCGGGCAGCCGCCGTAGCGCTGGGTGAGGGTAACAAGTTTCAGTTTGCCGCTTTGGGCGGCGTGGTAGGTCTCGGTCAACGGTGTGGCCGAGGCAAAGACCAGCAGGGCGTTTTCCATGACAGCGCGCTTTTTGGCGATGTCGTGGGCATCGTAGCGAGGGGCAGATTCACTCTGGTAGGTGTGTTCCTGTTCCTCATCCACGATGATAAGCCCTAAATTTTGCAGCGGCGAGAAGACCGCGCTGCGGGTGCCGACCACGATGTCGGCATTCCCCTGCTGGATCATCCGCCACTGGAGCAGCCGCTCGGTGTTGTTGAGTGCCGAGTGCTGTACCGCCAGGCGGCTGCCAAAGGTGGATTTTAAGCGGCGGATCATCTGCGGTGTTAAGCTGATCTCCGGCACCAACACCAGGGCGCGGCGGCCCAGTTCCAGCGTGCGTTCGATGAGCTTTAAAAATACCACCGTTTTACCGCTGCCGGTCACACCGTGCAGCAGCGCTGCGTGGGGCTTGTCGTCCTCCAAATCCGGCAGCAGCGTCGCAAAGGCTTTCTGCTGTTCTTCGGAGAGGGTCAGTGGCTGCGGGTCGAACGGAATGTCCGCGAAAAGATCCAGCGACTTATCCTGCTCGGCCACCGTGAGCACGCCCTTTTTGCAAAGGGTGTCCAGCGTTGCCTTGGAGATGCCCGCCTCATCCAGCTGGCGGGCTGTCTTGGGGCCGGTGCTCAGCGCTTCCATCGCCGCCAGCTGACGCGGACCAGGCTTCGGCTTAGCGGGCAGCTCCCCTGCCAGCGTGTAAAGTCGCTCGGTCGAGCGGGACAGCCGGTTCTGCATCACGGGGCGGCCGTTTTCCACGGCAGCACGGTACTGGGCACCGTATGGGATAACCGCCTTGACGGCCTCGAACCAGGTACAGAAGGTGCGATCTTTCAAAAATCGCACCAGTTCCAGCAGGTCCGGCGTCAGCCGAGCTTCCGCCGGGGCGGCATCGTACAGCGTTTTCAGCTTTTGGGTGTCGGCATCCTCCGGCAGCGCCGCCACCGAGAGCACCACCGCCATCCGAGGCTTGTTTCCCCGGCCAAAGGGCACTAACACCATGCTGCCGGGCCAGACTTTATCGTTTAACCGCGGCGGGATGCAGTAGGAATACAGTTTATCAAAGTGGATCGTCGCATCATCTACCGCCGCCTGGGCAATCTGCAAACTCATTCGGCAGCGCCGTGCTTAAGCTTGAACTGGATGATGGAGTAGATGCTCTCAGCGCAGCTGTCGACCTCGACATTGACCACATGCTCGTCGTAGTTGACGGAGTTAGCAATCTCGGTCTCGGCACGCTTTAAGCGGCGCTGGATGGTCTCCTCATTTTCCGTGCCGCGGTTGCGCAGGCGGCGCTCCAGTTCTTCCATATCCGGGGGCAGCACAAAGATCGTGGTGGCACCGGGGTACATTTTTTTGATGTTGCCTGCGCCTTCGACCTCGATGACCAGAATCACCGGGATGCCCAGTGCCATGCGGCCCTCAATCTCGCTGCGAAGGGTACCGTAGTAGTTTTCGCAGTATTTGGTGTGCTCGACAATCTGGTCATGGGCCAGATGATCCTCGAAATCAGCTACCGTCATGAAATGGTAGTTGATGCCGTCCTTCACGCGGGGTGCGGGTGGTGGCGGAGACGGTGTGCTGGATCTCCGGGTGTTTTTTCAGCAGGCTTGCCACGACGGTGTCCTTGCCGGTGCCGGACGGGCCGGAGACAACAAACAGATACTTTTCACCTTTCATACTTTATACTCCCTTTCAGCTTTCTTCTTCTTGAGCAAAGCGGCCGGTAATACTTTCCAGCGGGATGCCGGACAAAATTACGTGATCCGAGTCCATGATAAGCACCGCCTGGGTCCTGCGGCCATAGGAAGCGTCGATCAAAGCGCCCTTCTCGCGGGCATCCTGCACCAGGCGCTTGATAGGTGCCGAATCCGGGCTGACGATGCCAATGACGCGGTCTGCATTGACCATATTGCCAAAGCCGATATTGATCAGTTTCATGGGTGCCCCCGCTTACTCAATGTTCTGGATCTGTTCGCGAATCTTCTCAATCTCGGATTTCAGCTCCACCACCAGGCGGGTGATGGCTACATCCTGGCACTTGGAGCCGATGGTGTTAGACTCACGGTTCAACTCCTGGGTCAAAAAGTCCAGCTTGCGGCCGATGGGCTCATCCAGGGCCAAGATCTCGCGGTACTGGGCCACATGGCTGTGCAGGCGGACGGTCTCCTCATCGATAGCGGTCTTATCGGCAAAGATGGCAGCCTCAGTAACAAGGCGGCTTTCGTCGATGCTGCGGTCGCCCAGCAGTTCCTGCAGGCGGGCGTAGAGCTTATCGCTGTAAGCCCGCACGCGGCCTGCGCTGTTTTCCTCGATCTGGCCGACCAGCGTCTCGATGGTATCGAGGCGGCCCGCCACATCCTCTTTCAGCTTTTCGCCCTCGACGGCGCGCATAGCCACAAAGGCATCCACGGCCTTTTCAGCCACCGACTGCACATCCTGCCAGAGTTCTTCCTCGTTGGTGGGGGCAGCAGTCTGGGTCAGCACATCGGGGAAACGCGAAAGCATACCAACGGAGACATCGTTTTTCAGGTCCATCCGCTCCACCATCTCGTTCAGGGCGGCGCGGTAGCCCTCGGCCAGCTGCCAGTTGACCGACACCACGGTATCGGCGGCGGTGACCGTCTGGATGGAAAGGCTTAATTCCACCTTGCCGCGGCTGACCCTGGAAGCTACCAGCTTTTTCAGCTTGTCTTCCAGAAACGCGCAGGAGCGCGGCAATCGGGAAGAATACTCAAAGAAACGCGCATTGACGCTGCGCAGTTCCACCTTGATGTCACGCCCGTGCAGCAGTGCGCCGGCGCGGCCGTAGCCTGTCATGCTCAAAACCATATCCTACACCTCATACCTTCGGATTCCTGTGCCAGATGCACAAACACATATATTGTATATTGTACTATTTTTACAGCCAAGATGCAAGAAAATCCGAATAAAAAACTGCACGTCCGCAGAGTTTTCACGCTTTACGGGTGTGCAGTTTTCATTGCTATGTACAAACAGGATTATTCGTCGTCATCCTCGTCCATGATGCGACCGATGCCCTTGCGGTAGAACGGCTCACTGCCGCGCATGCCCTGCTGCCCCAGCGGAGAGATGGACGTGGTGATGTTCAGGTCGATCTTCTTCTCGCGGCCCATCAGATAGGGGCGTGCTGCCTTGGCAACGGCGGAAAACAACTTGTCATCCTTGGGGCCGTCCAGCACCAGCAGGTAGCTCTTGGCCTCATCGTTGATGATCATGATCTGCAGGTAGGCAGAGCCGACGCCGGGAGCCTGAGCCAGCACTTCGCAGATAGGGTCGGCCAGCTCATCCGGCAGGACGCTGGGTTCCACGATGGTAACCTTGTCGCCCGGCTTGATCTGGGTGACAGCGGCGCGCTGCTGGGCCAGGGCCTTGGCGATTTCGTCCTTCTGCTTTTTGACGGACTCGATCAGTGGCTTCTCCAGGCGCAGGCTGTTCTCGCCGGGATTGATGACCATGCCGGAGGCATCCGGGTTCTTCGAGACCATATTGGCGAAATCATCAAAGCGCAGCATGATAACCTGGCGGCCCTGCTCCGGGTTCTTCTGCCATGCATGTACAGCGTCCCAATCACTGAAGCCCAGGTAGTAGTGTTTGCCCTCGGGGCTGTTGACCATGATGAGGTTGATTTTGGTGTTGGGGGGCAGCTGCACGCGGCCATCCGGGCCGGGCGTAGGGGCAGACTGACCCTGCAGGTCAAAGTTGGCCGGTGCCAGCAGCGGAGAGCGCACCAGCTCGTTGAGGACGGCATTGAGGTTTTTGGGGTTATTTTCGGCTTTCAGCGCTACGATGGCGTCTTTCAGCTTCGGGTTGAACGCCGGTACTTTGGGTTGATTCTGGTCAGACATGGTTTTCTCCTCACTTTAATTTTATCGTGTTGATCGCTTCACGCAGGTAGGAGACGCCCACCAGCTTGAGGTCCGGGAACTGGGCCGGATCGATCATTTTTAAATTGTGCTTGGGTACGATGGCTGTATCAAAGCCCACGCGCTGGGCTTCCCGCAGGCGGGTCTCCAGGTGCGTCACGCTGCGCACTTCCCCGCCCAGGCCCACTTCGCCGATAGCGATGGTCTTTTCACCCACCGGCAGGGCCAAAAAGCTGGATGCCATCGCAATACAGACCGGCAGGTCGCAGGCGGTCTCGTCCAACTTCAGGCCTCCAATGATGTTAACATACACGTCCTGGCTGGAGAAGTTATACCCCGCTCGCTTTTCCAGTACCGCCAGCAGCAGGTACATGCGGTTATAGTCAAAGCCGCTGGCCGTCCGCCGGGGGCTGGGAAAACTGGTCTTGGTGGCCAACGCCTGTACTTCACTGAGCACCGGGCGGGTGCCTTCCATCACGCAGGCCACGCAGGTACCGCTGATTCCCAGAGGACGGCCCTCCAGCATGACCTGCGAGGGGTTCTCGATCTGGGCAAGGCCGCGGCCGGTCATATCCTTATAGCCCTCTATAGTATAAACATCATCGGGATTTAAACCTTTAAGCCTGATTCTCGGCGGAACATAACCAAAAGTCTGTGATTTGCCGAACAGGAACACGACGATTTCGCTTCTGTCCTTCCTTACGTATTCATAAGACGCATAGCTGCCGTCATAAACCGAATTAAGCAGATAAAAATCGCCAAGCTGGACCGTTTCACGCACAGCCTTATACTGTTCGACATACTTTTTGATGTTTTCAATGTCTTCTTCGGTGCATTTTCTGATATCCACGCTAATAGACAGCGAACCCAGCATACCC
>ERZ825896.3265-NODE-3265-length-13977-cov-3.807283_pt1 | contig 13977 bp, 11 predicted proteins | sample MGYA00519858_ERZ825896 | MGnify/ENA primary metagenome ERZ825896 (study PRJEB31778, sample SAMEA3449214) | human gut metagenome | biome: human gut; feature: human-associated habitat; material: faeces | place: United Kingdom | collected 2010/2012 ... | reverse complement strand
CCCCTGCCAGCATGAGCAGGATGGTCATAAGCTGGCTGCAGGCGCTGAGCTGGGTCAAATCCACGGTGTTAAAGCCCGCTGTCCGGGGGGAGACCGACTGAAACAGGGCCGCCAGCCCCCGCTCTCCGCCGGTCAGTGCCGCCCACTGCGGACGGGAAAACTCATAAAACCGGAAGAACAGAAAGCCTCCCACCAGCAGGGCCAGGGTCGTGAGGAGGATCAGCTTGCTCTGGAGACGGTACTGGCTCACGTGCCGGCCATGGGCCGCCACATCGTGCCAAGTGAGAAAGCCCAGCCCCCCCCCCACAATGAGCAGGCAGATCACAAGGTTCACCAGAGGGTCCCCCACATACCCTGTCAGGGAGGAGAAGGCCCCTGTCTCCCCCATCAGGTCAAAGCCCGCGTTGCAGAAGGCGGAGACCGCGTGAAAAATACCATACCAAATGCCCTTCCCCAACCCAAACTGGGGACAGAACCGCAGCGCCAGCAGCAGGGCCCCAATGGCTTCTATGAGAAAAGCGGTCTTGAGAATGAATCCCGTCATCCGCACGATTCCGCCCACCTGCGGGGCGGAGATGGACTCCTGCATGGTCCACCGCTGCTTCAGTCCGATTCGCTTGCCGGAGAAAACGGCAATGGCTACTGCCATGGTCACCACGCCCATCCCGCCGATTTGGATCAGCAACAAAATAACCGCTTGTCCAAATACAGTCCAATACTGGGCCGTATCATGGATGACCAGGCCGGTTACACAGGTGGCGGAAACGGCAGTGAACAGGGCATCCTTGAGAGAAGCGCCCGCGCCGTCCCGGGTGGCAATGGGGAGCATCAGCAGAGCCGCTCCAACCAGGATCAACAGCAGAAATCCCAAAAGGATAATCTGCGCCGGGGTAATACGCTTATGCTTCCAAAACGGCATGGTCTTCTCCGCTGCCTTTCCCTGTATGGTATCTTTATACACTCCTAATGTGAGGCCATTGTACCACGGGCAGAACAAGGACTACATTAAGAAAATTTTGTTTATATTAATATCGTGCAAAGATTTTTTCTTTATATAATCTTAATGTGCGTCCCAAAAAAACAATGCTCTGCTGACGTCAGGTATGCTATACTCTAACCATCAAAGCTAGGGGAGGTGGGAGCTGAATGGAAGACATACGTCCCGATCCAGAACTTCTATTGAGGGAGATCCAGCCGCTGGAACATCCAGGCACTGGAAAGCTGAAGATTTTTTTCGGCTATGCCGCAGGTGTAGGTAAGACCTATGCCATGCTGGAGGCTGCCCATCGCGCCAAGAATGCCGGTATTGATGTTGTCGCCGGCTATATTGAACCCCACACCAGACCCGAGACCATGGCCCTCTTGGATGGTTTGGAACTTCTTCCGCCTATGCAAATTCCCTACAAGGGCATTCATTTAAAGGAATTTGATCTGGACGCCGCCCTCCGCCGCCATCCTCAGTTGATTCTTGTGGATGAGCTTGCCCACACAAATGCGCAGGGCTGCCGCCATCTCAAGCGGTATCAGGATGTGCAGGAATTGCTGCGTGCGGGGATCAGTGTTTATACAACTGTCAATGTGCAGCACCTGGAGAGTCTCAACGATGTAGTTGCCTCCATCACCGGCATCACCGTCTCTGAGCGTATTCCCGATCATGTATTCGACTCGGCCGCCCAGGTTGAGGTAGTAGATCTGGAGCCGGCGGATCTTCTGGAGCGGCTCCGGGCCGGAAAGATCTATAAGGAACAGCAGGCCGCCCAGGCCATGGGGCATTTTTTCACAGAGAAGAACTTGGCTGCCCTGCGTGAGATTGCCCTGCGGCGGACGGCTGACCGTCTGGAACGGGCTCCGGGAGGCGGAGACGGCCCCAGGCCAAAGTCTGGGGAGCATATTCTGATTTGTCTGTCCGGTGCCCCTTCCAATGGAAAGGTGATTCGCACAGCCGCCCGTATGGCCGAAGCATTTCACGGAACCTTTACCGCTCTGTTTGTGGAAGACCCGGCTGCCGTCCAAAATGAGGCGGAGCGAAAGCAGCTTCAGAAGAACCTGCGCCTTGCGGAGGAACTGGGGGCCCGCATTACTACAGTATATGGCGACGACCCGGCCATTCAGATCGCTGAATATGCCAAAGTAGGCGGTATTACAAAGGTTATTCTCGGGCGCAGCCCCCGAAAAAAAGGGTTCCTGCCCGGTCCGAAGAGCCTGATAGACCGCTTAGGAGAACTGGCTCCTGAGCTAGATATCTATATTATTCCCGACCAGCCCCGGCAAAGCCGCAGTCCGCGAAGGCGCCGCTCTTCCCAGGAAAAATTTTCTGGACTTGATATCCTGCGGATGGCTGTCATTCTGGCCCTGTGCACAGTGGTTGGGCTCTTGTTTGTCAAATTTGGTTTCGCCAGCGCCAATGTCATTATGATCTATATTCTGGGCGTACTCGTAATCTCCATGGTGACAACAGGCCGCAGCTACAGCTTGGTCGCATGCGCATTGGCCGTACTTATCTTCAACTTCTTTTTCACTTCCCCCTACTTTACCCTTTTGTTCAGCGACCCCAGCTACTTGGCTACCTTCGGGGTCATGTTCTTAGTAGCTCTGTTGAGCAGCTCCCTAACCGTCAAAATTAAACGCCAGGCTATCCAAAGCGCCAGCAAAGCCTACCGAACCGAAGTTCTCCTGGAGACAAGCCAAAAACTTCAGAAAGCGGAAGGGGCCCAAGCCATTCTTACCGTAACAGCCACCCAGCTGGTCAAGCTATTGGAGCGGAATCTGGTGCTGTATCCCGTGGGAGAGGATGGCACTCTGCAGGATCCACTGCTCTTTCCTGTCTCTCAAGGAGCAGATATGTCCCCCAACCTGACCGCTTCAGAGCGGGCTGTGGCAGAGTGGGTTTTAAAGAACAACAAGCATGCCGGCGCTACCACCAACACCCTGCCCAGCGCCCATTGTCTCTACCTGGCCGTCCGGGGATCTCGGCAGGTCTTAGCCGTTGCCGGAATTGCGCTGGGCAGTGAAGAAAAACCGGGATCTTTTGAAAAGAATCTGATGGTTGCCATCCTTGACGCATGCGGCCTGGCACTGGAAAAAGAAGCCATGGTCCGCGCCAAACAAAAGGTGGAAGAAACCGCCCGGCAGGAGGCCCTCCGGGCCAACCTGCTGCGGGCCATTTCTCATGATCTGCGTACCCCCCTGACCAGCATCTCAGGCAATGCTGGAATTCTGATGGAAAATGGCGGCGTATTGGATGAGGGAAAGCGGCGTGAGCTTTTCCGGTCTATCTACGACGACTCTATGTGGCTCATCAACCTTGTGGAAAATCTGTTGTCCATCACCAGGATGGAAAATGGATCTGGAGCGATGAAATTGAACCTGCAACCGGAATTGCTGGACGAGGTCTTTCACGAGGCGCTGTCCCATCTGGACCGGGACGCCGCTAAACACCACATCTCAGTATCCCTCAGCGACGATCTGCTCATGGCGGATCTGGATGCCCGGCTGATTGTTCAGGTTGTGATCAACATCGTCAATAACGCCATCAAATATACCCCGGAGGGATCCTGCATCACCCTGTCTGCACAGCGGCGCGGTAAGGAGGTTCTGGTGCAGATCGCCGACGACGGTCCCGGTATTTCAGACAGCTCCAAAGAAAAAATTTTTGACATGTTTTATACCGCCGACAACCAGCGGGGAGACAGCCGCCGTGGGTTGGGACTGGGCCTCTCCCTCTGCAAATCCATCGTACTGGCTCACGGCGGTACAATATCTGTCACAGACAATCACCCCAGGGGAACGGTTTTCTCCTTTACCCTGCGGGCCTCGGAGGTGGAAACACATGAATAAACCCCAAATCCTGGTGGTAGAGGACGATACTGCTGTGGGCAACCTTATTGCCACCACCCTGGAAACTCAGAACTATCAATATCACCGTGCCAAAACCGGCGCAGGAGCCGTGATGGACGCCCTGTCCTACCGCCCTGACGTTATGCTTCTGGATCTTGGCCTCCCAGATATGGATGGTGTAGATATTATCAAAAAAATTCGGGCATGGAGCAATTTGCCCATTATCGTCGTTTCTGCCCGCAGCGAGGACAGCGACAAGGTCGCCGCCCTGGATGCCGGCGCCGACGACTATCTGACCAAGCCTTTTTCAGTGGATGAGCTGCTGGCCCGTCTGCGGGTAGCCTTGCGCCGGGTGCGTTACGACAATGAAAAGACCAGCGAAGAGGCAAGCATTTATGAAAACGGCGATCTGAAAATTGATTATGCCGCCGGCTGTGCCTACCGAGACGGGACAGAGATCCACCTGACTCCAATCGAATATAAGCTGCTGTGCCTGTTGGCAAAAAATACAGGCAAAGTGCTGACCCACAACTATATTTTAAACGAAGTTTGGGGCAGCCCCTCTGCCTCCGACACTCCTTCGCTCCGGGTTTTCATGGCCACTTTGCGGAAGAAGTTGGAGGCTGATTCCAGCCATCCCCGCTATATTCAAACTCATATCGGAGTTGGGTATCGCATGATCCGCCAAAAACAGGAAGACGATATATAAGTTTCACACTATCTGCCGTTAAGCCGGTCCCCAACCTCCGGAAATCGTGGGACTATCGCCGCGGCACAATCCCCCCAGGCGGCGCAGCATCTGAACGCAACTTTACAGCGCACTTTCTCACCATACGATTGCGTTTTGAAATATTTTCCGCCCCCTTTTTTTACATGGTACAGGGTTCTCACGGCAAAGATAGCGTTGAGGTGATTTGTATGGCACAGGACAGCGTGTATTTTTCGGTCAATAAGGCCGTTGGACTCCACGATACCAAAACACTGAAGCGGGCTCTGGATGCACTGCCCGGCGTCACATCGGTGAGTATCAACAAACTTCAGAGCAACATCGCGGTAGATTATGATGATACCGGCGTCAGCAGAGCACAAATCAGGCAGAAAATCGAACTGTTGGGGTACCCAATAGAGGCCACACAGCAAAATCAGGCTTTTTAAAAAAGAGAGCCCAAAGGACGGAGCGCGATCTCCCGTCCTTTGGGCCCCTTTCATCTATGAGCTCAACATATATCCTTTCGCTCTGCGATCCCTTGAAAATCAAGCGCTTAATCTCATGAGTAAGAGGCTGGCGTACAGGAATGAAACATGGTACAATAACCTTGTTTTAAATATACCCCCGCCACATCCCCGCAAGGACACACTTCTTTCCCCCTTATCGTCTGGAGGTATCTCGCTATGTTTGATGGTGTGTTGTTTGATTTGGACGGCACTCTTTGGGATTCCCGGGAAGGCGTCTCTCTCTCCTGGAATCAGGTCCTGGCTTCAGATGCTCCCACCCTGGCCGGCCGAGTCACTCCAGAGCGGCTTACCGCCTGCATGGGAATGCTCCTTCCCGATATTGCATGCAGGCTTTTCCCGGAGCTGCCGGCTGGAGAAGCCTGGCGTATCATGGAGCGCTGCTGTCAGGCTGAAAACCGCTATCTGGCCCGGCACGGCGGCATTTTGTATCCCGGGGTGGCCAAGGGTGTACCCGCGTTGGCGGAACGCTATCCCCTGTTCATCGTCAGCAACTGCCAGGACGGTTATATTGAGAGCTTTTTTGCCGCCCACGGCCTGGGGTGTTATTTTCGGGATTGGGAGTGTCCCGGCCGCACCGGGAGGCCCAAAGCTGACAACATCAGGGCTGTGGCGGAGAGGAACGGACTGGAGCGTCCCATCTATATAGGAGATACCCTGGGGGACCGCCAGGCCGCTACCGCCGCTGAAATTCCCTTCATTCACGCAGCCTATGGCTTTGGCACAGTAGAGGGTACTCCCTCCATCCACAGCTTTGAACGCCTCCCTTTCCTGCTGGACTTGATGGCGAAACAGCATCCCACTGATTTAAGCCGCCCTACAAGGACTTAATGTGGGGGGCCGGCACGGTTTTACACCGTGCCGGCCCCTCCGGCGTCAATCACTCCAGACCCGCCTGTTAGGGATCCGGTAAAAAACAGCTCTCGTTTCCATCTATATAATGGGCGTCGGCCCGAACGGCGAGGCGGCGGACACCGTCTCCGCTCACAGCCAGCTCTCCGGGAAGGAGAAAACGCACGGGTTTCACCACAATGTCCCGGGCCTCTCCGCTGTGATGAGGGGGTACCGTCAGCATCCTCGTCCCTCTCGAAAATTCCCGGCCCTTTTCATCCCGTTCAACAACGGCGACCGCCACCGCCGTCCGCCGTTCTGGCAGCACCCCGGTAAGCCGGAGAGAAAACTCCAGTACCTTTCCACCGTCCCCCGGAGAGAGGTCTCCCAGGTGGCAGACAAAAAGATCGCCGCCCCCCAAGGTTAATTCACGCTCCACGCTTGAACGCCTCCCGCAAAAAATTCATACGGCGGGCCCAAAGGGCCCGCCGTATGTACAGGTCTGCTTCAATCACATTGGGGATTCCTTCGGGAGGGTCCGGCCTATCCTATGCTCAACGGGTCTGTCCTGTACCCAGAATGACATATTTGCAGCTGGTCAGCTCCTCCAGCCCCATCGGCCCTCGGGCGTGCATCTTCTGCGTGGAGATACCAATCTCGGCCCCCAAGCCGAATTCAAAGCCGTCGGTAAAGCGGGTAGAGGCGTTGACATATACGGCCGCTGCGTCAACCTCGTCCAGAAAGCGGTTGGCGGTAAAATAGTTTTTTGTGACAATGGCCTCGGAGTGGCCCGTACCGTGGGCGTTGATAAACTCAATTGCCTCATCCGCCCCGGATACGACTTTGACGGCGAGAATATAGTCGCCAAATTCTGTGTTCCAGTCATCGGCGGAGGCTGGCCTGACAAAATCGCCCAAGATATCACGGGTCATAGGACACCCCCGGATTTCCACCTGCTTGGTCTTGAGCCATTGCCAAGCCATAGGCAGGAAATCCTTGGCCACCGCCCGGTCCACCAGCAGGCACTCGGCAGCGTTGCACACAGAGGGCCTGGAGCATTTGGCATTATAAATAATGCGGGCAGCCATATCCAGATCGGCATCTCCGTCCACATAGACATGACAGACCCCAACGCCGGTCTGGATAACCGGAACGCGGGCATGTTCCACGACCGAACGAATGAGCCCGGCCCCCCCGCGGGGGATCAGCACATCCAGATAGCCCGTGAGGTTCATAAGTTCGTTGGCGCTCTGCCGGCTGGTATCCTCCACCAGTCCAACACAGTCCCGGGGCAGGCCTTCCGACTCCAGGGCGTCCCGCATAATGGATATAAATGCCTTGTTGGAATGGAAAGCCTCTTTGCCTCCGCGCAGAATAACGGCATTGCCCGACTTGAGGCAGAGGACGGCGGCGTCTACCGTCACGTTTGGCCGGGCCTCATAAATGATGCCGATGACCCCCAGAGGTACTCTCCTTCTTCCGATGGTCAGGCCGTTGGGCCGCGTCTCCATCCTGGTCACTGTACCGATGGGGTCGGGCAGAGCCTTTACCTGACGCACTCCCTCTACGATACCGGCAATCCGTCCCTCATCCAGCGCCAGTCTGTCCTGAAGGGCCGGACGCATGCCAGCCGCCCTCGCGGCCTCCATATCCTGGGCGTTGGCCTCCAGGATATCGGCCCGGCGCTCCTCCAGCGCAGCGGCAATGGCCTCCAGCGCCTTGTTCTTGCGGGCGGTCCCCGCCACCGCCAGGATGCGTGAGGCGTTTTTAGCCGCTAAGCCCTGAGTCTCCAGAATTGTCATGGAATATTCCTCCTTATGCACCCGCTACGAAACGGGTGCCTACATCTTTTCCTTCCACGATATCGTACAGCGCCTCCATATTGGCTCCGTTGGTGATCACCATATCCACACCGGCGGCCAGCGCCGTCTCAGCGGCGGTGAGCTTTGTCACCATACCGCCCGTTCCCCGCCAAGTACCGGTTCCCCCCGCCATGGCCTTCAGCTCAGGGGTAACGGCAGTCACGCGGTGGATTAGCCTGGCCTCCGGATTCTGCCGCGGATCACTGTCATACAGCCCATTGATGTCAGACAAAAGCACCAGCAGATCGGCCCGCACCAGTCGTGCTACAACGGCAGACAAGGTGTCGTTGTCACCTAAGACCTTACACTTGCCTGTTTCGATCTCAGCAGACGATACCGAGTCGTTTTCGTTTACCACAGGAATAATCCCCAGCTCCAGCAGGGATTCAAACGTATTATGTAGATGCTCCGCCCGCACGGGGGCGTCCACGTCCTCGCCGGTCAGCAGGATCTGGGCCACAACCCGATTGTACTCCTGAAAAAACTTGTCGTACAGGTGCATCATCATACACTGTCCCACAGCGGCGGCGGCCTGCTTCATCCGCAGTTCAGTCGGGCGCTCCTTCAGCCCCATCTTTGCAGTGCCGATGGCAATGGCGCCGGAGGAGACCAAAATGATCTCATGCCCCATACCCTCGAGATCGGACAATGTGCGGGCCAGGCAGTCCATATTGTGCAGGTTCAACCGTCCTGTTTCATGGGTCAGGGTGGAGGTACCCACTTTAATCACAATGCGCTGAGTTTGCATCTCTTTCATCACGTTTCACGCTCCAAAGTCCGGGTCTGCCGCCCGGCATACATTGGTATCATATCACAGTTTTTCCTTTCAAGGAAGAGCGAATCCATGGAAATTTACTGAATTGGCGCGTTTGCAACGTTTCTGAGGGACAAAGCGGAATATTTGTGTACTTTTCGACGGGTTTACGGTTGAAATTTATGCAGTTTTGGAGTACAATAGCCTGCGCTGAATCTTGAACAAGGGGCAGGAACGGGAGAACATGATTAACTTAGTTCTATTTGAACCGGAAATTCCACAGAATACGGGGAATATAGCCCGCACCTGCGCCGTGACCGGCTGCCGGCTCCATCTTATCAAGCCGCTCGGTTTCGATATCAGCGACCGGGCAGTCAAGCGGGCCGGTCTCGACTATTGGCACCTGGTTGATCTGCGGGTCTATGAAAATCTGGAGGATTTTTTCTCCAAGACCGGCGCGGAGGATATTTGGCTCGCCACAACCAAGGCCCCCAGGCCCTATACGGAAGCTGTCTTTCGAGATGGATGCTATCTGATTTTCGGCAAGGAGACAGCGGGGTTGCCGGAGAGGTTTCGGGAACAATATCGAAACCGCTGTATTCGAATCCCCATCCGCGAGAATGCCCGGTGTCTGAATCTCTCGAATTCCGCGGCCATATTAGCGTATGAAGCTCTGCGACAACTGAACTTTCCCGGCTTAGCCGGGGAAGGTGAGATGAAAGGAGTCTCCGTATGAACTACAATAAAAAAACTGTAAAGGACATTGATGTCAACGGCAAAAAGGTCCTGCTCCGCTGCGACTTTAATGTGCCCCAGGACAAGGCCACCGGCGCTATCACCGATGATAAGCGTATCGTGGCCGCCCTGCCCACCATTCAGTACCTGTTGGATCAGAACGCTGCGGTTATCGCCTGCTCCCACCTGGGCAAACCGAAAGAGGGGCCGGATCCCAAGTTGAGCTTGGCTCCTGTGGCGAAGCGCCTCGCCGAGCTGCTGGGCAAACCGGTGATCATGGCCGCCGATGTAGTAGGGCCGGATGCCCAGGCCAAAGCCGCCGCCCTGAAGCCCGGCGAGATTATGCTGCTGGAGAATACCCGCTTTGAGAAGGGCGAGACAAAAAACGACCCGGCTCTTGCCAAGGCCATGGCCTCCATGGCAGACATCTATGTGTCCGATGCGTTTGGCGCCGTTCATCGTGCGCACGCATCTACAGCCGGAGTAGCGGACTATTTACCTGCCGTATCCGGCTTTCTTATCCAGAAGGAGCTGGAGATCATCGGCGGTGCCCTGAAAACTCCCAAGCGTCCCCTGGTGGCCATTCTGGGCGGAAGCAAGGTCTCTTCCAAGATTGGCGTCATCAACAACCTGCTGGAGATTGCCGACACCATCATCATTGGCGGCGGTATGGCCTATACCTTCTCAGCCGCAGAGGGCGGTAAGGTGGGCGACTCCCTGCTGGAGGCCGATTGGGAGGATTACGCCCGCGAAATGATTCGGAAAGCCGCAGACAAGGGCGTCAAACTGCTGCTGCCAGTTGATACTGTCATTGCCGACGCTTTTGCTCCCGATGCCGCGCACAAGGTAGTTAAAATTGGTGAAATCCCTGATGGCTGGCAGGGATTGGACATCGGCCCGGATACCGTAACGCTCTACTGCAGTGCGGTAAAGGATGCGGGCACAGTCATCTGGAACGGCCCCATGGGTGTCTTTGAATTTCCCGCCTTCGCCAAGGGAACGGAAGCTGTGGCCGAGGCCTTGTCGCAGACCCATGCCATAACCATCATCGGCGGCGGGGACAGCGCGGCGGCCGTACAGCAGTTGGGCTACGCCGACAAGATGACCCACATCTCTACCGGCGGCGGCGCTTCTCTGGAATTTATGGAAGGCAAGGAGCTGCCCGGTGTAGCCTGCCTTCTTGATAAGTAAATATGGTGCCATAGATTTTATGGCCCGCTTTGCAAAAGATAGAGATAGAGTTAGATGAGAAAGGACTGGTTTTTATGAACCGCCGTTACAGAAAGACCATCATCGCTGGAAACTGGAAAATGAATAAGACCCTCTCTGAGACCAAGGCCTTCGCCGAATCTCTCAAGCCTCTGTTGGGCCGTCCCAAGTGGTGTGAGGTGGTTCTGTGTGTCCCCTATGTGAACATCCCTGCGGCCGTGCGGCTCTTTAAGGACTGCAAGGTATCCATCGGGGCGGAGAATTGCCATTATGAATCCCATGGGGCCTATACCGGTGAAGTCTCTCCCGAGATGCTCAAGGAGGCCGGAGTCAAGTATGTGATTATCGGCCACTCTGAGCGGCGTGCCTACTATAACGAGACCGACTTTACTGTGAACAAAAAGGTAAAGGCGGCTCTGGAGGCCGGACTCTACCCCATTGTCTGCGTCGGAGAGAGTCTGGAACAGCGGGAGATGGATCTAACCCGCGATCTGATCACATACCAGGTCAAAGCCGCTCTCAGCGGTCTGGACGCATCCCAGGTACGCCATGTCGTGGTCGCCTATGAGCCTCTGTGGGCCATCGGCACGGGCAAAACCGCCACTGCCGAGCAGGCCGGCGAGGTCTGTGAGCATATCCGCGCCGTCATCCGCAAGCTGTACGGCGCCCGGGTAGCCCGTTCTGTCACCATCCAGTATGGCGGCTCCATGAACGCCAAGAATGCCTTCGAGCTTCTGGCTCAGCCCGATGTGGACGGCGGCCTCATCGGCGGCGCCAGTCTGAAGGCTCCCGACTTTGTAGAAATTGTAAATGCAGCCAATCAGGACAGCTGAACCTCCCAAGGAAAGCCCTTTTGCTTACCATTTAGAATTCGAGGTTTTTCGATGAAAACACCAACTACCCTGATCATCATGGACGGCTTTGGCCTGCGGGACGACCCCACCGGCAATGCCGTGGCCAACGCCCATACTCCAAATCTGGACAAAATCTTTTCCTCCAATCCCGGCTGCCGGCTGTCTGCCTCGGGCTTGGATGTCGGTCTGCCCGAGGGACAGATGGGCAACTCTGAGGTGGGCCACACCAACATCGGCGCCGGGCGGGTGGTCTTTCAGGATTTGCCCCGGATCAGCCGCGCCATTGAGGACGGCTCCTTTTTTAAAAACGAAGCCTATCTGGAGGCCATGGGGGACTGCCGGGAGCACGGTTCGGCCCTCCACCTGATGGGCCTGCTGTCCGACGGCGGTGTCCACAGTCATATTACCCATCTGTATGCGCTTTTAAGGATGGCCAAGGAGCAGGGTATCACAAAGGTATATATCCATTGCTTCTTGGACGGCCGGGACGTCCCTCCCACCTCGGGCAAGGGCTTTGTGGAAGACCTTCAGGCCAAATGTGCAGAGATCGGTGTCGGTCAGATTGCAACGGTCATGGGACGATACTACGCCATGGACCGGGATAAGCGCTGGGATCGGGTTCAGCGCGCCTATGATGCTATGACCGCTGGAAAAGGGACGTTCCATCCCGATCCGGTGGATGCCGTGCAGCGATCCTACGATGCCGGAGTTACCGACGAATTTGTGGAGCCGGTGGTATGCCTCAAGGGTGCCGGGGTGGACGATGGGGACGCCGTTATCTTCTTTAACTTCCGCCCTGACCGGGCCCGCGAGATCACCCGATGCTTTGTGGATCCGGATTTCGAGTGTGTGGACCGGCCCAATGGGATGGCCGGGGTCACCTTTGTGTGTACCACGGAATATGACGCCACTATGCCCGATGTGCTGCTGGCCTTCCCCCACCACAAGCTGGCCAACATTTTTGGTGAATATATTTCTCAGTTGGGACTGACACAGCTCCGTATCGCTGAGACAGAAAAGTATGCCCATGTCACCTTCTTCTTCAACGGTGGAGAGGAGCGGGTTTTCCCCGGTGAAGACCGCTGCCTTATCCCTTCTCCCAAAGTCGCCACCTATGATCTCAAGCCCGAGATGAGCGCCTTTGAGGTAGCTGCTGAGGCTGTAAAGCGAATCGAGAGTGGAGCCTATGATGTCATTATCTTAAACTTTGCCAATTGCGATATGGTTGGCCACACAGGTGTCTATGAGGCCGCCGTCAAGGCGGTAGAGACGGTGGACGCCTGTGTCGGACAGGTTGTGGCGGCAACCTCCAATATGGGAGGGGTCTCGCTCATTACCGCCGATCACGGCAATGCTGAGCAGATGACCGAACCAGACGGTTCCCCTTTTACCGCCCACACTACCAATCTGGTCCCCTTCTATATCGTTGGAGCCGATGCCGCCCTGCGCGACGGCCGCTTGGCCGATATCGCTCCAACCATGCTGGACATCATGGGGCTGGAGAAGCCCAAAGAGATGGACGGTGAAACCCTGATTCTCAACTGATGTGGACCCTGGCGCGGGAAATCGCCCCCGCCCTACGACAGGCACAGCGGCTGTTCTGATCCGACTGCTGCGTGCCAAAATGAAAGGAGAACTCCTGATGAAGCAGATCATTGAAATTGTGGATGTACTTGGCCGTGAGATTCTGGATTCCCGCGGAAATCCTACCGTGGAGGCGGAGGTTATTTTAAAATGTGGTGTGCATGGCGTGGCGAGTGTGCCCTCCGGCGCATCGACAGGAGCGTTTGAGGCGGTGGAGCTTCGGGACGGCGAGCCCCGTTATTTTGGTCTGGGAGTGACCAAGGCGGTGGACAATGTCAACGAACGCGTTTCCAAGGCCCTTCTCGGGAAAAACGCCCTGAACCAGATCGAGATAGACCGCATCCTCATGCGCGAGGACGGCACCGACAACAAGCAGAACCTGGGGGCCAACGCGACTTTGGGAGTGTCCATGGCCGTGGCCAGGGCGGCGGCTCGGGCTTTGAATATTCCACTGTACCGTTATCTGGGCGGAACCTTTGCGCGCCAGCTTCCGGTTCCCATGATGAACATTTTAAACGGTGGCCGTCATGCGAAGAATACGGTGGACTTTCAGGAATTTATGATCATGCCGGTGGCGGCGGAATCCTTCAAAGAGGGGCTTCGCGTCTGCGCAGAGGTTTACCACAATCTGAAAAAGATTCTGGAGAAAAACGGTCTGTCCACCGGCGTGGGGGATGAGGGCGGCTTTGCCCCGGACTTGCCTGACGCGAAGGCGGTGCTGCGGCTCATTGTGGAGGCTATCCATGCCGCCGGGTATGTGCCGGGAGAGGATATCAGGATTGCTTTGGATGTGGCTTCCTCCGAGATGTACAGTGAACAGACCGGCATGTACCACTTTGAGGGCGAGAGCCAGCTTTCCGGGAAAGAGGTGGTTCGGGACACCAACGAGATGATTGACTATCTGGAGGAGCTGATCGCGGAATTCCCCATTATTTCCATCGAAGATGGTCTGGCGGAGGACGACTGGGATGGCTGGAAGGCGCTGACAAAGAGGCTGGGAGATAAGGTGCAGCTGGTGGGAGACGACCTGTTTGTCACCAATACCAAGCGGCTGGACGCGGGAATCAAGCTGAAAACC
>ERZ825896.3264-NODE-3264-length-13979-cov-2.718400_pt1 | contig 13979 bp, 12 predicted proteins | sample MGYA00519858_ERZ825896 | MGnify/ENA primary metagenome ERZ825896 (study PRJEB31778, sample SAMEA3449214) | human gut metagenome | biome: human gut; feature: human-associated habitat; material: faeces | place: United Kingdom | collected 2010/2012 ... | reverse complement strand
CGCCATGCCTTACCTCCAAGGATATGACACCCTGTCATCTTAAATGTTTAAAATGGCCGACACGCTGTCGGCTGCAATGGATGAAATTATAAAGCACGCTGCACCCTCTGTCAACGCACGGCACATTTATTTCACATTTCCTAATTATGGCTTATGTGCGCTCCGCCCCCCCGGTGAAAAAGAAGCTTCTACCGCAGCCGGCCGAAGCCCGCATTCAGCATTGCAAAGGGGGCTGCCCTCTTTGTTTTGGGCAGCCCCCGTTTCAGGTCTGTTCGTTCTGTTTTGCTCAGTTCCAGCTGTTCCAGCTGCTGCCAACCGATACGCTGTGCAGGGAATTAAAGAAACGCGTCGCGTCGGTTCGGGTAAAGGAATACGGCACACGGGCGTAGAACAGCTCGCCGCTGTACCACCAATAGGCCTCGCTGTACCCAAGCGACTGGTGCTCTGAGAAATAATACGTGGTGCCGCTTGAAGTAAAGCGGTTCCAATAGCCGTAATTATCCGGGCATACGTACGAGTTGCGGTACCAAATGAAAGTCGCCTTATCAGAATTCGTTTGGCTGCGGAACGTCACGTTCATCGTCTGCGAGCCGCTGAAGGAAAAATCATCCGTCCTGAATTCATATCCGCGCGGCGGCTTGGTGACGTAGATGTTCTTAAGATTTTTAAACCCATAAGAAGAGCTGTTGCGGTTCTCCTGCACGAAAGAAACGAGTGTGGAATCCGCCTCATCCAGCACAGCCTGCCACCAATTGTTTCCTCCGTTGCTGCCGCCGTTCCAGCTGTTGTCGCTGCTTGCGCTCTGCAGCAGCAGGTAACGGCTTTGTACATACAGCGCCTGCCCGTTGAGGTTGATAAGCGCCCAACCGTCTGAAGCGGCTACAACCTGCACCAGAAGGCCCTTGAGCAGCGTGCCGGCGCTTGCGTAATTGGTGCCGGGGCCACGGTAAGCAATCACGTTCTGCGTGGTGGTATAGTACCCGGCAACCGTCACGCCGGGGTTCGGCACAACGCCGGAAGCGGTTGTGACATAATATGTAGGGATATAGGCTACTGTCTTATCCCATGTGATCATCGTCCAGGTGCCGACCGTACCGAGGCACTCAATGCGCGTCCCCTTGGCAAGCGTGCCGGCCTTGGTATAATTTGTGCCGGGGCCATAATAGGCTGTAACGGCCGCAGAAGTCACATTGTAAACGGTTACGGAGCCTCCGCCGTTTGTGCCGGAACCTGCCCCTTGCTTAAGGTACTTGAAGAACGCATAGCACTGCGTACCCTTCCAGTTCACCTTTGCCCAGTTGCCGGTAACGGAAATCAGCGTAACGCTTTCTCCCTTTTCCAACCAGCCGATGCGGTCGTAATTGGTGCCGGGGCCTTTGCGCAGATTCAAAGACGTAGTGGCGTAATAGCGGCTTCCATCGACGATGCCGGAACCACTGGAGTTCCCGCTGCTGCCGGAGGTAGGCGCCAAGTACTTGAAGAATGCGTAGCACTGCGTACCCTTCCAGTTCACCTTTGCCCAGTTGCCGCTGACGGAAATCAGCGTAACCGTTTCACCCTTTTCAAGCCAGCCGATGCGCGCATAACTCGTACCCGGGCCTTTGCGCAGGTTCAAAGATGTGGTAGCATAATATTGATCCCGATTCGAGCTGCCCGAGCTTCCGCCCGAAATTCCGCTTCCGCCGCTGCTTTCAAGGTAAACGCCCTTTCCGATCAGGGAAGCGTCCACATTGATGACGGAACGCAGATACGCGGTTGAAACATAGCCATATGTTCCATTGCCAAGGCTGATCTCTGTCCAGTTTCCGCTCGTACCCGTGCGGATAGCGACCGCGCCCGCCTGCATCCAGCCGATGCGCACATAGCTCGTGCCCGGGCCTTTGCGGATGTTAACCGCTTCCGTCGCCTGCACATATCCGGCAGCGACCGACGTAGTATACGGCGCGGTCGCAGCGAACGCCGGCGCGGAGATTCCAAGCAGCGTAACTGCCACAAGCAACACTGCAAGGATTGTTTTTGCATTGCGTTTCATAGGGATGACATACCTCCTTAAAAATGATTTGTCCATTCCATCGTGTTTTGTTTCCGCCGTGCTACACCCATAGTATACCATTTCAGGCAAACACCGGGAACGCCCGGATTGTTAAGTTTCCAAGAACAATGCCGTTTTCCACGCTTTGGAACTTGTGTTTTCAGTTTGTGCCGCACGCAGGCGGTTTATTCGGCGCATCACGCATCCGGGCCTCACATCCTGTTCACAATGCCCGCAAACAGCATTCCGCCCTCAGCACTGATGTAATACAGGAACGGCCTGTCAAGGATCATGTCCGCGCGGCCGGTGGGCATAGGCGAACCCGCGTAGTCAATCCGCGTATATGCTGCAGCCTCCACGCCATCCTCGTTCACGCTGATGCGCGCCTGCTGACGCACACCGCTCACCCAAAGCGGCATTTCGCTTTCCGCGTTCAGCAGCGCGGAAAAATCCGCCTGTTGTGGATCGAACGCCGCCGTGACGCCCATCGCGCGCAGCGCTGCGGCAAGGTCTGTATCGGCAGCATAGTCAAATTTAGGAATTTGCCACACTACTTCGCCCACGCCTCCTTCGCAGTCTCCGGAAACGATTGCAGCAAACGCGGCCTCGTCCGCAAGCAGGTCATAAGGCGTGCAACCCTCGTCCGGCAGGATAAATGTCATCACGCCATGCTTGAGTTGGAGTGATGAGACCGTCGCCCCCACCCTGCCGTTTTCATAGCGGGAGAACCCATGAATCCCATAGGTTGCATTCAGAAAGTCGCACTCGGTTTCACTGCCGTCCGCATTGTGGAACGTGTCAGCCTCCGTTTTATCCGCATTGAAGCGGTCAAGCCATTCATCTTTGTAATATACGGTATTGAGGAGCATCAGCGCGGTTTGGGGATCCGTCTGAAATGCCTCCGCATCCCCAAGGTTCCCGTTTGTGTGCTCCCGCACCCATGCGGCAAGCTGCTTGGCGGCGGATGCCGCAGCAAAGTCCACCCGCCACAGCTCCATGCCATACCTGTCCGCGAACGCTTTGGCGGCCTCTGCGTCAATCGCCGCTGCAAACGCATCCGCAAGCCAGAGAGATCCCGCTGCCTGCAGCCTGCCCATCGAATCGTCGATGTTCATGTTATGCAGGAGCTTTTCTGTTTCTGCTTCGATCATGGCTTCTTCCATGCCGAGCACCTGCAGAAGCTCATCCCGTGTTTTCCCTTCCGCCGTGCCCGCCAGTGCCGCCGTGGCAAAAAACAGGCTTACCGGGGAAATGATCTCATTTTCCGTCTCCTCCCGGCCAAGCCCTTCCCTTGCAGCACGCGTACAGAATGCCTTGAGCGCGTCCCGGTAGCCTTCTGAAAGCTTTTCCCGCTCTCCAACGGAGCTCCCGTCCTTCTTCATGCCGCGCACAGCGGCTGCCTTTGGAGCCGCAATGCGTGCCGCACCATCCGTTTCAGGGCCCGCCGCACAGCCAAAGAGCATCGCCGCTGTAAGCAGCAGGGGCAACAATCGCAGGCGTTTCATCTTTCATCCTCCCTTCGGTGCTTTTACTTCTTACAGTAAGACGTTTCCAGTGCGCCAAAGGTTGCAAACTTTTCCTTTGATTCCGGATTTCAGGAAAACCGTATCTGCTTTTGTCAGCCAATGGATTTTAATCAAATCCTAATCGGGCGTTGATAAAAACTTGAACTTGAGCTGCTATGCTATTCCTGTAACCGGTCCATGCCGGAAGAAAGGAGCATGCTTTGCAATCCATTTATGTTTTGATTACCCGCACAAACACTCTGCTTTCCCGCAGCATCCGCCTTGCGACCGGCGCCGAGTATACGCACGTTTCCCTTGCGCTCGACCGAGGCCTGACAAGAATGTACAGCTTTGCGCGCCGGTTTGACCGCATTCCCTTTTTTGCAGGCCTTGTGCATGAATCTTTGGATGAAGGCGTGTACAGCCGCAATGGCAGCGCGCCTGCCGCGTTATACGAACTTCAGATGAGCGACGCGGCCTATGCGCGCCTTGAAGCGCGGCTTTCTTCGATGCTCCGCGAAGCCTGGCGGTACCGCTATAACGCGCTTGGGCTTTTCGGCTATCTGCGCGGAAAGCCTCACCACAAGCCTTACCGCTATTTTTGCTCGCAGTTTGTATCGGAGATGCTCTCTGAAGCAGGTGCGCTCACCCTCCCGCGTGATCCGGCACTAATCTGCCCGAACGACTTCGCGCAGATGCCCGGCCTGCGCCTCGTTTATAAAGGGGCTTTGCGCTTTTGCCGCACCGCCTGCGCGGGCGGTTTGCACCTTCTCCCCATCTCGGCATAGCCGGGTGGGTTTCCGAAAAAAGGCTCATGCTTTGTTCCAGCATGAGCCTTCGTTTTTCTGCTTCTGTTTTTATTCCGTGTAGTATTCGCCCCGGCGGTAATCGTAGATTGCGCCGCGCGTGAAGGAATCGATGTTCTCCAACACCTTGCCCGTGCCGATTGCCACGCAGGAAATCGGGTCTTCCGCAATGTAACAGGGCACCTTGGTGTGCTCGGAAATGAATTTATCAATGCCATAAAGCAGCGCACCGCCGCCCGTAAGGCAAATGCCGTTTTCCGCAACGTCGCTCGCAAGCTCCGGCGGCGTTTTTTCGAACATGGTGCGCACACTTTCGAGGATGGCCTGCAGCGGCTCTTCCAATGCGTCGATCATCTCGTTGCTGCCGACCACAATCGCCTGCGGAAGCCCGGAAATAAGGTTGCGTCCCTTTACGTCGATGAAAAGCTGCTCCCTGCGCGGATAAGCCGAGCCGATGCGGATTTTCATTTCCTCTGCCGTACGCTCGCCGATGAGCAGGTTGTGTTTCTTGCGCATATAGCGCACGATCGCATCGTCAAACTTATCGCCCGCAATCTTGATGGAATCGGAAAGCACCGCACCGCCGAGGGAGATCAGCGCCACGTCAGTCGTGCCTCCGCCGATGTCCACGACCATGTTGCCGCGCGGCTCCGCAATGTCGATTCCAGCGCCGATTGCAGCCGCAATGGGCTCCTCGATGAGATAGGTGTGGCGCGCGCCGGCTTCCTCCGTTGCGTCAATCACAGAGCGCTTTTCAACCTCTGTCACGCCGGAAGGCACACACACCACAACGCGCGGTTTGAAAAAAACACGTGTGCCAACAACCTTTTTCAGGAAATAATGGAGCAGGCGCTCCGTGATGTCATAATTTGAAATTACGCCGTCACGCAGCGGGCGCACCGCCGCAATCGTCCCCGGCGTACGGCCGAGCATGCGGCGCGCTTCCTCGCCGATGGCAAGGATGCGGCCTGTGATCTTTTCGACGGCCACCACGGAAGGCTCACGCAGCACAATACCCTTTCCACGCACATACACCAGGATGCTCGCCGTGCCAAGATCAATGCCGACATCATTGAATTCAAGAAACCCCATATCGCAACTCCCTTCAAGAGAACACGCTCACACAAAAACCGCGGTGTGAATGCGCAGCTCACAATTCCGCGTATAATTCCGAATTATTGTATCATTTTATCATAAATGGGACAAGTACGCATATGGGTAATTTTGAACAAATTATGAAAAAAGGCCGATGCATTCCGGCGTTCTTGTAAATCCCCTGCCGATGGGATATAATTTTCTCAGCAATCATCAGTGATTCTGACTTAATTTGGTAAGGAATGCTGCTTATGGCGAAACGTTCCAACCGCTTGCCCGCCGTCCCGCTTTCGGCGTGTACTTCCGGCGGCGCCGGAAACTCTGACCCGATTGACGTCGAGATTCTATTCTCCGCCGCCACGGGGTCGCTCAGCAGCAGAGCCATTCATTTATGCAGGAAGGAGCCGCAGCGGCATTGATCAAGCAGGCTTACAGCAGGATGTTTTCCCTGTTATTTATCGCGTTCTTCCTCCTCTGTGCAGGTTGTGATGGAACGCCTTCTTCGGTTACGCCTGCCCCGCCCGCAACGGCTGCACCAACGCCAGATACAACATTCACACCCGCACGAACGCCGGCGGGCATTGCAACCCCAACACCGTCGCCGTCGCCGGATGGCTATGACAGCACGGAGCTTGACGGCATTGCCGCCCCGGGCGAAACTCTGCCCGCCTACGCTTCCTATGAGGAGGCCCGACAGGCCAGCATTGATGCGCGCGGCGGCACCTGCGAGGTCGTGGGTTGGATTACAATCCCCAACACAGTAATCGATTACCCTGTTTACCTCAACGAAACCGATGAGGCGTATTATCTCGATCACAACAGCGAGGGCGAAGTCAGCAAGTACGGCGCGATTTTTATGGATACGCGCAACGCAGACTCCACGCAGCAGCAGCATGTGCTCATCTACGGCCATGATATGCGCAATGGCACCATGTTCCATGATCTTGCGAATTATAAACAAAAAGCTTTTTTCGATGAAAACCGTTATATCACGCTGCTCTGGAACGATGTTGAAACCATCTGGCAGGTTTACCTTGCTACCCCCATCACAGACTACACTGTGCGGTTTACCTGGACGCGTTTTCAAAGCGGGGATCACTTTGCCGAATTCATGGCGGACATGAAATCCTATGCCCGGATGGTCTCCTCCTCAATCATCGATGAAAGTATCGTCATCGGCCCAAACGATCAGGTGCTCACTCTTTCCACCTGCACCTACCGCCCGCCCGAAGCCCGCGAGCAGTGCTTTGTGGTGCAGGCACGGCGCATCCGCTGAACATTCGGAAATACGCAAAATCCCCTGTTTCACAGCCGTGAAACAGGGGATTTTTAAAGCTGTCATTTTATCCTCGCATCCTGCTCCAGCATCGCCGCGCCGACGATGCCCGCGTCATTTCCAAACCGGGCAGGCACGATGCGCGCAAACTCGCTGAAAAAGCATTTTTCCCGCACATTCTCTCTGAGCGGCGCAAACAGGAACTCGCCCGCAAGGCTCACACCGCCGCCGATGGCGACCACCTCCGGGTCAAGCAAATGGATGACAGAGACCACTGCAGAACCAAGCGCATCCACAAAGCGTGCAAAGATGGCCGAAGCCCCCGCATCGCCTGCGCGCGCACAGTCCACCACAAGCTTTGCATCCACTTTCGCCGCATCGCCGCCCGTTTTTTCAAACAGCAGGCCACGCTCCCCTTCCGCAAGCGCCTCACGCGCTGCGTGGATCAACGCCGTTGCCGCACAGCGCGTTTCGATACAACCGCGCATGCCGCAAGTACACCGCGCGCCGCCGATGTCAAGCGCCATATGGCCAAGCTCCACACCGTGCCCCATGCCGCCGCGCCAAAGTTTGCCGCCAACAATCACGCCGCCGCCCACGCCGGTGCCAAGCGTGAACAGAACCGCGCATTTTGCGTCCCGAAACGCCCCGCCATAAAGCTCTGCAAGCGCTGCTGCATCCGCATCGTTGGCAAGGAATACCGGGATTTGCGGGAAATGCGCCCCCACTTCAGCACGCAACGGCACATCATGCAGGCCAAGGTTATAGGCGTTGAGCACGCGTTCAGCCGCCGGATCGATGCTGCCTGGCACGGCGACTCCAATTGCAGCGGGCGGCTGGCTAAGCTCTGCCTGTTGGCAGAGCATGCGCGTCATCTCCGCAACCGTTTCCGCAAGCGCCCCCGGATACGATTGCTTTTCAAAGCGCCGCGTGATGCGCTCTGTAACCGCGAGGGATTCGTCCACAATGCCTGCGGCGATGTTTGTTCCGCCAATATCGAAGCCGATTCTATACATGATCCTTTCCCTTTCTCTGGCCTTTTATCGCCCCATCGCATCGCGTGTTTTCCAATTGAGCTCCTCTGAGGCGTTGTAGCCGAGGCGCCGAAGCCTGAAATTGCGCGCGGCTACTTCCACAACCACCGAAAGGTTACGCCCCGGGCTTACAGGCACGCGCGTGGTGGGTACCTCCACATCCAGAATACGCTCGGAGCGCCCTTCGGTTCCGGTGCGGTCGTATTGCGTATTTTCGTTCCAAAGTTCCAGTTCAATGCAAAAATCAATGGTCTTTTCCACATTCACCGCGCCCACGCCATAGAGATAGCGCACATCTACAATACCGATGCCGCGCACTTCGATGAGGTGGCGCGTCAGCTCCGGCGCGCGGCCGGAAAGGCGGTTGGGCGCGACGCGTGTAATTTCCACCACATCATCCGCCACAAGTCTATGGCCCATTTTTATCATTTCTATCGCCGTTTCCCTTTTGCCGATGCCGCTTGGCCCCTGCAAAAGAACGCCGACGCCAAATACATCCAGCAGCACGCCGTGCAGTAAAATGCGCGGGGCAAGTTCCCGGCCCACATAGCTCAGGATGCGGTGCCCAAGGTCATCCGTGTGCATATCGGACTTGAACACCGGAACGGCATGTTTTTTTGCGCAATCCAAAAGCGCCTCCGGGGGAGTATTCCCACGCGCACACACAATGCAGGGAATCTTAAACCCCATAAAGCGCTCCATGCGCGCTGAAATGTCCTCATAGGTCAGGGTGCGCAGATAATGCATCTCCGCATTGCCGATCAGCTGTACGCGCTGCGGCATAAAATGCTCGTAAAAGCCCGTGAATTGCAGGCCCGGGCGGCCGATTTCTCCCGTGCTGAACACGACGCTCCCGTTTCCGGGTTCCAGGATTTCCAATTCAAGGTTCTGCGCAACTTCCTCCACACGCAGGCACACCGTTTGCCGTTCCATCCTTCTCCTCCGTTTCAGCCCTGGCGATTTGCCGGCAGAATTACATGATCGATCAACCAGGCAACACCGTTTTCCGCGCAGGCGGGAACAACGCAATCCGCCGCCGCAAGCACTGCGTCATGGGCATTTGCAACCGCCGCACCAAGGCCTGCCCACTCGATCATCTCCAAGTCAAGCAGGTTGTCGCCCACGGCTGCGACCTCGTTTTGCGGAATGCCAAGGTAACTTGCCACCCAAGCCGTCGCAGAACCCTTGTGTGCATCGGGATCGTTAAACTCGATAAAGCCTGATTTTGAGCCGGAAACCTTTGCCCGGCCCGCGTAGCGTTTTGCAAGAACCGGGATGAGCTCTTCTGCATATGCAGGCTCTGCAATGAAGAGCACCTTTGGAACGTTCCCCCATTGTTTTTCACAGACCTCCGGATCGATGGCATACGGCAAATTCAAAAACCTGTGGTATGCATCTGCGGCCGGGTTTTCTTTCTCATAAACGATCCCGTCCCCCTGATAAATGTGTGCATGCACGCCAAGCTCCCGGCCGAGCAGCAGCAGCTCCCGCACAAGCGCGGGCGGGAGCGCTGTTTGAAATATGGTGGCATCCGTCCGCGTATCGTGGATGACCGCTCCTCCATAGTTGATGACCGGGCCCTGCATGCCGATGGCCTTGCGGATCGCGGCAGAACCAAGGTAGCCGCGGCCCGTTGCAATCGTCACATAGATGCCTGCGGCCTGCGCGCGGCGGATGGCGGCAAGGTTTTCCGCAGGAACATCGTAAGGCGAAAGGGTGAGCGTGTCGTCAATATCCAATACCAAAAGCTGATACATTTTGTTTTCTCCAAGCTGTATTATTCCAAAATTGGCTGCTCCGGGGACGTTTTCGGAGCCGGATGAAAATGCGCATATACGGCCTCCGCGGCGCTGCGGCTCATGCCGCGCACGGCGGAAAGCGCCGCAACATCCGCTGCGGCAATGGCGTCACGCGTTACAAAAGCATCAAACAGAAGGCGCTTGCGCTTCTCCCCAATACCTTCGATCCCATCCAGTTCAGAAAGCAGGGCTGTGCGCACGTGCAGGCTGCGATGATAGGTGATTGCAAAGCGGTGCGCCTCATCCCGGATGCGCTCAAGCACATGCAGCGCGGGATCGTTGCGTGCAAGCACGATCGGCTCCGCCTCGTCCGGCAGGATAATCTCTTCATGCCGCTCCGCAAGGCCGAGATATGCGAAAGGCCAAGCTGTGAAAGCACTTCAAGCGCCACCGTAAGCTGCGTTCGCCCACCATCCACCACGAGAAGATCCGGCGCTTTGGGAGCAGCCTTTCCTTCCTGCCCGGCTGTGGAAAGCTCATCCCTAAGCCGCGTAAAACGCCTTGTAAGCGCCTCGCGCATGGAGGCAAGGTCGTCCCCGCCTGTAGCCGCGCGGATCCGGTAGCGCCGGTATTCCTTCGGAGCAGGCCTGCCATCCAGAAACACCACCATCGAAGATACGGTATCCCTGCCCTGAATGTGCGAATTGTCGAAGCATTCCATGCGTTCCGGTACTTCATCCAAGCCAAGGAGCGCTGTGAGCCGCGCCATTGCACCGCCCGTGCGTTCCCACTCCCGCGTTTCCAATGCGCGCTGTTTTTCTATTGCCTCTACGCCGTTGCGCTGCGCCATCATCACCTGGTGCAGACGCTCGCCGCGCTGCGGGCGGATGATCGCCACGGCATGCCCGCGCTTCTCACGCAGCCAGCCAGCAAGCGCCGCATGGTTTTCCGGCATATCCAGCACGACAATTTCCCGGGGAATTTCCATATCTTCCGCGTAAAACTGCTGCAAAAACGCACCTGTAATTTCCCCTGCGGATTCGCCGCCCGTAGCCATGCGGTAATGCGCAGAGCCAATGATATCATCCCCGCGCACGAACAGCGCATGAATCACGGCATCCTCCCCATCCCGCACCAACGCAAACACATCCCGGTCCGCATCTCCGGTTCCCATGGCCCGCTGTTTTTCCGCAAGGTGTTTTACGGCCTCAATACGGTCGCGGTACTGCGCGGCCTTTTCAAATTCCATCCGTTCGGAAGCATCCAGCATCTGCCCGGTAAGCATGTCGATCACCGGCTGGTTCCTGCCTTCAAGAAAGCTGCAAACATTCTCAAGCAGTGCATGGTATTCCTCGCGCGAAACCTTGCCTGAGCAGGGTGCGCAGCATTTGTTGAGATGATACATCAGGCAGGGACGCTCGCCACGCGCGATGGCGCGGGCAATATCTTTCCGACAATGGCGCACGGGAAAAGAATCGCGGATCAGGTTCAGGCAATCCCGAAGCGCAATTCCGGAAAGATACGGCCCAAAATAGCGCGCTCCGTCATTTTTCACCCGGCGCACAACCTCAAAACGTGGGAAATCCTTTTTTTCGTCCAACCGCACATAAGGAAAATGTTTATCGTCCTTCAGCAGGATGTTGTAGCGTGGCTGAAGCGTTTTTGTGAGGCTCGCTTCCAGCGTGAGCGCTTCCATTTCGTTTTGGCAAAGAATGTACTCAAAATCCGCGATGTGTGAAACCATGGCCGCCACCTTTGGCGGGCGGTTTTTTTCTGTGCGGAAATAGGAGCGCACGCGGTTTTTCAAGTTTACGGCCTTGCCTACATAGATAATCTCGCCTGCAGCGTTATACATGCGGTATACGCCGGGCGCATCGGGCAAAAGCTTGAGTTTTTCGCGGATCAGATCATTCATGCCGCTATTATAGCACGGCGCGTGCTTTTTCGGAAGAAGCGGCTTGTGGGCGCAGCAACCAAAAAGGCTCCTTTCTGAAAGGGGGGCGAAGCCGAGCGCCGCCAGTGGCGGATGCAGCGAGGCGGAAGCCCAGTAAGCAAGGAAGCGCAAGGCAGCCGCTCCTGCGGCAACGCTGCGCGACCATTGCGAACTTTGGGCAACATATGCAGCCTCTACGAAGGATTGTCCTTCATTCCGCAATTTTTCGGTGGCGCTCGCACGAAAAAGGCCGCCTTGCAGGCGGCCTTCCTTTGTGCAGGGATTTTTCCCAACAGAGAAGGTTAATTACGCACGAACCTTCTTGACGGTGACGGCGGCAGCCGCGACGAGCGCGATAGCGATCATCACGAAGCCAACGACGGAAGCGTTGTCACCAGTCTGCGGGGGTTTGACGGACGGATCGTCAGTCACGAGTTCCTGAACGTAACCGGTGGGGTAAGTCAGGCTAGCGCTGCCTTCAACAATGGTGCCAAGGTTCTTGGTGATGAGCTTGTCAGTGATGTAGGCACGGCCGCTGTACTCAAAGCCCATCTGGGTGAGGATGTTGTCCAACACAGCCTTAACATCGCGGTATTCATCGCCAGTGATGATCGCAGTGCCGCCATCGGGGACGAAGTTCATCTCACCGAAGCTGTCAACGATCTGGTATACTTTGCCGTTCAGCACAACTTTGCTGTTCTGAAGCTGACCATTGCTGTTGGTGTAGAAGCGCACGCCGTTGCTGCTGTTGCTGGACTTGAACACGGTGTAGGAACCGGCAACGCCATCATAATTCTTCAGAATGGTGTATTCTTTGCCATCTTTGCCGAAGAAAGTAAACGTATCGCCGCTCCACTTGTTGTAAACGCCGAGGGTTGCGGTAATCTTCGCATCCTTGTCAGACTTCACAACAGAACCCCAAATCTCGAAGCAGACGGTCTTGCCCAGTTCGCCCGCAGTAATTGCATACTCACCGGAATTATCCTGATGGGAGGTGCCATCCGGGTAACGGACATAGATCTTAACTTCCTCAAGGTTTTTGGTTTCGATTGTGAGCAGGCCCTGACCAGCCTTGATGCGATTCTTAATGTCTTCGCTGAGATCCTTTTCCTTGGGGATTTCAACTTCGGCATACGCATGAACCTTCATGCCGGCCACGACGGGGTAGGTTTTCTCCAGCTTGTTGTACGTGCCGCCATTCCAGACAAGGCTGGATTCTTCAACGGACAGCGCGGTGATGTCCAAACGGAGGTCTTCGAACTCGTCGGGGGTAACCGGGTTATCCCAGCCAGCCGCGAACGCGGGAGCCGCGATCGCGAAGACCATGACGAGAGCGATTGCGAGAGTCAGAATCTTCTTCATTTTTTTGTTTCCCTTTCAACAGTTTTTTTGCAAGTGAGCCGGGAGCGTTTCCCCCGGCAGTGACATTTGGTTGCCTTGTTGGGTACATTCCCGATTGCACAAACACATTTTAGCATGCTTTCTTGCGTGCGTCAAGCACTTTTGTTACGGTTTTGTAATATTTCGTGCGATTTTTTGTTTGATCGTAATATTTGCCAGAATCCCGGCCTGAAACGCAGCGTCTTGCCCGGCACAAAGCCCCATCTTACCCGCACACAATTAAATAGGAAATTTTGGTAAACATGCGCGCTTTTCTAATTGTCGGCTTCTGCTTGATAATTCCGAAAAAACCGGTTATAATAAATGCATGAAGAGGCGTTGCCGGTAAACGGTTAGCCTACATCAGGTGATTGGAATAACCGCACATCTTGGTAGGAGGGCGGTTATTTCTTTTTGCTTTTACACAAAGAGATAATGCTTACGAGCAGCAAACAGCCCCATGTTACCATAAGCGCCCTCCGCCTACCGTTTGGCAATGCCCTGTTTGTAGCATAATGTCGCAATCTGCCGAATGTCAACGGAAAAACACTGCATCGTTTCACGCGATTAAACCGCCTGAAACTGCCGAACTACATACGCTATTACATACATCTGTTACATACAGAATTACAGCAAATCCGTGATGCGTTTCAGGCTCTCATAATCCGGAGTCTGATAATATTTTGTCATGGATGCATCCGTGTGCCCCATCAGGGCGGCCTTGTCCGTATCGGATCCCGGCACGTTTTTCATCAGGTTTGAAAACGTGTGGCGGCATGAATATGGCGTGCGGTCCTTTATGCCAAGCTTTGCCATAAGCGGCTTAAAAACGCCATTGCGAAATTCGGCTTCCGTCATCATCTTCCCTGTTTCAAGAGAGGGAAAAAGATAAGGCGCGGCGCATGCTGCGCGCGCTTGGATAATCGGCATGATCTTGGGAGAGATTGTCACGATGCGGTTTTTTCCGGCCTTGGTTTTGATGCCTCCGCACAGGCAGCCGTTTACTGGGTCAAACGCTGTTTTGGTGAGGGAAAGGAACGCCGTTGGCCGGAACCCTGTGTAACACATGCAATAAACATAATCGGCATATGCTTCGCGCCCGATGGCCTTGCGGATGGTCTCAAGTTCCTCCATCGTGATCGGCGGCCGCGTGCCCGTGGTATCACTCCCGCACCAGAT
>ERZ825896.3263-NODE-3263-length-13981-cov-7.363349_pt1 | contig 13981 bp, 7 predicted proteins | sample MGYA00519858_ERZ825896 | MGnify/ENA primary metagenome ERZ825896 (study PRJEB31778, sample SAMEA3449214) | human gut metagenome | biome: human gut; feature: human-associated habitat; material: faeces | place: United Kingdom | collected 2010/2012 ... | reverse complement strand
GATTGCCTCGCGAGTCGAGGATTTCCCTTGCGTGAATCTCTACAATCTGCATAGTCGTAATAATTTGATTATGGTTTGAATAACTTAATTTCCAATCGGTTTCGTGCGATTTGCACCGCAAAGGTACAAAATTATCGGGAAAAGAGTATTTCCTCTCCGTTATTTTTTCACACAAAGCGGGCCGCAAATTTGGCAATTCGCCGCAAATTTCTATCTTTGTTCCCCAACATCAACCCGCAAACCCTTAAAAAAACGCCTCAGGCATCCCGCCCATGCGCAAAGTTCTCTCCTTTTCCCTGCTTCTGATGCTGGGACTCGTCGCCTCGCAGCTGCTCCCCGGAGTGCTCGGCGAGGGCTACGCCGCCTTCAAGACCGGCTCCGACACGCTGCTCTACATCTGTCTGGCCTTCATCATGATAAACGTCGGACGTGAGTTCGAAATCGACAAGTCGCGCTGGAAGAGCTATACGGCCGACTACTTCATCGCCATGGCCACCGCCGCGCTGCCGTGGCTGCTCATCGCCCTCTACTACGTCTTCGTGCTGCTCCCCTCCGACCTCTGGAGCTCGCCCGAGGCGTGGAAGGAGAACCTGCTGCTGAGCCGCTTTGCGGCCCCCACCTCGGCCGGCATTCTCTTCACGATGCTGGCGGCGCTGAGCCTCAAGTCGAGCTGGATTTACCGCAAGATTCAGGTGCTGGCCATCTTCGACGACCTGGACACCATCCTGCTGATGATACCGCTGCAGATTATGATGATAGGGATGCGCTGGCAGCTCTTCGCCGTGCTGCTGGTGGTCATCGTGCTGCTCACCTTCGGCTGGCGGCGGCTCGGGCACTACGACGTGCGGCAGGACTGGAAGGCCGTGCTAGGCTACGCCGTGGTGGTCTTCGCCGCCACGCAGGCGGTCTATCTGGTGACCAAGCACCTCTACGGTCCCGAGCACAGCATCCACATCGAGGTGCTGCTGCCGGCCTTCGTGACGGGCATGGTCATGCGCCACCGCCACATCGACACCCCCGCCGAGCAGCGCGCCTCGACCGGCGTCTCGTTCCTCTTCATGTTCCTCGTGGGGCTGAGCATGCCGCTGGTCACCGGGGCGCCCCATCCGGTCGAGAGCCTCGCCGGAGGCCACTCGGTCACCGGTTCGCAGCCCGTCATGCCGTGGGGCATCATGCTGCTCCACGTGGTGGCCGTCTCGGCGCTCTCGAACCTGGGCAAGCTCGTGCCGATGTTCTTCTACCGCGACCGACGCAAGAGCGAGCGTCTGGCCCTCTCGATTGGCATGTTCACCCGCGGCGAGGTGGGAGCCGGCGTCATCTTCATCGCCCTGGGCTACAATCTGGGCGGCCCGGCGCTGATTATCTCGGCGCTGACGCTCGTGCTGAACCTCATCCTCACGGGCGGATTCGTCGTCTGGGTCAAGCGGCTGGCGCTGCGCTCGGCCGCACCCGAGGAAGGCCCCGCAGCGGGCTCCGAAACGGCCGCCTGAGCCCAGCTCTACCGCCCGCGCCCGACCGACCTGCCGGTACGGACTTGCCGACCGGTACAACCGACCTTCATCGATGCGGCCTCGCCGCCCCCGCCTCGGACAGGGCAACGTTCCCGACCGACTCCCCCCAAAAAGGCATAAAAAGCCCCGAACCCTGCTGCGGGTCCGGGGCTTTTTCGTCGAAGTCCGGGGCTTTTCCCTCGGAGTGCGGGATGCGCACGGCCGCCAAGATGCGGCATGCGGCACGCCCGGGGCTTTTCGTCGGGATGCCGCAGCCGGCGCAACCTGTTCAGAGCACCGCCCCGGCGCAACCTGCTCGGAGCGACGCGCCGAAGCCGGGGCGCCGTTCTCAGAGCGCCGTAAGGCGGTAGTCGCCGGCACGCTCCGCAACCACACGCTGCAGCTGCTCAGCCGTGATGACCTCGGCGCAGCGCACCGTCGCCACGGGCGGCTCCAGCGTCACGCTGGCCTGAACGCCCTCGATGGAGTTGAGCGCCTGCTCGACATGCGTCCGGCAGTGGTTGCACATCATCCCTTCGACCTTAAATTTCATCTCTTTTTCCATAGTATTCCTGTTTTGATTGTTTGTTGATTCCGTTTCAATCGTCCGCTCCGAGGCGGCACCCTCGGCCGGGGCCTGTCCGGAGGTTTTACGCGCTGTGCACTCCTGCGCCCGGGCCGTAGAGGGCTCCACCGGGCAGACCGTCGCAGCAGACTCCGCCGGACGCTCCTTCCCGGTCGGGAGCGGGCATTCCCTCTCCGCAGAGGCCTCCGCAGTCGGGCGCTCCTCGTCGGCGGCCTCTTCGGCCGGCTCATCCGCCGGGGAGAGCGAGCCGCGGCGCAGCCGGAGGCTGTTGGTCACCACGCTGACGCTGCTCAGCGCCATCGCCGCGCCGCCAATCATCGGGTCGAGCAGGAATCCGCAGCAGGGGTAGAGCACGCCGGCCGCAATGGGGACGGCCGTCAGGTTGTAGATGAAGGCCCAGAAGAGGTTCTCGCGGATGGTGCGCCGCGTCCGCTGCGAGAGGGTCATCAGCTCGTCGACCTTGCCCAGGTCGGAGGTCAGCACGGTCACCATCGCCGCATCCATCGCAATGTCGCTGCCGCTGCCCATCGCCACGCTGAGGTCGGCGGCCGCCAGTGCGGCGCTGTCGTTGATGCCGTCGCCGACCATCGCCACGCGGTGCCCGGCGGCCTGCAGCTGCCGCACGAAGTCGCACTTGCGGTCGGGCAGCACCCCCGCCTCGACCCGCTCGATGCCGACGGCGCGGGCCACGGCACGGGCGGCATCCGAACGGTCGCCCGTGAGCATCCACACCTCGACGCCCCGCCGCCGCAGCCGCTCCACCGCCCGGCGCGAACCGGGCCGCACGCGGTCGGTGACGGCCAGCAGCGCCAGCGCACGCCGCTCGTCGGCGAACCACACCAGACTCTTCGCCTCGCGGCTCCACGACCCGGCCCGGCGGAGCATCGCCTCGTCGGGCTCGATACCCGCCTCGCGCAGCATCGCCTCGCTGCCGACCCGATAGCGGCTCCCCGCAACGCTTCCCGCAACGCCGCGGCCGGCCTGCGTCTCGAAGTGCTCCACCTCGAGGCGCTGCCGCTCGCCCAGCGAATGGGCCACCGCCTCCGAGAGCGGATGCTCCGAGCGGAGCGTGAGGGCGCTGAGCACGTCGCGCAGGCGCTCCTCCTCATCGGCCGGCAGTTCGGCCCAGAGGGCGTCGCTCACCTCGGGATGCCCCTCGGTGAGGGTTCCCGTCTTGTCGAGCACCACCGTGTCAATGCGTCCGGCCGTCTCGAGGCTCTCGGCGTCGCGCACCAGAATGCCCGCCTCGGCCCCCTTGCCGACACCCACCATCACGGCCGTCGGCGTGGCCAGCCCCAGGGCGCAGGGGCAGGCAATCACCAGCACCGTCACCGCCGCCAGCACCCCGTGCGAGAAGCCCTCCTCGGGGGCCAGGAGCCACCATGCGGCAAAGGAGAGGAGCGCCACGGCGAAAATGACCGGCACGAAGACGCGGGCGACGCGGTCGACCAGTTGCTCGACCGGCGAGCGGCTCCCCTGCGCCTCGCGCACCGCACGGACGATGTGGGCCAGCAGCGTCGCATCGCCGCGCCGCGTCACCTCGAAGCGGAAGCTGCCGCTGCCGTTGACCGTGCCGGCAAAGACGCGGTCGCCCGGATGTTTGGCACTGGGAAGCGGTTCGCCCGTGAGCAGGCTCTCGTCGACGTGCGACCCGCCGGAGATGACCCGGCCGTCGGCCGCCAGCCGCTCGCCCGCACGCACCTCGACCACGTCGCCCGGCTGCAGCGCCGCCAGGGGGATGAGCTCCACCCCGCCCGGCCGCTCGACGCGCACCGTTGCGGGCTGCAGTCCGCTCAGCTTGCGCACGGCATCCGAGGCGCTCCGGCGGGCCCTCATCTCGAGCATCCGCCCCAGCAGGATGAAGGCCACCACGACGCTCGCGGACTCGAAATAGAGGTGCGGCTGGACCCCCCGTTCGAGCCAGAAGCGGGGGAAGAGAAGGTTGAAGATGCTGAAGAGGTAGGCCACTCCGGTGCTGGCAGCCACGAGCGTGTCCATGTTGGCGGCGCCGTGGCGGAGCTGGCGCCAGGCGCGGCGGAAGAAGCCGCCGCCCAGCACGAAGACCACCGGTGTCGAGAGCAGCCACAGCAGGTAACCGGCCCACGGCTGTCCTCCCCAGACCATTCCGACGACCGCCATGGGCACCGCCAGAGAGAGGGCCCACACGGCACGGCGGCGCAGCGCACGGTATTCGGCTTCGCGTTCGCGCTCGGCGGCGTCGAACGCCTCGCCCTCGCTGGAGAGAAGCAGGTCGTAGCCCGCCTCCTGCACCACGCGGCGCAAGGTCTCGGGGGTGCAGAGCGCCGGGTCGTAGCGGACGCCGGCCGTCGAGGCGGCATAGTTGACCGAGGCCTCGGCGACCCCCTCCTGACGGCGGAGCACCTGCCCCACCCGTGCGGCGCAGGCCGCACAGCTCATGCCCGAAACGGGGAAGACCGCATCAACGGTGCGGTTTTTTGACGAATTCATGGATGCACGTTGTTTCATACGCCGGCAAAGATAGGTAACTGGCGGCGTTGACTCGTTACAGAATCATGGATAAGATTTATATCCGGCCGGAAAAGGGCGCCGGGCGGGACAGGACGGGAAGAGCGGGGAAGAGGGGCGGTGAGGCCGGGGAAAATCGGGAAGAGGGCCGAAGGGGTCAGACGGAAACCGGAGGGGCGGACGGGGCAGGCAGGCGGGGACAGGCGGGGCGGAGACGGGATGCGGGGGCGCCCAAGGAGAACGGGCGGGCACGAGGCAGGCAGGAGCGGACGGGCGTCACTTCACCTTGTCGAGCGGCAGGCGGGGGTGGGTGCCGAGGCGGCGGAAGGCGCTTGGCGTGAGGCCCGTTTCGCGGCGGAACTGCGCGCTCAGATGGGCTACGCTCGAGTAGTGGAGCAGGTCGGCGATTTCACCCACGGTGAGCTCCCCCTCGGAGAGCAGCTCCTTGACCCGTTCGATTTTCTGGGCAATGCAGTAACGCTCGATGGTGGTGCCGCACGCCTCGGTGAAGTGCTTGCTCAGCAGGCTGTAGTCGGCATGGCAGCGGCGGGCGAGGTAGTCCGAGAGGTTGACGCGGGCGGCCGAGGCGTCGTAGTGGACCAGTTCGATGACGGCCGTGCGGATTTGCTCGACCAGCCGCTCGCGCGGGTCGTCGAGAAGCTCGAAGCCGCACTCCTCCAGCGCCCTGCGCACCTCGTCGCGCCGGGCGGCGGGCAGCGGTTCGACCAGCTCGGCCTCGCCCAGCTCCACGCGCACGGGGTGCAGCCCCAGCCGCTCGAGCAGCCGGGTGACCACCATCACGCAGCGGTCGCAGACCATGTTCTTGATAGGAAGGATATGCGTTTCGTCCATCGTTCCGTGGCACCACCCGCCAGGGAGGCGGCCCTCCGTACAAAGATACGTTTTTTTCGACACACCGCACCGGCTGTACCCGCCGGAATGGGGCCGCACCACACCGGAGCCGTCTCACCGCACCGGGACTGCCGGCTCCGGAAGGGGCTGCCAGCTGCGCCTACCCGGGATGAGGCCGCCTCGCCCTACGGCATGAGCAGCGACGAGTCGCCGTAGCTCAGGAAGCGGAAGTCGTGCTTCAGGGCGTAGTCGTAAATCCGCCGCCAGTCGTCGCCCACGAAGGCCGAGACGAGCAGCAGCAGCGTCGACTTGGGCTGGTGGAAGTTGGTGACCATGCGGCTCACAATCCGGAAGTGGTAGTCGAGCGGCGTAATCATAATCCGGGTGGCCGCCTTGATGCGGTCGACGCCCCGGGCATCCATCCACCCGAGCAGCGTCTCGAGCGCCTCGCGCCCCGTGAAGGAGGCGGGGATGTCGTAGAGCTCCCACTGCCCGATGACCCGGTCGGCATCGGGCTCCCCTCCGCAGCGGATGCGCCACGCCAGGGCCGGCAGCGACTCGAGCGTCCGCACCGAGGTGGTCCCCACGGCGGTGATGTCGCCCCAGCGGTCGAGCAGCCGGGCAACGGTCGTCCGCCGCACCTCGAAGTGCTCGGTATGCATCGGGTGACGCGCCGCATCGTCGTCCTTGACCGGCAGAAAGGTCCCCGCCCCGACGTGGAGCGTCACCTCCTCGAACTCGAAGCCCCGGGCCTTCATCCGCCCGATGAGCTCCTCCGTAAAGTGCAGCCCGGCGGTGGGAGCGGCCACCGACCCCTCGAACTTCGAGTAGACGGTCTGGTAGCGCGTGTTGTCAATCTCCTCGCTCTCGCGGTTCAGGTAGGGCGGTATGGGGATGCGGCCCAGCGTCTCGAGCAGCTGTCCGAAGGTCATGTCGGCCGACCACTCGAAGCGCACCCGCTGCTCGCGGCCCCCCTCTCCCACGCGCCAGGCGCGCAGGTACTCGGCGCGGCCCTCGTGGTCGAAGTTGATTTCGACGTACCCCTCCTTCCACTTCTTGAGGTTGCCCACGATGCACGACCACTCGCAACTCCCCTTCACGGCGAAGGCGCGCTCGTAGTCGGCCGGCTCGCAGGGCTCCAGGCAGAAGACCTCGACCCGGGCGCCCGAGGGCTTGTGCATGATGATGCGGGCGCGGATGACCTTCGTATTGTTGAAGACCAGCAGCTGCCCGGCGGGGAGCTCCTCGCCGATGTCGGCGAAATGGCGCTCGGAAATCTCGCCGTGACGGTAGACCAGCAGCTTCGAGGCGCTGCGCTCGGCAAGCGGGAACTTGGCGATGCGCTCCTCGGGCAGGTCGTAGTCGTAGCGGTTGATGTCGATATGTCGTTCCATGGCGGTCGTGTTTCTCTCGGATTCGGGGGCAAAGATACACAAAAGATGGTGAAAGAGATACAAAAGAGGGACATCGGAGGGTGCTCCGGCCCCGCAAAAGGGGGACAAAGCGCCCCGCCGCACACGATTCGACGACCGGATGGAGGGCATTCCCGATATTTTTTGTAACTTTGCAGCGCTTTAATGCTCTGAAAACTTATGAAAACCGACTTTCTGGTTATCGGTTCCGGCGCGGCAGGTCTCTGCTTCGCGCTGAAGGCCGCCTCCCACGGGCACGTCACCCTCGTGACCAAGGGCGAAATGAACGAGTGCAACACCAACTACGCACAGGGCGGTATCTGCTCGGTGACCTACGCTCCCGACACCTTCGAGAAGCACATCGAGGACACGCTCGTCTGCGGCGCCGGCAAATGCGACCGGAAAGCGGTCGAGCTGGTCGTTCGCCGCGCCCCCGAGCTCATCGCCGACCTCATCGCCTGGGGCACGCGCTTCGACAAGACCCCCGACGGCCGCTTTGAACTCAACCGCGAGGGCGGACACTCCGAGCACCGCATCCTCCACCACGAGGACCTCACGGGTGCCGAAATCGAGCGCGCCCTCATCGAGGAGGTGCGCCGCCACCCCAACATCACCGTACTGGAGCACCACTTCGCCATCGACCTGCTGACGCAGCACCATCTGGGCGAGTTCGTCACCCGCCACACGCGCGGCCTGGCCTGCTTCGGCGCCTACGTGCTCAACCTCGACACGAACGAAATCGAAACCATGCTTGCCAAGGTGACCGTCGTGGCGACGGGCGGCTGCGGCAACATCTACTCCTCGACCTCGAACCCCGTCGTGGCGACGGGCGACGGCATCGCCATGTGCCACCGCGCCAAGGCCATCACCGAGAACATGGAGTTCATCCAGTTCCACCCCACGACGCTCTACCACCCCGGCGAGAAGCCCAACTTCCTCATCACGGAGGCCATGCGCGGCTTCGGCGCCATCCTGCGGCTGCAGAACGGCGAGGAGTTCATGGACAAATACCACCCCATGAAGTCTCTCGCGCCGCGTGACGTGACGGCCCGCGCCATCTACCGCGAGATGACCAAGCGGGGCGAGGACTTCGTCTACCTCGACGTGACGCACAAGGACCCCGAATCGGTCAAGAGCCACTTCCCCAACATCTACGAGAAGTGCCTTTCTATTGGCATCGACATCACGCGCCAGTGGATTCCCGTCACCCCGGCAGCGCACTACTGCTGCGGCGGCGTGAAGGTCGACACCAACGGCGAGACCTCCATCAAGCGGCTCTACGCACTGGGCGAGACCTCCTGCACGGGGCTGCACGGTGCGAACCGTCTGGCCTCCAACTCGCTCATCGAGGCGCTGGTCTACGCCGACCAGGCCGCCCGCCACGCCTCGGAGCAGCTCGAGCACACCGACTTTCAGGAGGGGATTCCCGACTGGGACTTCGAGGGGACGCAGCACACCGAGGAGATGCTCATGCTCATCCAGTCGAAGCGCGAGGTGCAGCAGATTATGTCCAACTACGTGGGCATCGTACGCTCGAACCTCTCGCTCAAGCGCGCCATGCGCCGGCTCGAGATTCTCTACGAGGAGACCGAGGAGCTCTACAACAAGACGAAGCCCAACCGCGAGCTGTGCGAGCTGCGCAACATGATTGCCGTGGCCTATCTGGTCATCAAGCAGGGCCGCGAAATCAAGGAGTCGGTGGGCTGCCACTACAACATGGACTACCCGAAGGCCTGAGGCCCGGGGGCCGTACGCTCCGCAGGCGCGGCAGCGGCGGCATGAAGAGCCCTTCCCGCCGCCCCTCGGGGGCGGTGAGCGCATTGCCCGGGAGCCGCTTCCCGGGCAATACGTTGCGGACCCGGAGCCTCCCCGCCCGGACCATCCGTGAGGAGAGGGAGGGGCGAGCATCCGGCCGGGAAATCGGACCGGAGGAAGGAGAACCGGGAAGACCGGGAAGGACCGGGAAGGACTGAGAAGGACCAGAGAAACCGGAGGAACCGGAAAAGATAGCCGGAGACGGCCGGGAGGTTTGCCCCCAAGACGGCCGGGAAATGGCCGGAAAGAGAGCCGGAAAACCGGACCGGAAGACGACCGGGAGAGAACCGGGAGACCCGGAAAGCGGCAACAACGGTGCGGCGAGAGACGACAGCGCCGCCACAACAACGACACGACAACGAACGCATGACCTTACAGGAAGAGATTACACGCCGGCGCACCTTCGCCGTCATCGCACACCCCGACGCGGGTAAAACGACCCTTACGGAGAAACTGCTCCTCTTCGGCGGCGCCATCCATGTGGCGGGAGCCGTCAAGAGCAACAAAATCAAGAAGGGAGCCACCTCGGACTTCATGGAAATCGAGCGCCAGCGCGGCATCTCGGTGGCCACCTCGGTGATGGGCTTCGAGTACGAGGGGTGCAAAATCAACATCCTCGACACGCCGGGCCACGAGGACTTCGCCGAGGATACCTACCGCACGTTGACGGCCGTCGACTCGGTCATCATCGTCATCGACGGCGCCAAGGGCGTCGAGGCCCAGACGCGCAAGCTGATGGAGGTCTGCCGCATGCGCTCGACGCCGGTCATCGTCTTCGTCAACAAGCTCGACCGCCCCTCGAAGGAGCCCTTCGACCTGCTCGACGAGGTGGAGAAGGAGCTCCACATCCGCGTCCGGCCGCTGGCCTTCCCCATCTCCAACGGCCCCACCTTCAAGGGGGTCTACAACCTCTACGAGAAGCACCTCTCGCTCTTCACCTCCGACGAGAAGCTGACGGCCGACGCCTCGACGGTCGAAATCTCGGACCTGAACTCCGCGGAGCTCGACGCCCGCGTGGGGAAGCAGTATGCCGACCAGCTGCGCTCGGATGTCGAGCTCGTCGAGGGGGTCTACGACCCGTTCGACCGCGAGGCCTACCTGCGCGGCGAGCTGGCGCCCGTCTTCTTCGGCTCGGCGGTCAACAACTTCGGCGTGCGCGAGCTGCTCGAGTGCTTCATCCGCATCGCCCCCTCGCCCCGTCCGGCCCCGACCCAGACGCGCATGGTCGAGCCCTCGGAGCCGCGGATGACGGGCTTCGTCTTCAAGATTCACGCCAACATGGACCCCAACCACCGCGACCGAATCGCCTTCCTGAAAATCTGTTCGGGCATCTTCGAGCGCAACAAGAACTACCTCCACGTGCGCAGCGGCAAGCAGCTCAAGTTCTCGTCGCCGACGGCCTTCATGGCCGAGAAGAAGTCGGTCATCGACGTCGCCTACCCGGGCGACATCGTGGGTCTGCACGATACGGGCAACTTCAAAATCGGCGACACCTTCACCGAGGGCGAGAAGCTCAAGTTCACGGGCATCCCCTCCTTCGCTCCCGAGCAGTTCCGCTACATCGAGAATGCCGACCCGATGAAGTTCAAGCAGCTGGCCAAGGGCATCGACCAGCTGATGGACGAGGGCGTGGCGCAGCTCTTCACCTCGTCGCTCAACGGCCGCAAAATCATCGGCACGGTGGGCGCCCTGCAGTTCGAGGTGATTCAGTACCGCCTCGAGCACGAATACAACGCCTCGTGCCGCTGGGAGCCGATTTCCATCTACAAGGCGTGCTGGATTGAGAGCGACAACGCCGAGCAGCTGGCCGACTTCAAGCGCCGCAAGCATACCAACATGGCTGTCGACAAGCACGGCCGCGACGTCTTCCTGGCCGACACGAGCTATGCGCTGGCGCTCGCCCAGGAGAACTTCAAGGATATCCGTTTCCACTTTACGTCGGAGTTCTGACCGTCCCCGGAACCCCGATTCACCCTTAACCGCACCTAACAAAACTCCGGAGTACCACCCCCTGCCCGGAAAGCATCGTTGTCCCCATGAAGAACAACCGATTCTCTCCGCAGGAAACCGCCCGCCGCAAAAGGGCCGAAGAGAAGACCGCGCAGGAGATGAGCCGCAACCGGCTCATCCAGCTCTTCTGCCTGCTCTTCTTCCTCAAGTTCCTTCTGTTCGACCTGCTGTGGTGTCTCGACACCACCTTCTCGTCGTTCTCCTATCCGATTGCCTACCTGAGCAAGAGCATCCTTGCGCTGCTGCTCACCCTGCCGCTCGTGCTGCGGGCGCCCCGCTGGGTCGAGGCGGTCGTCGCGCTGGCCACGGACCTCTTTCTGGTGGCCAATCTGCTCTATTTCCGCACCTACTACACCGCCATTCCGCTCGAATCCTACGCACTGGCAGGCAACCTCAGGGACTTCACCGCAAGCGTCACCGAGTCGCTGCGGTGGCCCGACCTGCTCTTCCCGCTCTCGACCGCCGCGGCGCTCCTCGCCGCACGCCGGATGCCGCAGCCGCGGCTCCCGCGGCGGGGGCTTGTGCGCTACGCCAACGCCCTGCTGCTGAGCTCGCTGCTCACGGCGGCGCTCCTGGTCGGCAAGGGGGGCTTCCGCCGCAGCTACGAGGCGATGCTCGTCCACAGGCAGCTGAGCGCGACGACCACCTACTCGCTCTTCGGCACGCTGCTCTACGAGGCGCTGCGCGAGCGGGTGGAGTTCACCCCCGAGCTGGCCGGGGAGGTCGAACGCTGGCTCGCCGCCGGGCGCCCGGCAGCCGATGCTGAAGAGGCCGCAGAGGGGCTGTCGGCAGGCGGAGGCAGCGCGATCGGCGAGTTGACGACAGTCAGAGGACACAGCATGGCCGACGCGCTGTCGACCGGCAGCGATGGCGAAGAGGCCGATGCACCGCGCACCGGCGCGCTCGCTGACGCACCGCACGCCGCGCATCCCGGCACAGGCCTCAAACCCCATTCCGCCGCGCAGCCCGGCACAGACTCCAGCATAGGCTCCGATGCCCATTCCCCCGCACCTGCCGCCACACGCCCCAGCGCACACCCCGCCACTCGGCCGAAAACACTCCCGGACGACCGGCGCCGGGTGGTGGTCATCTTTGTCGAGTCGCTCGAGAGCTGGGTGCTCGAGCGGAGCGTCGAGGGGCAGGAGCTCACCCCCTGCCTCAACCGGCTGCTGCACGAGGAGCGGACGCTCTGCGCCCCGCAGGTGGTGACGCAGGTCAAGGGGGGCCGCTCCATCGACGCACAGCTGCTCGTCACGGCCGGCCTGCTCCCCCTCGAGAACGGCTGCTGGAGCGCCCGGTGCCCCCATACGGCCTACCCCTCGCTGGTCAAGGCCTTCCGGCAGCGCCACCCCGGCGCCCGCGCCCTGCTCTTCACCCCCGACAAGGAGATTGTCTGGAACCAGATGATTGTCGCCCGCGAGTTCGGCTTCGATTCGCTCCTCTCGCACAAGCACTTCCGCAACGACCGGACCACCGGAACGGGCTCCCGGCGGAGGCTCTGCGACGGGGCCTTCTTCGACCAGTGCCTCGAGAAGCTCGCCGAGCCGCAGATGCTGCCCGACACGGCGGGGGCCTGCTACCTGCAGTTCGTCACCTACTCGAGCCACCACCCCTTCGTCATCCCCGAGGAGCTGCACCGCATCCGCCTGCGGCAGGAGATGCCCCGGCGGCTGCGCGACTACCTCACGGCGGTCAACTACGTCGACCACGTCCTCGGGGAGTTCATCGCGGCGCTGCGGCGCAATCCGCGCCTCTCCGATGCGATGATTGTCATCACGGGAGACCACGAGGGGCTCGCCTCGGAGCGCCCGGCCCTGGTCTCCAGTGCGGCGGGACGGGGACTGGTCAGCGAGGGGCGCTTCACGCCGCTCATCGTGGTCAACGCCCCCGCAGCGATGCGCTGCACCGACACGGTGGGGCAAATCGACATCTACCCCACGCTGCTCGACCTGCTGGGGCTCGACGACTACCACTGGCACGGGCTGGGACGCAGCCTGCTGCGCGCCGATGCGCCGCGGGCGGCCGTCGACCCGCGTCTCGAACGGGTGGGGGCGGCCGTTGACAGCACGACGGAACAACACCTGAGGCAGGCCTGGAGCCTCTCCGACCGAATCATCCGCAGCGACTACTTCCGCCACACGGGACGGGAGTAGCCGCCTGCGGCGGGCCGCCCCGTTTTCGCTGCCGCCAGGGTCCGGACGCCTCCGCAGCCACACCCGGCCTTTCCGACACGCACCGTCGTTTCTCTCCATCCGTAAGCCTCACCCCGCACCCTCCAAGAGACGCCGCCGTTCCTTCCACGGCCTCCGTCCCCGCCCCATCCGGAACCGCAGTTGCCCCTTCCAGAGGCCTTCGTCCCCGCCCCCTCCGGAGCCCGCGGCCGTCCTCTCCCCCCCCCTCTCACCCCTCTCTCCGCCGTACACGGGGACAAAAAAATTCCCGGAGCATATCGCTCCGGGAATCTCTCTATCGAATCACACCCCTTGCGGGATGCAACCGCTCTGCTTAGTCAACCTTCGGGCCGGCTGCAACCAGCGACTTGCCCTCTTCGTTGCCGGTGAACTTGGTGAAGTTCTTCACGAAGCGGTTGGCCAGGTCAACGGCCTTCGTATTCCACTCGGCAGCATCCTTGTAGGTGTCGCGCGGGTCGAGAATAGCCGAATCAACACCCGGCAGCTCGGTCGGAATCGTGAAGTTGAAAATCGGCAGCTGCTTGGTCGGAGCCTTGTCAATCGAGCCGTCGAGGATGGCGTCGATGATGCCACGCGTATCCTTAATCGAGATACGCTTGCCCGTACCGTTCCAGCCCGTGTTCACGAGGTATGCCGTGGCACCCGACTGCTGCATGCGCTTTACCAGCTCCTGACCGTACTTGGTGGGGTGCAGCGAGAGGAATGCGGCACCGAAGCATGCCGAGAAGGTCGGCGTCGGCTCGGTGATGCCGCGCTCCGTACCGGCCAGCTTGGCCGTGAAGCCCGACAGGAAGTAGTACTTCGTCTGCTCGGGGGTCAGAATCGAAACCGGGGGCAGTACGCCGAAGGCGTCGGCCGAGAGGAAGATGACCTTCTTGGCGGCGGGAGCCTTCGATACCGGCTTTACGATGTTCTCGATGTGGAAAATCGGGTACGATACGCGGGTGTTCTCCGTTACCGACTTGTCGGCGAAGTCGATGGCGCCCTTCTTGTCAACCGTAACGTTCTCCAGCAGGGCGTTGCGGCGGATGGCGTTCCAGATGTCGGGCTCGTTCTCCTTCGAGAGGTTGATGACCTTGGCATAGCAGCCGCCCTCGAAGTTGAATACGCCGTCGTCGTCCCAGCCGTGCTCGTCGT
>ERZ825896.3262-NODE-3262-length-13982-cov-3.616070_pt1 | contig 13982 bp, 11 predicted proteins | sample MGYA00519858_ERZ825896 | MGnify/ENA primary metagenome ERZ825896 (study PRJEB31778, sample SAMEA3449214) | human gut metagenome | biome: human gut; feature: human-associated habitat; material: faeces | place: United Kingdom | collected 2010/2012 ... | reverse complement strand
ACGCAGGCTATGTAGCACCTTATGGTTCAGGAGCTACTTTATATATCCGTCCATATATGTTTGGTTCCAATCCTGTTATCGGTGTAAAACCAGCAGATGAATATCAGTTCCGTATCTTCGTAACACCTGTAGGACCATACTTCAAAGGTGGCGCAAAACCTATCACAATCAGAGTTTCAGACTTTGACCGTGCAGCACCTAACGGAACAGGACATATCAAAGCAGGACTTAACTATGCTATGAGCTTACATGCTATCGTAGATGCACATAACCAGGGTTATGATGAGAATATGTATCTTGACCCTGCGACAAGAACAAAGGTTGAAGAGACAGGTGGAGCAAACTTCATTTTCATCACAAAAGATGGCAAGTTTGTAACTCCTAAGTCAGACAGTATCCTTCCATCTATCACACGTCGTTCTTTGATGTACATTGCAGAACATTATCTTGGAATGGAAGTAGAACACAGAGAAGTACGTTTCGATGAAGTAAAAGACTTCGCAGAATGTGGTCTTTGCGGAACAGCAGCCGTAATCTCTCCAGTTGGAAAGATTGTTGACCACGGTAAAGAAATCTGCTTCCCAAGCGGAATGGAAGAGATGGGACCTGTTACAAAGAAACTGTATGAGACATTAACAGGAATCCAGATGGGACATATTGAAGCTCCGGAAGGATGGATTTGCAAGATCTGCTAATACCAGATACCAGAAAAAGTATCAGGGCGGACATCCGGTGAAACGGATATAAAACGAAGATATTATAGAAGAGGCAGGGAACTGAGAATTTTCTCAGAACCTTGCCTCTTTTTGAAAATGCGTGTAAAGTATAGAAAGAATAATCAGGTGAAAGGGTTTGATGTATGAAGGATTTATTATTTTCAACACTGAAAGATTATAAAAAAGAATATCTTCCCAAGGATATCTTTTCGGGGATTATTATGGCTGCGGTGTCCATTCCTATTTCAATGGGATATGCACAGATTGCGGGACTTCCGGCAGTATATGGACTATATGGTTCGGTGTTCCCGATTCTGTTCTTTGCATTATTTTCAACGTCCAGGCAGTTTATCTTTGGGGTGGATGCGGCACCGGCAGCGATTGTTGGGGCAGCACTTGTGTCGCTTGGAATAGAAAACGGAAGTAAAGAGGCAATACAGTATGTGCCTGTGATCGCACTTCTTACGGGAATATGGCTATTGTTGTTTTACTTTTTGAAAGCAGGAAGAATCGTGGACTTTATATCAACACCGGTTATGGGCGGATTTATCAGTGGGATTGCGCTTACGATCATTTTAATGCAGATCCCGAAGATATTAGGCGGGAAAGCCGGATCCGGGGAACTTCCGGAACTTATCAGACATATTGCACAGACCGGTAAAGAGATTAACTGGTTGTCAGTGATACTTGGTGCAGGTGCGCTGATATTGCTTCGTGTGGCAGGAAAAATGATACCGAAATTTCCAATGGCAATTGTTATCATGGCAGCCGGAGTGGCGGCAACCAGAATATTCCATGTAGATGAATATGGTGTGGTCCTTCTTGATGCGGTGGGAAAAGGACTTCCGAAACTGGTCCATTTCCGGTTTGTGGGAATTGATCTGAGACAGGCTTTGGGAAGAAGTTTGATGATCGCGGCAGTTGTAATGGCGGAGACACTTTTGTCAGAGAATAATTTCGCAATGAAGAACGGATATAAGATCGATGAGAATCAGGAAATCCTTGCCTGTGCGATGGGAAATATCGCGGCGGCATGTGTAGGGTGCTGTCCGGTGAACGGAAGTATATCCAGAACATCTATGAATGAGCAGTATGAAGGAAAGACACAGGCAGTGTCTGTTGTGGCAGCAATTACAATGGCCCTGGTTCTTCTTGGCGCAACCGGGTTTATCGGCTATCTGCCGGTTCCGGTCCTTACAGCCATTGTAATTTCTGCACTGATGAATGTAGTAGAACTGCATCTGGCAGTACGCCTGTTCAGAGTGAGCCGTAATGAATTTTATATCTTTGTGGCGGCATGTGTAAGCGTGCTGGTTTTTGGAACTATCTATGGTGTGGTAATCGGACTTTTGCTGTCCTTTGTGGCGGTAGTGCTTCGAGCGACAAATCCACCGAGATCATTACGGGGAATGATTCCTGGAAAAGAAGCCTATTATGATCTGAAGAGAAACCGCAATGCATATCCGATCCGGCATACAGTGATATACCGTTTCAGCGAGAATCTGTTCTTTGCAAATATAAAAGTCTTCCAGACAGATATTGAGAACAGTATTAAGGAAGATACTAAGGTTGTGATCGTAGATGCGGCAGCAATCAACAGCATTGATATTACGGCGGCAGATCGCCTGGAGATGATGGCAGAGAATTTTGAAAGGAAAGGAATAAAGTTCTACATTACAGAACATTCCGAAAATGTGAATGAACAGATGAGAAAACTTGGGATCGGGCATCTGATTGAAGAAGGAAAGGTTAGAAGAACGATTCTTGCAGCGCTACAGGATGCCGGCATTCCGTCAATGGGAACAACCGCCGGTGCAGATAAAGCGCGGGACCCTTTGGTCTGGATGCCTTGGCAGCTGGAGATACCGGCGGCTGTTCATGCGGTACATGAGGCGATGGTTCCGGCAGAAGAGGAAAATACGCTGGAAGAATTTGCCTGGGCATTTGGAGATGATGCGGTTGAAGAAATGGAGAAGAAAGTACACCAGGTCATGGAACAGATTCACAAACTTCCGGATCTGGAAAGACTTGCAGACGTAGGGTTCGAAGAGAAACTCAAAAACTGGCATTCGCTGGGCGTTTTGGATGAAGATGAGATTTTAAGACGAATGGAAATGCATTTGGATGAACTTCCGGAGAATTTAAGAGGAGACAGAAAAGTGATCCTTCAGTTGATTGAAAAGAGAAGACGAAAGATCGAACAACAGCTGTTATTACATCATCCGGAAATTGTAGAACATTTGAAGAAGAGCCGGGAAAGACTGGAAAAGCGCCTGGAAAAACAGAATCCGGAGGCAGCCAGAAAACTGCATGAGTGGGAAGTGCAGATCAGGGAGAAGGAAGAGGAGTAACGGTAGAAAAAGTAATCACTGATTGAAAAATGTGTTGACATAAATGATTTACAGTGGTACAGTGATAGTGTTGTAAAAGATAATTAAATAGATAGACATAGAGAATTTGCCAATGGCAACTTTTCTTGCATACTTTGGGATATAGAAAGCGAAGAGGCTTACAGGATAGTGAGTCACTTCGCTTTTTTGCTCCCATGCATTCGCAAGGAGCTGTCGATGGCAGGTTCTGGGTATGTTATAGATATGAAAAATGACAAAATGTGATCTTTTACAGGATAGTATCAGATATATGGAAGAAGGGATGAGACAATGTCACATTTGGTAATTACAATTGGATGCGAATATGGAGCAAAGGGAAATCAGATTGGAAGGAAAATAGCAGAAGACCTGGGATTTCAGTTTTATGACAGAAATATAGTAGATGCAATTATTCATGAAGTTGGAATCCCCGGAGAAATCATGGAAAAGGTCGAAGAAGGCGTAACAATTGTTGGAAAAGGTGCAGAAGGAGAGGAACGAGGAGAGTTTTCACAATACGCAGATCTTACAAAACGTGCGATTCATGTACAGAAAACGATTATCCGCAAGTTGTCGGACAGAGAATCCTGTGTGATTATCGGTCGTTCCGCAGATTATATTCTAAAAGAACATAAGCCGATTTTAAGAGTCTTTATCTATTCGCCGGATGAAGTAAGGATAAAAAATGTAATGGAAAGTCATAAGGTTTCAGAGAAAGAAGCAAAACAGATTATTCTTGAAACGGATAAAAGGTACCATAAGCGTCACATGGCATTAACCGGAAGTAACCGAGGAGACCGACATAACAGAGATATCTTAATTGACAGTAGTCTGCTGGGAGTAGATGGAACAGCCCGATTAATTGAGACACTTGCAAAACAAGTAGAAAAACAGTAAGGAGTTGATTATATGAATAAGAAAAAATCAGATTTTGACAAGGTATTCAGTGCCTGGGACATTCTTGTGATTGCATTTGGTGCAATGATCGGATGGGGCTGGGTTGTATCGACCGGAGGATGGATTGAAAAAGGTGGTGTCGTTGGCGCGGCACTTGGATTTGCAATCGGTGGTGTTATGATATTTTTCGTAGGTCTTACTTATGCAGAGCTTACGGCGGCTATGCCACAGTGTGGAGGGGAACATGTCTTCAGTCACAGGGCAATGGGTCCGGTTGGTTCATTCGTGTGTACATGGGCGATCATTCTTGGATATGTCGGTGTTACATGTTTTGAAGCATGTGCATTTCCAACGATCATTACATATCTGTGTCCTGGATTCTTAAAGGGATACCTTTATACAGTAGCAGGGTTTGATATCTATGCATCCTGGCTGATCGTTGCGATCGTAGTAGCATTTCTGATCATGGTCATTAATATTATGGGAGCGAAGACAGCTGCGATCTTACAGACAATCTTAACGGTAATTATAGGTGGCGCAGGAATCCTGCTGATCATTGCATCTGTACTCAACGGAACAGTTGATAATCTGGACGGTCAGATATTTGCCGGAACAACCGGAGTATCGAATGTAAAAGCTATTCTTGGTGTAGCAGTGCTTTCGCCATTTTATTTCATCGGATTTGACGTAATTCCGCAGGCATCGGAAGAAATCAATGTTCCACCGAAAAAGATCGGAAAAATGCTGATTCTTTCGGTCATCCTCGCCGTTATATTTTATTCGTTCGTTATTCTGGCTGTAGGTATGGTTCTGGATTCCGGAGCAATTGCAGCATCACAGAAAGGAACCGGACTTGTAACAGCAGATGCGATGGCTGTGGCATTCCGTACATCTGTTATGGCAAAGGTAATTATTGTTGGAGGAATGTGTGGAATTATTACATCATGGAATTCGTTTATGATCGGAGGATCACGTGCAATGTATTCCATGGCAGAGTCTTATATGATACCAAAAATGTTTTCAAAACTGCATCCAAAACATAAGACACCGATCAATGCACTGATACTGATCGGAGTGCTTACGATGCTGGCTCCATTTGCAGGAAGAGTTATGATGGTTTGGATCTGTGATGCAGGAAACTTTGGCTGCTGTATGGCCTACTGCATGGTATCTTTATCATTTTTAATCCTGAGAAAAAAAGAACCGGATATGCCAAGACCGTATAAAGTAAAGCATTACAAATTTGTAGGAACTATGGCGGTTCTGATGTCTGGATTCATGGTGTGTATGTACTGCATTCCGGGATCCGGCGGTAACTTAATCCTCCCTGAATGGGGAATGGTTGTGGCATGGAGTCTGCTTGGAGTAGTATTCTATGCAATTTGTAAGAGTAAATATAAAGAGGACTTTGGAAGTCTTGTAGAGCTTATTTCCGATGAAGATTCTGCTACGCTTATGCCGGAGGCAGATGAGGAGAAATTGGATGAGGTAATTGATCATGCGATAGATGTAGTACTTGGTGTTTAATTCATCACTTTGGATACCCGAATCTACATAAAAAGCAACCAGATCTTTCTGTGTAACTCCAGCCATGACTGTGAATGCACAGAAAGACCTGGTTGCTTTTTATTCTGTGTGTATCGAATGCGTAAGATATGACGAATGAAACGGAGGACGTAACCGTGAGTACTTACCATAAACACTGATAAACAGAATATAACAGTTGACAACAGTTCTACACTGTTAACAACGGAGGAATAACGTTATGAACATAATCATCAACCACTCATCCATGCAGCCCATCTATGAACAGATCATGGGACAGATTAAAGAAAGAATCATGCATGGGGAATTGAAGGAAGATACAGCACTTCCTTCTGTACGTACATTTGCAAAGGAATTGAAAGTCAGTGCACTGACGGTCAAGAAAGCTTATGATGGACTGGAAGAAGAAGGATTCATTGTTACAGTTCATGGGAAAGGCAGCTTCGTTGCCTGTGCGAACCAGGAGACGATGCTGGAAGAAAAGAAAAGAGAAGTCGAAGCTGATTTGGAGATGGCCATCCGGAAAGGCAGAAGCTGTGGCATGAGTGATCAGGAGATCAGGGAATTGTTTCAGATTGTTTTGGAGGATTAAAAGGATGGAAAGATTGTTCTGCATGAAGAAACAGACCGTCTACTGGAAGAATATGGTGTTTTGAAAGTATCCAAAGAACAGTATCAGGAACTGGATCATACGTATATTTTGAAAAAGCATAAAGATACATTTGGATACAGATGTCTTACGGACCAGAAACAGTTTTATCAGGAAAATTATCCGGGAACAGTAATCGAAAAAGGGAACATTGATGAGCTGATAACCATTATGATTCAGGGGGAAAAGATATGAAAGGATTATTGATAAAAGATTTTCGTTTGTTAAAAGGTCAGGTATATTTTCTGTTAATAGTAACGGGGTGTGTGATTGTTTTTATGATAAATGGAAGCGAAGCGTTTGGCGTGGCTTATGTATGTTCCATGGTGGCATTACTTTCACTTACAACAGTCAGTTATGATGAATATGAAAATGGTTCTGCATTTTTATTTACCTTACCGATTACAAAGAAAGATTATGTAAAAGAAAAATATCTCTTTGCTGGAATTTTGCTTCTGATCGGTTTGATAGTATCCATGATCATGTGGTACATTACAGCTGTGATAAAAACAGGGAATATTGCGTGGGATGACTGGATGAGTTGTTGTATCGGTGGAGTCACAGCAGGATTAATGATGGTTGCAGTTGCACTTCCGGCACAGTTAAAGTTTGGACCAGAAAGAGGAAGAATTGCGTTAGTTACAATAGTGTTATTGGCTGTTGCGTTAGGAATATTGATGCAAGAATTCACGAAAGGAACAAAGTTTGCACAGAGTGCAAAGCGTATATTGAATCAGATAGATAAATTGGGTACCAAAGGAATTCTGGGAGTTATTGTGATCATATGGGTTATCGTTGGTGTGATTTCTATGATAATCTCTATGCGGGTGATGGAGAAGAGAGAATTTTAACACGTGTGCGCTTTTGAGCATAATAGAAGGTAGAATTATAATGTAGAAAAAGCCTCGGAGAATCATAAGTAAATAATTCTCTGAGGCTTTTTCTACATTTATATTTATATTGGAAAGGGTTACCCTTTATGGGAAATATTTTAAAGATAGTCTAATCTTTCAAGGGTATTTAAGACCATGTGGCGTCCGGCATCTGTTCCGTCGATGATACGTCTTGCGCGGACAGAGTCACCGATGTTCAGAACTTCAACATCTTCGCCAACGAACGCTTCCTGAATGTCATTCCAGATTGGGGCGTTTGCTCTCATTCCGAGGCATACGAAACCATAGTCAAACGGAAGTTCTTCTTCTTTTCCGTCGTATTTTACGAGGAAGGAATGAGCATTTACCTTCTGAAGAGCTGTGTTGGTCATCTGTCTGACATGATGTTTTTCCATGCATTCTTTCATGCTTGATGTAGAAGAGGCATCCAGGCCGTTTCCAATGATTGGCATCATTTCGATGATGGTTGTTTCAGCGCCGCGTGGAGCAAAAAATTCAACAACGTCAAGTCCTACAGCACCACCACCGACAACTACGACTTTCTTGCCTGTCATGTCTTCCGGATAGTTCTTTAAGTTGGCAATCATATCCTTGATAGAATAAACGCTGGCATCTTTCTTTCCAAGGTTGTCATGCAGTCCTTCAATCGGTGGAAGAAGCGGTACAGAACCGGTTGAGTTTACAACAAGGTCGGGTTTGTATTTTTTGATCTCAGCAACAGTTGCATCGACTCCCGTTTTGATTGTCAGATTAGAAAGTTTTGATGCACGGTGTTTCAGGTAGGTTGGGAAATCAGCAAGTCTCTTCTTTGCAGGAATCTTTGAAATCTCAACAGACAGACCACCAACTTCTTTTTCTTTCTCTAATAATGTAACGTTGCATCCGACTTCTGCAGCAGTGCATGCGGCCTCAAGTCCTGCAGTTCCGGCACCGACAACTACAACGTTGCATGGTTTGTTTACTTTCTGTTTCTTATAAGCTTCTCCGTTGATCAGATCCGGGTTGATTGTACAACGAAGTGGTTTGTTACCGCCGATACGGTTACCAACACATCCTACATTACAAGAGATACATTTGCGGATATCACATACATCGCCATACTGTGCTTTATTACACCAGTCCGGGTCAGCAATCAGGCCACGTCCTATACCGATCAGGTCAGCGTCGCCTCTTGCAAGGATATCATCGGCAATCTTAGGATCTCGGATATTTCCGATAGCGATCGTTGGCTTTCCAAATTTATCGCGAACGGCCTTTGCCATGTATGAACGCCATCCGTCTTCCAGATAGTTGGCATCGATCTGATACTGGATAGAAGCATTCAGTCCTGCTGAAGTATCGTAGATATCAACTTCATCATTCAGATATTCGAGATATTCCAGACAATCTTCTACCGTATTACCGCCTTCGACAAGCTCATCTACACTAAGACGTAAAGAAATAGGAACTCTAGGTCCGACAGCCTTACGAACTTCGTCAATTATCATACGGCAGAAACGGGCACGGTTTTTGGCAGAGCCTCCAAATTCATCTGTACGGTCATTGGTGGTAGGAGATAAGAACTGGCTGATCAGGTAAGAGTGTCCGGCGTGAATCTCTACAACATCGAATCCGGCATTGACAGCTCTCTTTGCAGCTGTTCCATAATCTTTTGCAATACTTTCAATCTCTTCTTTAGAAAGTCCGCGAGGAATCTCTCCACCGGCTTTGGATGGAAAACGAGAAGCGGATACCGGCTGCATGCCGATTCTTGAACTCATTGCAGAAGCACCGGCATGGTTAATCTGAATTCCCATCAAAGCCCCCTGTCTGTGACAGGCTTCCGTTAATGTAAAAAGGCGTGGAATGTAGCAGTCCTTGTCAAGACGAAGCTGTGTAGTTCCGTTCGATCCTTCCGGATATTTTACACAGACGTTCTCAACCATGATAAGCCCTGTGCCGCCACGTGCACGCAGCTCATAATATTTGATATGTTCATCGCTCAGTTCCCCATCATGTCCGGCGAAGTCACTTCCCATAGGCATCATTACAACACGGTTTTTAAGTGTCATACCTCTGACTGTCAGAGGGCTGAATACGTGTGGAAAATTGTTTTTCATAGTTTATTATCCTCCATTAAAATCTGATTGTATTTGAGTTACTTCTCTCTATACCTCGATTATATGATTTTGTTAAATAAAAGACAAATTCATGTTTCTGTAAAAGTTGATAGATTTTGTCTATGGATTCTAACCATAAAAGTAAAAAATATACAAAAGTATTGAATGAATATGCAGAAATATGTAGGATAAACTTGCGTGAAAGAAAATTTATTGCTATAATACGTGAGTATATTAGACGGAAGTTTTATTTTTTTAATAGGAGAGTACAGGACATGAATGATTTGGAGATGTACAGAGAGCAATTAGCTTTATGCGATGATAAGATTATTGACGCATTGGTAGAACGTAATTCTATTATTGAAAAGATCATGGCATATAAAGAAGAATATGGTATGCCAATCTTACAGCCACAGCAGGAAGAAAAGCAGAAGAAACGTCTGGAGGAAAAGCTGTCAGATAACAGATATAAAGAAGAAATCTTTGATGTATTTGGCTGCATTTTACGCAACAGTAAGAGAATCCAGGCAAGAAAACTCTTTGATTATAATATTGTACTGATCGGATTTATGGGAGCAGGTAAGAGTACTGTTTCTACATATCTAAGTAAGATCCTTGCATCTCCACAGGTAGAGATGGATGAAGAGATCGTGAAGAAAGAAGGAATGTCTATCAATAAGATTTTTGAAGAATATGGAGAGACATATTTCAGAAACTGTGAGACAAACCTTTTGATTGAGCTTCAGAAGAAGAATAACCAGATCATCTCCTGTGGTGGTGGAGTTGCGCTTCGTGATGAGAACGTTGCTGAGATGAAGAAGAATGGAAAGGTCGTTTTATTAACAGCATCTCCAGAAGTGATCTTAGAGCGTGTCAAAGACAATGATGACAGACCATTATTACGTGGGAATAAGAATACTGAATTTATTTCTAATATGATGGAACAACGCCGTCCAAAGTACGAAGCGGCAGCAGATGTTGTAGTGAACACAGATTATAAGACTGTGGAAGAGATCGCAGAAGAGATCGTTGTGAAGTTAACAAGAGATGCAGATTAATCAGTAACATACAAGTTTTGCCCCTGTTTATGGGCAGATGGAGGATGAGCGAATGCATGGATTTACCCAGTATACACCAACAAGAATCATTTTTGGAAAAGAGACACAGAAGCAGGCAGGAGAACTTGCGAAAAGCCTGAAAGCTTCCAAAGTATTCGTTGTCTATGGTGGAGGAAGTGTTGTAAGAAGCGGATTACTTGATGAGGTAACTGCTTCATTAGAAGAAGCCGGTCTTGAATATATGACAGTTGGAGGCGTGAAGCCGAATCCAAGGCTTTCATTTGCGAGAGAAGCAGTGAAGAAATCCATTGAATTTGGAACGGACTTTGTATTGGCAGTAGGTGGAGGAAGTGTGATTGATACCTCAAAGGCTGTTGCACATGGAACAGCGAATCCGGATACAGATATCTGGGAGTTCTGGTCTAAGAAACAGACAGTGAAGAAATCTCTTCCTGTTGGAGTTGTATTAACACTTGCAGCGGCAGGAAGTGAGACAAGCGATTCAGCAGTACTTACGAATGAAGAGACGAAGATCAAGAGAGGTCTTTCCACAGATTTCAACCGCCCGGCATTTGCGATCATGAATCCTGAACTTACATATACATTACCAAAGTATCAGGTAGGATGCGGCATTGTGGATATTATGATGCATACATTGGATCGTTATTTTACACAGACAGAGAATAATGAACTGACAGACGAGATTGCAGAAGGTCTGCTTCGTACAGTGATCAGAAATGGTGCGGTTGCGATCAAGGATTCACACGATTATAATGCGATGAGTGAGATCATGTGGGCAGGAAGTCTTTCACACAACGGAATTACAGGACTTGGAGCTGAGAAAGACTTTGCAGTGCATCAGTTAGGACATGAACTGAGTGCGAAGTTTGATATTGCACATGGGGCAAGTTTATCCGCTGTCTGGGGAGCATGGGCAACTTATGTATATGATGCAAAACCAGCCAGATTTGCGCAGTATGCAAGAAGAGTCTGGAATGTAGAAGAAGCTGACGATGTGAAGGCAGCACAGGAAGGAATCCGAAAAACAGTTACATATTTTGCATCACTTGATATGCCGACAAGTTTTCGTGAGGCGAAAGAAATTGGTTCAAAAACAGACGAAGAAATGAAGCAAATGGCACATGGATGTTCCTATGAAGGAACCAGAACGATCGGTTCATTTAAGGTCTGTGATGAGAATGATATATACGAAATCTATAAATTAGCAAATAAATAGTTGATTCAACTATAGATTTAAGATAAAATAAAAAAAGATATAATTTAAGGAGGACAATTATAATATGGTTACAGCAGGAGATTTTAAGAATGGATTAACAATTCAGTTCGAGAATAATATTTACCAGATCATCGAATTCCAGCATGTAAAACCTGGAAAGGGAGCAGCGTTCGTACGTTGTAAATTAAAAAATATCAAGAACGGTGGAGTTGTTGAGAAAACATTCCGTCCAACAGAGAAATTTGAAAACGCTCATATCGAACGTAAAGAAATGCAGTATCTGTACAATGATGGAGAATTATTCTACTTCATGGATAACGAAACATTTGATCAGATCGCATTAGGACCAGATGTTATCGGAGATTCTTTAAAATTCGTTAAAGAAAACGAAAACGTTACGATCGTTTCTCACGCAGGAAATGCATTCCAGGTTGAGCCACCAATCTCTGTAGAATTACTTGTTACAGAATGTGAACCAGGAGAAAAAGGAAACACAGCACAGGGTGCTACAAAACCATGTATCGTTGAAACAGGTGCTCAGGTAATGGTACCATTATTCGTTAACGAAGGTGATACGTTAAAGATCGATACAAGAACTGGAGAATATTCTTCAAGAGTATAATCTTGTTATGAAAGATAAGAATCGTGGAATTATATGCATCATACTGTCAGCTTTTTCCTTTGCCCTTATGGCATTGTTTTTAAAGCTGTCAGGAGATCTTCCAGCGATCGAGAAGAGTTTTTTCCGCAATTTAGTTGCGGCGGTCATTGCGTTTATCATGATCATTCGCAACAAGGAAAAGATTCAGATTCAGAAAAGAAATTTGCATTGGTTTATTCTAAGGTCCCTTTTTGGGACCTTAGGTATTTTCTGCAACTTTTATGCGGTAGATCACCTGGTGCTTTCAGATGCTTCATGTCTAAATAAGTTATCGCCATTTTTTGTTATTGTATTTTCTTATTTAGTACTGAAAGAGAAGATCACACCGACACAATGCGCATGCGTGATCGCAGCTTTTGTCGGTAGTTTATTTATTGTAAAACCAAGTTTCGCAGGCGGGATGACACCAGCAGCTGTGATCGGCTTTGCAGGGGGAATGTGTGCAGGTTTTGCATATACCTGTGTGAGAAAACTTGGACTTAGAGGAGAAAGAGGACCAATGATCGTGCTTTTCTTCTCAACATTTTCTATGTTGGCGTGTGTACCATATTTGATCATGGATTTTCATCCGATTTCAGCAGGGCAGTTATTCTTTTTGTTATTAACAGGATTAGCTGCTGCAGGAGGACAGTTTGGAGTCACAGCGGCATATACGTATGCACCAGCAAGGGAAATTTCTGTATATGATTACACACAGATCATGTTCTCAGCAATTATGGGATTCTTCGTTTTTGGACAGCTTCCAGATATGCTGAGTTTTGTAGGATATTGTGTGATCATTGCAGCAGGAGTGATTATGTTTCTTTATAATAAGAGACGTGGAGGAAATTAGATGAAATTCATATCATGGAATGTCAATGGGATCAGAGCATGTGTGAAGAAAGGATTTTTGGATTTTTTCAATGAGACAGATGCCGATATCTTCTGCATTCAGGAAAGTAAGATGCAGGAAGGCCAGCTTGACCTGAATCTTCCGGAATATCACCAGTACTGGAATTATGCAGTGAAGAAGGGATATTCAGGAACAGGCATTTTTACAAAAGAAGAACCGATCAGCGTTTTTTATGGTCTTGGGATAGAAGAACATGATCAGGAAGGACGTGTGATTACGCTGGAATTTCCGGAATATTACTTTGTCACAGTGTATACGCCCAATTCTCAGAGTGAGCTTGCAAGGCTTCCTTACCGTATGCAGTGGGAGGAGGATTTTCTGGCGTATCTGAAGAAGCTGGAAGAGAAGAAGCCGGTAGTGTTCTGCGGGGACCTGAATGTTGCCCATAAGGAGATTGACCTTAAGAATCCGAAGACCAACAGGAAGAATGCCGGATTTACTGACGAAGAACGCCAGAAGTTCACGGAGCTTCTGGAGGCGGGATTTATCGATACGTTCCGGTATTTTTATCCGGAGAAAGAGGGGATTTACTCTTGGTGGTCCTACCGTTTCAGCGCCCGTGCTAAGAATGCCGGATGGCGTATTGACTATTTCTGTGTGTCAGAATGTCTGAAGGACAGGCTTAAGGATGCTGAGATTCTGACGGATGTCATGGGATCGGATCATTGCCCGGTAGTATTAGAGATAGAATAGAAGAGAGAATGGGACGGAGGGTATATCGAATCAGATATACCCTCCGTCTATTCCTATGATTTGTCCGGTCAGATAGGAAGGAGCATGGGCGATGCCCCAAACAAGAGCGGCAGCTTCTTCCGTTTCTCCGAAACGTCCGGCAGGAATCTCATATTCCAGTGCTGCACGTTCGTCGTCAGAAAGCTGACTGTTCATATCTGTATCAATTACTCCGCAGGCAATGGCGTTCACCTGAATATTACTTGGCGCCAGTTCTTTGGCCAGTGCCTTTGT
>ERZ825896.3246-NODE-3246-length-14033-cov-3.689512_pt1 | contig 14033 bp, 14 predicted proteins | sample MGYA00519858_ERZ825896 | MGnify/ENA primary metagenome ERZ825896 (study PRJEB31778, sample SAMEA3449214) | human gut metagenome | biome: human gut; feature: human-associated habitat; material: faeces | place: United Kingdom | collected 2010/2012 ... | reverse complement strand
ATAGGAAATTTTATTCTGTTCGCTGTATCATCCCAGTCAGCCAGACAGCCGGTATGGTGTCTCGGGCCGATCGGAAGAGCTGTAAGAGCGTCTTTTTGATGAGCCTGCGCGAGGCCGGATCCAGATCATGCAGCTTGCGTATGACTCTTGGGACACTCCAAACCCAGTTGGCAGCTAGCTCAGGCAACGTCTCAGCCTCCGAGGCGCTGAGTATTTCATAGAGCGCATCGACAAATCCCTCCCGCTCTTCTGCCTTCATGCTGTAGATCCAGTCCCGCAGCGTATGGTCCAGGAGGATGCTGCCGCTGTCCAGCCGCTCTGCCCGCACAAATTGCTCGCCCTCCACCTCCCAGGAGTACGGGTCATGCTGAAGCAGGAGATGCTGATTGGAACGGACTACCTCATAGGCTTCCTCATGATTCAGCAACATCCCCACCACGGAGGACTGAGGTACATAAGTATGGACCCGATTCCGGAGCGCTAGGTAGCTTTCACTCTCCAGCAGTGGTCTCACGAAGCCGGGACCGTCATTATTATAAATCGCCCGTATGCGGCCGCGCAGCTCCTCTGGAGCATGAACAGCGGCATATACCGCCAGATTTCCCCCCTTGGAGTGTCCGCCGATCCGAAAATCCACCTCCGGCTCCTCCCGTGCCGCCAGCAGAAGATACTTGGCGGCCTCAGCCTGTGAAGGGACAGGAGACTGAAACCCCATATTGAAGTCCTCTTTCCAACCCACCAGACTGTTGTCGGTCCCCTGGTAAGCTACGAAAACCGCCCCATCTCCCGTATGGAATATCCCGGCTCCGAACTGTTCCTGGGCCTCCTGATCCAGGCAGCCGGCCCACAGAGAGAGCTCCATTTCCCTGAACCTCCGGCTCTCCGCCGCCTTGGCCAGGAGTTGGGCATCCCTTTTATCCCGCAGTTCCCTGATCCTGTCTCCCCTCAAAAAACGGCCGGCCGCTTCCTGCAGGGTACAGCGCCCCTCTCCAGCGCCTGGCGCCGCTCCAGCCAGCGGAACATAGGCCAGCGTAGAGAGCAGCAGATTGTCCACCTCATTGAACGGCCGCTCTTCTAGGGAGCTTTTTCCCTGCCAATCCAAGTAATCAAACAGGTTAGACATACTCACGCCCCTGATCGCCCGGCTCCATAACCGGGCGTTTTTATTATGCTATATGCTATGCCCGCCGTGTTCCTTCAGCCAGTGCTCAAAGACCTCCAGTTGTCCCGTAAGCCGGCGGAGATTATAGGTATGGGTGCGCCAGAGCGGCGGCAACCTCTCATACTCTTCCTCCAGGCACTCGCACACCGTCTCAGTAAACTGGGGATAGTCCTCATAGTTGGAGAAAAAAGTGAACACTGGCCCCTGAAGCTTGGAGAGCACAGTTCCAGCTCCCAGCTTTGACATGATGATCACATTGTTCCAAACCTCTTCAACGACCTGAAAATGGTAATTTTTATTGGCCCGCATAATGTCAATGATGCTGGCCAGATGCCGGGCGTACTGTTCCACCGTATAGGGCAGGTTGATCCCCAGCAGCAGCTCGGCGTTGGAGAAGTAAACTTTTCCGGCCGCCACTTCCTCTGGACTGTGGAGCGGCACCATGGCAATACAGACGTTTTTTTCAATGGAACGGAAAAAATTTTCCGCCCGGATGCGGATGGCACGCTCCACGGCTCTTCGCTGCTCCTCAGGCAGTGCGGCACGCTCCAATAACTCATCCAGCATATGCTCAGGCAGCGTGTTGAGCTGGAGTACATTCCCCTTAAAAAGGATCTCCCCCTCCTTGCTCCAGTAGTCGGACATCACCTCTGTCGTGGTCAGCGCATCGGCCGTGCGGCAGATGTTCATAGAGCTCTGACACAACTCCAACACGCCTTCCAGCTGACGGCGCAGTCCATCCACCGCCGCCTGGTCGGTAAACAGGAACGTCGCAGCGGCCCCGCCCTCCACAAGGCCGCCTGAGTCTATCGCCCCAACGCCTGGAACAGCGAAGAGAAAGCGTTGAAAGAGATTGTCCCGGTACCTGCCGCAGTTATAGACCTCCACCGCCCCGGTGAGATAGAAGGGTAGCCAATCCTCCACGCTGGAGGTTACCCGATCCCGCCTTCTGGTCGAAGGGTGAATAAATTTTAATGTCCCTCCCTTGTTCACTACCTTCTGAAACAGCGCAAGAAGCTGTTCATAGAAGTACTTCCCCTTGTTCAGCCAGTCCAGGGTCTCGTCGCTGAAGAGAATCATCTCGCAGGGGCCGGGCTGCTCGGCCGCGAGGGCAAGCAGCAGAAGCACAGCCTGCCTTTTTCCGCCGGCCCCCAAAAAACACTGGCCATTCTGGACAGCTCCAGTCTGCAGGTGTACGAACATACCCTCGCTCCCAACGCGGCTCTGGGTCGTTTCGGATATATTCCGGAATAGGTTAGAGAGACTTCGCCGCTTCTCCATCTCAGGTTCCTGCCGGAACCAGTCGCCGATGATTCCAGCCAAATCGTCTCTGCCCATATTTAAGGGCGGCGCAGCACCAGTCAGCTTCAGAATCTCTTGGCGCTGATATTCCTCTGTGGCGCAGGAGGCAAAAAAATCGGCCAGATGCTCTATGTATCCGGTATTATCTCCAGGTACTCTCGTTCCCCCCCGCCAGCGGCTGATCAGAGACGCATCCACCCGCAGCGCCCGCGCCAGCCGGGCGTTGGTGACATTCTCCAAGCACATCAAATCGCGGAGCTTTTCCGCAAACCGTTCCACATCTGCCCCTCCATTCATATCCCCGCGTCTCTCTGTCCGAAGCCGCGGTCCTGCATGTGACCGCCGCTCCCAACAAAGGCGTCCATGTCACAATTCATGACAGCAGACTGGCATTGACAATCCCGTCAGGCCCCTTTTCTTTTTAAACTATATACGATACTATACAGATGCAGTGCAGAGAAATCAAGGCTTTTCTATGATAGAAATCAGCAAATTTTCACAAAAAAGAAGGGGTGCATTCCATGGGATACTATGATTTAAGGACTTTTTTGGCGGAACTGAAAAAAGAAGGACAGTATGTGACCTACCCCCATGAGGTCACGCTGGAACCCGGTGTCAGTCAGGTCGGGCGGGCCTCCGGCCGGATGGGGGACGACGCTCCTGCGGTCATGATTGACAGGATCCAGGGGTGTACCGGGATGCGTATTGCCATGAATGTCCACGGATCCTGGCCCAACCACGCCATCATGCTGGGCATGGATCGGAACGCCACTGCCCGTGAACAGTTCTTTGAGTTCGCCAAGCGTCTGGACGAGGGCGCTGAGCATGGCGAAATTCAATGGTACGACGGCACACCTCCCTGCCGGGACATAGTAGTCACTGAACACATCAACCTTTATGAGCTCATCCCCATCTTCCGCTGCAACGAATATGACGGAGGCTGCTATCTGACCAAGGCTTCAGTGGTCACTATGGATCCGGAGGATCCGGATAATTTTGACAAGGTCAATGTCTCCACCAACCGCGTTCAGTTCTACGGGCCTGATACGATGGGCATCCAGCTTCTCCCCTTCCACGACGGCGCCCGCCAGTTTAAAGCCGCCGAGCGCATGGGGAAACCCCTGCCGGTATCTATCTGCCTTGGCGTTAATCCCCTCATCAGCCTAATGGCCAGCGCCCCTCTGGAGTATGAGCAGTCGGAGTACAAATACGCCGCCGCCATCGGCCGCACGCCTCTGGTCCTTACGAAAAGCCTGACCAGCGATGTCCCCGTGTCGGCCTACAGCGAATATGTCATTGAAGGGGAGATGCTGCCCGGCGTCCGGGAACCGGAGGGGCCCTTCGGCGAGTTTCCCGGCAGTTATTCGGGCACCCGCAATCAGGTGGTAATCAAGGTCAAGGCTGTAACCCATCGGAAAAACCCCATCTACGAGTCACTCTATTCCGGCCTGCCCTGGGCAGAGCACGAGTACCTTATCGGCCTGAACACCAGCGTCCCCATCTACCGCCAGCTCAAGACCCCCTTCCCGGAGGTGACCTGTGTCAACGCCCTCTTTCATCACGGCCTTACAGTGGTGGTGGCAGTAGACAACCGCTTCGGCGGCTTTGCCAAGTCGGTTGCCATGCGGGTAGCGTCCACCCCCCACGGCATCTCCTACGCCAAGAATATCATCCTCATCGACGGCAATCTGGATCCGTTTAATCACTTGGATGTGATGTGGGCCCTCTCCTGCCGCGTGCGCCCCGCCAAGGATGTCATCGTCATCAACAACACACCCGGCTTTACCCTGGACCCCTGCTCGGAGCCCCCTGGAATGGGCGCCAAGCTCATTATCGACGCCACCACCCCCGTCCCTCCCGAGGCCGTCATGCGGGAAACCCGGCAGGTCATGCAGCTGCCCCACAACGACGAATTTGTCAAGCAGCTCACCGATCTCCACCGTCAGGTCAAGCTTCACTGAAAGTCCTCCGCAAATTTTTAATTCAGAAAGGAAATGCCCTATGACTTGTCCGAGATGTCTCTCCGACCGCGCCCGGCGCGTAGCATCCGCCCCAGACGGAAGCGGCGCCTGGGAGTTCTACCACTGCGAAACATGCCACTTTGGCTGGCGCTCTACAGAACCTCCCGAGGTTATCGATCCCGAAAAGCGGGATCCCTGGTTCCAACTGAACCCTGAAACCCTTGATAAACTGCCTGTCGTAATAGAAATTCAGCGTTAAAGCCGTGTTCCGCCCGGGAGGAGCGGGCGGCCTAACGCTTACTTTTAAGAGAGGAAGGGGTTATTCACTTGTCCGAGACAATAAAAAAGAGGAGCTTTGCCATTGGCTATACCCTTGTTATCCACTCATTGCTGATGTATTGGCTCCAAGGCGGTATTACCACTACAGGCCTGAATGTTTTCCTGCCGCACTTCACTGGCACCTATGGCTGGGAGCGTACAACTCTGCTGAATCTGCTGACTGTCGCCGCGCTCTGTGCCGTTGCCGCCGCCATTTTCTTCGCCCAAATGGTAAAAAAATTCGGTCCCCGCAAAGTCACGGTTCTCTCTCTGATTCTGGGCGGTATTCTGATTATCTGTTTTGGCCGTGTCAGCTCCATCGCTACTTTTATTATCACCACCTGCTGCCTCTTCTGTCTGGCTCAGGGCTGGGGAAATGTCACAACCAATACCCTGATGGCGAACTGGTATCCGCGCAAGAAAGCTGTTATCCTCGGCATTACCACCATTGGCCTGCCCCTGTCTGATATTGTCTTTGTCCCTGTTATGAAGAACTTAGTCGGTTCTGAAGGTTTCCATATCGCCTATCTCTTCCTAGGCGTCTTTATGATCGTTTTGGGTATCGTTTCTGTTTTCTGGGTCAAGGATAATCCAGAGGACCTTGGACTTGCCCCTGACAACGACAAGCTCTCTTCCGAACAGCTTCAAGTTGCTACGCAGCGTCTGCGCAACTTCAAACCCCACTGGACCCTCAAACGTCTCTTGAGAGATCCCAACGCATGGCTGCTCTCCATCGGCTTCGGACTTATCTTTATGTGCAACAAGGGTATGCTCAGTCAGATGTCCTTCTATTTTATGGCCAAAAATTATACATATGACGAGGCAATCGGCCTCATGGCCAAGCTGGCTATCCTTGGTATCTTCGGCAGTTATATCTGGGGCTGGATCGATGATAAGATTGGCACTAAAAAGGCCTCCATCTTCTATTGCATTTTCTATGGCGGCGCTTTTGCGCTGATGTTTCTCAGCGGAGGCCCCATCATGTGGGTTGGAATCGTTCTATTTGAATTTTGTCAGGGCGGAATCGGCAACCTGATTCCTTCTATGATGGTTACCTGCTACGGCCGATACGAATTTCCCGGCGTCAATCGGCTGCTCAATCCCATCGTCTCCCTCATCTATGCCTTTGCCTCCTTTGCCGTTGGCTTTGCAACCACTCTGACCGGAGACACCGGCCGAGCTCCCATCGTCTTCGCCGTGCTGGTATTTATCGCCCTTATCCTCATTCTCTTCCTCAAGCCCCACCCCAGAACGGATATCATTTACGATGAGAACTCCGCCGCGGAAACCGCTTCATAATAAGCATCCTTCACTCTCTGCTTTATTTCTGAATTTCAAGGCCCCCGCCGCAGATGCGGTGGGGGCCTTGAATGCTGTTTGTCTTTCGGATATATGGTGCAGACGCGGCATCCCTTTCTTTGGGGCAACCCAAACGCTCACAGCAATTATGAAACAGCAGACATCTACTTCTCTTTCCTCTGAAGCTGCAACCGGTCGGCAATCATCGCAATAAATTCCGAATTGGTGGGCTTACCCTTGGCATTGGAAACGGTGTACCCAAAATACTTCTGGAGGGTCTCCAGATCGCCCCGATCCCAGGCGACCTCAATGGCATGCCGGATGGCCCGCTCTACGCGGCTGGCAGTCGTGCCAAAGCGTTTTGCCACCTCCGGGTACAGTATTTTGGTCACTGCGTTGATGACATCCATATCCTCCACCGCAATGATAATTGCTTCCCGCAGGTATTGATAGCCCTTGATATGAGCGGGTACCCCAATCTCATGGATAATAGCAGTAACTGTGCTCTCCAGGCTTTGCCCCCGTGTTCCCTCCCGGATATCCTCTCCATCTGCGGGAATCTGGTCGGTCAGGCGGCGGATGCACTCCAGCACAGAGGAGGTCTTGCACGGCTTCATCATACAGTAGTCGGCTCCCAGCTGGGCTGCTGTATCAGCCACATTACCTCTGGCAAAGCCGGAGAGTACCAGAATCCGCGGTCTGGGCGACAGTGTACTCAGCTCCTTCAGCACTTCCATCCCCTCCATGCGGGAAAGCACCAGATCCATCACTACTACATCTGGCCCAGTCTCCCGGGCCAAATCCACCGTCTCCTGGCCGTCACTGGTCTCCCCTGCCAACACCATATCGTGTTCTCCGCTCACGGCACCCACAAAAAGGCGGCGAAACTCCTCACTGGCATCCGCCACCAAGATCTTCTTTTTATCCATTACGACTCCCTTTCCGCAGTTCTCTGCTCCTTGCTTGCGCCCAGGCCAAGGCATTTTACCGGTTGCCAATAATTTAGCATAATTCGTCTGCAAACGCAATACTTTTTTGGAATTTTTTGGATTATAAGAATTCGACTTTTCTCGACCCTCTTCCGACGAATTTTGACATGCTCCGCCAATTTTCCCCCGTCTTTTTCCTATGTATGTCGTAAAAACGATAAAAGCCGGAGGGAACGGAGAGCCAACGCACTCCGTTCCCCTTCCAGTCGCTCCGCCTCAGCCGGCCACTAGGCGCACTGCCCCACCGAAGCCTGAGCCAGCATGTTTTCCGCTAAAATTCCATAGCCCTGTGTGGGATCGTTGACCAGCACATGAGTCACAGCCCCAACAAGCTTTCCGTTTTGAAGGATCGGAGAGCCCGACATCCCCTGCACAATCCCACCGGTCGCATCCAACAAGGCAGGATCCGTGACCTTCACCATCAGATTGCGGGTATCTTCGCCATTGGAGGGATAGATGCGCGTAATTTCCACTTGGTATTCCTCCACTTTTTCTCCCGCAATGTTGGAACGGATGACAGCAGGGCCTACCTGCACCTCACTGCGTTCTGCCACTGCTACAGGTTCGATCCCATTGACCAGGCTCGCGTCCGACAGTGTACCAAACACGCCGCTACCGGTATTGGCGAAGAGGTCACCCATATCCCGGTTTACCTGAAAGGTCCCGTGGAGTTCGCCAGGCGCCCCGCTGGCCCCCCTCTGAACGTCGGTAACCTCAGCATACATAATGCTGCCAGCCTGAAGCGGCATGAGTTGAGCAGTATCTACATCGTTGATACCGTGCCCCAGTGCCCCAAATATCCCCGATTCAGGATCGTAGAACGTTATCGTGCCGATCCCGGCCATGGAATCCCGAATCCAGGCGCCCAGCTTATAGCTTCCGTCCGCACTGCACTGCACTGCCTGAGCGCTTATTTGAATCTGCCTGTCATCCCGCATGGCCCGGATACTCATGGTGGCCCCCTCCAATTCCTGAAGCAGGGCCTGAACCTCTTCAATGGTATCCACTTCAGTGCTGTTGATGTGGGTGATAATGTCGCCTGCCTTCAAGCCGCAGTCTCTGGCCGGGGCACTGCGGCCCTCCTCCGTTGCAATTTCTGAAAAGCCTACAACCATGACGCCATCGGAAAACAGCTTGATTCCCACGGCCCGGCCCATAGGAACCACCTGTCTCCCTGCTATCTCTGATGGCGCCGCCGTCCGAACACTCCAAGCGGCCACAGCAGTTTCTTCTCCGGCCCCCGACATGGCCTGCACCGCCGCTTGTCCAGTCCCATACAGAGAAAAAAAGGCCGCGCTCACAGCCAGCACCAGGGCCGTAATACATAACGGCCCCACCGCCCAGGGCCGCGTCTGTTGCTCCTCCTTCATGCAACCACCCCTTTATCATTAAAATCAAAAACACGGACCGCGATCCGCGCCAGAATCATTATGGGCCAAGCCAGCGAAAAAAAACGCCTCTCACCGCTGGCAATGAAACACGCCATTCCCTTGGAAAAAACGCCCAACAGCGATGCCATCGGGCATTCCGATTTTACGCCTCCACATTCTGCCGACTTTCCAGCAACACACGGTATTTATCCCGAATTTCTTTGCTTTTCCTGTCAAAAACAGGGTGCGGTTGTCACTCCTTTTTGATCTTTCCACAAAAATATTTGTTTTTTTAAGAAATGATAGAGGTATGGCTCGCTTCGCTTTATAATAAACGCAGGGAGGATTACGGGCGCTCCGTACTCCGGATACATAGCGGTAGTATCCGCCTAATCCTTGTTCTGCATTCCATTTTTCTATCATAGATGATGAAAGGGGCGACGTTGTCATGAGCATCGTAATGGAAATCTCCGAGGCCCTGCAGAAAGGGCGGGCCAAGCTGATCAAAGAGCTGGTTCCGAACGCCTTGGCAGAGGGAATTTCCCCAAAGGCCATCCTGGAAGACGGCTTGTTGGCCGGGATGAATATGGTGGGTGAACGGTTTAGAAGCAACGAGGTCTTTGTGCCTGAGGTTTTGCTGGCTGCGCGGGCTATGAATGCCGGTACCGAACTGCTCAAACCCTATATGGCAGATTCCGGTGTAGCGCCGTTAGGCAGGGCCTGTCTGGGAACTGTAAAAGGAGATCTGCATGACATCGGAAAAAATCTGGTCCGTATGATGCTGGAGGGCAAGGGCATTGAAGTCATCGATTTAGGTGTGTACGTGTCCCCCGAGCAATTTGTTCAGGCCGCCATTGATAACCAGTGCGGTATCATCGCCTGTTCCGCCCTGTTGACCACTACCATGGCCGTCATGGGCGAAGTGGTGGAGCAGGCAAAAGCCGCCGGTATCCGCGACAAAGTAAAAATTATGGTGGGCGGTGCGCCAGTAACGGCTCAGTTCTGCCGATCCATCGGCGCTGACGCTTATACGTCTGATGCCGCTACCGCCGCCAACGTGGCTGCTGATTTTTTCTCCTAAAGTCCGTATATCTTCTCCCAATTTGAGCGTGAGACGTCCCGGGGACTTCTCACGCTTTTCGCATATTTTTTATCTGCGGGCATACCTTTCAAGCAGAAAAGAAAAGGAGGTCACTCTATGCCCCTGCCCCGTTTTTCCAAGGCGGCGTTGTTCGCCTTTGTAATCGCCACTCTGGCCGGCTCCTGTCTGCACTTTGTCCATGACTTGTTCCCCAGTCCCGTGACTGCACTCTTTTCCCCCGTCAATGAAAGTCTATGGGAACATCTGAAAATTCTCTTCTGGCCCTATCTGGTTTCTATTCTGCTTCTGTCTCACTTAGGTGAACGTGCTTCACTCTATCCCAGACTCATCGCTCTGCCAATTCTGTCCGCACTGATGCTGATGATCGGATACCTCTTTCATATTACATTTCAAGCCGATTCTCTTGCGTTCGATATTATCCTCTATGTCCTTTTGATGGCAGCCGGATTTTTTCTGCCGCGCCCGCTGAAACGTCCCCTTTCCCGCCGCTTGCAGATCCTGATCTTCGCAATTGTGTCTGCTCTGGGCGTTTTTATTCTTCTCTTCACCTTTTTCCCACCCCACACTCTGCTCTTCACAGATCTCTCCGTTCCTGTCACATAAAATCTTTCCCCTGCCGGAACCTTTTTTGCAAAACTTTTTCTTTACAAAGCCTGGAATCTCTGCTATACTGATTGGGCACGTTGGGACGACAAGATATATGCGGCCGTAGTTCAATTGGATAGAGCGTCAGATTCCGGTTCTGAATGTTGGGGGTTCGAGTCCCTTCGGCCGTACCAACGAGAAAAGCCCTGAAACCCTTGTTTTTCAAAGGGTCTCGGGGCTTTTTCATATCGTTCCTTCTGTATTCTATTTCCCACCTTTCGAATGGAAGCGGCAGGGGAGAGGTGATCGGCAGGGGGGCGCGCTCCAGCGGGGCGCGCCCGATCAGCGATAAAGACTTCTTCCCATGCCTGTTTTTATAGAGTCAAAATATAACGTATGAAGCCGCTGAACCCTCAGGCTATTTGAGGTTTCAGCGGCTTTACTTTGTCTGGCTACCGCAGATTTAAGCCACCCTGCTTGTTGACGGCCAACCACTTTTACATAAAATACTGCCTCAGGTCCAGCCTTTTTATTTCAGAGTCATATCTTAAAACAGATATTAAAAATTCTAATAGGCGGGCATTTGTTATTTAATACTACAATTTGACAATTAGTCAAGTATATTTTTATAATAAAAATCACAAAAAGCTTGAACGTGTTTTATCAACCGCTTTTTAAATTTTTAAGCATATTGGGAGGCGCTAAATGCTTAATGTATCTCTCGACCACCTGACGTTCTCATACAATGGGCAGGCTCAGATTCTGGGAGACATCTCCATCCACGCACAATCCGGTTCTTTCGTCTGTCTTTTGGGACAGTCCGGCTGCGGAAAAAGTACGCTGCTCCGCCTTCTGGCTGGATTGGAGAAGCCTGACAGCGGCGCGGTCCTGGTAGACGGACAGCCGGTAAAAGGCGCAAGCCTGCAGCGCGGCGTTGTATTCCAGGACTATGGTCTGTTTCCTTGGATGACGGCAGGTCAGAACATCACCATTGCACTGGAGCGGCGCTTTCCAGGGATGAGCAAGGCCGAGCGCAAAGAACGCGCGCTCTACTGGATGGATCATGTCGGTATGGCCGCTTCTCTCTACGATAAACTCCCAGGTGAACTCTCCGGCGGCCAGAAGCAGCGCTGCGGTATTGCCCGGGCCTTTGCCATTGACCCTCCGATTCTGCTTATGGACGAGCCCTTCGGTTCCCTGGACGCAGTTACAAAAGCAAAGCTGCAGGATCTGGTACTTAAACTCTGGCAGCAGGAGGGCGACAAGCGGAAAACCATATTTTTTGTAACCCACGAGGTAGATGAGGCACTGCTTCTGGCCACTGACATCTATGTGCTCAGCCAGTCTCCTGCCACGGTAATGTACCGGCACTCCTTTGAAGGCGAGGTTCATCCTACCCGTAAAAACATGTATACGGATCCCAAGATCGCCAGCCTGCGCAACCATCTGATTGGCCTAATTCATACCGATGCCAACGAACGCGCTGCCCAAGAGGACATTGCCTCCGGAGAAATCACACTGGAGCAAGCTGTCTGATAAGGAACCTGTCCACTATTCCAAGCAATGAAATGTGAGAAACAAATCTAATTAAGGAGAGAGACCCCCCATGAAGAAACTGCTTTTTCTGCCGTCCCTATTGCTGACCGCCGCACTGGCGCTGAGTGCCTGTAGCGGAGGGAACGGCACCGCCTCCGCACCTTCTCAGCAGCCCTCCACCGAGCCGGATACCGCCCCAGCTTCCACTGCTCCCGCCCAAAGCGCCCCGGATGACGTACTGAAAATTCGCGTCGGCGCACAGCCCACCTCTGGTCAGGTGTTTCAATTCATCGCCGATAAGCACGGTTTTAACGAGGAGGAAGGCGTGGAGGTTGAGATGGTCTGGCTGAGCAACCTGTCGGACGCCGCTTCCGCCCTGGCCGCCGGTCAAGTCGACGTACTCTCCACCTATGGTACCGGCGGCCCCCTGACTCAGATTGCCAACGGGCAGGACTTCAACCTGTTTGCCGGTTATATGATCATTGGCGAGACCCCTCTCTACGGCAAGCCCGAAACCGAGTACACAGATCTGGACAGCCTGCGCGGCAAGCGAATCGGCATCACGCGCGGCGGTACGCCTGACATTGTATTAAAGGGTATTCTCTATGACGCGGGCTATTCCTTTACTTATGGCGGCACCACCATTATTGGCGACGAGAACGACCCTGATATGATCGAATTCATTGAATATAAGAAGAATACCGACGTGCTTCAGGCCGTTATGAAGGGCGAAGTCGACTTTGGCGCCACCGCCACTGGTTACCAGATCCAGGCCAGAGAGCTTGGCCTGGAGGTAAAAATGTGGCCTGACGAGCTCTGGCCCAACCACTCTTGCTGCCGCATGCTCTGTACCAACACCTACCTGAATGAGAACGAAGAGGCCCTCTACCGGCTGCTGCGCTCCTACCTGCGTGCCGAGGAGTATATGCAGGGCAACATGGAAGAAGTCTCCGACCTGGTTGTGGAAAACCTGGATCTCCAAAAGGAGACTGCCGACAGTTTTGTGCTCAGCCCCCATATGAAGTATGATACCGACCCCTATACAAAGAGCGTTCAGACTATGTGGGAAAAAATGGCCAACTTTGGCTACCTCAGCGTGGGTGAAATTGATCTGAGCGACCATATGAACTCTTCCATTTACCAGCGGGCTCTGGAGTCCTTAATCGAAGAATACCCCGACAGCCAGTTCTTCCAGGATAAGATGGTGCAGTTCACAGAGAATAATCTGTAGTCTTTCATCGTACATATCTGCGGCGCGTCCGGGGATGAGGGCAAGGCGGCCCCGTTCCCGGGTTCGCGCCATTTTTCAGGAGGTTACTCAGCCGTATGAAGCAATTCTTGCAAAAGCGGTGGGGCATCATTTTGATCTTCGTCTGTGTCATTGCCGCCTATGTCCTGTTGACCGATGGATTCCACGTGCTCAATCCCTTCCTGTTTCACAGCATTTCGACCGTACCGGGTCTTTTTATATCCTATTTTGGGCAGTTGATGGAGGGCTTGAAAAGCTCCCTCTCCCTGCTGGTCATCGCCTACCTGCTGGCGCTGGTATGCGGCATCGGCCTTGGCGCCTTTATTGGTTCCAAGAATCTTGTCCGCAAAAATCTGACGCCATATATCAATGCATTCAGCGCCATCCCGGTCACGCTGCTCACTCCTTATGCCATTAACCTCTTCCCCTCGTTCCGCATTGCCTCCATTTTCATTATTTTTCTGGGCTGCTTCTGGATTATCCTGGGCTCTACCATTACCGCCGTTATGACCATCGACAAACGGTATCTGGAAAACGCAGCTACATTGGAGCTTCCCCGCATGCAGCGGCTGTTCCGGATTGTGCTCCCCGCCGCGTCTCCCGCTATCCTAACGGGCTGCACCATCTCCTTAAAATTGGCCTTTACCCTGCTGGCCGTAGCCGAGATGTTCGGCGCCACTTCTGGAATGGGATACTTTATTCAGTACTACTCCGATTTCGGCCGTTTTGATCTGGTCGCAGTGGGCTTTATCTTTATGGCTATCGTACTGGTTATTATTCTCTATGTCTTTGATCTAATCAAAAACCGGCTCCTGTACTGGACCATCAACAATTGAGCGCTTCCTATTCCAGGAACCGCCGGGAGGAAATGAAATGCTTGACCAAATGACCCCCGCTCAGCGCGCCGCTGCCATTGCCCAGGGCAAGCCAGCCGACCGGCTGCCCTGCAACCCGAACATCGCCAACGGCGTAGCGCGCATTTACGGCTGCAAAATCTCTGCATTTAACTCAGATCCAAAAGTATTGGCAAAGGCGCAGATTGCAGCCTATCGCCGATTCGGCTACGACAGCATCCGCATCTTTACCGATCTGTTTCCCTGGGCGGAGGCCATGGGGGCCAAGGTAAAATATCCGGCCGATAATACGGCTGATCTGGAGCA
>ERZ825896.3242-NODE-3242-length-14068-cov-4.089417_pt1 | contig 14068 bp, 6 predicted proteins | sample MGYA00519858_ERZ825896 | MGnify/ENA primary metagenome ERZ825896 (study PRJEB31778, sample SAMEA3449214) | human gut metagenome | biome: human gut; feature: human-associated habitat; material: faeces | place: United Kingdom | collected 2010/2012 ... | reverse complement strand
TAAGACATATTCTTTGGCAAAGCAAGCTCACTGCCTTAATTTAGGAGTGAAAGAGCCCGAACAGCTTTTATTGCACCAAGAGCGGGAACTCAGACAGCGTATGAGTAGCTCGGATCTAGCTAGACTGCTCGCTAGGCCCCTTGCCTCTCTTTAAGCATCAAAATAGGAGATCTTTGGGTCTCGGCTATCACTTGACTTTCCTTAGTTTCAAAGGATTGAAGAAGCTGACTCTCACAGCGGTTAGTGATTCAATCACACCGGATAGGAGAATTCTAAGAGCGTCAAGGCTTAGAGCTTCTTCTCAAGCTGCCTATTTTGTGCGTGGGTTAACTATTGATTCAATTGCGCAAAGAAGCCTAGTTGTCCTAAGAGCTGATTCGGGAACTGCTTCAATTCCAAGAGGAGCGCTTACTCTTGCAGCTTTTTCTTTCACAACTCTTTCTATCACAACCGATTTTTCCTCATACGGATCTAAGCTCTCGCAAGTGCCTTCCCTTCCTTCTTGCCTATTCGATAGGAGCTTGCATTCTCTGCATCTAAAGGGGGAGTTCTTTTATATTAAAGAATAGTTGGCATCAGTGTTATCAGTGCATCTATGAATCCAACCTTCCCTCACAGTGGGAAGGGATAAACGCCGATTCCTCCTTGCAATGGTTATTTCGGATTCTGTAAGAGCGAATTCTATGGTACAAAAAGGCTATGAAGATTGCCTTTACACCTTCAAGCTTGAAGGTTCGCGAAAGCAGTTCGGTGATTGCAAAGTACTCAATCAGGCCCTATCTCCTACGCTACCATCTGTCTTCGATTATCAAATGGATAGTTAGAGGGAATTAGAGAGAAAAAGAACTCCTAAAAGAAAAGCACGCATGAGAAAGTATACGATAGCACCATCTCTTCCCACTACGCGCTAAGAAGGAAAAGAAAGGAAAGGACAGACAGCAGGGAAGGAGATTCTTTGAAAGCCTACTACTCTTTGGCCCCTTGGCTAGCTTGCTTGCATGGAATGAATAGGCTTGCTGACTGGCTTACCTACTTGAACTATCCAGCATAAAGCAGAGATGCCATACTCTTCTTTCGTGCACTATGCTTAAGACATAGAATTCGAAGAAAGAAATAAAGACATTTGCAATTGGCTAGGACAGTTCCCTACACGGGCGAATTCCGACACTCACTGTACTCCCCACAGCTTTCGCCTACTGAGCTTGGGCTGGTAAGCTCCGGGGCCAGTCTCCTTCCCCTGTTATCCTCCCCCCGCTTCCTATAGTACTTTCCTTTGGCTTGGAAGGCAGCCACTTATTATGGAATGACATATATAATGATGATGGTAGCTATCTGCCTAGCCTCTGGTACATATTATATGAAGATTAATGGCCGTCCTTAACAGATGACTTACATTGTAGAGAAAGGTTTATCTAACTAGTGTGGGAGTTTGGCTGACCACCCTGCTTTCTGACGCTTTCTCGACGGTAGGCACCCAACGTCGCCAAACAAATTAGCCTCTCCTTCTTCCTCAATAGCTGCCTTAGTTTAGTCTTTGGTTGGTGTGCGACTATGAGCTTCTGGGCCTGTACGATTTCCTGTCCGAAAAGGCAATCCTCTACAGGAAGGGCCAATGGCTACGTCCCGCCGGTTCGTCTACCCGGACACCGTGCACTCCCGCAGCATCCCATAATTACATATTATGGTTGAGTCTAAACTCTTGCGCTCACTTAGCTAGGGCTTAGTCTCGACGGGAACCTCCCATCTTGGGTAAGGGGCTCACTCCATCGCCCTACTAGTCTCACTCTCCCCCTACGCTTTTGTGGGCTTCGGGAGCTCTGTCTTCTCCCCTTTCCTTTTGCTTTGGCTTTTTGCCTTATCTCGTGCAAATGAAATAATAGGAGAAAAGAGTTTGACATCTCTCTCTCTTTCTCTCTGATTTTTCCATTGCCAAAATAACCTTGCTCTTCAATTGTCGTAGGTAACGTTCGAAATCACCGATGTCGAGTTCAAGCGGAGTAGCTTACGGACCTCGGAACCTCGCTGTTCTGGGTTCATAAGTGACTCTAGAACGCTATGTTCCGCGGCTAGCCGGCTAGCTTCCCTTCCAGGCGGTAGCCATTCCGTCGGAGGTAGGACGTATTTCGAAAGGCCTAGAACAAGGAGAATTCTAAGGCCCCTAGAATCGCATCAGTACAAGAAGGCGGACGTTGATGGCTGTGTACGTCAGATGGCGATCCCCTATCTGCCCTAGAAAAAAGGAAGAAGATTACTATAATCAGTAAGGAAAAGAGGTTCATAAGGTTTGCCACTAGGGGAGAGAGCTACTACTTCACTTTCTTGATTTGAGACCCAGATCATAGAGGAAAATGGGCTGTTTGACGGAAGGCATAGCGCTAGTCCTCTTACGGATAGGTGGGACTAGGACCGATATCATGCTATTCTAGAGATAGATAGGCGAACAACGACAAGGAAATCCCAAGCTATGAATGTTCTAATGTTTGCGTCTTTGAAGCTTGTTCCTTTCCCACCCACCCTCCATCTTTACTTCTTTGAGTGTGAAGCACATGTTGGCATTCCAAGCTCCTTAAAACTCTATGACCTACTAAATCTTTCTTCCTTCTAATTCTCGTCCTGCTTTTTCAGTTCTTAAACGAATGAGATCGTGGGAGCTGTGAATATAGAATTCGTTTTCTTCTTTAACTCTTTATCTTATAGTTCACCTTAAATTAAAGCACTTCCAGTAAAATAAGGAAGACTCGCTTGGGCTCTTATAATCATTGCAGGGTTCGCTCGAGTAGAATCATATCCAATCTTCCTGCTAAGCCAATCCCCAGTACAAGCAACTAAATCCAGTTCATTCCCAAGGAAAAGGGCTAACTGAATTCCCCTTCTCGAGTGAGAGTTCGGTCCGCAAGCTTCATGCTTCCTTCATGCCCTACCTTCACGCTCTACTTACTTAATGCTTTCCTTACTTCTCTTCTTTCCTTCGCTCCCCGGGTCATTTGTTTGATTTTCCCGTCTTTTTCGTCTAAAGTCATCTTTCACTCGGAAACGGACATGGAAATTTTTCATTTTCGCGTTTTATCGGTATTTTCGTCCTAAACTGCTAACAGATAGGAAAGAAAGATTCTTACCACTTAACTTTGACGCTGCTTCAAGGCAACTGATGAAGTTCCCCGTTAAGGGCTGAGGGTGAAAGCGTAATGAAATTCATCCTATAATAGAAATCTCTATATCAGAAGGAAGCACCGATAAGAGTGAGCAGGGAAGAGCTGGAATGTCGGTCTTTGGCTAGAGATGCGCCTTTCTTCTATTCTTTGATTATCAATCCTTCTTTCTTGCTGTCTGCCCATTCCTTCCAGGCAAGCATAAAAGTAAAGGCAGGAAGGCGTAGGAATAGCAGACGAAAGGGAAGAGAGACCGAAGCTAGGCTAACTTCATCGTTCCCCTTTTGTTCAAGGTGCGGATTACGGTTTCTTCCTTCCCAACGCTATCCGCCCATGCAAGAGCGACAGCTGCTTTGTAGTCAAGAGGAGCAGATCCATGCTATTCCCTTGTTTAAGTTTAAGCAAGAGTCTATTTTGTTTTCCTCCGGTTAGCGAAGTTCCCCAGACTAGGGTTCTACCATGACGAAGAAATGCATTCTAAAAAAGAAAGAGATAGGTTCGTGCGTGCAGCCGTATACGAAAGTACGCTTCCTCTTCTTTCGAATGCTAATGTGTGGTTTTGTCCTACTTCCAAAGTCACAGAGGGAGCTGGAGCCGATTTTTTGTTTGACTACCCTTATTCTATTCAATCGACGGATGGTGCTAAAGGAGTTGGGAGAAGAGTCCACCTATAGTTATAGTAGTTAGAAGCCCAGCTTCAATCGTCAGCAGGTGAGTCAGCAAAGTTCTCTAGGAAGTCAGCCCATTGCTTTGACTTTTAGCTGCCACTGCTTCATCGCATCGGATGTTGCCCTTGAATTTCTTTCTGTAGCCGCATCGGAGGATGTAATAGCAAAGTATGCCACCGCTCCTTCGGAGGTCTCCTCCCCCCTTTTGGACCTATAGATTGGTACCACACGAGACCGGACCCGTAGCCTGAGGTACCCATATGCAACGAAGACTTTGAATCGGATACTTATTCTAAGATCTTTCTTCCACTGCCAATAGTACGAAAAAGAGTCTGAGTAATAGCTTCAACAAAGCTCCGTTCCTTCACTGAAGTCTTTGTCTAGAACTAACTAGAAAAGTGAGCCCGGTCTGACTCAATCGTCTTCCGACTTGGGAAGAAGTGCCCCCGAAGCACTCCATTCATCTGGTGATGAAGAATCTCCTATCGCTTCATCTTCCGCTGCCCTTTCATTCTCTTCAGTTGTCTTCCTTCTTCCGTGTGGAGGAATGCCGATAGAACTGTGGATACCTCAGCTTTGGGAGAGACCTCCGTTTTGGTCTTCCTAGAAAGTGAGGAGGCGCCAGCCGCTGGTCTGGACTTTCTTTCTATTTAAAATCAGAAAGTCTTTTCAATAAAGCCTTCGTGAACTCAATCAAAAGAGCAAACAAGCTTCATGTTCTCCTGCTCGGAGAATGCTAAAACAGCGTATATTGAGACAAGAGCTTATTCTATCAAAGAGCGTATTCTCGGCATCAATACACTAACTCCTGGCAAGATCCGATCGGAAATAGCCAATTAGAAGAGTGGCTTAAAAGTTCCTTATCCTTCATGCTTCCTTATCCCTTTGTTGATGAATCGCATCTCCCCCCTTCCTTTCTTCTCTCCAAAACAAAGTCTTCGAAGGGGGAGTCACTTCGCTCGCCTTCGGGTTAGTTAAGAGTTCTTGCTTCCTCCTTTGCTGCTTTGCTACCTTGCTAATGCTAAGAAGTGAAGTTCTATGGTTACTGTCCTAGGTGGGGATTAGAGACTCAATTCCTTCTATTGCCCAGCTGAGAGAATGGAGTGAATCTTATTGTAAGTTCCCCCCCTTAGAATCCCCAGTGGTGAAATACGAGCTGGAAGGCAGCCCTCCTCGCTCACGCGGGATGTTTCCGAGCTAGATTGCAAAACCAGGGGGTCTTTCTCAAATCAATACTCTGGGCAGGAAACCCATAGTTTGTTTGGGTTCGATAAATCCCTTATTGGATCCAGTTTAAGAGGGGCGTAGCGTGGGATAACCAATCTCAAGATTCCCTCTATTCCTTTGTCATAAGACTGTATATTACCTACGGCGATAGGCCCATCTCTGTCTTAGTCGACTAGTTCCCGACCTTCCTGTTGAAGGTAGATGCCGGTAAGTCAGAAACAACCCTTTTAGCCGAGCCGAGTAACTTGACTCCACTAAGATCTTTCGCCTTGAGCTTCACTCCGGATCTTGACCCTTTTACGGATTATCTTTATATTGAGCTAGAAAGATCCTCTCCTGCGCTTTCCCTGGCGGTGATGATATGATGGGGATTCTATTCCCTTTTATTGAACTTAGTTCATTGAGATCAGGGGCTTCAAAAAAACCGGATCCTCTTCTTGCACTTCTCTGATTCAAGTAGCCAAACTCCCTTTCTGCTTTACCTGATTGATTGCCGAGATCTTCCACACCGAGCTGTAAACCAACCCAACCCCTTGAGTCGATATCTGGTTCCCACCTTTACTGCAGCTGCAGAAGATAGTTCAGTAGATGCAAAGTTTTAGTTCCTTTCAGCTGTCACAGGTTTACATCCTGACTTCTTTCACTTCTAAAATGTAGGGGTTCAAGTCGACCTTCCCTTTGATTCACTTTTCGCTTTCGTACCCAATATCCCTACCAGTTTAGTACCAGACGATTAGACTTGCTACATCCATAAAGTGGGGGCAAGTCAGTCTTTAGCGTCCTACCGGGATCACATCCTCCACTCCTTTCCTCCTTGCTGCACTCATTCTTTCTATCGAACCTAGCAAGAGCTTGACTCCTATCTATCAAGGTAGTCGATCGAGTTGCTTTCGCACAGGAATATGAGACAAATTTCTTTTTCTGGGGCTAAAGAAGATGCAATTCTCTTTTGCACTTCATATGTTATTTAATCAGAGACGAACTAGAAGCTCTATTTCCGATCAACCCTAGTGGGGAATATCGGGATTAGTCTTTTGCTTCCCTCCTTTCCAGCAGCTGCAGCAGAAGAAGAGGAGTTCTTTTTCTCAGTCTTGGTCTAGCGGATTAGTACCTTCGAAAGCGTATTACTAACCTCTTTTTTGGTTGCCCAGAAGCTCTTTGAACCCCTTTCCTTCGAAGCGAGGTCAAGCCTCCTCTTCATCTCCCTACCGGTTGAGCCCCTTCATACCTCTCCCTTCTGTAGAGTTAGTTCCTCTATCTCCCGAACCCAAGAAAGGAGAGAAAGAAGGGGATGCTTATAGCCTGATGATTTCATTATTCCCTCACCGCAGATTTCAAAAACTTTTAGTCAAGCTTCCTTGCCTTAAGCCCAGATCTGTGCTCGGCTTGATGCCATCTCTGCCCCCTTTCCCTACCAGAGTCTCATCTTCTGACCGAAACATCCTTTGCGAGAAGAAGCCGATCCGAGAATCCCATTAAACCTGATCCCGATCCTTATTTTGTTGAGGATCCCGATTCCCTTTCTTCGATCTTTCGATACCCTGACCCTCACTTCGAAGAAAAGAAAGCTGCTACTCTCTCCCTTCTGAGTCGAATAGCTGAGCACCTTCCCGCCTCTAAAGAAGAAGGAGATCTGGCTCTTGCCATCTCGTTATTCTCCGGCTTAGTACCTATGAACTTCCTTCGCCCGTATCCTAATGAGTCAAGCATCTCCCCTCAACCCATATTATCAGAAGATTGCCTTCTTTCAAATTTCAAAAGATGCGTCAGTTTCCTCGAGAATCTATAAGTAGATAGTTTAAGTAGCAGTTCAGAAAAGAAGTTCACAGTTCAATTCCGAGACTTAAGACTAGTTCCTTCCTCGGTTTCCTGGTACATAAGAGACGGACTTCTGTCACTTCTTGAATACTTAAGTTTTCTTACTTTTCTCCGCTTTTCGAATAGACTTCGACGAGGACTGAGTTCCGAGGGTTCACTCAAAACCTTAACTCAAGAACTCCGGTTTATGTCGCTAAAGCATATTTTTTTATTGAGCCTCCATCTTCTGATTCAGTTTAAGTGGAATCTCTTGCAGTTGCTCTTCCGCTACAAAGAGCTGATTCTCGAAGTCGATCTATCTGGTCTGGTTCTATCCTTTCCACTATTGGAGTGGAATCCCTTTTTCTAGTAATCCCCCTTTTTTTTTGGCTTATTCCATTCGATCTTCTACTTGGTTAACCCATACCCCTTTTAGTAATATCCTTCGTTATTTATCCGGCTTCGGTTGAACTGGCAACCTACTTTCCACTTTCCAACGGTTGAGTACCCGAGTTCGTAGCCCGATCGTCTTCCCTGACTTTGCTTTGAAAGTCAGCCACTTCCTTTCCTGATTCAGTTTCTCTTTCGGGGTAATCCTCCTGCAGCTTATTTTGAAGCCTATGTTCCGGTTTCGGGGGATGAGTTTCCTGCCGCTATTTCATCTTTTTGTCTACTTGACTATTTCGAAGTCAAGCCTACATACACCTCCTGTCCTTCTACCTCCTCCCTGGGTAGTCGAGTAAGTACCACACACAAGGCAAAAGCTCTTGCTTGATCCGCCCTCCAAGGCCAAGGGCTACTGATTGTGCTTGTGCCAGCTACGTCTTTCCTCTACCTAAAGGTAAGGTATTGTGCCACCTCAAACTCAAAACTATATTTCTCAAACTCAAAACTATATTGATTACCCCTCCCCTCTTTCTACGGTACCGGAGGATCAGTTGCTGGAGAAGAGGAATCCTGTAGATCGGCGGAATCTCTGTTCTCACCCCCTCTCGCTAAAGAAAGGAACTAGTTAGGATATACCTTGGTATTGGTCCTCAACCCAGCGGAAGGGAAAGGCAGTGAAGAGGCTCCGGCTCCAAGGTCCAGCTTCTTTCTCTTTTGCTTAGATGGCACCTTGGCGAGGAATCTTTGAACCTAGAAAAACTAAGAGCTTCGTCCCTCCTCTCCTGTGAGGAAAGACCCACCTCGAGTTCAGCGGCTGCTTAGTAGAGCAAGGTTTAGTTCTTTTCTTCCTAAGGGCTTCACTGGTAAAGAATCCAAAGAGTTTCACTCAGTCATATACCCCCTCTACCAAAACCCAGATTCTCTGCTTTCGGGTTACCCCATTACCACTAAAGCTCGATATTGATCTTGATCCCTATCCTTTCTTTGATTAAAGAAGGAGCCTTCACTCCGCCCCAGCTACCTTTACCCTCTTTAGGAAGAGTTCTCGTATTGTGATTGATCCTTTGGTGTATCACTCTCGATCATCTCCCACATAGATGTATAAGAGGGTATAAATTATTTACCTTTAATCGATCTAAGATGAAGAGGTGCTTCCATATACATTAAGATATAAAGAAGCACATTTAGGACTAAAGAGATTCAAGGAGAAAGGGTCCTTCAAAATTAGGAGTAGGAGACCTCCATACCTTGGATCCCTTACATCCAAAGGTCCAATTTGATTCCAGACCTTCCTCAAAGGACTTAGGTTTGACTCTTTTATAATAATTATAAGTTTTTTAGCTTTTTTAAGCTTAATCTTTCTTTTATTCCAGGGCTTGTAACCTCAAACTTCTAGCTCAACTAAGAAGAGGGCTTCATTATATTCACACTAGCAGTTAGGTTTGGAAAGCAACCCTTAAAGAAAGAACTGCATCATGGCCATAAGTTGGGGCAAATATAAGGTTACCCACCACCCGAGGGATAAGAATCTTTTTCCTATCAGGCTTTGTCGAGTTAGCTTCAAAGCTTTGCTCCTTGTAATTCCTATCCTAACGCTTTGCTTTCTTCGTTTGCATCCGCTGTTGGATAATCCAAGCCAAGTCGACTCTCCCTTTTCCTCCCCAGCTAATTTGATAAGAGAACAGCTTTTAAGGTTGAGTTAGCAAGTCCCAGGGTATGCCCCGTCCTCTGTATTAGTTGAGAATCTTTCATCTTCTCTCCCTGCGGTTTATCCTATACAGATCCTCTGTCTTTGGCTGAGCCCTCGCTCTCCTTCCCTTCCGATAGCTCCTTCCTCTGTCGAGTTAGCCACGTCTTTCTCACCCTTCGCGGGATATGGCACCTCCTTTGAAAGAGAATCGGGATCGAGTTAGCACCTGCTTTCAGTCGAGCTTCTTTCCGGTAAGACATATCCAAAAGACCAGTTCCCTACCCTACTTTCCTGTGATGAAAGAAAAGGGCTTTATGCCCCGGTTTAGTACTCGTGGAAAAGAACCTTTGCTTCGGTCGAATTCGAATACCCCACTCCCTTTTTAGTTCTTTCAGAATAAAGATTTTCTTGAGGAATCTCCTTGCTACGAATCTACTGAAGGAGAATCTTTGGTTTAGAGTTTAGAGGCTGAGTCTTGCCCCCAACCCTATGAGTCGAGCTTTCTTCAAACGTTGTGTCAGCATCTCCGAACCTTGGCGAGGAATCTTTCCTATCTGGCTCAAGATCCTCTTAGTCAATCCATTTGAAATGGAACTTCTAGCCACTGGGTCAACGTTAACTCCACAAAGATTTTCGAGTTAGCTTCTGCTTACCTGCATTAGAAGTAAAGTCTTGGTACCAGTTACATACTTTTCTACCGGACTGATTCGTTTTAATTTCCTATCCTCCCCACCCCAAGAGCTTCTCTCCTAAACTAACTGGATGACCTCCGTGCCGTGGAGGCGAAGTCAAGCTGGCAACCTCCCTTACCTTACTTTTAGTGCTTTTAGTCTCGCCAATGCCTTCAGTCGAGTTAAACTTTCCAGCTACTCTGTACTCTTCTCTTACAGATGAAGTTAGAGATTTCGCTTTACCAAACCTTCTTCCAGAAGTCAAAGATTTGACAACCCTAGTTAGATTGTTATATTGGAATACAATATACTTAGCTAGCTGTGTTTTAGTCCCTCCTAAACCCCTTCACTCCTCTAAACTTCCTATTCTTACCTACCCGCCTTCTTATGATCTAACTGCCTTTCTTCGACTAGTGCTATCAGTGCACTCCTTGCCTTAAGCCCAGATCCGTGCTCGGCTAACCTTCTTTCCTTTCCTCTTTCCCCTTAGTCGAGCATATTACACTAACCTTGTTAAGCTGGAATATAGGGATTCTTTTAGGCTTTCTTTGGGTTCAGTTAACCCCAACATAAGCCTGAAAGCATCAGGAGTCTTCCCACCGCTACTCTTATTCTTCCGTCACTCCGGGAATCAACTCCCAGCCAAGAAGTGAAGAGTGAGACTCCTGTCCTTTCCCTTTCTAATCTAAGAGCTTCTTCCCTCTCTTTAAGTTCCTAACCCGCATGAGAAAGCTTCTATTCTTTTCGTGTCGTGACTCGATTGAAGCCCTTCTTTCTTTGTAGCTATTCAAAGGGTATTAAATCAGGAGGTTCAGAAGCAGAAGGTAGGACTAGTCTGGGTATGAATCAAATCCTTTCCTAGGGTGAGTCCTTATGTAAGTAGAAGGCAGCCATCTAAGAGATGTTACTAGTCTGTATGCAAAGCCTCCTAGTCCCATCCCCTTCTGTAATAGGAACTCCCTGCGGGCGCTATCCTATAAGCAGACGCAACTAGAAGACATTATTGTCTTTATCTAAGTTAGAGGCTTTTATATAGCTTAAACCCTTTCCTTTTCCCAGGTATTCCAAATAATCTTTCTAAAGTGCGGATGAGAGAACCAGACAGCTTCACACCTGAAGGGACGATTAGAGGGTTTAGCAGAATGCATACCTTCCATGTAAATGATCATAGGATAGTAGTCTGAGGTGGTACGAGGGATGTTTCCAACCACAGCTTATGGTAAAATCTCTTTCAACTTCTACTTTACTAAGGCTAGATCCAATCGAAGCAGCGTCTTAGCTAACCCTTCCCTACCATTGGTCCAAGTGGTCTAGGACTACAGCATGCCAAATCCATTAGACCACAACGATGAAATTTGATGCAAACTTCTCAGCTCTCCTACGATTAGACGTAGTGTCGTTTCTGAAACTCCTTCTATCTTCCAACCTAAAGAAATCATGGAAATCCCCTGCTAGCATCGATGGGTACTGGTCATATTGTTCAGCCATTCTATTGATATTCTTCCCTTTATAACTGGACTCGATCTTTACCGGACTAATGAGATCTCAATTCAACATTGAGCCTTTCCTTTCTTGTTTCTCCTTTCTATGTAGATGGATTGATTGCGGGTTTCTCCAACTCGATTCTCAGTTTCTCCTTTTCCTTTGGCTTTCAACACTAGAAAAGTTCGCGGAAAGAAAGAATTGGTATTTCAAAAAAGGGAGTATGGAAGACTTCTATGAGACTTTGATTTAATAGCTCCGGCCAGAGAATAGATTGTTGCATTGAGCAGGGCAGACGGATCTGCTTCGTTGCGGCCCGAAGCTCATCTCCTGCTCTTAGCCGAACTATCCGAATTCTCTGTCATTTTCTGTAATATTAAGTGTTTTAAGATGTTGTAATAAATGTTCTAGTTGAAAGAAATTCCACCTCCTCTCATCCCTTAGCTCTTTGATGAACTCTTCGAGAGTATAGGCGTAGGCTCATGACTCTTGAAAGTGAATATCGCTCGCAAGGGCCGCCCTGATAGTGGAACCCTTCAACGGAAAATTGCGTATGCTAGCTCCAATGAGTAGTAGAGGAAAGCTCGGCCTCAGCGCGTCCTACTTGTGTCGTGTTTTAAGCCTGCTATGCATCCTTGTTCCATCTACCATTCCTGACAATCCATTTCTGGTATGCCCGCTGCTTCGTCCACAATTACTGAAAATCCATCCTATCTTTATTGGGATCATACCCCCTTGGACTTTACTATTTTTTATCTGTTTAAGGAATTATTCCCTGGGCTTTCAATGGGCCCACGCCTTCTCGATACTACCCTCTAAGAAGAGATGCGCAAGACTGGGATCAGGAAGACCTAAATCTTTCTATGATGTCATCTTGAGAGAGCAAGTGCGCCAAGCGAGATACCAATTACTACAATATACAGATAGGGGAATAGGACATCCCCGTGATTTCCTTCTACCCCTAGCCCGGCGAATCCCTTGGTTCCTTCTTTTAAAAAGAGTTGTTGCCCCTTTTCTAGTTGTGTACAGTAGTACGATAAGGAAGATTATTAGTGAGGCAGTCTATTAACTCTTACTATTCCTTATCTGTCTTAAGCCCTTCTTTCTACCACATCTGGACCTAGAATCCAAATTTTCTTTGAGACGAGCCTTCTTCCGTAGATGGACACAAAACGATTTCCTTTACTTATTAAGATTATGATTGAACTGTCACTTAAGGTACTTGTCCACCAGACACATCCTTCCCTTCCCTCTCGGGGTGCTTCTTCTATCCCCCTTTTCTGGCGCCCCCTCGGACCAAGAGACGTGACCGGATGGTATGGGCCTTGCTTGAGTCCTTTCACTCGCCCTCACTGGCCTTACGAACCTCCCCGTATGGCTGTGCTTTCGTCTTCTCCCTCTGGTAACGGAGTGGTTTTACAACTTGAAACAGTACCCTCTGAGACAAATCAGTCAGGTGGGGTAGTGGGCTAGGCCTACGAACGAGGCCGGTAAGTGGGCAAAGATGCTTGCTTTGGGAATGAGAAAGAAAAAGGCAGCATGATATGATGTTATACGTGCGTACGTACCATTCCTTATCTATGGTCAACAACTCTACTAAATGAGTACGAGTACTTTGTTGAATCAGAAGAACTGAACTAGCACAAAAGTCTTCCAACTCCCTAGTCGTTACCCCTCTCTATTACTATGTTCGAGTACTCAGTGCATATTATTCGAACTCAGCCCACGAATTAGGGGTCCTCCCTTCCGCTCGGGATCACTTCAGTCTCGTTCCCTATTAGACGATCGACGAGTGAGGGAGCTATTAAAAAAGAGTGGTCAAAGTCTTAGCGCCTGGCTCCCACTACTTCTGAGTAAGTGAGGTGGCGTAGAACTCAAAGTGATGTCATAACTGCCTTTTCCTAGTTCGGAAGGAAAGAAGCGTACTACGTGAGGCCTCGCCAATTGATAGGGAGGACCCATATTCTTTCCCAGGCGTATAGTAAAGTCTTGGCGCCCTTTCGGGGTCTCTGGTGTCGAGTCGCTAGAAGAGGAGCATTGGGCACAACGAATAAGATCACAATAATATCCGACGGAGGGGGCAGAACCACTATATTGTTGAGAAGACCCACTTTCTAGGCCTAATTCTTTATATTCTAAGGGATAAGGGGGTGACGTTTACCCCAAGAAAAGTAGTCTTGTGACTAGGAACGTGAAAACAACGAGGCTTGAAGTGAGTCGAGCTTACTTTCGTGGAGGACAAATAGGAGGACAACAAATAGACAGGGTGAAAAAACCTATAGCTTTGACTCCGGATGGATGGGGCTTTTCATTCATGTTATTCTTTGAACGATTGTGATTCCAGAGAACATGGAGAGTGACAGGTCTTTTGATTGATAGAGACCTTCCTTTGATTGAGAGAGCCAGAGCCCTTCAGTGGTACAAGGGTATAAAATTCCCAATGGGAGAGCATGCGCCCAGAGAAGAGAAGCGCTTAAGCAAAGAAGGTTTACTTGGAAGTTGTTCAGTTAGAGAGAGGACGCCCCAAGCCAATGGTGACCGAAAAGCACCTTCGAATTTTTTTTCTTTTGCCTTGGGTTCTATCGAAGACTTTTAGTGCATCTATTAAGTACATCTACAAGACGATGAAACTCTATATGCCATTATCTTTTTGGTTTCAATTGAATCAGATGTGAAACGATATTCGTCCCTTCGTAGTGGAGCCCTCTCTTGTCGGTGGATAACTTATTTCTGACCAGTCAGTCGGAGGTTCGAGCGTAGATCGGTTGGTTTATCCTCGGCGATAAGCCTACCTTTGAAAGGAGCCAGGAAAGCAAGCCTTTAAGCCAGAAGTGCCGCTGTGCCAGTGGAAATCTACCAGTACCCGTTGAAGTTAGATCCGCTTCAGCATCATCAACAGACGGAGAAGAAATGGACAAAATTTTATTTGCGGACTCGCCTCAGGATGGAGAGGAAGCTACTGTGGAAGAAGGCAGTTGTTGAGCAAGTGACATTGGT
>ERZ825896.3228-NODE-3228-length-14111-cov-3.439314_pt1 | contig 14111 bp, 5 predicted proteins | sample MGYA00519858_ERZ825896 | MGnify/ENA primary metagenome ERZ825896 (study PRJEB31778, sample SAMEA3449214) | human gut metagenome | biome: human gut; feature: human-associated habitat; material: faeces | place: United Kingdom | collected 2010/2012 ... | reverse complement strand
TTTACCGCCGCCAAGCTCTGGCCGCCGGTGAAATACGAATCGAAATCAAAAGAAGGTAATTGACATGACGCTTGACGAAGCGCTGCATTATATCCATTCCGTCTGCTGGAAGGGCAGCGTCCCCGGCCTGGAGCGCATCAGCGCGCTGCTGGACAAGATGGGCCACCCCGAGCACAAGCTAAAGTTTATTCACGTGACCGGCACGAACGGCAAGGGCTCGACCTGCGCAATGCTGGCCAGTATGTTCACAAAGGCCGGATACAAAACGGGCCTGTACACCAGCCCCTATCTCATCCGCTTCAATGAGCGCATCCAAATTGACGGCGTGCAGATCCCGGATGAAGAGATCTGCGAGATCACGGAATATATCAAGCCTCTCGCGGATTCGATCTTCGAGCAGCCGACCGAGTTTGAGATGGTCACGGCGTTGGGCTTTGAATATTTTGCCCGTCACAACTGCGACCTCGTTGTCTGTGAGGTCGGCATGGGCGGCGAATTTGACGCCACGAACGTCATTCTGCCGCCGGAAGCGGCTTATGCGCTGCCGCCGGCCGACGACTTCCCGCGCGTGCAGCGGGTGCTGATCTCCAGGCCGGAGGATGTGCGGGCCGGATTGGAGGCGTGCGTATGAACCTGTCGATTACCACCAGGCGTACGGCGGTTTATTGGGGCAACCGTTTCTTTGAGGCCTGCTGCGCGATTCTGATCGCTGTCGGGGCAGTGCTGTCCTTTGACCAGGCGTTCCGTTTTCATGCCGGAGTCAGCAGCATCGTCTGGGATGTCACCGTGGTGATTCTGCTTTTGACCCTTACCACTCGTCGGCCCTGGGTGTTTTTTGCTGCGGCAGCGGCGGCGATGAGCCTTTTGGCGTGGTATCTGCTGTTTACTGACGGGTTTGATTCGTTTTTAAGCTATTGGCGCGGACTGCTGGACTGGTGGGTGGAGCTGTTCCCGAAGCGCTCGGCCTACAATACGGACGAAAACATCCGCCGCGTGCAGCTGATTATCCATGTTTTGGCGGCAGCGGTGATCTATCTGCTGGTGTGCGTGCTGCGGCGCAGCTGGGCGATCCTGCTCTGGTCGGGTATTTTCCTGGTCGTGCTGAGCCTCAACGGCTTTCAGGAAAATGTCCCCGCGATGCTCTGCATTACGCTGGGGACGCTGCCGCTGGCCGCACGCAATCTGTATAACCGCGATTTCCGCCGTGGGGTGCGTATGCTCTCCCCGCGGTGGCAGCCGGTCGCGGCGGGCATTGCCCTGTGTGCGGCAGCGGCGCTGCTGGCGGGAGCTATCCTGCCGGACGATACTGCTTCGTGGCGTGTCCCGCAGCTGGCCCGCATGCTTATTGACTGGCAGGATTCACAGGATCTGCCGGGGCTGATCGATCGGGACGAGGTACTGGGGCTGCTCGAAATCGATATGCATTCTCTGGGGCTTCAGCCGGAAACCGGTCGGCTCGGCGGGGATATCTCGCTGAAGAACCGCACGGTGGTAATGCGGGTGCAGGCGGACGATCCCGGACTGATGCGCGGGAACGTTTATCAGGAGTACACCGGCAGCGAGTGGCGGGCTGGCAGCTACCGCGGCGTGACGCAATACAGCATGGAGGGCGATGCGCTCGGCTCGGCGCTGCTGTCCGACCTGCCTTCCGGCGAATATCTGCGGCCCATGTTTGAAAGCCTGGCCAGCCGGCAGAACGTGCAGGTGCAGATCCGCCGGCGTACCCGGCGCCTGTTTACCTCCGACAAGGCTTTCGGCCTGCAGGGGATTACCGATGATGCTTCGCAGGTGAGCTGCAACGAGGCAGGTGAGCTGTATACCGGCAGCTCGGTGGCGGCAGACTACCGGTACAGCTATGAGACCTGGCGTTTGGACGCCTACGGACCGGATTTTCTGGAGACGATGCGGCAGCTGACCGACCACGCCGCCCTTGCCGGTGATCCGCAGTACGATGCGATTTATGCGCAGTATACGGCGTTGCCGGATTCCCTGCCGCAGAACGTTTACGACATGGCGGTGGTGATGGCCGGCGGCGCACACAATCCCTATGAGCAGATGGTCAATATGGAGCATTACCTGCGCACGAACTACCGTTATACGCTGACGCCCGGCAACGTGCCGCGCGGGCGGGATTTCGTGGACTATTTTCTGGAAACGGGCGAAGGTTACTGCGTGTATTTTGCCAGCACGATGGCGGTGATGGCACGCACGCTGGGCATCCCGGCAAGGTTTGTCACCGGGTATGCCCTCCGGCAGGAAGGCGGCGAATGGGTGGCACGGGAATCCACCGCGCATGCGTGGGTGGAGTGCTATTTCCCCGGCGTCGGCTGGCTGACCTTTGATCCGACCGGCGGCGCAGGATACACCAACGGACATGAAGCGGTCATCACCACCACCTCGACTTCCGGCACGACGGGTACGACCACGTCACGCGGAGATACCACAACGACCTCCCGGACGACAGGTGCCTCTTCCTCTGCACACACCACTACACAGCGGAGTACGACAGCCACCACGGCGCCCCAGGATACCGAGCTGCTGCGGGTGCAGATCCCGCCTTGGGTGTGGTATGCCGTGCTGCCGGGTGCGGCGGTGTTGGCGCTGCTGCTTGCGGTGCTGGGGAGAATCTGGCGGTTCCGCATCCGCTTCCGTCCGGACGAGGTGCGTCGGCGCCTGCCGAAGCCAGCGGCGCAGGCGGGCTGGTATTATACTGATCTGCTGCGGCAGCTGCGTTTCCTGCATCTGGAGCCGGGAGCGGGTGAAACCATGCGGCAGTTTGTCAGCCGGGTGAACGACCGGCTGGCCGAACCGCCCTCTGAAAAGGCGATAGAGGCTGGACGCACGGTGCCGGATGGGCTGGCCGACGCCCTGTGGGCGGTGACGGATATCATGGAGCGCTGCCGGTACGGTGAGATAGAGCCGTCCAAGGACGATATCGAAGCGCTCAGCCGGGCACATGAGGGGCTGGAGCTGTATCTGCGGCGCTGGCTGCGGGCAGTCCCGTATTTCTTCCGCCGGATGCTGTTCGGCTGGTAATCGATCAAAAGCGCTGTATGACACGGCAAATTACCCCCATTTTCCGAAGAAGGGCTTTACCTTGGCGGAAAATGGGGGTATACTTTATAGCGTTGCGGAAAAGTTTTCCGGATGCGCTTTCGGCCGCACGCAGCGGTCGGACGGTGTCCGGTGGATTGCGGTTCCCGCGCCTGACGATGCGGGAACCGGGGAAGGACAGGGATGGAATATGAAAGACGGTTTTGTCCGCGTTGCTGCCGCCACGCCGGAAATCCGGGTGGCAGATTGTGCGCACAACGGTGAAAAAATTCTGGAGCTGGTGCGTTCGGCACCGGAGGATACCGCACTGATGGTGTTTCCAGAGCTGTGCGTGACCGGTTATACCTGCGGGGATCTGTTTGCACAGCCGCTGCTGCTCCAAAGCGCTGAGGAGGCAGTGCGCCGGCTGCTGGATTCGACGGTGGACTGCGATGCGCTGCTGCTGGTCGGGGTGCCGGTGGCCTGCGGCACCGCGCTGTACAACTGCGCGGCAGTGTGCCATCGCGGCAATCTGCTGGGGCTTGTGCCGAAATCCCATCTGCCGAATTATGCGGAGTTTTATGAGGCGCGGCAGTTTACGCCGGCGGATGACCGTGACCGGCAGCTGACCTATGCCGGGCAGCCGACGGTGCTCACCCGCCGCCGTTTGTTTGCAAGCCGAACCATGCCCGCTTTCTGCGTCGGAGTGGAAATCTGCGAGGATCTGTGGGTGCCGGCGCCGGAGTCGGCACGGCTGGCCGCAGCCGGGGCGACCGTGATCGCCAACCTGTCGGCGAGCGACGAGAGCGTCGGCAAGGCGGATTACCGCCGGCAGCTGGTGGCCGGCCAGTCGGCGCGGCTGATCTGCGGCTACGTCTATGCGGACGCGGGCGAAGGGGAGTCTTCCGGCGATCTGGTATTCTCCGGTCACGACCTGCTTGCGGAAAATGGGCAGCTGCTCGCGCAGAGCGAGCGGTTTTCTGCCGGGATGATTGTCACTGAATTCGATGTCGAGCGGCTCAGTGCCGAACGCCGTCGGATGAATACCTTTACAGGAGGGGAAGAACTGGAAACGGTATATTTTGAGCAGGAGACAAAGCCGCTCCAGCTCACCCGGCCGATAGATCCGCTGCCGTTTGTGCCGACAGATCCACAGAAGCAGGCGCAGCGGTGCGAGGAAATTCTCAATATTCAGGCGACAGGACTGGCCCGGAGGCTTCGCCATACCGGCAGCCGGCCGGTAATCGGCCTGTCCGGCGGACTGGATTCCACCCTGGCGCTGCTGGTGGCGGTGCGAGCCTGCGACCGGCTTGGCCGGCCGCACAGCGACATCCTGACGGTGACCATGCCCTGCTACGGCACCACCGGCCGCACGCTGGGCAACGCGCACACGCTTGCAGCGGCGTGCGGGGCAGTGCTCCGGGAGATCAACATTGCACAGGCGGTGACGCAGCATCTTTCCGATATCGCGCACGATGGCAGCCATGACGTGGCCTATGAAAATGCGCAGGCACGGGAGCGCACTCAGGTGCTGATGGATCTGGCCAACCGGGAAAACGGTCTGGTGGTCGGCACCGGCGACCTGTCGGAGCTGGCGCTCGGCTGGGCAACCTATAACGGCGATCACATGTCGATGTACGGTGTCAACGCGTCGGTACCCAAGACACTAGTGCGCTATCTGGTGGCCTATGAGGCCGAACGGCGGGGCGGCGCGTTGCAGGAGGTGCTGCTGGACATCCTGGATACGCCGGTAAGCCCTGAGCTGCTGCCGCCGGAAAACGGCGTGATCGCGCAGAAGACCGAGCAGATCGTCGGGCCGTATGAGCTGCACGATTTCTACCTTTTCCATCTGCTGCGCTATGGCTGCCCGCCGGCGAAAATTTATCGTCTGGCGCGCTGTGCCTTTGCCGGGCGTTTTACCGACGAAGAAATGAAAAAGTGGCTCGTCACCTTCCTGCGCCGCTTCTTCATGCAGCAGTACAAACGCTCCTGCCTGCCGGACGGTCCGCGGGTGGGCAGCGTCTCCCTGTCGCCGCGCGGCGACTGGCGGATGCCGTCCGATGCGGCGGCCGCCGCATGGCTGCGCGAGGCGCAGGCGCTTTAACACTGTGCCGCCGCGTGCGGCAGGATTTGACCTGAAGATGGATTTCGGGAGGAATTTTTTTGCATTTATCGAAGCTCGGCCCTTATCTGCGGCCATACTGGAAGCACTGCGTCAGCGGTCCGCTGTTCAAGCTGGCGGAGGCAGTGCTGGAGCTGTATCTGCCGCTGCTGATGGCTAAGGTGATCGACGAGGGCGTGGGGAAGAACGATACCGGCTATGTGCTGCGTATGGGCGGCATTATGCTGGGGATTGTGACGGTCGGCCTGCTGTGTGCGCTGGTGTGTCAGTATGTGGCCTCGGTGACCTCACAGGGGTTCGGCACCGGGCTGCGCAATGCGGTGTTTGCGAAAATCGGCACCCTGTCCCATGCGGAGCTGGACCGCTTCGGCACCCCGTCGCTGATCAACCGGGTGACCGGTGACGTCAACCAGCTGCAGTATGCGGTGGCGATGCTGATCCGCCTGGTCATCCGCGCGCCATTTCTATGTATCGGCGGCATTATCATGGCAATGACCATCGACCTGAAGCTGTCGCTGGTGATCATTGTTGCGATTCCGCTGTTTGTGGTGGTGATCACCCTGGTAATGCGCAAAACCATCAAGCTGCACCGGCAGGTGCAGAAGAAGCTGGACCGGCTGACGCTGGTTCTGCGGGAGAACCTGTCGGGTATCCGGGTGATCCGTGCTTTCGCGCGTACCGGGGAGGAACAGGAACGCTTTGACGAGGCAACCGACGACCATACCCGCACGGCGATCCGGGTGGGGCGACTGTCGGCAATGCTGAATCCGGCTACCCAGCTGATCATGAATGCAGCGATTCTGGCCATTGTCTGGTTCGGCGGCTGGCGGGTGGAGGCCGGCGGGATGACGACCGGCGAAATCATCGCTTTTATCAACTATGTCAACCAGATCCTGCTGGCGCTGACGGTGGTGGCGAACCTGGTCATCACCTTTACCAAGGCCTACGCCTCGGCCGGCCGTGTGCTGGAGGTGCTGGAAACCGAGCCCTCGATCCACGGGGCGGAGCAGGCTCCGGAAGAAAATCCGGCAGCGCCGGCGGTGGAATTCCGACAGGTGGATTTTTCCTACGGCGGCGGTGAAAATGCACTCAGCGGCATCACCTTTACGGCGCCGCGCGGGGCGACGGTGGGCGTCATCGGCGGTACCGGTTCGGGCAAGTCCACGCTGATGGCGCTGATTGAGCGCTTTTACGATGTCAGCAGCGGCAGTGTGCTGGTCAACGGGACAGACGTGCGGGACTATCCGCTGGAGATGCTGCGGGGAAAAATCGGCATGGTGCCGCAGCAGACCGAGCTATTTTCCGGTACCATTGCGGAAAACATCCGCTGGGGAAATGCCGGCGCCTCTGATGAAGAAGTACGGCGGGCGGCGCAGATGGCACAGGCGGCGGAGTTTATCGAGAGCCGGCCGGAGGGCTATGACGCGCCGGTGGAACGCGGTGGGGCCAACCTGTCCGGCGGCCAGCGCCAGCGGCTGACCATTGCCCGTGCGCTGGTGCGTGATCCCGAAATCCTGGTGCTCGACGACTCGTCGAGCGCGCTCGACTATGCGACCGACGCCGCGCTGCGCCGGGCGATCCGCGCCGGTACCCGGCAGATGACCGTTTTCATGGTTTCCCAGCGGGTCAGCGCGGTAAAGCAGGCGGATCTGATTCTGGTGATGGATGACGGTCAGCTGGCCGGCGCCGGCACCCATGAGGCGCTGCTGCGCACCTGTGAAGCGTATCAGGAAATCTGCCATTCACAGGAACGCGGAGAGGGGGCGCATTCGGCATGAAAAAGCCCGGAACGCTCCGGCGGCTGCTCGGGTATATCGGGCGCAGCCGCTTTGCGCTGATCGGTGTATTTGTCTTTGCTCTCATAGGCAATGCCGCGCTGTTGCTGGCGCCGAAGCTCATCGGCGAGGCAATCGACCTGATCCTCCCGGCGAAGGAGTCCTTTTTCCCGGCGCTGCTGCGCATGCTTGCGGTGATCGGTGTGCTGTACCTGCTCGGGCTGCTGTTTAACTGGTTTACCGCCCTGTGTGCCAACCGGGCGGCCAACCGCACGGTGCAGACGCTGCGCACTGACCTGTTCCGCAAGCTCGGCCGGCTGCCGCTCAGCTATTACGACACCCATTCCCGCGGGGATATGATGAGCCGCTTTACCAACGAGATCGACGCGATTGCCGACGGCCTGAATCAGGGCATCGTGCAGCTGATTTCCGGTGTGATGACGGTGATGCTGTCGCTTCTGTATATGCTTTCCCTCAACCCGCTGGTCACGCTGGTGGCGGTTTTCGTTACCCCGCTGTGCTTTGTGGTGGGGTATTTCATCACCAAATACGGCAGCCGGCGCTTCCGGGAGCAAAGCCGGGTGCTCGGCCAGCTCAACGGCTATGCCGAGGAGCTCATCAGCGGTCAGCGCACGGTCAAGGCGTTTGGCTATGAGCCGCAGGCGGCGCAGAAGTTCGGGGCAATCAATCAGGAGCTGTACAGCTGCGGCTACCGTGCGCAGTTTGCCTCCGCGCTGGTCAACCCGTCCACCCGCTTTGTCAACAACATTGCGTATGTCCTGGTGGGGGTGTTCGGCATTATCGGCGGGCTGAGTGCGGGCGGCATCGCCAGCTTCCTGACCTATACCGCGCAGTTTTCCAAGCCGTTCAACGAAATCACCGCCATCACGATGCAGCTTCAGCTCGCGATGGCCTCGGCACGGCGGGTGTTTCAGGTAATGGACGAAGCCGAGCAGCTCCCGGATGCGCCGGATGCCGCGGTACTCACCGAGGCCGGCGGGACGGTGGATTTCCGGCATGTGTCGTTTTCCTATGTGCCGGAGCGGCCGCTTATCCGCGATTTTCAGCTGGCGGTAAAGCCCGGCATGAAGGTGGCGATTGTCGGGCCGACCGGTGCCGGAAAAACGACGCTGGTGAATCTGCTGATGCGCTTTTATGAGGTGGATGGCGGGGCGATCGAGGTGGACGGACGGGATATTTCCGCCGTCACGCGGGACAGCCTGCGCCGCAGCTTTGGGATGGTGCTGCAGGAAACGTGGCTGTTTGCCGGAACCATACGCGACAACATTGCCTACGGCCGGCCGGAGGCCACCGACGAAGAAGTGGAGGCAGCCGCGCGGGCGGCACATGCGCACAGCTTTATCCGCCGGCTGCCGGACGGCTACCGGACGATGATTGCGGAGGACGGCGGCAACCTGTCGCAGGGGCAGAAGCAGCTGCTGACCATCGCGCGGGCGATGCTGCTGGATCCGCCGATGCTGATCCTCGATGAGGCGACGAGTTCGGTGGATATTCTGACCGAAATGCGCATCCAGAAGGCGTTCCGCCGGATGATGCAGGGAAAAACCACCTTTGTGATCGCGCACCGGCTGTCCACCATCCAGGATGCTGACCTCATCCTGGTGCTCGACAAGGGCGACGTGGTGGAAACCGGCACTCATGAGGAACTGCTGGACAAGGGCGGTTTTTACGCCCGGCTGTACAATTCCCAGTTCGCCGCTGCGGATGAGGGTTAAACGGAAAATAAGCAAGGCGCGGACCGATGTTTTAAGCATTGGTCCGCGCCTTTTGTTATGGCTGTATGAATCTGGAAAAAACGGGGAACCTAAAGCGGTAAAGGACTGTCTGACCACAGACGACGGAAAGGCTTGGAAACGGCAATGACGGAAAAAGAAATCGAAATGCACAATGAATTATCGCGGGAAGCCGAAATGCGGCATCTTCTGCAGGAGCATCTCGGGCAGGCAGACGCGCCGGACACGCCGCGGGTGCTGCGCCGCGATGTACGCCGCGCCATGCGGGCAATCCGGCACACCTACCGGCGCACGGCGGCATCCGGACATGGCGGCTTTGCCGAATGGCTCAGCGACAATTATCATTTGCTGATCCGGGAGGGAGAAGCGGTTTACGCCGAGCTTCGACACGCCCGGGAGCAGCCGCTGCATAAGGGGAAACCGGCGATGTATACCCTGTTTGCCGACTGGCTTGAGCTTCGGGGCATGCCGGAGGAGGGCGAACTCGGCGAGCTTTTGCAGGAAGCCGAAAAACAGCGGCCGCTGACGGTATTTGAGCTTACCCAGCTGCCGCTGTGCATGCGGGCAGCCCTGCTGCGCACTGCAGCAGCCGCCTGTACGGCGCCGGCAGAGGAGGCCGAGGGGAAAATAGCGTTGGCGGTAACCGGACTGCGGCAGATGGCGGATTTTGATTTCCCGGCGATGACCGAGCGATACAGCATCGTGGAGCGGATTCTGCAGAAGGATCCGGCGGGGGTGTATCCGCGTATGGACGAGAGCAGCCGGGAGATGTACCGCCAGCTGGTGGCGCGGGAAGCCATCGTCCAGGGAAAGAGCGAAACGGCGGTTGCCGCCGATGTGATTGAGACGGCGGAGCAGGGCGATACGGTGCGCACCCGCCACGTGGGAGAGGTCCTCCTTCATCTGGGCGATCATAAACGGCTGGTGCGGGGCAGGGTGCTGATGACGGCATCGCTGGTATTGCCGCTGCTTGTGTCCCTGGCGCTGGCGGTCGGTATGGGCAGTCCCATCGCCATTCTGCTCGCCTACCTGCCCGCTTACGAGCTGCTGCGCCCGCTCCTCGAATGGATCGGCATGCAGGGGGTGCCGGCGGCGAGGCTTCCGCGCATGGAGCTGGACGGGGTAATCCCGGAGGAGGGACGCACGGTGATCGCGGTGTCCGCCCTGCTTCCGCAGGCGGCGAAGGCGGAAAAGACCGCGCAGCATCTTGCAGAACTGTACAACACCAATGGCCGCGGTGCGGTGCAGGTCTGCCTGCTGGCAGACCTCAAGCAGGCGGCTTATCCGGAAATGCCGCAGGACGCGGCCGATATCGCAGCAATGCGGCGGCAGATCCGCCGTCTCAACCGGCGATACGGGGAGCACTTTGTGCTGGCGGTGCGCCGTCGCACATACAGCAAAACGATGAACGCCTATACCGGCTATGAACGCAAGCGCGGGGCAATTCTGCAGCTGTCGCAGGTTATCACCGGTACGGCGGAGGCCGACGGCGGTTTTCTGGCATTTGAAGGGGATATTACCGGCCTGCGCCGTTCGCGCTATCTGCTGGCGCTGGACGCGGATACCGGCCTGCTGCTGGATACGCTGCCGCTGCTGGTGGGCACAGCGCTGCATCCCTGCAACGCGCCGGTGCTGGATGACGAGCACCGGCGGGTGGTGAAAGGTTACGGCGTGTTGACCCCACGCATCGGTCTGGAGCTGGGCGGCGCCGACAAAACGGGATTTGCCCGCGCGATGGCCGGCGTCGGCGGCATTACGCCCTATGACGTTCTGTCGGGCGATCTGTATATGGATTTGTTTTCCTCCACGGTATTTTCCGGCAAGGGGCTGCTGGATATCCGTGCGTTTGCAGCGGTATCCGCCGGCGCTTTCCCGGAGGAGCAGGTACTCAGCCACGATATTTTGGAGGGCTGCCTGCTGCGGGCGGGCTACGTCTCGGATGTGGAAATGGTGGACGGTTTTCCCGCATCAATGGTCAGCTGGCTCAAGCGGCTGCACCGCTGGGTGCGCGGTGACTGGCAGAACGCCCCTTTCCTGCGCCGTGACCGCCTGCCGCTGACCCGGCTGGATCGCTGGAAGCTGCTGGATAACCTGCGCCGATCGCTGACGCCGGCGGTGCTGCTGCTATGCATCCTGTTATCGCCGCTGCTGCCGCATGGGCAGGTGATGACGCTGTTTGCTCTGCTCGCGGCGGTTTCCGGCCAGCTGCTGACCATGCTCTCGTCGCTGATTCACGGCGGCTGGCAGTCGCTGTCCGGCCGCTATTATTCCCGGGTGATGCCCCGGGCAATGAATGCGCTCATGCAGGTGCTGTACACCGTCGTGATGCTGCCCGCGGCCGCTCTGATCGAGCTGGACGCCGCATTACGGGCATTGTGGCGGCTGCACAGCCGCAGGCGGATGCTGGAATGGACCACGGCGGCCGATGCGGAGCACGGGGCGGGCAGCTGGACGGCAGCGATCCGGCTGCTCTGGCCGACGCTGATTCCGGCTGCGGTTACGCTGATATGGGGATACGGACTGATACGGCTCACCGGTGTGTTCTTTGCGGTTCTGATTCCGACCGCGGTGCTTTCCGCACGCCCGGGAAAGGCCGCCGCGCCGCAGCCGAGTGCCGGACAGCGGGAGCAGATTGCTGCCTATGCGGCTGCCGCATGGCGTTATTACGCGGAAAACTGCACGGCGGAGGAACATTTTCTCCCGCCGGATAATTTGCAGGAATCCCCGGTCTGGCGTGTCGCGCACCGCACTTCGCCGACGAATATCGGCCTGTATCTGTTGTGCATCCGTGCTGCGGCCGATTTCGGCCTGATCGATCAGGAAGAAATGCTGCGTCGGGTGGAGGAAACGCTCGGCACGGTGGAACGGCTGGAAAAATGGCGGGGCAACCTGCTCAACTGGTACGATACCCGCACGCTGCGGCCGCTGCACCCGCGGTATGTATCTACGGTGGACAGCGGCAACTTTCTGTGCTGTCTTGTGGCGCTGCGGCAGGGGCTGATGGAGGTGCACGGTGCCGAAGCCCTCTGCCGGCGGATGGAGACACTGCTCCGGGAAACCGATCTGAAGCCGCTGTATGACCGCCACCGGGCGCTGTTCTATATCGGGCTCGACCCGGAAACGGGAAAAGAAAGCAATTCCTATTACGACCTGCTGATGAGCGAAAGCCGGATGACCGGTTACTATGCAATTGCTTCGCGGATCGTCCCGAAAAAGCACTGGGGTGCGCTCGGCCGGTTGCTGACCCGATCAGGCGGTTATGTAGGGCCGGTATCGTGGACCGGTACTATGTTTGAATATTTTATGCCGCGGCTCCTGCTGCCGGCGCCGGACGGCTCGATGAGCTACGAAGCGCTGCGGTTCTGTCTGCGCTGCCAGCAGAGACGACCGCCGCACGGGGTGCCGTGGGGGATCAGCGAAAGCGGCTTTTATGCGTTTGACGGCAACCTCAATTATCAATATAAAGCACATGGCGTTCCGCGGCTGGGGCTTAAGCGCGGGCTGGCCGCGGATATGGTCATTTCGCCGTACTCTTCCTTTTTGACTCTGACCACGGCACCGACGGCCTCACTGCAGAACCTTGGCCGTCTTGAACGGCTGGGGATGACCGGGCGCTGCGGTTTCTATGAGGCGGCGGACTTCACCCCGGGACGTGCGGCGCGCGGCGGCTATTCGGTGGTGCGCAGCTATATGGCGCATCATGTGGGCATGAGCCTGCTCGCCTGCGCGAACGCGATGTTTGACGATATCTTTGTCCGGCGCTTCATGCGGGACGACGATATGAAACGCGCGGCGGAGCTGCTGGCAGAAAAGCCGCCGGTCAACGGTGCGGTGTACGCCGGGATACAGGAGCGGGTCGTGCCGGAGGTGCCGGGACGCACCGCAAGCATGACCGAACGGTTCGATACGGTGAATCCGCGCACGCCGCATGTGCAGCTGCTGTCCGGCGGCGAGTGGATGCTGGCGGTCACCGACACGGGTGCCGGCGTCTCCTGCTGCCGCGGCCTGGACATGACCTGGTACAGTGCTGACCTGCTGCGCCGGCCGCAGGGGGTGTTTGTGCTTGTCGAAGGCGGAGAGGGGGCGTTCCCGGTCACCCGGGCGCCGGATTACTGGTCGGATGCAGCGCATCAGGCAGAATTCGGCGCCGGCTATGCGGCCTTTTATGCGCAGAAGGGCGGTCTGGAGGCCGGTATGCGGGTGGTGGTGCATCCGCATCTGCCCTGCGAGCAGCGGCAGATCGCGGTCAAAAATCGGACAGCTGCCCGGCAGAAGGTGCGGGTAACGGTATATTTTGAACCCTGTCTGGCACGGCGGGAGGATGCCGGAGCGCATCCGGCGTTCTCCCGGTTGTTTCTGACCATCCGTTACGATCCGGCGGCGCGGGCGTTGTTTGCTGTAAGGCGGCAGCGTACCGGCGAAGCGCCGGTATGTCTGGCGGCCGGCTTTCTGGACGGTACGCCATTTGCATGGGAATCTTCACGGGAAAGGCTGCTGCATCGTCCGCATGGCGTCGGTTCCCTGTCCGAAACGGCCGAAACGCCGCTGGACGGACGGGGTACCGGTGTGCCGGACAGCGCGGCGGCGATGCAGATTATGCTGGAGCTGCCGCCGCACGGCCAGCGGATCGCCACCTTCGCCCTGACCGCTGCGCCGACCGAAACCGAAGCGGCGGCCCGCCTGATCGCGCTGCGGCAGGAGGGCGCGCTGTCGGTGGCGAAAGCGGCGCCGTCCCCGTTCGGCGGAGTGGAGGGCCAGCTGGCGGCGCAGATCCTGCCTGATCTGCTGTATCCGCCGCGCATTTCGCGGGAGTGGGCAGAGGCGGCCCGCCGCAATGAGCTGTCGCAGCCCGATCTGTGGCCGATGGGTATTTCGGGGGATTATCCGCTGGTGCTTATCGAGGTGCACAATGCTGCTGACGCCTCGCGGGCTGAACCGTATATGCGGCTGCACCGTTCGCTGCGTCTGGGCGGGCTGACCACCGAGCTGGCTGTGGTGTACAGTGAGGGCGGCGATTACGACACGCCGGTGCTCAGCGCACTTCGTGAGGCGGCGCGGGCGGTGCGGTGTGAGGACACCCTCGGCATACGCGGCGGCATTCATCTGATCAACCGGCAGCGCTTTTCCGAGGAGGCGCTGCGCCTGCTGGCCGCCGTATGTGCCCACAACGGCGCACGGGATCTGCAGCGCACCGGTCTGCCGCCGGCAGAATATAAACCGGAAACACCGGCTGCACAGCTGGCCGTTCCCGGCGGCGTGTTCAGCGCGGCCGGGTTCGTGTTGACCGGACAGCCCGTTCTGCCGTGGTGCCATGTGCTGGCCAACCCGACCTTCGGCACGCTGGTTTCGGACTGCGCGCTCGGATACAGCTGGGCAGTCAACGCACGGGAAAACAAGCTGACTCCCTGGTATAACGATACGGCGTCG
>ERZ825896.3220-NODE-3220-length-14142-cov-25.935188_pt1 | contig 14142 bp, 15 predicted proteins | sample MGYA00519858_ERZ825896 | MGnify/ENA primary metagenome ERZ825896 (study PRJEB31778, sample SAMEA3449214) | human gut metagenome | biome: human gut; feature: human-associated habitat; material: faeces | place: United Kingdom | collected 2010/2012 ... | reverse complement strand
AGAGCATCTGCCTTACAAGCAGAGGGTCACAGGTTCGAGCCCTGTAGGTCCCATTAGGTCGAAAGACTTATGCCGGCGTGGCGGAACTGGCAGACGCACAGGACTTAAAATCCTGCGGAGTAAAATCCGTACCGGTTCGATTCCGGTCGCCGGCATTAGAGAGCTGACAGTTTGTCAGCTCTTTTTTTACTTTATATAAGGAAAATACTTTTAACAAGGATTGATTAAGTATGTCAAATACAATATAAAGTAAGAGAATTATAAAAAGTAGGTTTAATGCAGGTAGCAGTAAGTAGTTTTGGTATTCATATTTACTGATAAGTATAAAAATTATCCAGATGACGATAATATTTTTACTGAAAGAATTAGAAAAGGAGGAAATACCAATGATAAATATTGTTTTAGGAAATAGTTATCCAATTATAGCTTTTGCAGGTATATTATTTGCATTTTTAATGACCTGTATATGTATAGCAAAGCTTAATAAGTTTTTACCAAAGGATATAGGTAGAGATTTTGCACATGATGGGAAGCTGTCTGCCGGTAAGCCTAGAGGTGCAGGAATAATATTTATTATTGTATTTACGCTTGCTATAGTTATATTTGGAAATATTAATATAGAAATAGGAATATATTTGTTTCTAGTATTTTTGGAAATGTTGACAGGCTTCTTTGATGATGCTTCAGATAAACCATGGGGTGAATATAAAAAGGGAATTTTAGATTTTATAGTTGCACTTATAGTAGCAATAACCTATGTACATTACAATGGGACAACGATACAAATAGCAACTCTTGGAGTTTCATGTACATTACCTAAGGTAGTATTTATTATCCTTACAGTTATTTTAGTTTGGGTATCAATTAATGTGACAAATTGTTCCGACGGCGTTGACGGCTTGTCGGGAACATTAACCATAGTAACATTAACAACAATATACATTATTACCAGAATTCTAGGTAAGGGAATGGATATGGAATTTCCTATTTTGGTTTTTGTTGTATGTTTGTTGGGATATTTATGGTACAATGCAACACCAAGCAAACTATTAATGGGTGATGCCGGTTCAAGAGCAATGGGCATATTTATAAGTATTGCTATACTTAAAACTCAAAGTCCATTTTTATATTTGTTAGTAGCTGCTGTGTTAATAGTAGATGGGGGCTTAGGCTTAATAAAGGTTTCACTACTTAGATTTTTGAAAATTCATATTTTAAAAAATACAAGAACACCAATTCATGACCATGTAAGAAAGGTTTCAGGCTGGTCAAATACACAGACAGTTTATAGATTTACAATAATACAAATAGTAATTTCTATAGCAACAATATATTTATTGTTAATTTAGAGTTATTAAAATAATAATTTTGCATAAATAAGATTTAGAAGCTTGAATATAGTTATATGTATAGTTATAAGCATAGTTGTAGTTATAACTATATTTGTAAGTAAAGTCTTTGATAAAGATTTGAGTTAAACAAAAAGGATTTAATTTAAAAAAATTAGAAAAAGGATATTTTATGAAAAGAATTGGGTACAAATTTAATTTAATATTAAGTAGATTTAATAGAGGTTTTATATATGCAATGCTTATTTGCTTAGCTGTAGTAGGCTGTGCTGGCTGTAGCAGCAAAAAACAGGAGGATGAAAACGGAATAAAGGTTGTAACAACGATATTTCCTGCATATGATTTTGCAAGCCAGATTGGTATGGATAAGATAAGTGTGGATTTGTTGCTCGCTCCTGGGACAGAAAGCCATTCCTATGAACCATCACCACAGGATATAATAAGAATAAGTGAAAGTGATGTATTTATTTATGTAGGTGGCGAGAATGATAGCTGGGTAGATGATATTCTCAGTACCATAGATTTATCAAATATTAAAGTAATCAAGCTTATGGATTGTGTTGAGGTGGTGGAAGAAGAGTATGTTGAGGGAATGGAGCAGGATAAAAAACACCATGATGAGCATGATGACGATGATGATGAGCATGACCATTCAGAGTGGGATGAGCATGTATGGACATCACCTGTTAATGCAATTAAAATAAGTGAAAAAATAAAAGATGTTTTAACAGAAATTGATAAGGAGAATAATCAATTTTATGAGGAAAATTATAATCAATATAAGGGAAAATTAGAGGAATTAGATCAGGCATTTAAGCAGGTTACTGCTAATGGGAAGAGAAAAGAACTGATTTTTGGAGATAGATTTCCAGTAAGATATTTTACTGAAGAATATGGTCTGAAATATTATGCAGCATTTCCAGGCTGTTCAGCGGATACAGAGCCTAGTGCAGCTACAGTTGCATTTTTAATTAATAAAGTAAAAGAGGATAACATTCCTGTTGTATTACAAATAGAGCTTAGTACTGGAAACATTGCTAGAACAATATGTGAAGAAACAGGTGCAAAGCTGTATACCTTTTATGCCTGTCATAATTTAACAAAAGAGGATTTTAAGGCAGGAAAAACATATTTAGATTTTATGTGGGAAAATGTGGAAACATTAAAAATCGCATTGAACTAATGAGGAGAGGATTTTCTTGGAAGAAAAGAGAAAAATTAGTACAGACGAATATTATAAGTATAATGAAGTAATAGAAGAATATTGCTCACAAATTGATAGAGTGAGGAAAATGGTATGGATTAAGGTTGTACTTTTAAGCATGTTAATAATAGTGATTGTCTTTATTCTGAGAGTAGTACCATTGGGTTTCTATATCGCAAAATGTGCTGAATGGTTAATAATTATACCTATGTTTTTTATTGGTAAAAATTTAGGGCAGAATAAGCCTATTATCGATGTTGCAAGACTAGCAAGAAAAGAAATGCAAAATATGATGATTGTACAAGATGTTGTAAATATTGAAAGCTGCTTTGTAGATAAGAAATTCAAGCATAATTATAAATCATTCTTGTTAAGAATGAGTAAAAGATATGTTTTGATATCTAATAAAGATGAGATTTATTACATTTTAAAAAAGCCAGAGCAACAATTCTATTTAGGTGACCCAGTTCTGGTAAAATTAATATACACTAAGAAGAGTAGAATAGTTGTGGATTATATTATTCTAAAGGAAGAAAAATATAATCAGGGAAGTGATAACGAGCTTGATATTAACGAAAAAATTGCGAGAATTGAAAGGTTTACAAAAAGTGAGTGGTCATATAAGGATGTAAAATTACCTTATATAAAGTTTACATATAATAGTAAATTTGATATATATTTCATGGTAGATGTATTTTTCAATGGCATAGCAGATATAAATAATGATAGAAGAATTAATCTTGCTTGCAGGCAGATAGGCAAGGAAATTAAATTATATTTGGAAAAATTTGATTCACTTCAGATCGAAAATCACAAGGAACAAATAGGTAAAATCATAATTAATGTACTTGTAAATGAAATGATACAGTTTGATGTAAAAAGTGTTGAATATGATTATGTTATAAGAAAGACAAAGGATAGCAGGGAATTTATAGAGTTATAAATTATAGAGCTATAAATCACAGAGTTATGAATTGCAGCATTATAAATGCAATAATTAAGTTTTTAATAATGTAAAAAATATTTAGATTAGATTTTATTTAAAATAAATACTAAAATATGGTATATTAATAATATGAAAATCACTAGGCAGACAAAATGGTTGACGAAAAAGGTAGTTTGCCTATTTTGATGTTTATATTATATTAACAAATTAATATAATGACTAAAATAATAATGGAAAGAGGAAAAATAAAATGAAATTAATGTTTGCATCAGATATTCACGGTTCAAAGGACTTTTGTGAAAAGCTATTGGTAAGATATATGGATGAGGCACCAGACAAATTAATCCTTTTGGGAGATATTTTATATCACGGCCCTAGAAACGAATTACCATTAGGCTATGAGCCAAAGAGAGTTTGTACATTACTAAATTTAATTAAGGATAATGTAATTTGTGTTAGAGGAAATTGTGATGCAGAGGTTGACCAGATGGTTTTAGATTTCCCAATAATGGCTGACTACTCAACAATTTACATAGATGGTTTAACAATGTATGTTACCCACGGCCATAAGTATAATATTGAAAATCCTCTGCCTATGTGTGAACATGATATTTTAATATATGGACATACACATGTTCCAATGGCATTAGAAAGCGAGATTGGATTATTTTTAAATCCAGGTTCAGTGTCTATTCCTAAGGAGAATAGTGTAAATAGTTATATGCTTTATGAGAATGGTATATTTTCATGGAGAGATTTAAATGGTAGAGAATTTTTAAAATATGAATTATAAAATTAAGAAAAGTATGATATAATAGACCAAAGAGTAAATGTGAAGTGTTACAACAAAGTTGTAAGGTAATATTTAATGAAAGGTCGTGATATTATGAAACGAATTATTACAATTAGTCGTGAATGTGGAAGTGGAGGACATATTATCGCTGAAAAGCTGTCTAAAGAGCTAGGTATTCCTTTATATGACAGGGAAATTATTGAGATGACAGCTAAAAAAAGTGGTTTGACAACTGATTTTGTACAGGAGTCTAATGAAAGAATTACAAACAGTATTCTTTTTAATATAGCAAACAGTATGACATATGCAAATCAGGTATTTACCAGTGGCAATGTTTCAATGGTTGATCAGGTTTTCTTTATTCAATGTGATATTATAAAGAAAGTTGCAAATGATTCTCCTTGTATTATTGTCGGCAGATGTGCAGATTATATATTAAGAGAAAGAGATGACTGCTTGAATGTGTTTGTTCACGCAGATAAGGAATATCGTAAGGAAAGATTTGCAAAATTAAATAACATTTCTGAAAAGGAAGCAGAAAGTGTTATTAAAAAGAGAGATAAGAGCAGACAGAATTATTATAGATATTATACTGATAAGGAATGGGGCAATATGAAAAATTATGCTTTGGCCTTAGACAGCAAGGTATTAGGAAATGATATGTGTGCAGAGCTTATTTTAAAGGCATACAAGGAATTATAGAAGGTTATTATTAGAAGCATAGCTCTAGGATTTGATTTTTGAAGCAGGTCAAATCCTGGAGCTTTTTTGAAGAATGGATTTTAAAGCTGTTGGTAGTCAAAATTACACTTTTTTTCAATTTTCTACATTTTTTACTTGCTTTTTTTCTCACCATATAGTATACTCTTGCTTGTAAAAAGAAATACTTTCTTAACTATTTCTTTTTATGTTATAACCCCTTATTAATTATTTATACTCCCCTCAAGGAGGCAGGTTCGAGCCTGCCTCCTTACTTTTATCTTTTTATTTATCTCTTAAAATTTTGTATACGAAATATATACCTACTCCAATAGTAATAGGAACTATAAACCTAACTATTACCTTTCCCACCAACACTATCGTTCCAAATATTGCCCATATAATAGCAGCTATAATAAGTACTACAAGAATTCCAACTCCCCAAAGGTACAACTTTCCTTTTGGACTGATTCCTATGTTTTCATACATATTTTTATTTACATCATCATATTCAAATTTGTCTTCACCTACATCATCACTATACTTGAAGGCGTCATCCCCTGCCTCAATTAAGCTTTTAGCAATAAGTCTGGGATTCTCTAACTCAGCTATAACATCTTTTTCCTTTTTTCCTTCTCTAACCTTTTCCTCTATATACTGCTTATAATATTTTACATGTATTTGTGCTTCGCTTTTATCCATTGACTCGCACAACGCATCATATAATTTTTCTAAAAATTCTTGTTTCTTCATATATTGCTCCTAAACAAATACTTTTTAATTATTTGTCTAAATAATATCAATTAATCATCTTAATATCAATTAATTTTTTATAAATTTATGTGGGTATAACAAAAAAACCTCGAATAGCTTTATTCCAAACTATTCAAGGTTTGTAAGCGTGCGTGAGAAGATTCGAACTCCCGACACCTTGGTCCGTAGCCAAGTGCTCTATCCAGCTGAGCTACACGCACACATTGCTTTAACAACTCTTATATTCTACATATGAACTATAAAATTGTCAAGTATTTTCTACTTGAGTTTTCGTACTTATATGAACCATTTATGATAGTGTCCTAATATACCACAAAGGAAATCTTACGCGAAGTGTGGTATAATTTTTTTGAAAAAGTTTGAGATTTGATGTAGTATTCGCCGCTAAAACCGTAGTATATAGGTGAAGCTGGAAAGGAGGCGGTGTGATGATAGACGATGAAAAAATCATAGAAATGTTTTTCGAGCGTTCAGAACAGGGCATACGGGAACTGGACATAAAATACGGAAAAGTTTGCCACAATCTTTCCTACCATATCGTAGGAAGTCGGCGAGACGCGGAGGAATGTGTAAATGACGCTTATTTGGGTGCATGGAACGCCATTCCCCCGGCACGACCTAACCCGCTGTTGTCGTATCTTTTGAAAATCGTTCGGAACATTTCACTCAAAATCTATTGGAGAAAGGAAGCCGCCAAACGAAGCAGTCATTACACGAGTGCTTTGGAGGAAATTGAAGCCTGTATAGCAGCTCCGAACACAGTAGAAACAGAAATTGAAGCCAGAGAATTAGTCCGTATCATTGAAAGTTTTTTGGATACGCTGACTACCGAAAACCGCGTTGTTTTCATGCGTCGCTATTGGTTTTCTGACAGCTACAAGGACATAGCCGAGTTTGTAGGGCTTTCAGAGAAAAACATCTCTGTCCGGCTGACCCGTATCCGAGAGAAGATGAAACAATACTTAATGGAAAGAGAGGTATTCGTATGAACGCAAAGAAATTTTCTGACGCTATGAGCGAGCTTGACAGCAAGTACATTGATGAAGCCCTCAACTACAAAAAGAAAGCCAAAAAGCCCGTTTGGGTAAAATGGGGGGCTATAGCGGCTTGCTTTTGCCTTGTGTTGTCGGGTGTGTTGTTGTATGAAGCCGAAAATCGATACCCAGTGAAAGTTCTGCCAAATTCAACAGATTATTCAGGCGAGATTGGAAAGGTTCCTCGATGGGAAGACATGGAGATTTACCAGAAATATGCCGAAATCACTTTGAACGAAATAGAGTATTACGCAAATCGGGGAGAGATTTCAGTTGAACAACTCGGCACGAAAATAAGTGATGTTATCGCAAGAGGGTGGAATGAATACGCAGAGATAGATGGAAAAGATGCAGAACGATATTGTCATGCCACTGTTTATGAAATTCAGAGTATTTCTACTCAATGTGCAGTTGCTGTACAATATGAGGGTACAAGCACCTATTATGCCGCCGTAAACAGTTCGTATCGACCGGAAACATTGGGACAATTTATAGAAGACCTTGACCTTCAAAATAATCTAATCGTCAACTGGGCTTCCTACGATTATCATAAGCCAATCAGTGGATTTGCAAGTATTCGTTTCGAACATCTGGACACAAATAAGGTATGGGACTTGCTGTTGTCAAATACAGCGGCAATAAACGAATATGACGACCTTAACTTTGAACTGCCAGAAACAATATTAGATATTTGTGTCAGTGTTCCCCTTTTAGGTTATGAGAATATTAGTATAAGCATAAGAGAAGAAGGGTATATCATTACGAATATCCTTTCTACAGGTAAAATGTTTCGTGTCGGAGAGGAAAATACAAAAGCCTTTGTAGACTATGTTTTAGATGAATGTGATAGTTATGAAATCGTATATTCGTCAAATCCAAGCGACAGTATGCCAGAATGAAATAAAGCTTTAACAGGGAAAGAGCAGTCAAAATGAACTGCTCTTTTCTTTTGCCTATGAACAGAAAGGAGCGACCAACCATGACAAAACCGAGAGAGAAAACCCGCGAGGAACTGCAAGCCGAGATTTGCTGTATCCTTTTGGCAAAGAACGAAGTAATCAGCTTCTTTCCCTGCCCTCCCGACGAGGGACAGGTGTGGGCAGCACCCATAAACAGAACAAGCCCCAGCAAAAAGCCGGGGCTAATGTTTCAATTATTTTGGGACATTTTCAAAAATGCTTGACAGTATTTTCTACTTGAGTTTTCGTACTTTGTAGAAATAAATATAAAAGTAAAGAGGCAGGCTCGAACCTGCCTCTTTGAGGGGAGTATAAATAATTAATAAGGGGTTATAACATAAAAAGAAATAGTTAAGAAAGTATTTCTTTTTACAAACAAGAGTATACAATATAGTGTCGAATATTGCAAGCTTTTTTTTGATTTTTTTTCTAAAAAAAACACATACTAGAAATGTAGCTTGTAAACAAATTTGATTAACACTTTGGAGGTTATTATGAATAACAATTACGAAAACGATTACCAGAATAGTACAAAGAATGAAAGCAAGAACTGTACACAGAATGGATATAAGAATGTAAACAAGGAGCAGCAGAAGAATTCAACAAAAAATTCATATAAAAATGATTCAAAGAATGAATCAAAAAATTCAACAAAGAATAATTAGTTATATATAAGCTGCTAATCTGACAAATTGTAAATAGTTAAGGATAAATTCAAACATTAATTAGTTACAGTTGGTCTGATACAATAGGGTGGTTGTCTTTTTAGTTTATAATTAAAGGACAGCTACCTTTTTTGTATACACATAAAAATAAACCACCTGCTATGTAGTTGAGTTTCCGGTAACATTTAGCTTTAAGTAAAAGACTCCAGTGCTATAATTAGTAAAGGTTATCCAACAATACTAATTAGCAAATGGTATCCAAAATGGACAAGAATAGTTTAGCGTACACAAAGTGTATTTGCAAATATCATATAGTTTTTGATTACAGTTATATGCTCACTAAACAGGCACAGTGAGCATATAATTAGTTATAGATGATGTGTAACATTGATAACTATGTAAGAAATTAAGAATTATATATAAAAAAATAGAAGCTCTAAAAATTAATATAAGAATAATTAAGGAGAAGAAATGAGAAAAAAAGGGAAGATTATTAATATAGGAACGAAAAAGCTTGATGAAATAATTGACGAAATGTCAGATAGCTCCTGTTTAAATAGGTATTATATTTATGATTTAAGGGACAGCTATGAATATTATAGCTCTCATATAAAGGGGGCTGAAAATATTGACGGGGCAGAGCTTCGTAATATTGTATTGACTGGGAATGAATATGTAATATTATATTGTGACAGTGGAACAAATAGTATGCACTATGCAAAAATTTTGGCAAGTAAGGGGAATGTGATTTACAATTTACTTAATGGGCTGGAAAACTATAGAGGGAAATATTTAATTGGGGCAAATATCCATTGACATATGGGAATGTCTATTCTAAGATTTACTGTATAAAACACTGAATGAATATGGAGAAAATATATGAAAATATATAAGCTTATGGCACCTTGTCATTTTGGACTAGAGGCTGTATTAAAAAGAGAAATTATAAATTTAGGATACGAAGTTACATTAGTTGAGGACGGAAGAGTTACCTTTGAAGGCGATGTGGAGGCTATATGTAGAGCAAATGTATTCCTTAGGACAGCAGAACGCATTTTAATAGTGGCAGCAAGATTTAAGGCAGAAACCTATGATGAATTATTTGAAAAAACAAAGGCAGTAGAATGGGAGGAGTTTATACCTTCAGACGGAAAATTCTGGGTGACTAAGGCGTCTAGTGTAAAAAGCAAATTATTTAGTCCAAAAGATATACAAAGTATAGTAAAAAAGGCTATGGTTGAAAGACTAAAGTCTGTATATGGCATATCCTGGTTTAGTGAAGAAGGAGCAAGCTATCCTTTAAGAGTTTTTATGTTTAAGGATGAGGCTATTATGGGTATAGATACCTCTGGTGACTCATTACATAAAAGAGGCTACAGATTGTTGTCATCAAAGGCACCAATATCAGAAACATTGGCAGCAGCACTTATTATGCTTACACCTTGGAATAAAGACAGAATATTAGTAGACCCATTTTGTGGAAGTGGAACTTTTCCTATAGAGGCAGCACTTATTGCTACAAATACTGCACCAGGTATGAATAGGGAGTTTACTGCAGAGCAATGGAAAAACCTTATTCCTAAAAAAGAATGGTATGAGGTTATTTCAGAGGCACAGGATTTAATTGACACAAACATACAGCTGGATATACAAGGCTATGATTTAGACAATGATATGGTTAAGATAGCCAGAAGAAACGCAGAGCGAGCTGGGGTAAATGAGTTAATTCATTTTCAATGCAGAGATGTAAAGGAATTAAGCCATAATAAAAAATATGGATTTATTATTACAAATCCTCCTTATGGAGAAAGACTTGAGGAAAAGAAGGACTTGCCACAGCTATACAGGACTATTGGAGAAAGATTTAAGGCATTAGATAGCTGGTCTGCATTTATTATATCCTCATATGAAAAGGTAGAGGAGGATATGGGAATTAAAGCCACAAAAAATAGAAAAATATATAATGGTATGATAAAAACATATTATTATCAATTTATGGGACCAAAACCACCAAAGCAAAATAAATAGGAGAAATAAAGTTGAAAAATAAGATAAAGTATATAATATCAATATTAATATTATGTGCAGTTGTATATAAAGGCTACACCCATGTTATGGCAGCCGAGTACATAAACAAAAATGAAACTGTTGAAAATCAGGATTCTCTGTGGCAGGAGATTATAGCTGGCAGCATTAATAGCAAAACCATACAATTACGAATTGATGGTGTGGATATTGTGTTAAAAAAAGGAAAAATATATATGGATAAGACCATGAATATGATGGTTCCTTTGAGCGTTGTTACAGAGGCCATTGATTGTGCTGTGGATGTATATAGTGATAATTCTATTATTATTGAAAGAGGTAATAATAGAATTGATATGACACTTGACAGCAATATAATATCCATTAATCAGGTTGTAGAGGAAATTACAACACCACCAGTTAAAAGAGGTAGTGTAATTTATATACCACTTAATTATATATTAAAGGCATTTGGATACGCCTATTCCTTTGATATTAATGAAAATATTGCTACCGTAATTAATGAAACACCACAGGAAAGAAGTCTTCCATACGCATATTGCTATATAGATTATGGAAAGGTGGGAGAAATAAAAAATCAGGGCTACTTTGGTACTTGCTGGGCAACCTCTGCATTATCGGCACTGGAGAGCTCATTATTGCCATTGGAGAAATATTCCTTTGCTGTGGATCATATGTCTATAAATAATTCCTTTAAGCTTTCACAGTATGATGGTGGCGATTATTTAATGGCTATTGCATATCTGGCAGCTTGGCAGGGACCAGTCCTGGAGAGCGATGATCCATATGGTGATGGGGTATCAGATAATTCGTTAAAGGCGGTAAAGCATGTACAGGAGGCACAAATACTGCCTCCAAAGGATTTTGAAACTATTAAAAAAATGGTGTACAAATATGGTGGTGTAAGCACCTCTATTTACACTTCCTTAAATGATTCTTATGGTCGTTCAAAATATTACAATAAGGAAACAGCTTCTTATTGCTACATAGGCGAGGAAAAATCAAATCACGAGGTAGTAATTGTTGGCTGGGATGACAATTATCCTAAAGAGAATTTCAATGCAGAACTTGAAGGAAATGGAGCGTTTATTTGTCAGAATAGCTGGGGCAAGGAGTTTGGAATGAACGGTTTGTTCTATGTTTCATATTATGATGCAAATATTGGTATTCATAATGTGGTATATACAGGAACAGAGTCAACAGATAATTATGACAATATTTATCAAAGCGATTTGTGTGGATGGAGAGGTAATTTAGGATACGATAAAGAGTCAGCATATTTTGCAAATGTATATAAGGCTGTTGATGATGAAAAACTTTCAGCTGTATCCTTTTATGCTACAGATGTGGATACATATTATGAAATAGCTGTATGCAGTGATTATAAGGATATTGGTTCACTTGATAAGGAAAGACAGGTATTAGCAAGTGGAATGCTAAAATATTCAGGATACTACACAATAGATTTAGATAGAGAGGTAAAATTGAAAAAGGGAAATAAATTTGCTATTGTTATGTATATTTCTACACCTAATGCTACAAGACCTATAGCTGTGGAGCTGGCTACAGATGCAAAGTCGGCAGCAGTAGATTTATCAGACGGAGAGGGATATATAAGCTATACTGGAGCTTATTGGGACAGAGTAGAGGAAAAGTACCAATGTAATCTGTGCCTTAAGGGTTTTACAAAAATAAAATAATGTTATATAATCGGATAAAGTTAATTAGGTAAATGTCTGCATGGAATACTTATTAATGGCAGCAGTTATTGATAATATAATTAAGTGAGAAAATCAATTAAGCTGATTGATTTGAAAGGAAGCACAAGGATGAGTGAAAAGAAAAAAATTATTTTTGCTACTACCAACGAAGGAAAAATGGCTGAAATAAGAATGATTATGTCAGATTTAAATGTTGAGTTGTATTCTCTTAAGGATATGAATATAGATATACATATAGAGGAAACTGGTACTACCTTTGAGGAAAATGCCATAATTAAGGCAAAAACTATCTGTCAGATGACAGGTCAAATGGTTATGGCTGATGATTCAGGCTTGGAAGTAGATTATATGGATAAAGCCCCAGGTGTATATTCCGCAAGATATTTAGGAGAGGACACACCATATTCAATTAAAAATCAGACTATTTTAGATAATTTAAAGGATGCAAAGGGAGATGAGCGTAGTGCAAGATTTGTGTGTGCTATTGCTGCGGCATTTCCAGATGGTAGAGTAATTACCACAGTTGCAACTATTGAAGGACTGATTGCAGACAGAGAAAGAGGAGAAAATGGTTTTGGCTATGACCCTCTTTTATATGTGCCAGAATATGATATGACTACTGGTGAAATGGAAGTAGAGCTTAAAAACAAAATAAGCCATAGAGGTAAAGCATTAGAACTAATGAAGGAAAAGCTGAAGAATGAAGGTTTTGATTGTTAGTGATACTCACAAGCATAATGAAAATTTAGAGGAAGTTTTAAAAAAGGTTAAGCCTATTGATATGCTGGTTCATTGTGGAGATGCAGAAGGAGCAGAGGAATACATTCAGGAAAACTGTGAATGTCCTCTGTATATTGTATCAGGAAACAATGACTTTTTTTCTAAGCTTCCATATGAGCTAGAGTTTTATATTGATAAATATAAGGCTTTTTTATGTCATGGGCATACATATTATGTGTCTATGGGATTAGAAAGGCTAATAGAAGAAGCAAAACTAAGAAAGGCAGATATTGCCTTTTATGGTCATACTCATCGTCCATTAATAGAACTTAGAGACGGAATAATGGTTATCAATCCGGGAAGCCTTTCTTATCCTAGACAGGAAGGAAAGGTGCCTACTTATGTTGTTATGGAAATAGATAAGTATGGAGATGCAAGTTATACCTTAAACTATTTTGAGAAATAAGTGCTTAGTACAAAAAAAGGTAAAACAATTTTTAGACGATAACTATGAAAAACAGATTTCATTACATGAATTAAGTCAGATTTCGGGAATGAATAAGTATACTTTGATTCGTAATTTTACTCATGAAATGCAAATAACACCATATCAATATCTAGAAACGATTAGAATAAACCAAGCTAAAAAACTTTTAGAAGCTGGAATTAATTTAACAGAAACAGCGATTCTTGCAGGTTTTAGTGATCAAAGTCATTTTACACGTTTTTTTAAAAAATTAATTGGGTTGACACCAAAACAATATCAAAATATTTTTAATGGTGATAATGATGAATAAGAATTTAAAAGGGCATTTAGCGGCTTTGATAACTATTTTTATTTGGGGAACGACTTTTATTTCGACAAAGTTATTATTGGTTGATTTTAAACCAATAGAGATTCTTTTTTTCAGATTTTTGCTGGGACTGCTGCTTCTTATTATTATCTATCCTAAAAAGATATCAGGTACAACTAAGAAGCAGGAAATTACTTTTGCTTTAGCAGGATTGACGGGAATTACATTATATTATTTATTGGAAAATATTGCTTTGACGTATTCTTTAGCAGCTAATGTCGGGGTAATTATTTCTATAGCACCTTTTTTTACAGCTGTTTTATCATATCTTGTTTTAAAAGAGGATCTGAAAATATATGAAGTAAATGCCGCTTTGGCAGCAGTTGCGGCGAACAAGGAACAGATGTCGGAGCTGACCGAAAAATTCCGCACGGTTTC
>ERZ825896.3216-NODE-3216-length-14154-cov-4.026739_pt1 | contig 14154 bp, 12 predicted proteins | sample MGYA00519858_ERZ825896 | MGnify/ENA primary metagenome ERZ825896 (study PRJEB31778, sample SAMEA3449214) | human gut metagenome | biome: human gut; feature: human-associated habitat; material: faeces | place: United Kingdom | collected 2010/2012 ... | reverse complement strand
TTTATTAGTAAAAATATTAGATATTGAATAATCCAATAGTTATTTATTATTTTATTACGAGAAAATCAAAAGACAATGCTTATAATATACATTGCCTTTTTATTCTTCTATTTCATAGAGTTCTTTGTATTCTATACATTTATTCATAAGTTCATTATGCATTCCATTATTAATTATTTGATGATTACTTAAAACAAGAATATTATCTGCATCGACTATTGTACTAAGTCTATGGGCAACTATAATAACTGTATGAGTTTTTGCTAAATCTTTTATAATATTTTTTATTTTTTCTTGGTTATTATTATCTAATGAACTTGTTGCTTCATCAAATAAAATTATTTTAGATTCTTTGATTAGTGCTCTAGCGATGGCTATACGTTGTTTTTGACCACCACTTAAAATAACACCATTTTCACCTACAATAGTATCATATCCTTCAGGCATTTCCATAATTAAATCATGTATCTGTGCTTTTTTACATACGTTTGTAATTTCTTCATCAGTTGCCTCAGGATTAGCTAATTTTATATTGTCTTTTATAGATAAATTAAATATATATGGTGATTGTGAAACAATTGATATACTGTTTTTAATTGTATCTTCAGATAAATCATTTATATTTAAATCATCAATTAAAATAGTTCCATTATCTATTTCATAACTTTTATTAATTAATTTTAGTATAGTTGACTTTCCTTCGCCACTTTTTCCAACAATAGCAGTCATTTTATTTGGTTCAATTTTAAAATTCAAATTGTAAAATAAATTTTTTGAATTATATTTAAAATTAACGTCTTTAAATTCAATATATCCATCTAAATTTGAAATATCCTTTTTACCATATTTTTCTTTACTAAAAGAATTATATGTAATTATATCAAATACCCTCGAAGCTGCCACTTTCCCATCAGAAAGTTTTTCCCTTATCTCGGAAATATAATTTATTAAATTTAAAACTTTGTTTTTATAAAGAAATATTATTAAAAAAGAACTTACCTGAAGAGAATTATTAACTATAAAATAAACAGATATAAGAATAAATAAGAAATCAATTACATGTTGAAAAGAGGCAATATATCTATTCCATGTTCTCCTAGTATGTATACTTTTTATTTCAGCAGTAATTGATTCATCTGTTTTTTTATTAACATCAAATAATACTTTCTTTTTTAAATTAAGGTTTCTTATTTCTCTTATTCCTCTTATTACATCAGTATAAATACCAACAACTTTTTCATCTTTATTTTTATAATCGCTTTTAGCATTTTTATAATAATATAATTTTTTTGATGTTAAAATGTATACTAATATTATATTTAATATTAAAAATAATCCTAAGTAAACATTCAAATAAAGGACATATCCAATAAAACTGATGTTTAAAATTATTCCAGATAAATCATCAGTAATATAATCAAATAATTCAGATAATTCAGTTGTATCTTTATTTAGTCTTGATATAAAAAGTCCTGAATTAGTATTATCAAAATTTTTAACTTCAAAGTTGGTTAAGCTTTCTAGCATGTCCTTTTTTAAATCAAAATTGACTTTTCCATTTAATTTTAAAACTATCATTGACCAAATATTAGTAATAATTTCAATTATTATTCTAAGTATAAGTAAGAAAAAGGCAGTTTTAATTATAGTATCTTTATTAAAATTTTCAAAATATCCTAGCATTTTTCCCTCATATATAGGTGAGAGTAGAGATATTAGAGCATATACTATACTAAATATAATAACTAATATAGAAAGCATTTTATACTTTTTGTAATATTTAAATAAATGTTTTAAGCTTTGTACTTCTTTTTTCATGTAATTAATCTCCTAACCAAATTTTTCATATTAAAGTTATTGTATAGTTTAAGGATTATCATCAGAATTTATAAATTCTAATTTATGGTTATTTAATTTATAAAATTTGTTGCAAATTTTGTTAATTTCTTCATTATGAGTAACAATTATTAATGTTTTATCTTTAAAATATTTCAAAATAAAATTAACAACTATTTCCTCAGTATGTTTATCTAAATTAGATGTTGGTTCATCCAGAATATAAATTTTTTTATCCATTAAATAACTTCTTAAGATATTTATTCTTCTCTTTTGACCAGTAGAAAGTTTTAATCCCTTTTCACCAACCAATGTATATATACCATCTTCAAACATTAATAGTTCGTTCAAATCAAGTTCATTTAAATATTTAATAATTTCATTATCAGATATGCTCTTATCTAAACATAAATTATCTTTTATTGTCATATTAAACAATTCTATTTCCTGACTTACAACTCCTATATCTAATCTTACACTTTTTAGATTGGATTTATCTATAAATATATTTCCACTATAAGTACTTATATTTCCTAATATTAAATTAATAATAGATGTTTTTCCCTGCCCAGATTTACCAGTAATAGATACTTTATCATTATTATTAATTATCATATTATCAACAATAATATCAAAGTTAGATTCTTTATATTTTATTTTAATATTTTCTAAAGTTATTTTGTCAAAATAATTTATAATTTTTCTTTCATCTAATTTTTTAAATAAATGAGTACATTTTTTTCTTAATGCCTTTAGCTCAAAAAAACTTACGATAGTTCCAGATAGTTCATCAAAAATAAATCCCATTTCTAAATAAATTGAAATATAAAAGGTTATTATTCCTAATGTATCTATTCCATTAGATAAATCATAAACAGCTTTAATAATTGCAAGAGCAAACGGAATAATTATTAAAATATTTCTAATTAATTCTTCTAGAGAGTAGCATCTAACGTATTTATTTTGTTTTTTATAACATTCTTTTCCTTTATATTTAATTATTTTTTCAAAATATTTATTATTATTTAATGCTTTGACTGTTCTTATATTACTTATAAAATCTTGATATGTTGATGAATACTCATATTCTTTATCATATAATTCTTCAACATCTTTATTAGATTTTTTTAATATGTAAATACTTACTAATACGCATATAACGCTTAATATAAAAGAAATAAAAAATAAAATTTTTGATTGGTTATATGTTGTATAGAAGAAAAAACCAAATGATAATACTATTCCTATATATTCTGCACTTAATATTTTTTTTACTAGTTCCGATATTTTTTGTATTATGTTTTCTAAATAACCAGTTTGATATTTTGATAAGGATTCAACAGGAACTTTAGTAAGTTGTTTGTAGTATTCTAAATATTGAGTGTTAGCATATTCATATAAATAATTATCCATGACTTTTCTTTCTAACCATAGAACAAAACATCTAATAAGCTTTGATGATATAAATATTGTTGCTACGATTATCGCTTTATTTAATGTAAATGGCATTGTTAAAAATAATGCAAAAGTGTATGGTATAACGTAGTATATAAAATCTAAAAAGGCATCTATAAATAGACATAGAAACACCTTCTTTTTATTTAATAAACCAAATATAAAGTTAATATTTTTACTTTTCATTCTATCACCTAAATCCCATTATATTATAACATATAATGTCTTTTAATATAAATAAAATTACTTGCTTTTTGCTAGTTAATTTCTTTTTATTCTTCGATAGACCATGTGATTATAGCTTGATACTTAAAGCATCAGTAATTTGTAATAAAATATCTTCTTGTTTTTTCCAAGTAATATTAGTAACTTTAATACTACCACCATTATTTTCATCATTGTATACGAAAGTAGGCGTATTTGGCAAAACAGTTATATTTTCATCTATTACTAAGGAATCTTTAAGTACAATGTCAGAACTAGATGTTAAATCGTGATAGATCGAAGCATATAATTTTCAATTAGAACTATTTACTCTAGAGTCGGGTACAACGATAGTCAAAACTGTTGTTTTAGGGCAAGGTAAAGGACTACTTTTTATTTGGAAAGATAAAGTTTCTCAGCTTGGTAATGTATATAGTTCTTCAAATGTATAGTTATGACTATTGATTGTTACTTTGAATGCTGAAACAGTACCACTAATATTTGATAAAGCATTTTCTTTATACATATTATATTAATATAATATGGGATAAAGTAGTAGTTGCTAATAAAAGAGGATATTTTAGATATTATCACAGTCATAATTATATATTCTTCATAAATTATAATGACTAATATTTGAGGTGATAATATGAATTATGAAGATAAAATCTCACAAGCGATAGAAAATAGTAAAATTCAAAATAGATTACGACATGCAGGTGTGTATCCCATGATAGGACCAACAGGTCCAATGGGGCCTAGTGGTAAAGGATTAGAAATAAATGGTTCATATAATTCTTTAGAAGAGTTGAAAAAGCATCATCCAACTGGTGATAATGGTGAGAGTTATATTGTAGACGGTGATTTGTATATATGGGATCCTAATATTAATGATTGGACTGATATTGGAAATTTTAAAGGTCCACAAGGGGATACCGAAGTCTTTAAAATAGGTAATACGACAACTGTTGAAGCAGGTAACTTGGCAAAGGTTATTGATACAAAAGTAGGTTTGGAACATACTTTAGATTTTATTATCCCAAGAGGATATGCAGGTGAAAAGGGTGAGCCAGGAGAAAAAGGCGAGCAAGGATTACAGGGAGAGATAGGTCCAATAGGGCCAACAGGACCAACAGGCCCTAGTGCCTCTTTATCAGCTACTAGTTATGAAGCTATAGTATTTGTAAGTTTTGCTCAAGCACATTACTCTAGAGTGATGAGTTTTCAAGATACAATTAAAATACCTGATGAAGACGAGGTATTTAAATTATTACAAAATGATAATATTTCAGTAATGAAACCAGGTATTTATGAAATTACATTATGTGGTCAAATATCAGGAGTAGATCAAAATCATGGTGCTATTTTTTACTTGATAGATACAACAGGAACTGTTATACAGGATTTATCATTTGATCTTAAAGCTGGATTAACAACAAGAATGGATTGCTCTGAGTCTATTTTAATAAAATTGGAAGAACCTACAGAACTATATGTACAATGTGGTATCACAGGCGATGCCTCGACGGCTAAAATCGATTTTGCAAACGTAAATCTAATTATGAAAAAGTATAATGTATAAATTTATAAGAGATTATTTTTTTAATCTTTTTTTCTTTTCTAAAATTACTTGCTAAAGAGATAAAATTATCTTATAATGGTATAAGAATAAGAGAAAATAGGGTGATAGTGTGAAATTAGAAAATGATGAATTAAGAAAGTTAAATGCTTACTTTAGAGCATGTAATTATTTATCAGTAGGACAATTATATCTTTTAGATAATCCTCTTTTAAGAAGACCGTTAGAACTTAAAGATATAAAGAAGAAATTAGTAGGACACTGGGGGACAGTCCCTGGCCAAAACTTTATTTATACACATTTAAATAGAGTTATTAAAAAATATGATTTAGATATGATTTATATATCAGGACCAGGGCATGGTGGTAATGCTATTGTGTCAAATGTATATTTAGAAGGATCATATACAGATATATATCCTAATATTACACAAGATGAAAATGGGTTAAAGAAATTATTTAAACAATTTAGTTTCCCAGGTGGAATATCATCTCACGTTGCGCCTGAAACACCAGGTTCTATTAACGAAGGTGGAGAGTTAGGATATAGTTTAGCACATGCTTTTGGTGCTGTATTTGATAATCCTGATTTGATTGCTGCTTGTGTAGTGGGTGATGGAGAGGCTGAAACAGGTCCACTTGCTACATCATGGCATTCTAATAAATTTTTAAATCCTAAAACCGATGGTGCTGTTTTACCAATTCTTCATTTAAACGGTTATAAAATATCTAATCCAACTATTTTAGCACGTATAAGTGAAAAAGAACTTGTATCACTTATGTATGGATATGGATATGAGGCTGTTATTGTATCCGGTGATGATGATATGGTTCTTCATGAAAAAATGGCTGAGGCTATGGATTACTGTATTGAAAAAATAAAAAAAATACAGGAAAAGGCAAGACTTGAAAATTTAGAGGCTAGAACAATATGGCCAATGATTATTTTAAGAACACCTAAAGGTTGGACAGGACCTAAGATGGTTGATGATAAACAAATTGAAGGAACATTTAGAGCTCATCAAATTCCAATTGTTATAGATGGTGATGAACATATAAATAACCTTGGTATTTTAGAGTCATGGCTTAAGAGTTATCATCCGGAGGAATTATTTGATGAAAATGGTACTCTTATAAAGGAACTTCGTGATATGTGTCCAACTGGCGAAAAGCGAATGGGATCTAATTTGCACGCCAATGGTGGGACTTTACTTAAATCTTTGATTTTACCTGATTTTAAAAAATATGCAGTAGATGTAACTATTCCAGGTGAAATAGAAGCGCAGGATATGAAAGTTCTTGGTAGTTACATAAGAGATGTTGTAAAACTAAATGAACAATCTCGTAACTTCCGTATTTTTGGACCAGATGAAGCATTATCTAATAGATTGTCACCTGTTTTTGAAGTTACCAATAGACAGTTTATGGCAGCTAAATTTCAAAATGATGAATTCTTAGCTAATGATGGTAGAGTTATGGATAGTTTCTTATCTGAGCATGTTTGTGAAGGATGGCTAGAAGGCTATTTGTTAACAGGAAGGCATGGTTTTATTCATAGTTATGAAGCATTTGCAAGGTTACTTGATTCTATGGTAAGTCAGCATGCTAAATGGTTAAAAGTTACTAAAGAATTATCATGGAGAAGACCTATTGCTTCACTCAATTTTATTTTAACGTCTCATATATGGCAACAAGATCATAACGGTTATACGCATCAGGATCCTGGATTTTTAAATCATTTAGTAACAAAAAAGGCTGATATTGTTCGTATGTATTTGCCACCAGATGCTAACTGTTTATTATCTTGTATGAATCATTGTTTAAATACTAAAAATTATATTAATGTAATTGTTGCCAGTAAACACCCAAGACAACAATGGCTTTCAATGGAAGATGCTGTTATTCATTGCACTAAAGGTATTGGTATTTGGAAATGGGCAAGTAATGATGATGGTCTTGAACCTGATTTAGTTATGGCATCATGTGGAGATACACCTACAATTGAAATACTTGCCGCAACAAATATTTTGAGAAATAATTTTCCTAATTTAAAAATTAGAGTTGTTAATGTTGTTGATTTAATGAAATTAGAGTCAAATTCGCATCATCCACATGGATTAACAGATGAAGAATATGATGGTCTTTTCACTAAAGATAAACCAATTATTTTTGCTTTCCATGGCTATCCATCTTTAATTCATCAAATTGCGTATAATAGACATAATAAAAATTTACACGTTCATGGATATCAAGAGGAAGGAACTATAACAACACCATTTGATATGCGTGTTCAAAATAAGTTAGATAGATACCATTTAGTATTATCAGCTCTTAAATATTTACCTGAACTTGGAAATACATCATCTAGTTTAATGGAATGGTGTAAGGGTAAATTAATTGAACATAAAGAGTATATAAAAGAAAATGGTGTTGATATGGATGAAATAGTAAATTGGACTTTTGAAAATAGTAAGAAAAACGATTAATTTCGTTTTTTTTGTTTAAATTTTTGTGATAATCGCATATTAATTAATAGGTGATTAAATGAAAATAGATTTTAAAAAGCTTATCTTAATCATTATAGTTACATTTATTATTGGAAGTTTTTTTGCACCTTTTGTTGATATGAATATATATAAAGAAATTATAAAACCTAAATTTAGCCCACCAAGTATTGCATTTCCTATAGTATGGACGATACTATATATATTAATGTCTATATCTTTTTATTTAGTACTTAAGTCATCAAATACTGATCAAAAATCATCACTTAAAATATATCTTTTTCAATTAATAATAAATTCTACATGGACTCTTATTTTCTTTGGATTTAGAAACTATTTACTTGGCATTATATGGATAATTTTACTTATTGTCCTAGTAATTACGATGCTCGTTAATTTTTATCAAAAAAATAAGTTATCAGGATTACTTCAAATACCATATTTAATATGGCTATTAATTGCTCTTTATCTAAATATTGGTATATATATTTTAAATTAGTTACTATTTAGTTAAAAGTGAAAATTTTAACAAACTCCTTGATATAATACCATTAACAAATGGATAACGGAGGATAGTATGATAATAGGTAGTAAAATTAAAGAAAAAAGAATAGCACTTGGGCTTTCTCAAGATGAATTAGGTAAGAGGCTTGGTGTATCAAAAGTTTCAATATGTGGATATGAAAAAGGTACAAGAACACCAACAATTCAAAATTTTGTTGATTTAATGGCCATTCTTGGTTTAACACCAGATGAACTTTTAGGAAGAGAAGTTACCGTAAATATTGATGGTGTAAGTGATAAGGATAATGAGTATGTTGCTCATTTATCTAAAACTGATCTTCAAATTATAAAAGAACTTAAAAAACATGGAAGACTATATAATAAAGTAGTTGCTGATCCTGTAAGAACAATTGAATTGTTTGATAGATTATCAAAATAAGGAATAATTATTAAAAGTTATTCTTTTTTTCTTTCAATTTTGTCACAATTGTTTTCTAATTTTTATATTTAATATATAATATTTATAGGTGAAAATTATGGATAAAATACTAATTATTGAAGATGATGAAACGATATGTTTAGGTCTTAAATATTATTTGGAACAAGAAGGATTTAAAGTAATTACTACTTATAAAAAGGATGAGGTATTAGAAATTATTAAAGATACAAGTATTGTTCTTTTAGATATTAATTTACCTAATATAAATGGTTTTGATTTATTTAAAGAAATAAAGAAGGTAAAAGATGTTCCTATTATCTTTTTAACAGCAAACGATTTAGAGGTATCTATTGTCAGAGGATTAGATATGGGAGCAGATGACTATATTACTAAACCATTTAAAACAAGGGAATTACTATCGAGAATTAAAAATGTTTTAAGAAGGAATAAAAGTAATAGTAATATTATAAATATAGGAAATATTGTTATTGATTTAAATCAAGCTAAAGTATTTAAAAATGGTATTGATACACTTCTTACATCACTTGAATATAAAATTTTATTAATACTTGCTCTTAATCCAGATACTATTTTTTCTCGTGAAAAATTACTTGCTGATATATGGGATGTAAATGAAGAATATGTGTATGATAATACACTTACTGTTTATATTAAAAGAATTCGTGATAAGATAGAAGACAATCCTAATAATCCTAAAATTATTTTAACTATAAGAGGTGTAGGATATAAGGTGGGTAGCTATGAAACAAAATAAGAAATATATAATACTAAGTATCATGGCCTTTGTAATTATTATGACTACTAATATCATTATCTCTTTAAATATTTATGATAATTATAATAAAAAAGAAACTAATGATAAATACCTAGTTATAGGTAATATAATAAATAGTAATAATGATAAAGATAAATTAATATTGGGATATCTTCATAATCAAAATATTGATATTGGTAAGGACTATTTAAATGATAATATAACACTAAATATAAATAATCAAATATATAATCATAATTTAAAAAGAAATTTAATTATTTATTCTGTATCTAGTACCTTTATTTGTTATATACTTTTCATGTTATTAATTATTTTATATAAAAAGTCACAAGATAGAAAAATAAATGAAATAAGTAATTATATGAATAGTGTTTTAAATGGAAACTATAGTCTTGATATTAGAAGTTATGAAGAAGGAAGATTAAGTATTTTAAAAAATGATATTTATAAAATAACAGTAAAATTAAAAGAGCAAACGGATATGGCTATAAATGAAAAAAATAATTTAGAAATGATTTTATCTGATATCTCCCATCAAATTAAAACACCTCTTACAAGTATGTATGTAATTAATGATTTACTTAAAAGTGATAAGTTAAGTAAAAAAGAAAAAATAGATTTTTTAAATAAAAATGAATCTCAATTAGAAAGAATTGAATGGCTTGTTACTTCACTTTTAAAGTTATCTAGATTGGATAATGGTTTTGTTAAATTAAAGAAAGAAAAAGTTGAGGTAGCAGAATTAATTGATAACTGTTTAAATCCTCTTTTAATACCCATAGAGTTAAAAAATCAAAATGTTGTTAAGCAAATAGATAATTTTGAAATAGATATTGATTTTAATTGGTTTAGTGAGGCTATAATAAATATACTTAAAAATGCTCATGAACATACGAATGCTTTTGGAACAATAAAAGTAGAAGCTAGTGATAATTCAATGTATTCTAGTATTATTATTTCAGATAATGGAACGGGTATTTCTAAGCAAGATTTACCTTATATATTTGAAAGGTTTTATAAAGGTGCTAATCAAAAAGAAAGCATAGGAATTGGTCTTAATATGGCAAAGAAGATAATTGATTTATCAGGTGGGGAAATTAATGTTTTAAGTACACCAAGTGTAGGAACTACTTTTATAATTAAAATATATAAAAACATAATATGACGAAATTGTAATTTAATGTGACAAAATAGTCATCAAAAATTAAAGGTTAAAGATGTATAATGTAAGAGTGAAAGGAAAAGATTTATGGAGATTTTAAAAGTAGAAAATTTAGTAAAACAATATGGTAAAGGAGAGACAATGGTTAAGGCTGTTGATAATATTTCCTTTGCGGTTGAAAAGGGGGAATTTGTTGCCATAGTTGGAAGTAGTGGTAGTGGTAAAAGTACCTTACTTCATATTATTGGTGGTGTTGATAGACCTACAAGTGGAAAGGTTTATGTAGATGGAGAAGATGTCTTTAAATTAAATGAAAATAATCTTGCTATTTTTAGAAGAAGACAAGTTGGTTTAATATATCAATTTTATAATTTAATACCTATTTTAAATGTAAAAGAAAATATTACATTACCTATTTTACTTGATGGTAAAAAGGTTGATGAGGTATATTTAAATGAACTTGTTGATACACTTGGATTATCTAAAAGAGTAAATCATTTACCTAATGAATTATCCGGAGGAGAACAGCAGAGAGTAGCACTGGCACGTGCACTGGTCAATAATCCACCGATTCTGCTGGCAGATGAGCCTACGGGAAATCTTGACCCGAAGAATTCATGGGAAATTATGAAACTTCTGGAGGAAATAAATAATCGTGGAACAACCGTTATCGTCGTTACCCATAACAGTGAAATTGTGGATGCGATGCAAAAGAGGGTTGTTACGATTCACAAAGGAATGATTGTGAGTGACGAGCAGGCAGGGGGATACATTTATGAAGATTAGCACCTGGGCATACAGCCTGAAACAAGGTATTATAAATATTAAGAGAAATAAATTATTCTCATTGGCTTCAATTGCCACAATTGCCATCTGTATCTTCCTGATTGGTTTATTTTATTCTGTATTTACGAATATCAACAATATGATAACGCAGGCGGAGGAACAGATCAGCATTACCGTATTTTTCAAACAGGGAATTACGGATGACGAAATCAACAGCCTGAAGGATAAGATCAGCCAGAGAGCAGAAGTAAAAGAAGTGGTCTATACATCTTCCGAGGAAGCCTGGGAGCAGTTTAAGGAGATTTATTTTAAAGATCATATGGATCTGGCAGAGGGGTTCAAAGATGATAATCCGCTGGCAAATTCATCCTCTTTTGAAATTTTCCTGAATGATATATCCATGCAGGATGTGCTGGTATCTTATCTGAACAGTTTGTCCGAAGAGGGAATCAGACAGGTAAATTCATCTGAGAATACGGCATCTACGGTAAGCGAATTTGGAAAACTGGTAGGATATGTATCTGTGGCATTGATCGTCATTCTTTTGGCGGTTGCGGTATTCCTGATCAGCAATACCATCACGATGGGAATCACGGTCAGAAAAGAAGAAATCGGCATTATGAAGCTGATGGGAGCATCGGATATATTTGTCCGAGCACCGTTTATGGTGGAAGGTCTTATGATTGGATTGATTGGTGCAGTCATACCGATTGTTGTACTGTTCATATTATATAACAGAATTGTGGTATATATTCTTGCACAGTTCCAGCAGCTTTCTGCATTTACGGTATTTTTGCCGGCAAACCAGGTATTTCATGTGTTAGCACCGCTTTCACTGCTGATAGGAGCGGGAATCGGTTTGGTCGGCAGTATGATTACAATAAAAAAACATTTGAATGTATAAGGAACAGAAAGTATCTGAAATACAGAATGGAGAATAAAGATGCATAAGAAGGTTAAAAATTATATAGCGGCTGTAGTAGTTACTGTGATATTTGGAGCAGCAGCCGTTGCAAATATGGATATTTCCTACGGAAGTATGGAGAGTGAAAAGGAAAGTCTGAATAACCTGAAGAGCGAAAAGGCTGATGTGGAGAAGATACTGGCAGAGCTGGAGGCAAAGAAGGGAGACAGCGAAGCATATCTTAAGGAACTCGATGCAAAGGTATCAGATATTGCAAATAATATTTATGCACTGAATCAGCAGATTGATCAGAAGAATACCGAGATAAATGCAACGCAGGAATTAATATCCAAAACTGAGGTAGAGATCTCAGAGCAGTATGAAGCCATGAAACTGCGTATCCAGTATATGTATGAAAATGGGAATGCGTCCTATATTTCCATGATACTGGATTCCAAAAGCATCGGGGATTTCCTGAACCGGGCAGAATACATCACGGAACTGACCAGTTATGACAGACAGATGTTAGAGGAGCTTCAGGCGAAGAAGAATGAAGTGGAGGCGGCAAAGGCAAGTCTTGACAAACAGCTTGCAGATCTGCAGGTTCTGCAGGAGGATGCAGAGGCAGAGAAGGCAGCGACCGAACAGTTGATGGAAGCAAAAAATCAGGAGATTGCACAGGTAAATGCATCGATTACGGATGCACAGAACCAGATCCATGACCTGGAAAATGACATTGCTGCGCAGCAGGAGCTGGTATCAGAGATGGAATCGATCGAAGCCAGAAGAAAAGCCGAGGAAGAGTCTCGGAAGAAGGCGGAAGAGGAATCCAGAAAAGCAGCCGAGGAAGAATCAAAACGGAAGGCGGCTGAGGAGGCTTCCAGAGCAGCAAAGAAGGGCAGCAGTAAGGCTGATACCACGACAAAGGGACAGGAAGCAACCACGTCAAAATCAAATACATCCACGAACCAGACGACAAGTAATGGAAAGTTTATCTGGCCGCTGACGTCAAACACTTATATTTCATCGTATTTTTCCATGAGAAATAACCCATTTGGAGGAAGCGGAACAGAATTCCATAACGGAATCGACATACCGGCATCCACAGGAACTGCGGTTATGGCAGTTTCAGGCGGACAGGTGGCATGGTCAAGTTTAAGTTCATCGGCAGGCAACTGGATCGGCATTGACCATGGAAATGGAATTTATTCCGTGTATATGCATATGTCTTCCAGACTTGTGAAAGAAGGGGATTATGTTACCGCAGGTCAGACGATAGGACTGGTGGGAAGTACGGGCAGGTCTACCGCACCGCATCTGCATCTGAGTATCCGTCTGAATGGAAGTTATGTAGACCCACTGGATTATGTATCCCCATAACCCGGTGGCAGCCGGAATATCCGGATTTAGTAAAGTAGTTAGGAGACAGCATGAATATAGAAGACAAAAATCCTGATTTAAAATCATCATTTCAGAAGGGGCTGATTACAGGACTTCTGATCTGCTCATTATTTGCATTGATCTTTCTGTTTGTGGCAAAAGGGGGAATCCATCCGGTACAGAAGCAGACAGAGACCGACCAGACATCAGGGGATACACAGGTATCCATGAGCGACATTGAGAAAAAACTGGAATCATTGGAGTCGCTGGTAGATGAGTATTATTATTACAGTGATGATATGGATACTTCCGCAATCGCAGATAAAGTCTATGCGGCTTATATTGCGGGACTGGAAGATAAATATTCCGAGTATTACACCGCAGATGAGATGCAAAAAAGAATGGAGAGCATCAATGGTTCTTACTGTGGCATCGGTGCTGTGGTATCGAAGAATGAAGATGGCGAGATAACCATTATTCTTCCATATGAGAATGCACCGGCGGCAAATGCAGGTCTGCAGCCGGGAGATATAATTCTGAGCATTGATGGAACAGATCTGTCCGGCATGGAGCTGGAGCAGGCGGTAACACTGGTAAAAGGCGAGG
>ERZ825896.3213-NODE-3213-length-14164-cov-4.587285_pt1 | contig 14164 bp, 9 predicted proteins | sample MGYA00519858_ERZ825896 | MGnify/ENA primary metagenome ERZ825896 (study PRJEB31778, sample SAMEA3449214) | human gut metagenome | biome: human gut; feature: human-associated habitat; material: faeces | place: United Kingdom | collected 2010/2012 ... | reverse complement strand
CAGTTTATAATTCCTTGGCAGCAATCTCTCTTTGCCGCCATATGGGAATTGTCAAAGAAGATGTATTATCAGCATTGAATACAATTCAGGTCAAAGGACGTTTGGAGATCATCAAGACTCCAGGAGATTACACATTAATGATCGACTATGCACATAATGCTATGAGTCTTGAAAGTCTTTTAACAACGATCCGTAAATATAACCCTAAGAAGATTTACTGCTTATTTGGATGCGGTGGAAACCGTGCAAAAGCAAGACGTTATGAGATGGGAGAAGTATCTTCAAAACTTGCAGATCTTACCGTTGTAACATCTGATAATCCAAGAAATGAAGAACCAATGGATATCATCAACGATATTTTGATCGGGGTTCACAAAGCAGATGGAGAATATGTTACGATCCCAGATCGTAAAGAGGCGATCAAATATTGTATGGAACATGCTGGAGCAGGAGATATTGTTATTCTTGCCGGAAAAGGGCATGAAGACTATCAGGAGATCAAAGGTGTGAAACATCATATGGATGAGAGAGATCTGATCCAGGAAATTATCGAAGGAAGATAAAACATCTGTCTTTTGAAATATATAAAGAAACGAAGGAGAATTACAAACGTGGAAGCAAGAATTTCAGGAACAACAAAATTATTCGGATTGATTGGTTCACCGGTTTCACATTCCGCATCACCAGCAATGCAGAATTACGGTTTTCAGGCATGTGGAGTCGATGGAGCGTATCTTGCCTTTGATATTAAAGAAGAGGAAGTGCCAGAATTCGTAAAATCCATGCGTCTGTTAAATATTCAGGGATGTAATGTTACAATGCCAAATAAAACAGCAGCAGCTCAGAATATGGATGAATTATCACCAGCAGCAGAATTGATCGGTGCCGTTAACACAATTGTAAACAGAGACGGAAAATTATACGGACATATCACAGATGGTGAAGGTTTTGTTGCAAACTTAAAAGATCATGGAATCGGCGTTGAAGGAAAAGATATCGTAATCTTTGGAGCAGGTGGAGCAGCAACAGCGATTCAGGTACAGTGTGCATTAGACGGTGCAGAATCCATTTCTATCTTCAATCCGAAAGACCCATTCTTTGCACGTGCAGAGTCCACAGCAGAGAAACTGAGCAAAGAAACACCGGATTGTAAAGTTTCTGTATTTGATCTGGCAGATGAGGCAAAACTGAAAGAAGAGGTTGCAAACGCAGACATCCTCGTAAACGCAACACTTGCAGGAATGAAACCTCACGAAGAGCTTACTCTGATCAAAGATAAATCCATGTTCCGCCCTGACCTTGTAGTAGCAGACGTTGTTTACAATCCTGCTGAAACAAGAATGGTAAAAGAAGCCAAAGAAGCAGGCTGCAAGCTTGCAATCGGCGGAAAAGGAATGCTGTTATGGCAGGGAGCTGCAGCTTACAAACTCTACACAGGACTGGAAATGCCAACAGCTGAATACCAGAAATTCCAGGAAGAAAACGAAAACAAGTAATAATAACCTAGGAGACCAAAATGAAACAGAAAACAAACAAAATGCTCATTTTCACCTCCCTTGCAGCATATTTCACTTATTTCATCCATGGAATCGGTGCTTCTATCCTGGGGCAGTACAAACCGGAGTTTGCAGCTGCCTGGGGTGCGAAGCCCCTGGCCGATGGCACACTGGATGTAAGTATGGTAGTATCTGTAATTGCAGCACTTGGACTGGGGCGTCTGATTTCTCTTCCTTTCTCCGGTCCTCTGTCTGACAAATATGGAAGAAAACTGAGCGGAATTATCGGTGTGCTCTGTTATGTAGCATACTTCTTTGGAATGGCCAATTCCACATCCATGGCAATGGGATATGCCTTTGCAGTGATCGGCGGAATCGCAAACTCTTTCCTTGATACCTGCGTAAGCCCTACCTGCATGGAAATCTATGTAAACAACCCGTCAGTAGCCAACCTGTTTACAAAATTTTCCATCTGCCTGAGCCAGTTCCTGCTTCCGTTCCTGATCGGAATCGTAGCATCTGCAAATATGTCATATAAGACAATCTTTATTGTTGCAGGTATTGCAATCCTCATTGACGGAATCCTGATCCTGATCCTCCCTTTTCCGGCGAGAGAGAAGGCAGTACAGGCTAAAGCTGATAAGAAGAAATCCGGACACAAGATTTCCCCTGCAGCGATCGCTGCAATTCTGATCGGATTCACCAGCTCCTCAACCTTTATGTTATGGCTGAACTGTAATCAGGAACTTGCCCGTTCCTATGGTATGGCAGACCCTTCAAAGATCCAGTCCCTGTATGCCCTGGGAACTGCAACTGCCATCCTTGCAACAGCAGCATTTATCAAAAAAGGTCTGAAAGAGATTAACGTCCTGATCCTCTATCCGTTAATCTCTACAATTATGTTGGCTCTCTGCTACTTTATCCAGGCTCCGTTTATTTGTCTGGTAGGTGGTTTTGTGATCGGATATGCAGGTGCAGGCGGTGTTCTCCAGCTGGCAGTTTCCACAACAGCAGAGTTCTTCCCTGAGAATAAGGGAACAGCAACATCACTGGTAATGATCGCATCCAGCATCGCGAACTACACAATCTTAAGCCTTGCAGGGTACATTACCAAAGTTGGCGGAAGCAGTGCTCCGAGAATGATTCTTCTTCTGAACATGGCAGTGACCATCGTCGGTATCCTGCTCGCCCTCTTTGTAAAGAAGAACAGAAATCAGTAAGGCAGTGTGCCAACAAGTTGATTTCCTGAATAATCTCGCATCTAAATTTCTTATTTTCGCGTTGTTGTCGGGTGTCGTAGCTACCGCTATGCCTCCTTTCTACGCCTTGAAATAAAAAATTATTAAAATCCAATCCAACTGAAGATATGTTTGGACGTTACAAGTTTCAGATTTTTTCCGGTCGGATTGGATTTTATTAAAATCCGGATTGTCTAAAAATTAACAAAAAGATAGAATATACAAGCTGAAATATAGAAGTAATCTAACAATTCACTGAAAAGGAGAAATTGTATGGCACATACAAGAACACAAAGAAGAGAAAATGAACTGCCCTACATCCCCTTTGGACCATTTCAGATAAGACTTCCTTTTATACACTACAAGATAGAATCTGTTGAGTTCATTCAGGGCTTGATTCTGGGTGTAACAGCGCTGGCAGCTGTTCCTTATCTGGAGCAATATCTGGGGCTTCCTTATGAGCTGGCGTGGAGCTGTGTAATTATTGAGACATTTCTTTATCTGCTGCACAGTCTGCTAGGTGATCCGGTTGTACCGGGATGGATCACACCCACACTGCCTCTAACCATCGTATTTCTGGAAGGCTTCCCTATGGGAGAGGAGAGGATCCAGGCAATGATCGCACTGCAGATGCTGGTAGGTCTGGTATTTATCTTTATGGGTGTGACCAGACTGGCGGATAAATTTGTTCATGCAGTTCCCAATTCTGTCAAAGGCGGAATTCTTCTTGCAGCACCAGTTACAGTTATGGCAGGACAGCTGGGAGAGAACGGAAATATGCACAAATATCCTCTGGCTATTGTTGCAGGTGTAGGTCTCCTGATCCTGATCAGCTTCTCTGACAAATATCAGGAGAAGAGAAAAACAAATAAGTTTCTTGATCTTGTTGCGAGATACGGAAATCTTTTCCCCTATCTTATCGCAATGGTAGTAGGACTTCTGGTTGGCGAACTGGATGCCCCGGGACTGGAGATTGGTACCTTTATCAAGATTCCTCAGTTCAAAGATATCATTGATCAGGTGAGTATTTTCGGCGTAGGGATTCCTCCTGCATCTATGTTTATCAAAGCATTGCCACTGGCACTGGTGTGTTATGTTATTGCATTTGGTGATTTTGTTACTACAGAGACTCTTGTATCAGAGGCACGTCACGCAAGAGATGATGAGTATATTGATTTCAATTCCAGCCGTTCCAATCTGGTAAGCGGTCTGAGAAACCTGATCCTGTCTATCATTGCACCATTTCCTCCCCTTTCCGGTCCGTTATGGGTTGGAATGACTGTATCCGTATCCATGCGTTATAAAGAAGGAAAGAAAGCAATGAAGTCTCTTCTCGGAGGAATGGCTTCTTTCAGACTGGCCACATTCTTAAGTGTGCTGATCATTCCTGTAGTAAGCTTCTTTCGCCCGATCTTCGGAGTAGGATCTTCCATTACTCTGATGTTCCAGGCGTTTGTATGTGCAAGAATCGGTATGGATTACTGCAAGAGCGACAGAGACAAGATGATCGCAGGCGTAATGGCAGCAGTCCTCGCAACCCAGGGAACCGCATGGGCATCTGCATGGGCACTGGCAGTTGGCTTCGGACTGAATGTTTTCCTGTCCAACTGGAATCCCCTTGAGAAAAAATAATATAAGCAAAAACCAAGAAGAACAGCCGGGATTCGGGGCTGTTCTTCTTGGTTTTCATCAATTATTATTTTATGGAGTCATAATTATTAAATTCAAATTCTGTAACAATCTGTTGACGAATATGAGTGATATCAGCTATAGGCAAGAATAACATCTGATATCACATCATTCATCAACAGATTACAGGCTGCTGTGAATGATATCCAGCACCTGTTTTAATTCATGCACACCGACCTGTCCCGGAGCAGAAGCTTTGGAAGCAGCACCGAAAGTGAGAGCGGAGCCGAATGTCTCACCTGTCAGACGGCTTACAACGCCTGTTCCAGCCATGGACATGGTAATGATCGGGCGGTCTGCATATTTCTCAGACATTTCCAGAGTGGCAGACAGCAGTGTGATAACATCCTGCTTACAGGTAGGCATTACTGCAATCTTAGGGATATCAGCACCCAGCTCCTGCATCATGCAGAGGCGTCGGATGATCTCCTCCTTCTCCGGAGTCTTAAAGAAATCATGGTTGGAAGCAATTACCTTTACACCTGCCTCATGAGCAGCATTGATGATTGTCTTAACAACTTCATCACCTGTAAATGCTTCTACATCAATTAAATCTACATAACCGCTCTGAGCAGCTGCAATATTTAAAGCAGCATAGTCATTTACAGAAATTTCTCTCTCACCGCCTTCTTTGGAAGTACGGAATGTAAGGAGAACAGGAATGTCTTTTAAAACTTCCTGAAGCTCTTTAGCGGTTTCTAATACTTTCTCAGTAGCAAAGACATCATCAAACCAGTCTACACGCCACTCAACTACATCAACAGGAAGAGTAGTGATCTTTTTGGCTTCTTCGAGAATGTCTGTTTTTGTTTTTCCTACGATGGGAACGCAGATCTTAGGTCTGCCCTCGCCGATCACAGTGTTTTTTACCTGAACTGTGTTCATCTGTTTATCCTCATATTTTCTGTTGTATTATAGTAGTTCCGGATTATTATGGAACTGTTATAAGAATAACCGTAACATAACCGCATGATCAACAGCTTTTTGAAGCAAACTGCAGAATATGTACATTCTGCGCGGAGTAATATATCAGTACATCTCCTGCAGTACGCCGAAAAGCGGTATATATCAAATATTATGTGCAGAAAGATCAGTGAAATGATCTGTTCTGCATCACAATATGAGATATCTTTACTGAAGATACCATCAGGTATCAGTCATCATAGGAGATGTGAAGAATCTCTTTCATATGTTCGATAGGCATTGGTTCGCCTGTCCATAACTCAAATGCAGCGGAACCCTGGAATAACATCATTCCCAGACCATTCATAGTCTTACATCCAACTTCCTTGGCCATGGAACGCATCTTTGTTTCCAGCGGAGAGTAAGGAACATCAATAACGATCAGCTCAGGACGGAAGTAAGATTTGTCCGGAACAACGGACTGGCCTTCCAGAGGTTTCATTCCCACACCTGTAGCATTTACGAAAATGTAGCTGTCATCCATCTCAGCTTTCAGTTTATCAAGATCTGCCAGATCATAAAGAACTGCATGGCAGGATGTCTTTGTATTGATCTTCTCTACTGTGGATACTGCACGATCCCAGAATTCATCCTTGCGGTTAAAGATTGTGATCTCGGCAACGCCGTCCAAAGCAGCCTGGATCTCGATGGCAGTGGCAGCACCGCCTGCACCGACGATAGTCATTTTCTTTCCGATCACATCAATATCATTATCTTTCAGGGCAGACATAAATCCGATACCGTCAGTGATATGACCTGTAAGATGACCGTTGTCATTTACGATCGTGTTAACTGCACCGCATAATTCTGCTGCAGGAGAAAGCTCATCCAGGTATTTTCCAACCAGAGTTTTGTTTGGCATGGAAACATTGGATCCTCTCATTTTCAGAGTACGGATTGCTTTTACTGCATCCTCAATTTCATCTGCGCCAACCTCGAAAGCAAGGTAAGCGTAGTCATACCCGAGTTTTGCAAAAGCCTCATTCTGCATTGCAGGAGAGCTGGAGTGACGGATCGGGTAAGCCATCAGACCGATTAATTCAGTATGTCCGGTAATTCTTTCAGCCATTATAATATCCCCTTTCGTATTTTGTTGTAAAGGTTTTTATTGAAGGTATCCCATCTGAGTCAGTGTATTAAGGATATTTCTTCCTTCCAGAGTTCCGTCGATGATCCTTCTTGCACGTTTGCTGTCGCCGATGTTCAGGATCTCAACATCATCAGAAACAAAAGCATCGGAAAGCTCTGCGAAAAGCTGTCCCTGAGCTCTCATACCAAGACATACGAATCCGTAGTCAAATGGAAGCTCACGTTCACCTTCTGCATCTTTTACAAGGAAAGAGCTGTCTTTTACTTCCTGAAGAGCTGTCTTTGTAAGCTGGGCCACATGATGTTTCTTCATCTGGTCCTTCATGTCATTCTTTGTAACAGGATCCAGGTCGCGTCCGATCTGATCCATCATCTCCACGATAGAGATCTCAGCATTTCTTGCTGCAAAGAATTCCACAACATCAAGACCAACAGCACCGCCGCCCACAACAACAACCTTCTTGCCTGTCATATCTTCCGGATAGTCATTGATGTGATTGATCATTCCCAGGATAGAAGCAACCTTGCTGCCTTCTTTGTCAATGCGGTCGTGAAGTCCCCTGATCGGAGGAAGCAGTGGTGCGGAACCTGTGGAGCTTACGATCAGGTTCGGATGGAACTTGCGGATATTTTCCGGTGTTCCTTCTGTGTTTGTGAAGATATAAAGATTCTCAAGCTGCTCTGCTCTGTGAATCAGATAGTTTGGGAAATCAGCCAGACGCTTCTTTGCAGGAATCTTAGAGATCACAGAAGCAAGACCGCCAAGAGTTTCACCTTTTTCCAGAAGGAAGGTATTACAGCCTACTTCTGCGGCTGTACAGGCAGCTTCCAGGCCGGCAGTACCGCCTCCGATTACTACAACGTTACAGTTTTTGTTCACTTTCTGATTCTTATAAACATCACCTTCCAGAACAGCCGGGTTTACAGTACAGCGGATCGGACGGTTAAAGCCGATTCTGTTTCCTGCACATCCGATGTTACAGGAGATACATTTGCGAAGGTCACATTCTCTGCCTGTAGCTACTTTATTCACCCATGCAGGTTCTGCGATAAGACCACGTCCCATACCGATCAGGTCTGCATCGCCGTCAGCGAGGATCTGCTCGGCAACCTTCGGGTTACGGATATTTCCCATGGAGATACATGGTTTGCCGAATTTCTCTCTGACAGCTTTAGGCATATAGGAACGCCATCCGTCTTTCATGTAGTTGGCATCGATCTGATACTGGATAGAACCGTTTAAACCGCAGGAAACATCGAAGATATCAACTTCATCCTGAACATATTCCAGATATTCAAGAGTATCCTCAAGAGTATTGCCGCCTTCCATCAGCTCATCTGCGCTGAGACGGAGCATGATCGGGAAGAAAGGTCCGACCTGTTTTCTTACTTCTTCAATGACCATACGGCAGAAACGTGTTCTGTTTTCCACAGATCCGCCGAACTCATCTGTACGTTTGTTTGTAAGAGGAGAGAGGAACTGGCTGATCAGATAGGAATGTCCCGCATGGATTTCTACTGCGTCAAAACCTGCAGCCTGGGCTCTCTTTGCAGCCTCGCCGTATTTCTTTACAATGTGATGGATTTCTTCCACTGATAACGGACGCGGGATTTCTCCGCCTTCTTTGGACGGAACATCAGATGCGGAAACCGGCTGCATATTTGTACGTGCGGAAACAGCGGAAGCACCTGCGTGGTTGATCTGGATCGCAATACAGGTACCATATTTGTGGATCTCTTCACAGAATTTGTACAGACGCGGCAGATAGTTGTCGTGGTCAATACGAAGCTGAGTAGTTCCGTTGGAACCCTGCGGAGAATCTACGCTTGCATTCTCTACGATGATCAGACCTGTGCCGCCTTTGGCACGCTCTTTATAATAATTAATGTGAAGAAAACTCATTTCGCCGTTCTGTTCCCCGTAATTGGTTCCCATAGGCATCATAACGATACGGTTTTTGATAGTCATATTTTTTACTGTGAGTGGTGTGAAAATATGCTGGTAATTGCTTTTCATTACGTCTTTCCTCCTGAAATTTTCTGTTGTATCTATAGCTGTTCAGTGCTTTAGCTGTGGCCTGAATTTCTTTGATGTGTTAATTATATAACGGGATAATCCATAAATCTAATTGATAATTCGTGCTATATAATAAAAAACATCTATGGTTTTCCGTGCACTGTCCGCGTACTGAATGAAAGCATTCGCAACTGCATCCACATCATGGGAAAATCCTGCTGAACCTGTATGGCTATAGTATTTTTTCGCCGAGCCGCGCTGAGACTTTTATACCTGTGTAGTCGGATTCGCAGACAAGTGCGTGGTATAGTTACCTCAAACACGCTCTGGTGTGCCGACAAGTTGATTCTTGAAACAATCTTGCAGGATAGAAATAAGAAATTCAGACGCAGGATTGTTCGAGAAATCAACTTGTCGACACACTGGTTTGCGGGAGAGGGTGAAATACAGGACAATACAAAATAACCGTAATACCCTCTATTAAATAGGAAGAAATGCTCAAAAAAACAAAATTTGGAGAAACCTGACAAATTTTTCTGCTATATTTTTAACGAAAATGACAAATAAATGTTGAAATTTTCTGCCGGAAAAGGTAAAATTAAAATCGGCTAAATTTTTGGGTTAACTTTTAAATATTCTCATAAAGATGGAGGGCAAACAAGAATGAGTAATGCAACACAAAGCTTAGCAGGCACAAGAATTACTTCTTTGCTTGACGCAAACAGTTTTGTCGAAATCGGACAGGGTGTAACAGCCAGATCCACAGATTTCAACATGACTGCAAACAAGGCACCATCTGACGGTGTTATCACCGGATATGGTGTGATCGATGACAAACTGGTTTATGTATACAGCCAGGATGCATCTGTATTAAACGGTACTGTTGGTGAAATGCATGCAAAGAAGATCACAAGACTTTATGATCTTGCCATGAAAACAGGCGCTCCGGTTATCGGACTTGTTGACTGTGCAGGTATCCGTCTTCAGGAAGCAACAGACGCACTGGAAGCTTTCGGACAGATCTATCTGAAACAGACACTGGCATCCGGTGTGATCCCGCAGATCACAGCAATCTTCGGAACATGCGGCGGTGGTATGGCAGTTATCCCGTCCCTGACAGATTTCACATTCATGGAATCCAAAAAAGGAAAAATGTTCGTCAACACACCAAACGCACTGGAAGGAAACAACACAGACAAATGCGATACAGCAGCAGCTGATTTCCAGAGCAAAGAGACAGGTGTGATCGATGGCGTTGGTACAGAGGATGAGATTCTTGGCCAGATTCGTTCCTTAGTATCACTTCTTCCTTCTAATAATGAAGACACAGACAATTACACAGAGTGTACAGATGATCTTAACCGCGTATGCGCAGATCTTGCAAACTGTGCAGGTGACACAGCAATCGCACTTTCCCAGATCGCTGACAACGGTGAATTCTTCGAGACAAAAGCAGACTATGCAAAAGACATGGTTACAGGCTTTATCCGTTTAAACGGCGCTACAGTAGGTGCTGTTGCAAACAGAAGCGAAGTATATGACGCAGAAGGCAAGAAAACAGAAACATTTGACGGAAGCATCTCTGCAAGAGGCGCAAGAAAAGCAGCAGATTTCGTGAAATTCTGCGACGCTTTTGATATTCCGGTACTTACACTTACAAACGCAACAGGCTTCATGGCAACCTTATGCAGCGAGAAGATGATGGCGAAATCCGTAGGTGAACTGGTAGCTGCATTCGCAGATGCAACTGTTCCGAAGGTAAATGTGATCATCGGCAAAGCTTACGGTACAGCTTACGTGGCAATGAACAGCAAATCTATCGGTGCAGACCTTGTATATGCATGGGATAACGCAGAGATCGGTATGATGGATGCTTCCCTGGCAGCCAAGATCATGTACGCAGATGCAGATGCTGCTGAACTGAATGAAAAAGCTGCTCAGTACAGAGAGCTTCAGAATGGTGTTGCTTCCGCAGCAGCAAGAGGCTATGTTGACACTGTGATCAGCCCGGCTGACACAAGAAAATATGTAATCGGTGCATTTGAGATGCTGTTCACAAAGAGAGAAGATCGTCCGTCTAAGAAACATGGAACGGTCTAAGCGGGGTGACGCATATGAAAATGATCAAAAAAATAACTTCTGTATTCATGACATTTCTCGTAATGGCTGCGCTGGTGATCGGCAGCACCTCTGTGGTATTTGCCGCAGATAAGGTTGATGATACTGTTAAGTCCACACTGGTAACTACAGCAGAAGGACTGACAGATGCCATTGTCCAGCTTAAAGATGAAGAAATCGAGAATTACATGAGTTCAGGAGATGACTTTACAACAAGTGCCATGCAGTCCTGGCAGACATCCAAGGATGAACTTGGCGCAAAGAAGGACAGCAATGGTGAAACTACTGTAACTTTCAAAGATGATCAGTACACAGTTACTGTTCCTCTTAAATTTGAGAAAGCAGATGCAAACTTTGTATATGTCTTTGACTCACAGGGAACACCGACTTCCATGTCTGTAGATGTACAGTATGGTATGGGCAAGACTCTTCAGAGAGCAGGTCTTAATACTCTGATGGGTATTGGAACTGTATTCGTAATGTTGATTTTATTAAGCCTTCTGATCTCTCTGTTCAGATTCATTCCGAATCCGGAAGCAAAGAAAGCAGCAGAAGCAAAAGCAGCCAAAGCTGCAAAAGAGGCAGAGGCAGCAGCCATCGCACAGACAGCACCTGCACAGGCAGAAGAGAACCTTGCAGATGACGGAGAGCTGGTAGCTGTTATCGCAGCAGCCATTGCAGCAGCAGAAGGAACTACAACAGACGGCTTCGTAGTTCGTTCTATCCGTAAAGTAAAAAGAAATAGAAGATAATTGTCATTTATTTAGGAGGATTTTAAAATGAAAAGCTATACAATTACAGTAAATGGTACAGCATATGAAGTAACTGTTGAAGAAACAGGAAGCGTATCCGCTCCTGCAGCAGCTCCAAAAGCAGCACCTAAGGCTGCACCTGCAGCAGCTCCGAAAGCAGCAGCTCCTGCAGCAGGCGCCGGCGCAGTAAAAGTAACTGCTTCCGTACCTGGTAAAGTTGTCAAAGTAGCAGCAAGCGTTGGGCAGGCAGTAAAAGCCGGAGACAGCGTAATTATTCTTGAATCCATGAAAATGGAAATCCCTGTAGTAGCTCCTCAGGACGGTACTATCGCAAGCATTGATGTTGCAGAAGGTGCCTCTGTAGAAAACGGAGATACTTTAGCAACAATGAACTAAGACGGGAGGTAGTCAAATGTCTTATGTAACAGAAACATTGTCCAACCTGATTCACCAGACAGCATTCTTCAATCTGACATGGGGCAATTACCTGATGATCGCAGTAGCCTGCGTATTCCTTTATCTTGCTATCAAGAAAGGATTCGAGCCGCTTCTGCTTGTTCCTATCGCATTCGGTATGCTGCTTGTAAATATCTATCCGGACATTATGGCAAACCCGGAAGATATGTCCAATGGTGTAGGTGGACTTCTTCATTATTTCTACATCCTTGATGAGTGGAGTATCTTACCATCCCTGATCTTCATGGGTGTAGGTGCCATGACAGACTTCGGTCCGCTTATCGCAAACCCGATCAGCTTCCTGATGGGTGCTGCAGCACAGCTTGGTATCTATGCAGCTTACTTCCTTGCAATCTTCCTTGGATTCAACGGAAAAGCAGCAGCAGCTATCTCCATCATCGGTGGTGCTGACGGCCCGACTTCCATTTTCCTTGCAGGTAAACTTGGACAGTCTGCACTGATGGGACCGATCGCAGTGGCAGCATATTCCTATATGTCACTGGTTCCGATCATCCAGCCGCCTATCATGAAACTCTGTACAACAGAGAAAGAACGTAAGATCAAAATGGATCAGCTTCGCCCGGTTTCCAAACTGGAGAAGATCCTGTTCCCGATCGTTATCACAATCGTTGTCTGCCTGATTTTGCCTACAACAGCTCCGCTGGTTGGTATGCTCATGCTTGGTAACCTGTTCAGAGAGTGCGGTGTTGTAAAACAGCTGACAGAAACAGCTTCCAACGCCCTGATGTATATCGTAGTTATCCTTCTGGGTACATCCGTAGGTGCTTCCACAAGTGCAGAAGCATTCTTAAACGCAGATACTCTGAAGATCGTAGTTTTAGGTCTTGTTGCATTCGCAATCGGTACATTCGGCGGATGTATGCTTGGTAAACTGCTCTGCAAACTGACTCATGGAAAGATCAACCCGCTGATCGGTTCCGCAGGTGTATCCGCAGTACCTATGGCAGCCCGTGTATCCCAGAAAGTCGGTGCGGAGGCAGATCCGACGAACTTCCTGCTGATGCATGCAATGGGACCGAATGTAGCCGGTGTTATCGGTACAGCCGTAGCGGCCGGTACCTTCATGGCGATCTTCGGTGTATAACTTCTTAAGACAAACAAAAGTGAGAAACACTTAATTTAGGAGGATAGAAATGGCAGTAGAAAAGAAACCTGTCAAGATTATGGAAACTGTTCTGCGTGATGCACATCAGTCCCTGATCGCGACGAGAATGACAACAGAACAGATGCTTCCGATCATCGATAAAATGGATAAAGTCGGATATCACGCAGTAGAGTGCTGGGGAGGTGCAACTTTCGATGCTTCCTTACGTTTTCTGCATGAAGATCCATGGATGAGACTGAGAAAACTCCGTGACGGATTCAAAAATACAAAACTGCAGATGCTGTTCCGTGGACAGAATATCCTGGGATATCGTCCGTACGCAGACGACGTAGTAGAGTATTTCGTACAGAAATCCATTGCAAACGGAATCGACATCATCCGTATTTTTGACTGTATGAACGATCTGCGCAACCTGCAGACCGCTGTCAGCGCAGCAAACAAAGAAAAAGGCCACGCACAGGTAGCACTTTCCTATACTTTAGGAGATGCTTACACCCTGGATTACTGGACCACCATGGCAAAGAGAATCGAAGAGATGGGTGCAGATTCCATCTGTATTAAAGATATGGCAGGCCTGCTCGTTCCGTACAAGGCAACTGAGCTGGTAACCGCGCTGAAAGAAGCAACCGATCTTCCGATTCAGCTGCACACCCACTATACTTCCGGTGTTGCATCCATGACGTACCTGAAAGCAGTAGAGGCTGGTGTTGATATCATCGATACCGCAATGTCTCCATTTGCAATGGGCACTTCACAGCCGGCAACTGAGGTTATGGTTGAAACCTTCAAAGGCACTCCATACGATACTGGTCTGGATCAGAACAAACTGGCTGAGATCGCAGATTACTTCCGTCCGATGAGAGACGAAGCGCTCGATACAGGCCTCTTAAATCCGAAGAACCTTGGCGTAAATATCAAGACTCTTCTGTATCAGGTACCGGGCGGTATGCTCTCCAACCTGACAAGCCAGTTAAAAGAGCAGCACGCAGAGGACAAATACTACGATGTACTCGAAGAAGTACCGCGCGTAAGAAAAGACCTCGGCGAGTGCCCGCTGGTTACTCCGTCTTCCCAGATCGTTGGTACCCAGGCTGTATTCAATGTCCTGATGGGCGAGCGTTACAAGATGGTAACGAAAGAGACAAAAGACGTTCTTGCCGGAAAATACGGTGCAACTGTAAAACCGTTCAATCCGGAAGTACAGAAGAAATGCATCGGTG
>ERZ825896.3208-NODE-3208-length-14169-cov-4.247839_pt1 | contig 14169 bp, 15 predicted proteins | sample MGYA00519858_ERZ825896 | MGnify/ENA primary metagenome ERZ825896 (study PRJEB31778, sample SAMEA3449214) | human gut metagenome | biome: human gut; feature: human-associated habitat; material: faeces | place: United Kingdom | collected 2010/2012 ... | reverse complement strand
GGCGCATGGCCTCGGCGCTCCCCGAACCGCCGGGGGCGGGGGCGTTGATGTGGTGGGCGTCGCAGGTGGCGCCGTAACCCACTACCTCGCCCAGAATGGCGGCCCCCCGCCTTTGGGCGTGGTCCAGTTCCTCCAACACCAGGATACCGGCCCCCTCGCCCATGACAAAGCCGGAGCGCTCTGCGTCAAAGGGGATGGAGGCCCGGGCCGGGTCAGAGCTGGTGGTGAGGGCCTTCATAGAGGTGAATCCCCCCATGCCGTTGGGGGTGATGGCCGCCTCAGACCCGCCGCATACCATAACCTCAGCGTAGCCGTCCCGGATGTGGCGGAAGGCGTCGCCTACCGCGTTGGCCCCGCCGGCGCAGGCGGCGGTGACACAGGTGCACATACCCTTGAGGCCGTACTTGATGGCGATATGCCCGGCGGCAATGTTGGTGATGGACATGGGAATGTAGAAGGGAGAGATGCGATCGTAGCCCTTCTCATAGCCCTTAATGCCCTCGAAATGGAGGGTGTTGAGCCCGCCGATGCCGCTGGAGACGATGACGCCGCAGCGGTAGGGGTCCTCTCCCTCCATGTCCAGACCGCTCTGGGTCACGGCCTCTCCGGCGGCGGCCATGGCAAACTGGGTGAAGCGGTCCATTTTCCGGGCCTCCCGCTTGTCAATAAAGTCCTCCGGGGCGAAGCCATGGGCCTCGGCCGCCAGTTTTACCTTCATATCGGCGGTGTCATAGAGGGTGATGGGCCCGATGCCGCAGACGCCGGCCTTGGCGTTCTTCCAGCTCTCGGCGGCGCTCAGGCCGATGGGGGTGATCGCCCCCATGCCGGTGATGACGACGCGTCGTTTGGTCATAGTCGGTTCTCCTCCTGTCTTGGTAGGGGCCGCCCTCCGGATCCCTTTCATGAGGGAGAAGGCAGCCTGTAAGTGTTTGGGTGCGTTTGGGCTTGAAAAGGCCCTGCCCCTGTTCCGCCTCCCGTTGAACAGCTGCTCCGTCCGGAAAAGCGGGGATAAAATTTGCCGGCGGTCTCAGACCGCCATTCCCCCGTCCACGCAGAGCACCTGTCCAGTGACATATCCGGACTCCTCACGGGCAAAGAAGGCCACGGCCCGGGCCACATCCTCGGGCTGGCCCAGCCGGGCCATGGGGATGGAGGCCAGCAGGGCCTCCCGTGCCGTTTCAGGGAGGGCTGCAGTCATGTCCGTGTCGATGAAGCCGGGAGCCACCAGATTGACGGTGACGTTCCGTCCGGCCAGTTCCTTGGCAAGGGATTTGCACATGCCGATGAGTCCCGCCTTGCTGGCGGCATAGTTGGCCTGCCCGGCGTTGCCCCGGAGGCCTACCACGCTGCTCATGGCTACGATGCGGCCGTACTTCTGCTTCATCATGGGGCGGTAGGCCGCCTTCATGCAGTGGAAGGCCCCCTTCAGATTGGTGTCCAGCACTGCGTCGAAGTCCTCCTCCTTCATCATCAGGGTCAGGTTGTCCCGGGTGATGCCCGCATTGCATACCAGCACATCCAGACGGCCCAGTTTAGCAATGACCTCTTTCACCATGGCGGCGCAGGCGCCGGCGTCGGCCACGTCGGCCTGGACGGTAATGGCCTCCACACCCAGGACACGGCACTCCTCGGCCACCGCCTTGGCGGCCTGGGCGTTCCCGGCGTAGTTCACCGCGATACTGGCTCCGTTCTTAGCCAGCTCCAGGCAGATGGCCCGGCCGATTCCCCGGCTGCCGCCGGTAACCAGGGCGGTTTGTCCCTTCATGCTCATTGTGCTGCTCCTTTCAGTGCGGACACTGCCGCCTCCAGATCCTCCGCGGTATCCACGGAGAGGGTTTTGATATCTTTGGCCGTCTTTTTTACAAAGGCGGAGAGGGCCTTGCCTGGCCCGATCTCAAGAATGGTGTCCACCCCTGCGGCCTCCATGGCGCGGATGGAGTCCTCCAGATAGACGCTGCTCTGAACCTGCCGCTCCAGCAAGGCGGGGATGGTCTCGTCCGCCTGGAGGAGATCGCCGGTGCAGTTGAAGAGCACCGGGAAGTCCATAGGCCGGAAGTCCACTGCGGCCAACCGGGCCCGAAGCGCGTCCCCGGCGGGGGCCATGAGGGAGGTGTGGAAGGGGCCGCTGACCTTCAGGGGAATACAGCGGGCGGCTCCGGCCCCCTTGGCCAGTTCGCAGGTCCGCTCCACGGCGGCGGCGTCTCCGCCTATCACGATTTGGCCGGGGCAGTTGTAGTTGGCGATTTCGGCTACCCCCAGGAAGGAGGCGGCCTCGCAGCACTGGCGCAGGGCCTCACGGTCCAGCTTTAGGATGGCGGCCATGGAGCAGGGGCGGTCCTTCACCGCCTCTGCCATGACTTTCCCGCGGAAGGCCACCAGCTCTATGGCGGTCCTGGCGTCAAAGACCCCGGCGGCGTGGAGGGCGGAGTACTCGCCCAGAGAGAGTCCGGCGGCCATGGCGGGGCGGATTCCCCGCTCATAGAGGACGGCGGTCACGCCGGCGGCATAGGCCACCATGCAGGGCTGCGTGTACTGAGTCTGGTTCAACGTCTCCTCAGGCCCATGAAAGCAGAGCTGCTTCAGATCAAAGTCCAGGGCGGCAGCATCGAAAGCGGCGCGAAAGGCAGGGTATGCGTCGTAGAGATCTGCACCCATCCCGACACGCTGAGTGCCCTGACCGGCATACAGAAAAGCCAGTTTCATGGTTAGCCCTCCCCGCTCACGGCGGCCAGACGGGCGCGATACCCGTTCTGCAGATCCTCGAAGATGACCCGCAGTGGGCGGATCTCGTGGATCATACCCGCAATTTGTCCGGCCATCAGGCTGCCGTTGTCAACGTCGCCGTCAAAGACAGCCCGGCGCAGAGAGCCTAAAGTGAACTTTTCCAGCTCCTCCAGGGTGGCCCCCTCTTTTTCTCTGGCCAGATAGGCGCGGGTCATCTTGTTCTTAAGGCAACGGACGGGGGCTCCCGCGCTGCGGCCGGTGACGGCGGTGGCCCGGTCGCCGGCCTTGAGGACGGCCTGCTTATAGTTGGGGTGGATAGGGCACTCCTCGCTGGCCAGCAGGCAGGTGCCCAGCTGGACACCGCTGGCCCCCAGGGCATAGGCGGCCAGCAGCCCCCGGCCGTCGGCAATGCCTCCGGCAGCGATGACGGGCACATCCACTGCGTCGCAGACCTGGGGGACTAGGGCCATGGTGGTCAGCTCGCCCACATGGCCGCCGGACTCGGTGCCCTCGGCGATGACGCCGTCGGCCCCCGCCCGGGCTACCAGCTTGGCCAGAGCCACGGCTGCTACCACAGGGAAGACCTTGGCGCCGGCCGCTTTCCACATAGAGAGGAAGGGGGCCGGGTTGCCCGCTCCGGTGGTGATAACGGGTATCTGTTCTTCAGCCACCAGGGCGGCCATCTCCTTGGCCTGAGGGTTCATCAGCATGATATTTACACCGAAGGGGCGGTCAGTGAGGGAGCGGCATTTATGAATGTTTTCCCGAAGCGTGTCAACAGTCATGCCGCCCGCACCGATAAGCCCCAAGGCTCCGGCGTTGGAGACGGCGGCGGCAAACTCGCCGGTGGCAATGTTGGCCATGCCGCCCTGTATGAAGGGGAACTCGGTCCCCAGAAGCTCGTTTAGTCTCATCATTCAATATCCTTTCGGAGTGGAATTGGGGATCGCCAATACGGCGGGAGCCCATCACTCAGCGGTGAGGAGGGGGAAAGGATCGCCGGAGAAGGCCCCGGTTCCCTCAGACAGAGATGGCAAGGCGTCCCGCTACCACTCCAGCAGCACGCCGCCCCAGGTAAGTCCTGCGCCGAAACCGGCGCAGATGATTTTCTGCCCTCGAACCAGCAGACCACGCTCTGTCATCTCATCCAGCGCCATGGGGATACTGGCGGCAGAGGTATTGCCGTAGCGGTCCAGGTTGAGAAAGAACTTGTCCATGGGGAGCTCCAGCCGCCGGGCGGCGCTCTCCACGATGCGGCGGTTGGCCTGGTGAGGGACAATCCAGTCCACATCTTCTGCGGTCAGCCCGGTCTGCTCCAGCAGGTCCCGGACCACACGGGGCACCGCCTCCACGGCGAAACGAAAGACCGCCTTGCCATCCATATGGATATGGGAGGGGGTATCTCCGGGACCCAGGGCCCAGAGGGCGTCCGGATCTCCTCTGGCCCCCAGGGTACAGGCGTAAGGCCCATCGGCCAGGGAGATCACCGCGGCGCCCGCCCCGTCTCCGAAAAGGACGCAGGTAGAGCGGTCGGTAAAGTCCATAATGTGGCTCAAGGCCTCGGCTCCGATCACCAGGGCGTAGGGATGGCAGCTGTCCTGGAGGAGCAGTCCCCGGGCGATCTGGAGCCCATACACAAAGCCGGTGCAGCCAACGCTGATATCAAAGCAGGGAAGCCCCTCAGGAAGACCCAACATATGCTGCACTACACAGCCGTTGGATGGGGTGGCAAACCGGGGGCTTACAGTGGCCACAATACAGGCCGCAAGCTGGCCGGGGTCAATGCCGGAGCGCTCCAGGGCCTGCGCGGCAGCCGCGGCAGCCAGGGCGGCACTGTTTTCTTCCCCGGTGCAGAACCGCCGCTCCCGAATGCCGGAGCGGCTGACAATCCACTCGTCGCTGGTGTCTACCTGACGGCTCATGTCTTCGTTGGTGACAACGTGCTCAGGCAGGGCGCGGCCCGTGGAGACAATCCGTAGTCCTCTCATAGGCTCTCCTTCCCGGTAAAGTTCCCCATAGCCCGGAATTTCCGATAGCGGTGTTCGGCACAGTCCCGCAGCTTGAAAAGTCGGGCCAGATGGGTGGAGAGGGCCCGATCCAGGGCGGCATAGACGGCCTCAGGATCGGTATGGGCGCCGCCCTCCGGTTCGGGTATTATCTCGTCGGCGATCCCCAGGGAGAGCAGATCAGAGGCAGTCAGCTTCATAATAGCAGCAGCCTCTCCGCTGCGCGAGGCGTCTTTCCAAAGAATAGAGGCAAACCCCTCTGGAGAGAGCACTGAATAGACGGCGTTCTCCAGCATGAGAACCGTGTTGGCAACGCCCAGAGCCAGCGCGCCTCCGCTGCCGCCTTCGCCGGTGACTACCGCCAAGGTGGGGACGGTGAGGGCGCTCATGAGGGCCAGCGTGGAGGCGATGGCCTCTCCCTGGCCGCGGGCCTCTGCCTCCAGGCCGGGGTAGGCGCCGGGCGTGTCAATAAAGGTAATGACAGGCCGGCCAAACTTTTCAGCCTGCCGCATCAGACGTTGCGCCTTTCGGTAGCCCTCCGGGCTGGGCATTCCAAAATTGCAAGTGATATTTTCGTTCAGATTTTTTCCTTTCCGGTGGCCCAGGACAGTGACGGGACGGCCCTGATAGAGGGCCACACCGCCCAGAATGCTGGGATCCTCCCGGCACAGCCGATCCCCATGGCATTCGAAAAAGTCGGTAAACAGGCGGTTGATGTAGTCAGCCGCATTGGGGCGCCCTGCATGGCGGGCCAGGGCCACCCGCTGCTCTGCGGTGTATTCAGCCACGGTGTTTCCCCCTCTCGTGAAGCATGAGGAGCTTACCCAGAACAGCGCGCAGTTCGCCCCGGGGGACAATTTGATCTACAAAGCCGTGCTCCTCCAGATACTCGGCACGCTGAAAGCCTTCGGGAAGCTTTTGGCCGATGGTCTGTTCGATGACCCTGGGCCCGGCGAAGCCGATAAGTGCGCCGGGCTCGGCCAGGGTGATATCGCCCAGGGAGGCGAAAGAGGCGGTGACCCCGCCAGTGGTGGGGTGGGTGAGGAGCGAGATGCAGAACCCGCCGGCCTTGGAGAACCGCTCCAGAGCAGCGCTGGTTTTGGCCATCTGCATGAGGGAGAGAATGCCCTCCTGCATCCGGGCTCCGCCGCTGGCAGAGACAAGAATCAGGGGCAGCTGATACTTCTGGGCATGTTCCACAGCGCGGGTGACCTTCTCCCCTACGGCAGTGCCCATGCTTCCCATCAGGAAACGGGCATCGCAGACACCAAGTACTGTCTCCAGACCATTCACCATGCATTTTCCCACAGTAACTGCTTCATGAAGTTTTGTCTTCTCCTGCAAATCTGCAATCTTTTCTTCATATCCCGGATATTCCAGCGGATTTTCCGTTTCCAGATCGGTAAACCACTCCTGAAATGTTCCCGTGTCTGCAACCATGCGGATCCTGGTTCTGGTTCCGATCCGGAAATATCCCTCGCACTTCGGGCATACATATCCATGTGCTTTTACATCATCCCGGTATACTACTTCTCCGCATTTCGGACACTTAAGCCACAATCCTTCCGGTGCCGATGGCTCTTTTTTTTCCTGATTCCTGTCTTCTCTGTCCCGGAACAGAACTGCCGTCTTTTTAAACATATGTTTTAATTTCGCCATAGTTAAAACCTCCTGTCTGCCCGGACAGGTTTTCTGTCCTACAGATTAAAATGCATCGGGATAAAATCCGTTGTGATCTCTCCCGCCTGAAAATCCTCATTATCTAATATCTCATACTGAAAATCCACGTTGGTTGTCACACCATCTATGATCAGTTCTCCCAGCGTACTGCGCATCTTATCGATGGCCTCCTGTCTGGTTCTTCCATGCACAATTACTTTCGCTATCATAGAATCATAAAATGGCGGAATCTCATACCCGTTATAGGCTGCCGTATCGATCCGTACACCATTTCCACCAGGCAGATGGATTGCTTCGATGACTCCCGGACACGGCCGAAAATGATGAGCAGGATCCTCTGCATTGATCCTGCATTCCATCGCATGTCCCTGCAGGTGAATATCTTCCTGTTTTACTGAGAGTGGTTCCCCTGCTGCCACCCGGATCATCTCTTTCATCAGATCCACGCCGGAAACCATTTCTGTCACCGGATGTTCCACCTGGATCCGTGTATTCATTTCCATAAAATAAAAATTTTTATCCTTATCCAGTAAAAATTCAATGGTACCGGCACTTTCGTAATGTACAGCCTTTGCTGCACGCACTGCCGCATCACCCATCCGTCTGCGAAGTTCCGGTGTCAGTGCCACACTGGGAGATTCTTCGATCATCTTCTGATGATTTCTCTGGATCGAACAGTCCCGTTCTCCGAACTGCACAACATTTCCAAACTTATCTGCCATGATCTGAAACTCTATATGTCTCGGTTCCTGCACATATTTTTCGATATACATGGTGTTATCTCCGAATCCACGTACTGACTCTAACTGGGCTACCTGAAAGTTCTCCTCAAAGTCGTCCGGTCCGAAGGCAATCCGCATCCCTTTTCCACCGCCTCCGGAAGATGCCTTGATCATCACCGGGTATCCTATGTCTTCTGCCATAGCTGCTCCCCGTTTTGCGTCATAGACCGGTTCTTTTGTTCCCGGAACCACCGGAACACCGGCTTCTATCATTGTCAACCTTGCCTGCGATTTATTTCCCATCTTGTCCATCATCTCCGCAGTCGGTCCGATGAACGTAATATTACATTTTTCACACATTTCCACAAACCGGCTGTTCTCTGACAAAAAACCAAATCCAGGATGTATCGCATCCGCTTTTGTTGCGATACATGCACTCAGAATCTGCTCCATATTCAGATAACTGTCTGTCGCCGCTGCCGGTCCGATACAAACAGCCTCATCTGCCAGCTGGGTATGCAGTGCTTCCCGGTCTGCCTCCGAATAAACTGCTACCGTAGCGATTCCCATCTCTCTGCAGGCACGGATGATCCGCACTGCGATCTCTCCTCTGTTTGCAATCAATATTTTCCGAAACATGTTTGTTCTCCTATCCAATGGCTACCGTAAGTTCTGCCGTTGCTGCCACTTTTCCGTCTACCGTAGCTGTTGCTCTTGCAATCGCAACCGGTCCCTTCCGTTTGATCAGTTCCGTCTCCAGCATCAAAACATCCCCCGGAACCACCTTTTTCTTAAATCGACAGTTGTTAATCCCACCAAAATAAGCAGTCTTTCCTTTAAACTTCTCACAGCTTAAGATACATACCGCACCCACCTGCGCCAGTGCCTCGATGATCAGCACTCCCGGCATCACCGGCTCCTGTGGAAAATGTCCACGGAAATAATACTCATCATATGTCACACATTTTTTTCCTGCTGCCCGTACCCCCGGTACCAGTTCTTCTATGGTATCCACCAGAAGAAACGGATGCCGGTGTGGGATAATATCCATAATTTCTTTTGTTGTTAACACTGACATAAACTCTGTTACCTCCTGCACACAAACATATGGTTTTCAGGTATTTTCAGTCCTTACCCGATAACAAATAAAGGCTGTCCATACTCTGCCATCTGTCCGTTCTCAATCAGAATCTCTTTTACCACTCCGTCGTACTCACTCTCAATCTCATTCATCAGCTTCATCGCCTCGATGATTCCCAGAGTCTGTCCCTTTTTCACTGTATCACCCACGCTGACAAATGCTTCCGCATCCGGTGCCGAAGCCGCATAAAAGGTTCCCACCAGAGGAGCCTTTACTGTCTTTCCTTCCGGCTGGCATTCCTCCTGCTGCTCCTGTTTCCCATTAAAACTGCCAGAACCGGTCGATACTGTATCTGCGTTTCCTGCCACTGCAGGCATCACCTGCATCCCGGTCTGTTCCACGACCACCTGTTTTTCTTTTCCCATGGAGATCTTCAGATCGCCGTCTTTCATAGTAAAAGAAGTCAATTCTGACTCGGAAACCGTTTTTATCAATGTCAGAAGATTTTCAAATTCCATTTTTTACTCTCCCCACTTTTTCACAAGAATGCTCGCGTTATGTCCACCGAATCCCAGCGAATTCGAAAGTGCATATTCCAGATCTTCTTCCCCACCGTCACCTGCCACATAATTCAAGTCCATTTCCTCGTCCGGTGTCGTATATCCCGCCGTTGCATGAATAAATCTGTCCTGAATCTCTTTCACGCAGGTAATAAATTCCACAGCCCCTGCAGCGCCCAGCAAATGGCCTACCATAGACTTGGTAGAATTCACCTTCATCTCGTACGCATGCTCTCCGAACAGTTTTTTGATTGCTCTCGTCTCGAACAGATCATTGTGATGTGTCGCAGTTCCATGTGCATTGATATACATCAGTTCCTCTTTTTTCACTCCCGCTTCTTCCAGTGCCAGTTCCATCGCTTTCGCAGCCCCGGAACCGTCCTCTGCCGGCGAAGTAATATGATACGCATCACTGGTTGCACCATATCCGACAACCTCCGCAAGAATCTTCGCGCCACGCTGTTTCGCATGCTCCAATTCTTCCAGAACAACCACTCCGGATCCCTCTCCCATGACAAATCCACTTCTGTTTTTGTCAAATGGAAGTGAACACTTCTCCGGGTCATCTACCGTAGAAAGTGCTGTCAACGCGGTAAAACCTGCCACACCGACCGGGCAGATACTTGCTTCCGTACCGCCCGCCAGCATCACATCCGCATCTCCACATTGGATACTGCGATATGCCTCTCCGATGGAATGTGTTCCCGTTGCACACGCGGTTACCACATTCAGACTTTTCCCTTTCAGTCCCAGTTGAATCGAAACATTTCCTGCTGCCATGTTGGAGATCATCAGTGGAACCAGAAGTGGATTTACTCTGGAAGGTCCTTTCTCCGCAATTTTATGACATGCCGTCTCTGCTGCCTGCAAACTTCCGATTCCCGATCCGATGGAACATCCCACGCGAAACGGATCTTCTTTTTCCATATCCAGTCCCGCCTGTTCAAACGCCTCTTTTGCTGCAGCCACCGCATACTGGCAGAATAACTCCATTCTCTTTGCTGCCTTAAAGTCCATATAATCTTTCCCTGCAAAGTCTTTCACTTCCGCAGCAATATGTACTTTATAATCCGTCGTATCAAACCGGGTAATCTCACCAAATCCCAGTGTCTTTTTCTTAACATTTTCCCAGAACGTATCCACACCGATCCCAATCGGTGTCACAGCACCCATTCCGGTCACCACAACTCGTCTCATAGTCTCTCCTTTCTTTACATCGCCATACCGCCATCTACACAGATAACCTGTCCGGTAATATAATCTGCTTTTTCAGACGCAAGAAATGCCACCGTATTGGCAATATCCTGTGTCTCTCCGAATCTTCCCAGTGGAATCTGTGCTACTGCTGCCTCTTTCACCTGACTTGAAAGTACTTCTGTCATCTCCGTATGAACAAATCCCGGGGCTACCGCATTGACCGTAATGCCTCTGCTTGCCAGTTCCCTCGCCACCGTCTTTGTAAGTCCGATAATTCCTGCCTTCGATGCTGCATAATTTGCCTGTCCTGCATTTCCCAACACACCGGACACTGATGCAATGTTGATGATTTTCCCACTTTTCTGTTTCAGGAAATACCGCGACAGATGGCGGATCGTATGAAAACATCCCTTCAGGTTGGTTTCCACGACCGCATCAAACTCTTCTTCACTCATTCGCAGGATCAGATTATCTCTGGTAATTCCCGCATTATTTACCAGCACATCTACATGTCCGTAACTTTTTATCAGTTCCTTTGCCATTGCTTCTGTCTGCTGATAATCCGCCACATCACACTGATAAAGAACGCCGTCGCCACCATTTTTCCGGATTTCTTCCAGCACATTCTTTGCCCTCGCTTCCGATCCGCAGTAATTGACAACTACAAACATTCCTTCTTTTGCCAGAGTGAGACTGATCTGTCTTCCTATCCCCCGACTTGCTCCTGTCACCAGTGCTACTTTTTTCTCCATCGCTGCTCCTTTCACCGAAAGTTCATTTTTCATATTTCCTGTAAACTTTGATTATTTGTACCTGTTCAGCAGGTAACTGTGAGGGTACTGAACAGTTACTTACTGTTTTTCACCCAACATCTTTACAACCGCGTCCAGATCTTCTACTTTTTCAATATGTAATCCAGTTACATTTTTATTGATTTTCTTCAAAAATCCCGTCAGTGTTCTTCCCGGTCCGATCTCGATAAACGTATCCACACCATCCGCAATCATCCGTTCCACACTCTGCTGCCACTTCACAGAAGAATACACCTGTCTGCCAAGCAGTTCCTTGATCTCAGAAGGCTCTGTTACATATTCTGCTGTCACATTTGTGACATACGGTGTGGAAAATGCTCTCAGTTCCACCTGCTCCAACACTTTTCCAAGTTTCTCCCCGGCTTCTTTTAACATTGCTGAGTGAAACGGCCCGCTGACATTTAACGGGATACATCTTCGTGCCCCCGCCTCTTTCAGCTTCTCAGCCGCCACTGCCACTGCGCCTTCCTCTCCGGTAATCACAATCTGTCCCGGACAGTTATAATTGGCTACCGAAACGATGCCTTCCGTCTCGTCGCAGATTTTCGCAATCTTTTCTCCGTCCATCCCAAGAACTGCACACATAGCACCACCTGTAGGCACTGCTTCCTGCATCAGGATGCCTCTCTGCCTTACTACACGGAACACATCCTCCAAAGACATGGCTCCTGCAGTCAGAATCGCTCCATACTCTCCAAGGCTTAACCCGGCAGCTACATCTGCCTTCACACCCTTTTCCTGTAAAGCTGCCAGAATTGCCACTTCCGTCGTTAACATAGCAATCTGCGTATATTCTGTAATATCAATCTGCTCATTTTTTTCAAAACAAAGTCCCGGAAGGTTCAATCCGGTCACTTCTGACGCAATTGTATACACCTTCCTAGATACAGAAATCTGTTCGTAAAACTCCTTACCCATTCCCACATACTGCGCGCCCTGTCCCGGAAAAACAAATGCCAGTTTACCCATGAATGTCTCCTTCTATAATTTGATTTTCAAAGTATTTATTTAAATTTTTGTGGCGACAAAATCAGATTCCCATACCTATTATTTCTATCGCCACTTTTTATTTTTCTTATTTTATGATACCAGGGTTCCAAGATATACAAAGCAAAATGCCATCACCGAAAGTAATTTACTCAAGCAACGAGTCAAAGGCCGTGTTCGCACGGAACTTTGATGAGTGCCACGATAACGATACTTTCCTGTTTTCCATTTTAGCAATGCAACAATTTCTCAGCTTCAGTCATAATTTCCTGCAGAATCTCCTTACAGCTCTGTCTCTTACTCACCAGACCTGCAATCTGCCCTGCCATCACTGTGCCGTTTAAAATGTCCCCATCCATAACTGCTTTCCGAAGAGAACCAAGTGTCATCCGTTCCAGTTCCTCAAACGGTACACCTTCCTGTTCCTTTTTGATATATTCCTTCGTCATCTGATTTCTCAGACACCGAACCGGATGTCCTGTACTCTGACCGGTTACTACAGAATCAATATCTTTTGCTTTCACGATTCTGTCTTTATAGTTATCATGAACAATCGATTCGTCTGCCACTACAAAACGGGTTCCCATCTGCACTCCCTCTGCTCCGAGCATAAAAGAAGCAGCAACACCGCGTCCGTCTCCAATTCCACCTGCAGCAATTACCGGAATATTTACCGCATCCACAATCTGTGGAATTAACGCCATCGTTGTCTGATTTCCAATGTGACCTCCGGCTTCCATGCCCTCTGCTACTACCGCATCCGCACCATATCGTTCCATTCTCTTTGCCATAGCTACTGATGCAACAACCGGAATCACCTTAACACCAGCTTCCTTCCACATCGGCATATATTTCTCCGGATTTCCGGCACCTGTGGTGACCGCCTGAATTCCTTCTTCTACTACGATTTTTGCCACTTCATCAGCATTCGGGTTCAGAAGCATAATATTTACACCAAATGGTTTATCAGTCAGTTCTTTTGCCTTTCTGATCTCTTCCCTCACAATTTCCGGAGGTGCACTTGCCGCACCGATCAGACCAAATCCGCCTGCCTCAGATACTGCCGCCGCCAGATGATGTTCTGCCACCCAAGCCATCCCCCCCTGAATAATCGGATACTCAATCTGTAAAAGTTCTGTTACTTTCGTCTTCATCTGCTTCTGTCTCCTTCCCTGCTTTCAGAAAAGGTGTGGATTATGCCTCCACACCTTTATTCTTCAGATATTCCATAACTGCTCCAACTGTTGTCAGTTCAGCCAGTTCTTCAGACGGGATCTCAACTTCATATTTTTCTTCCAGTGCCATCACCAGTTCAAACAGATCCAGAGAATCTGCACCCAGGTCATCCTTAAATGAAGTTGTTTCTGTAATACTGCTCTCCTCACAGTTTAACTGTTCTGCGATCATCTCTTTCATTTCTTCTAACATCGTTATTCTCCTTTACACATGTTTCTTATTATCAATAATTTTAGTTTCCAATGTTTTGACTTTCAAAGTATAATACACAAACAATGTTTTGTCAATGAATTCTTTTTTGATTTTCAAAGTATTTTTAATGATTATTTTTTATTTATATTCTTCCCACCGTCTCTCTTGGACTGTGACATAATTTTGGAGATTTCTCTTCTTACGACAATATGAAAAAGCTCTGCTTTACCGCTTTTGATCATGGCATCACTCATTTTGATCTTGCCAACAATTACGGACCTGAACCGGGAAGTGCCGAAAAACACTTCGGTCTGATCTTAAAAGAACACTTCTTCGCTTACCGGGATGAACTGTTGATCAGCACCAAGGCCGGTTACGATATATGGAAGGGACCTTACGGTAACTGGGGCAGCCGCAAGTACCTGATTGCCAGCCTGGATCAGAGCCTGCAACGACTGGGACTCGAGTATGTAGATATTTCTTCCTTTCATGCAGAAAAGAAGTCCCTCCCGTCATATCTGTCGATCGGGAGGGCTTTTTTCGTATGTTCCTGCATAATAAATGTACAGGATCTACAAATCTATACACCCTTTCAGATTATAGATTTGAATAGATCCACAAAAGAAACTTTCGGAATGCGTGTTATCGAGCAAACCTTTAATTAACACTGACATCTTTTTTAAATGCACTTCGCGAATTTTACTCGTTATTGCGACAGTCGCCAAACCATGAGACCTTGGCGACTGTCGCGTAAATCAAAATTGGTCCGCTGAACCAATTATTGCTATTAAATACAAAAAAACCGTTTTCATATAATATGAAAACGGTTGAAAATGAGGCATCGGGGATTCGAACCCCGGACAACTTGATTAAAAGTCAAGTGCTCTACCAACTGAGCTAATATCCCATAAACAGGACTAGCTGGATTCGAACCAGCGAATGCAGGGATCAAAACCCTGTGCCTTACCGCTT
>ERZ825896.3207-NODE-3207-length-14176-cov-7.229729_pt1 | contig 14176 bp, 7 predicted proteins | sample MGYA00519858_ERZ825896 | MGnify/ENA primary metagenome ERZ825896 (study PRJEB31778, sample SAMEA3449214) | human gut metagenome | biome: human gut; feature: human-associated habitat; material: faeces | place: United Kingdom | collected 2010/2012 ... | reverse complement strand
GCTCATAGATGCCGAACACGCCGCCCAGCGGGCTGATGAGGTACTTCCAGACGAAGACCATCAGGCCGCCGGAAAGCATTCCGGCCAGAGCGCCCTGCCAGTTGCAGCGCTTCCAGAACAGCGCGCAGAGTACCACGGCGCCGTAGGAGCCGCCGAAACCGGCCCATGCAAAGCTGACGATGCCGAACACGCTGGAGTTGGGGTCACGGGCCAGCACCACGCCCACCACGCTGACGCAGACGATGGTCAGGCGGGCCGCAAACAGGCTCTGCTTCTCGGTCAGCTTGAGGTGCGCAAACTCCTGCAAAATGTTCTGAGAGACGCTGGAGGCGGCTGCCAGCATCTGGCTGTCCGCCGTGGACATGGTAGCGGCCAGGATACCTGCCAGAATGAGGCCCGCCAGAACGGCTGCCAGCATCCCATGGGCGCTGATGAGGCTGGCAATGCGGACGATGATGGTCTCGCTGGAAGAACCGCTCAGAAACTCCAGAGCGCCTGCCTTGGTCATGCCAAGGCCCACCATGCCGATGATGATGGAAGCCGTCATGGCGATGACCACCCAGACGGTGGCAATGCGGCGGCTGAGCACCAGCTTCTTCTCGTCCTCGATGGCCATGAAGCGGAGCAGGATGTGGGGCATACCGAAGTAGCCGAGGCCCCACGCCATGGTGGAGACGATGTCCAGCAGGCTGTAGGATGCGGCCCCGCCGGTCACAGCGTCGTGGCTGGCTGTCATGGTCAGGTAGCCGGAAAGGCTCTGGGCGTTCTCCACCACAGCGCCCCAGCCGCCGGCCACGACGATACCGTAGCCCAGCACCGCGATGAGGGCCAGCGACATGACCATCGACTGGATGAGGTCGGTGGTGGTGACGGCGCGGAAGCCGCCGAGGATGGTATAGCCCACGATGACGAGGGCCGACACCAGCATTGCTGCCATGTAATCTACGCCGAAGAGGCTGTGGAACAGCTTGCCGCAGGCCGCAAAGCCCGAGGCCGTATACGGCACGAAAAAGACGATGATGATGACCGCGCCCAGAGCGTTCAGCAGGTTGCGCTGGTCATGGAAGCGAAGCGACAAGAACTGCGGTACTGTGATGGCGTCGAGGTTGGCCGAATAGCAGCGGAGCCGCCGGGCCACGATGAGCCAGTTGAGCCAGGTACCCAGCGCAAGGCCGATGGCCGTCCAGCCCGGCGAGGCAATGCCTGTCAGATAGGCCAGACCCGGCATCCCCATCAGCAGCCAGCTGGACATATCGCTGGCCTCGGCGCTCATAGCCGTGACCAGCGGCCCCATCTTCCGGCCGCCGAGGTAGAAGTCGGCGCTGTCGTTGTTGGTCTTGCTATAGGCGAAACCCACCAGCAGCATGGCCGCAAGATAGACGACGATGGTGACGATGATACAGATCTCACTCATACACGTTCCCCCTTTGGTGCTTTTTCCTCTATGATAAAAGCATGGCATGATTTTACCACAGTAAAGCATCAAAGTGCAAGACCCCTGGGCAGATTCTTACCCTATGACCGAAATTTCGTCCTTTGCAGCGTCCAAAACCGCTCAATATGCCAACAGGCCGTCCTCTTCCAGAGGACGGCCTGTTGGTTCGGATGAAGAAAATGATGAAAATAAAGAAGATGACAGATTATTTTGCGGCTTCGCCTTCGGGGAAGATGATCTTGTTCACGAAGAAGAAGATGACCATCGAGATGCCGCCGTTGAGCACCGTGGTGCCGATGTTGTAGATGAAATCAGGCACCAGCAGACCGGCCACAGCCACCCAGATGCAGTTGATGGAGTTGACGATGCAGGTGATGAGGCAGAAGGCCAGCAGATACCAGCCAATCTGCTTGGCGAGGTTGCCCTTGCTGCGGAAGACAAAGTTGCGCTGGATGGGAAAATTGATGCACTCGCCGATGACCATGGCCACCATGTAGGCGCAGAAGTAGGGCAGACCGCCGTGAGCCGCGTCGTAGCCGAGGATATTCCACTTGAATGTCTCCCCGAAAAGGGTAACATCCATGCCCGGCCAGCCGAAATCCACCACGGGCAGGCTGCTGAACGCTTTGGGCAGGAACTGCAGCAGCAGATACTTGAAGACCGTGATGAGGTTGGACACGATCACAAAGAGTCCACCCTCCCGCACCCATTTGGCAGCGGCCGGGTGCCGGGCCGCAAAGTTGTTCCAGAAATTCATGCAGGATTCTCCTTGGTTTGTTCAGCCCTGATGCAGCCGCTTTTCCAGCTGTGCGTTGAGAATGACGTTCTTGATCGCCTCATAGGCCACCCGCAGCAGGCCGATGATCCAGAATCCCTGTGCTTCCATCACGATGCCATCCACCATCCCCATGCTCACCGCACCGTTGGTCATCTTGGCCAGCGCACGCAGCGGCATATTATACTGGAACACGGTGTTCAGGTCGGGGGTGCCTTTTGCAAAGCTGCTGTCCAGACGGTAGCGCAGCACCTTCTGTGCCACCCAGCCCAGCGGACTGCGGCCATGGTCCATCTCGCCCAGCGTCATGTTCCGGTCGATGCGGACGACATCCTCCGGCACAGGGTGGCCCAGCAGAGCCTCGAACTCGGCGTCGGTCACATAGGTGATCTGACCGGAGACGTAGTGGAGCAGGTCGAGGCCCTCGTAGGGGTCGGGAGCGTTGGTCCCCTTGACGGAGACTTCCGCCGTCAGGCGGATGTCTGCGCTGGATGCACCCACGCGGAGCTGATAGCTTCCGCCTTCGACTTCCCAACGGTCAGTCTTGACGTTCCAGTAGCGGAACGCCTTGTCGTCCAGAGCGATGCTCACCGTCCTGCTCTCGCCGGGGGCGAGGAAGACCTTTGCAAAGCCCTTCAGCTCCTGCGCCGGGCGGAAGATTTTTGCGTCCTGCTTTGCGACGTAGAGCTGGACGATCTCGGCACCGGCACAGCTGCCGGTGTTGGTGACGGTGAGGGTCACACCCTTCTCGTCTGCCTTCAAATCACTGTACTCGAAGGTGGTGTAGCTCAGGCCGTAGCCGAAGGGGAACGCCACCGGCACACCGGCGGTCTGATAGTACCGGTAGCCCACATACAGGCCCTCGCGGTACTCCACGTTCCGGCCCTCGCCGCCGAAGTTCGCCTTGGCGGGGGTATCGTCGTGAGCCTGCGCCCAGGTCTGGGACAGCTTGCCGCAGGGGCAGAGCTTGCCGGTGAGGATGTCTGCGGCCGCGCCTGCGCCTGCCTGTCCGCCCAGTGCGCCGTAGACCAGTGCCCTGCACTGGCCGACCCACGGCGTCTCTACCGGCGCACCGGCGCTCAGCAGAACGACGACGTTCGGGTTGACGGCAGCCACAGCGGCCAGAAGCTGCTGCTGGTTCTCGGCCAGCTTCATGTCTGCGCGGTCGAGGCCTTCGCTCTCCCGCAGCTCATCGAGGCCGAGGCAGAGCAGAACAGTGTCAGCCTTCTTTGCGAGGGCCACAGCCTCTTCCAGCTTCTCGGCGTCAGCTGCACCCTGACGCTCGAAACCGGAGGCATAGCCCACAAAGGTGATGCCGCTGTCGTCGGCCTTGATGCTGTCCAGCAGGGTGTCCACCTGCAGGGCGTTGACGGCGCTGGAGCCTGCGCCCTGATAGCGGGGCGTCTCGGCAAAGTCGCCGATGACGGCCAGCTTCTCATTGGGCTTGAGCGGCAGGATGCCGCCCTCGTTCCTGAGCAGGACGATGCTCTCTGCGGCCGCGCGGCGGGCAAGCTTATGGTGCGCGGCAGCGTCGAAGGTGCGGGGCGCTTTTTCCACCGCAGCGTGGGTGGAGAGGACCAGTTCCAGCATCTCGTCGAGGCGGGCGTCCACGTCGGCCTCGGAAATTTTGCCGTCCTGTACGGCCTTCATCAGCTCCCGGATGGAGTCGCCGCCGGGACAGGGCATTTCGAGGGTGGAGCCGTTCTTCACGCCGAGGGCGTGGTCATTGGAGCCGCCCCAGTCGGTGACGACGGCCCCGTCGAAGCCCCAGTCCTTCCGCAGAATGTCCTGCAGCAGGTGGGCATTCTCGTTGGCGTAGGTGCCGTTGATGAGGTTGTAGGAGGTCATGATGGTCTTGGGCTTTGCCTCTTTCACCACGATCTCGAAACCGGTCAGATACAGCTCCCGCAGGGTGCGCTCATCGAGCACCGAGTCGCTGGCCATGCGGCGCAGCTCCTGACTGTTGACCGCAAAGTGCTTGGGGCAGGCAGAGATGCCGTTTTTCTGGATGCCGCGCACATAAGCAGCGGCCATCCTGCCCGCGAGGATGGGGTCTTCCGAGAAATACTCGAAGTCGCGGCCGCAGAGGGGGCTGCGCTGGATGTTCAGGCCAGGGCCGAGCAGGACAGCCACTTCCTGTGCAGCGGCTTCTTCGCCCAGTGCCTCGCCCACGGCTTCGCCCAGCTTTTCATCCCAGCTGCACGCAGTGGCGGAAGAGGTCGGGAAACAGGTTGCCGGAACGCTGGGGTTGAGGCCCAGATGGTCGGCGGCACCGGCCTGCTTGCGGACACCATTGGGGCCGTCCGAAAGGGTGATGGCCGGGATGCCCTTGCCCGGCAGAGCGCGGGTGGTAAAGACGGTCTCGCCCGAGAGCAGAGCGCATTTTTGCTCTAAGTTCAGTTTCTGGATGATGTCGGTATGCTTCATCGCATTTTCCTCATTTTATCCTGAGCAGGGCAAAGGCCCGCTGTCTGGTGCAGCGGGCCTTTGCCGTTGGTTCAGTTCAGGTGCTGCATGGAGAGAGGGTCCGGTTTAGACTTCTTCCTCTTCTTCCTTGCGCTTCTTGTAGTTATTGATGGCGGTGTACTCCAGGCCAACGATGAGCAGCGCGGCCACGACGTCAGCACCGATCATGATGACCTTCCACTTTGCCATGCCGGGGTTCAGGTTCTCAGCCTCATAAGCGCGGCTGTTGACCACAGTGTAGAGGATGTTCTTGGCAGAGGTGCGCATTGCCTGCTTGCTGCTGTTGGTCAGAACAGTCATCTTGTTGAAGTCATTGCCGGTGGTGCAGAGCATCAGATCGCTGCCGTTGCGGACGCCCTGATCAGCGGTCATGTAGCCGTAGACACCGAAGTAGTCGGTCTCGACGAAGCCGAGGAAGCCCCACTCACCGCGCAGGACGTTCTGCAGCAGCTCCTTGCAGCCGCCAGCCCAGCGGCTGCCGATGTAGTTGAAGGAAGACATGACAGCGTGGCAGTCAGCATCCTTGACAGACATCTCGAAGGGCTTGAGGTAGATCTCGCGGATAGCCTGCTCGTTGGACCAGGTAGCCAGCATAGAAGTACGGTTGCCTTCCTGATCGTTCAGGGCGAAGTGCTTCATGTAAGCGTAGACGCCGTGCTCCTGTGCGCCTGCGATGGCGTTTGCGGCCATAGCACCGGACAGGACACCGTCCTCCGAGTAGTACTCGAAGTTACGGCCTGCAAAAGCGGTGCGGTGGATGTTCATTGCCGGGCCATACCAGCCGGACGTGTTCATCTCGTTGGCCATCTTGCCGATGCTGTCGCCGAAGTCGTGTGCCAGATCTTTGCTCCAAGTCATGCCGATGAGGGTAGCAGCCGGGAAACCGACAGAGCCGACGCCGGTGAAGTTGTTGTTGATGGACGCAGGGCCGTCACAGTCGTTGGTGCGCACCTTGCCGATGCTGTCCACAGCTGCAGTCTGATAGCCGCCGAAGCCGATGGTCTGCTGCAGGTCGTCGATGCTCATCTCATCCAGCAGGTCATCCCACTTGGAATCATTGTAGTCCACGCCGCGCAGGTCAGCCAGCTTGAGGCCGTTCTTTGCGCCGGTGGTGATGTCCTCTGCGTTGGGGTCATCGTCCTTCTCGTAGTTGACCTCAGTGTAGGTGTGTGCGTTGTCGAAGACAGCCTTGACCTCGTCGCTCATGTTGTAATCAGCAGGAGCGGCAGTGGCCTCAGCATAGTTTGCAAAACCGTCCGCACGGGACAGATAGGTGATCTCGCCCTCTGCGAAATCGAACTGATTGGTCGCTGCAACAGCGTCGCTCTCGCGCTTGTTGGACTCGTTGTAAACGATGTCGGAGGCGACAGTGTAGGTCTTGGAATCCAGAACATTGTGGGAGTCAGAGTTGGTGCTGATGATGTAATCGCCAGCCTCCAGCACATAGCAGCCGTTGTTCTTGTAATCGTAGGAAGCCAGATTCTCGACCGGGATGGTGAAGTCGATGGTCTCGCTCTCGCCGGGGGCAAGCTCGCTGGTCTTGGCGAAGTCCAGCAGGTTTGCGGAGGCCTTCTCAATGCCGCCGTTGGTGTACGGAGGATCATTATAGATCTCCACGACATCCTTTCCGGCAGCAGAGCCGGTATTGGTGACGGTGACAGAGAACTTCAGGCTGCTGCCGTCGCTGGTGATGTCGCTCATCTTCTGGGTGAAGGTGGTGTAGCTCAGGCCGTAGCCAAAGGGATAGACAACTTCCTTGTCGTAGTCGATGAGGCCTTCATCGGCAGCAGTCTCATAGAACTTGTAGCCGACATAGATGCCCTCAGCGTAGTTGACGAAGGATGCAGTAGCGCCTGCGGGGTCGAAGAAGCTGGAATCGGAATCCAGCTCGGTGGCGTTGGTGTACTTGAAGTCACCGAAGTTGTTCCACCACGGAGAAGCGGTCAGGTCAGCAGCATAGGTGTCAGCGGTACGGCCGGAGGGGTTGACCTCACCGGCGACCACGCGGCCAAAGCCCTCAAAGCCGGACTGACCGGTGCCGGGGCAGAGCAGGACGCCCTTGATCTGGGGGTAGTTCTTGACCCAGTCCATCTCGAAAGCGTTTGCGCCGTTGTAAACGACGATGACGTTGTCGAAGTTGGAAGTGACGAGGTCGATGAGCTCTTCCTCGCGGTTGGACAGCTGCAGGAAGTGGTCGCCCTTATCCCAGTCATTGCCCTCGTTCAGGCTGTCATCGTAAGTGCCGTTGTAGTAGCCGGCGCCGCGCTGAGAACCACGGTAATCTGCCACACGGCGGACCCAGCTGCCGTCCACGACAGCAGACATGTCGGTGGGAAGGTCTGCGCCCTCACCGCCGACGCGGGTGATGACGACCATAGCGGTGTCAGAATATGCCTTGGCGTTTGCCATCATCTCGTCGGTGTACAGGCTGACATTCGGCTCGGGCAGGGTCCAGTCCTGCTGTGCCATGCCGACGCTGGGGCGGGTGGAGCAGTAATCGGTGTAGAACTTGCTCAGCTCGTCGTTGGTCTCGATGCCTGCATCATGCAGACCGGTGAGCAGGTCGGTGACAGGGTAAGCGTCGTTCAGAGCGCCAGAACCGGTGCCGCCATAGCAGGGGCTGGTGGAAGCCCAGCCGAAGACATTCAGCTTGGAGCCAGAAGCCACAGGCAGGATGTTGTCATCGTTCTGAGCCAGAACGATGCCTTCCTGGGTGATCTCATTGACCAGCTCGGTGGCCTCTGCGGAAGTCTCCTCACTGATGGAACCTTCGCCGGAGACCAGATCCAGCATGGTGGACATGGGGCCGGTGCAGATGAGGTTGACGACAATCGCCAGCGCCAGCAGAATGGCGAGGCCGGACTGCGCACGGATCATCTTCTTTTTCGCTTTGGGCATCTTCCGCACCGCGAACATCACGAGGAGCGCGAGTACGAGGACGACGCCGAATGCAATCAGATAGTTCTGAATGTTCGAAACTACCTGCATTACATCATCCATATTGATGGACAACATAATTTTCTTCCTCCTTATTCTGAATCCATATTTTCCGGGTACAGCTCCCGGAGCATTGCCACTATTATAAATGGATTCAAAGAAAATTCACAAACATCTTCACAATCTGTCATTTTGGAGGCATAGTTTGCAGAAGTTTCAATTCGGTTTCAAATTTTATTGTGCTAATTCACAATTTTGAGAACGGTTTTATTGTGCAGAATAACAAAACGTCTCTGTCATCGCTGTGCGATGACAGAGACGTTTCTCACGATGGGACAGGCAGCAAGATCCGCAGGGTGAACCAGCCGTCGGCCCAATGAAGGGTCATGGTGCCGTCGTGGCGCTGGGCGGCCGCCTGCACGCCCTGTAAGTCATAGCCGCCGTGGGCGTTGTGGACGGGCAGGCCGTCCGCGCCCATCTCCACGGGCTGGGCGCAGTAGTTCTCGAAGCGGAGCATCACGCAGCCGCTCTGGTTATAGATGGCCACCCGCAGCAGACGCTTTTCGGGGTCAGGCTCGGCCAGCACGCTCTCGATGGCGTTGTCCAGCGGCGCACCCACGAGGGTACACAGCTCCCGCGTGCTCAAAAAGCCCAGTTGGCTGCCGTCGGCCACGCTGGTCATGTTGATGCCGCGCTGCTGGCAGTCCATGCTTTTGGCGGTCAATAGTGTATCCAATACCGGGTTGCCAGTCTTGTTCTCGGCCTCATACTGCCGGAGGCCGCTCTCCATCCGGGCCAGAGCCGCGTCCTGCTTGGCCCGGTCGCGCTCGGCGCGGATGTCCGCGATTTGAATTTTCAGCTCATGATAGCGGCTGTTGATGAGCCGGATGCCCTCTTTGCTCCGCTTGTACTGCTCGTACTGGCGGTGGAGCACCTCGTCCATGGCGGCAAGCTCACTGTGGAGCGCCGCCTCCCGCAGCTGTTCGTGCTGGACCGTCAGGATGAGCACGCCGCAGATGTCCACCAGCGTGCGGATGTAGTAGACGCTCATGTCCACCTCGCGGTCGCCCAAGAACAGCAGGTTGCTCACCGCGAAGACCATCGCCGCCATGACGACGGCCACCAGGGCCGCTTTTCCGCTGATGACGATGCGGCCCTTGGGGCTGGCGTGCTTGTGCTCCAGCACCCAAATGCAGCCGAAAACGCCGCCGTAGACCACCACCAGAAGCAGCAGTGACAGGCCGTCGGCCCCGCTGCGCTGAGGCCAGAGGAAGCAGTGCAGCTGCCACTCGACGCTGGCCGCCAGCTCTGCCAGAACGAAGGCCCGGGCGCAGACATAGCCCGCTTCCAGCAGGGAGATGGTGCGGGTGACCCAGAGGTATAAATACTGTATCCCCACAGCTGCCGCCATGCAGGGGATCCACCACGCCAGCGGAACGCTGCCCGTGGCCTGCAAAAAGACGCTCAAGGCCAGCGCCCATGCCGCACTGGCAGCGATGGTGGCCGTTTTGCCGAAGCGGATGCCCAGCGGCAGGGCGTAGATGCCCACGGCCAGACACTCGGCCAGCGCCGTATACAGGCGCGGGATGCTGGGCAGTGCCGTCATGCACCCTCACCCCCGATGTGGTCGGCCAGCGCTGCGAGGAAGGCTTTCCGCCGGGGGCGGCTGACCTGCAATTCGTAGGGTCCCACCTGCACCATCCCCTGCTGCACGCTCTTCACCTGTGCCAGATTGACAAGGTAGCCGCTGTTGCAGCGGGCAAAGGGCCGCTCGGCCAGCTTTTCCTCAAAGGCTTTCAGGGTGCCTGCCGCCACGAAATCGCCCTCTTCGGTATAAAAATGGACGCGGTGTCCCTCGCTTTCCAGATAATAGATGAGGGACGAATCCAGCCGCCGCATCCCGCCCTCCACCGGCAGGGCCAGATAATGCCGTGCGCGGCGGCGCAGCTGTTCTTCGGCCTTGCGCAGCTGCTGCGAAAACGCAAAATAAGGCACCGGCTTGAGCACATAGTCCAGTGCGCCCACGGCGTACCCGCCGATGGCGTACTGCGCCATATTCGTGATAAAAACGATGATGACGTCCTTGTCCAGCTCCCGCACCCGCCGGGCCGTCTCCATGCCGTCCAGATGCTTCATCTCCACGTCCAGAAACAGGATGTCGTACACCGGGCGGTAATCATCCAGCAGCTCCATGCCGTCAGCGAACTCCATCACCGCGAACTCGGTGCCGTACTGCCGGGTGTGCCGCTGCACATAGCCCTGAAGCTGCGCCCGCACCTCTGCCTCGTCCTCGACCAGAGCAATGCGTATCATTGCCGCACCTCCTTTTTCCGCAATTTTTCCAGTTTTTATTGTAACACGAAATAGGGCGTGTGGCAAATAGGAGAATAAAACAGCAGCCCCGCTTCATCTGTCGCGAGGCTGCTGTTCTGTGATTGGAAAATTTCAGGCTCAGTTCGTCTTGACGGCCACAAGGATACGGATCTTCCTGCCGCCGGAGCAGCCGAAGTTGTCGTACCAGCCGATGAGCTTATAATCCTCGGTGTTGATCTTGGGCAGCGAGGTCGCGAAATACTGGCCGTTCGACCACAGATACACCTGCATATCGTCGGCGGTCTCATAGCGCTTGTCGCCGCTCATGACCGAAGCTGCGCCCAGCTTATCGATGACTACCGGCGAGAGCTGGAGCATCCGGTTGATGGCCTTGCCGTCAGCAGAGCGGCCGATGGCGATGCCGCCTGCGATAACGGGGTACTTGGTGGCGGTGCTGTAGGCCACCTGCTTGCCGCCGGAGTAGCAGACATAGGTCGCGCCCTCGCCCAGATAGTTGAGGAAGTCGCCCAGCGTACCGCCCACGCTGTCGCCGGTACGGCGGAGCACATAGCTGAACAGCTGGTCCGTCTTGCCGGTAAGGGTGTTCCAGGTAGAGCTGACGACACTGCCGTCGATGAGGCCGTAGAGCACATCGCTGGTGCTGGGAACAAGGATGTTCTTCACATCCTGGAAGGTCTCCTCATCGGTCTTGTCCACCTTGGTGGTGGTCCCAGCGGGGAGGCCTGCAGCCTCTCTTGCGGCGTCCTGTGCCTTGTCGCTGATCTTTTTGTCGATCTTCTTGGCGGCTTCGTCCGTCAGGCGGCGGACAGAATCCAGCGCAGCGTACTCCCACAGGTCACCGGTCACATCGTCGAGGATGACCCGGTCGATCTGGCCTGCGGAATTGGTGGTATAGTAGCGGACGTCGCTTTCACTCAGAGTTACCCCCGATAGGCGGCTGGGGCGAACTGCCCCAGCCACACCCTCCGACGTCGTATCAATGATCTGCACATTGTCTGCAAACGGGGTGTCGCCCAGCGCGGCACCGTCGGCGCTGACGGTGCCGCTGGTCGAGCGGGGCGAGATGGACTGGACGCTTTCGCCGTCACCGTCCACGCTGATCTCCACCAGCTTGCCGGCCGGGAAATTGAGCTTATTGTTCACATTGACGGTGCGGGCGGTGCCGTCGGTACACATGACCGAGACAGCCTGCTGCACCTCAGCGCTGTTCGTCTCCACGAGGGTGCGGGATGAGGACTGGACCACGCCGTAGAACACAGCGTCTGCCGCGTCGCCGGTGAGGACGGAGACAGCTGCATCGTTCATGCCCAGCAGCAGAGTGACCACCTGACCCACGCCGCCGCCGGACAGGGAGGACAGCTGATAGGCCACAGAGGGCGAAGCGATGGCGTAGGTGACGCCGGCCACGGTCACAGAGGTCGGAGCGCTGGCCGAGGGCGAGACAGCCGTCACGCGGCCTGCGGCGCGCTTGTTGTAGATCCAGACGGTGCGGGCGCTCTCGTTATAATAGTAGACATCATAGGGAGAGAGGGCCGCAGAGGTGGTGACTTCGTCGTTGCGGTAGATGGCCGCCGGAGCGAAAGGCAGGACGGTGGAAGCATCTGCCACGAAGGGACCCTTGACGTTGTCCAGCAGGACCGAAGAGATGTCCACCTGGCCGTTGCTCACGGCAAAGCCCAGGGTGGAGGCGTAGACCTGACCGCTGCCGTTCATAGCGGTGAGGGCGTTGTAGAAGAGCATGGTACCCTGCTCGAGGGTCAGAGTCTCGCCCTGACGGGCATTGATCTCATTGCGCAGGCCCAGTGCGCTGGCCTTGCTGAGCTGAGCTGTGGGGAAGGTACCGCCCAGCTTTGCCACATCATAGCCCAGCAGGCGCAGCGCCATGGTGCAGGCTTCTTCCAGCGTGACGGTGTTGTCCGGGCGGAAGCTGCCGTCGGAGTAGCCGGTCATCCAGCCGTTCTGGACGGCAGTGCGGATGTAGACCGCATAGGGAGAGTCGCTGTCCACATCGCTGTAGAGGCGGCCGGTGCGGCCCTGTGCCGTGGTGGTATCGCGGTAAGCAGAGAATGCGGTGAGGAGGCGGGCCGCCTGCCCACGAGTGAGGGGCGCACCCAGAGAACCGGCCTGCTCGGCGGTCAGACCGCCCAGTGCCGTCGCCGTCTGGACTGCCGCGTTGGAGCCGACCGCAGAAGCGGGCAGCACCAGCATGGAAACAGCCACGCAGACAGCCAGCAGGAATGCGAGGAATCGTTTTTTCATGGTAAACTCCTTAATCATATCTGAGTGCTTCGATGGGGTTCAGGCTGGCGGCACGGCGGGCCGGCAGGAAGCCGAACAGGACACCGATGCCGCAGGAGATGCCCACGGCGATGGCTGCTGCGTCCGCCGAGGGAGTGACGTTCAGGGTAATATCCGTCAGGATATACGGAAGGATCTGGTTGATAATGGCCGACACGACGTAGCCCAGCACAATGCCGAGGCAGCCGCCCAGCGCCGACGTGACGCCGGCCTCCACGACGAACTGGGTCAGGATGGTGCTCTCCTGTGCGCCCAGTGCCTTGCGGATACCGATCTCACGGGTGCGTTCGGTGACAGACACCAGCATGATGTTCATGATGCCGATGCCGCCGACCAGCAGCGAGATGCCTGCAATGGCCGTCAGGACGCCCACCATGACGTTGATCATGGAGGACATCTGCTTCATGGCTGCACTCAGGCTCATGACGTAGACATAGTCGTCCTTGCTGACCAGCTTCTTGAGCCGCGACTGCAAAAACTCCTGTGCCTCATCCGAGTGGTCCGCGTCCTGCAGGACCACATAGTACTGGCTGACACTGCTGGTGTTGTTGACGCTCATCAGGGTGGTATAGGGAACGAGAACAATGTCGTCGTTGCCGCCCTCGTACTGAGAGGCGGGTTTGGAGCGGCCCTCCAGCACGCCCACGATGCGGTACTCGCTGGCGCCTACCTTGAGGGTGCTGCCGAGACCGTTGCCGCCGAAGATCTTGCGGTCCACATAGTCGCCGATGACACAGATATTCTTGTTGTCTATCAAATCGGTGTACTGGATGCCGCGGCCCTTGGCCACCTTGTAGTTGTTGATGGTCGTGTAATCTTCGTTGACGCCGCTGATGTAGGTGCGGCGGTACTTCTCGCCCGCCACCCGCAGCGTGTCGCCGACACTGGCAATCGGCGAAAGGCCCTTATAATACTCGGGCTTTTCATTGATGATCCTGTACACATCGTTCACTTCCACTGAGCGGGTGCTGGCGGTCATGACGTTGACGCTCAGAATATCGCTGCCCATGTCGGAGTAGAAGTCCTGCATCATGTTGGTCATGCCGTTGCCGAGACCAACGATGACGATGACGGCCATGACGCCGATGATGATGCCCAGCATGGTGAGGAAGGACCGGGTCTTTTTCATGGAGATGGACTTGAAGGCCATTTTGAAAGCCTGCCACAGATTCATTCCCAATCCACCTCCTGTGCGTGGTCCGCAATGATCTTTCCATCGGACAGCCGCACCACCCGCCGGGCGGTGGCGGCGATGCCATCGTCATGGGTGATGAGAAGAATGGTGGTGCCCTCCCGGTAGAGGCCCCGGAGGATCTCCAGCACGTGTCGGCCGGTCCTGGAGTCCAGAGCGCCGGTGGGCTCGTCCGCCATGATGATGGGGGGATGGGTGGCGATGGCCCGGGCGATGGCCACCCGCTGCTGCTGACCCCCGGAGAGGTTGTTGGGCAAATTTTGGAGCTTCTTCTCCAGCCCCAGGGTGGCGATGATCTGCTCCACATAGGCCCGGTCCTCTACTTTGCCGTCCAGACGAATGGGCAGGACAATATTCTCGTAAACGTTGAGCACAGGCACCAGATTATAGTTTTGAAAGACGAAGCCGATCTTCCGGCGGCGGAAAATGGTCAGTTCCTCATCCTTAAGCTGAAAAATCTCCCGGCCATCCACCGTTACAGACCCCGACGTGGGCCGGTCTAAGCCTCCCAGCATGTGCAGCAGGGTGGACTTGCCGGACCCCGAGGTCCCCACCACCGCCACAAACTCTCCTTTTTCCACCGTGAGATGGACGCCGTCCAGGGCACGGACCTCCGTATCCCCTGCGCCGTAGACCTTTCGCAGGTCTCTGGTCTCCAAGATTGTCATATCAAATTCCTCCATGGTTCCAAACAGAAAATAGTCTGTACGTCCTTCGACAGTACAGACTATACCAGAGG
>ERZ825896.3202-NODE-3202-length-14195-cov-5.915347_pt1 | contig 14195 bp, 16 predicted proteins | sample MGYA00519858_ERZ825896 | MGnify/ENA primary metagenome ERZ825896 (study PRJEB31778, sample SAMEA3449214) | human gut metagenome | biome: human gut; feature: human-associated habitat; material: faeces | place: United Kingdom | collected 2010/2012 ... | reverse complement strand
TTTACAGTTAAAAGAAAAATGCCCGGGAAGTACAGTTACTGTTCTCTCCATGGGACCTGCTCAGGCAGATGTTGCTTTAAGAGAAGCATTGGCTATGGGTTGTGACGAAGCTATTCTTGTTACAGACAGAGCATTTGGTGGAGCTGATACATGGGCTACATCTTCTACAATTGCTGCTGCATTAAAGAAAATCGACTATGATGTAATCATCACAGGCCGTCAGGCTATCGATGGTGATACAGCTCAGGTTGGACCACAGATCGCTGAACACCTTGGACTGCCACAGGTAAGCTACGCTGAAAAAGTTGAAATCGATGGCGACTGCCTGAAAGTACAGCGTCAGTTTGAAGATCGTTACCACATCATCAAAGTTAAAATGCCTTGCGTTATCACAGCTTTAGCAGAACTTGCAGAGCCTAGATACATGACAGTTAGCGGTATCGTTGATGCTTATGATTCCAAAGAAGTTAAAGTTTGGGGTCTTGAAGATCTTAAAGATACAGTTGATGAAGCTAACATCGGTCTTAAAGGATCTCCTACAAGAGTTAAACAGTCCTTCACAAAACAGCCTAAGGCTGCTGGTACAGTATTAAAAGACTTAACACCAGACGAAGCTGTTGACGCTATCGTAGCTAAACTGAAAGAGAAATATATTATCTAATCTAAGTCAGGAGGTTCAATGAAATGAGTAAGAACGTATTTGTTATTGCCGAACAGAGAGACGGCAAAATTATGAAAGTAAGTTATGAATTAATCGGAAAAGCCAGAGAACTCGCTAATGACTTAGGACAGGACGTTGTAGCAGTTCTTATGGGCTCCGGTGTTGAAGCTGTTGCTGGCGATTTAGCAAAAGCTGGCGCAGATAAAGTTATTGTTGTTGACGATCCAATGCTTGCAGAGTATGTAACTGAGCCATATGCTAAAGCTACTACAGCTGTTATCAAAGCTAATGACCCGGAAATCGTATTATTTGGCGCTTCCTCCATCGGTAGAGATTTAGCTCCTCGTGTTTCTGCAAGAATTCATACAGGTCTGACAGCAGACTGTACATCCCTTGAAATCGGTGATTTCCCTATCAACCCGATTCCTGGAAGAGAGCAGAAGCATAATCAGTTACTGATGACTCGTCCTGCTTTCGGTGGTAACACAATCGCTACAATCGCTTGCCCTGAGTTCCGTCCTCAGATGGCTACTGTACGTCCTGGTGTTATGCAGAAGCTTCCTAAGAACGATGGTGCTAAGGCTGTTATCGAAGAGTTCAATCCTGGATTCACACCTGATAACAAGTATGTAGAGATCCTGAAAGTAGTTAAGAACTTATCTGAGACAGTAGATATCATGGATGCTAAGATCCTTGTATCTGGTGGTCGTGGAGTAGGAAGCGCTGAGAACTTCAAGCTTCTTGATGACCTTGCAGAAGCTATCGGCGGTACAGTAAGCTGCTCTCGTGCAGTTGTAGATGCTGGCTGGAAGAGCAAAGACCTGCAGGTAGGTCAGACAGGTAAGACTGTACGTCCTAACGTATACTTTGCAATCGGTATTTCTGGTGCTATTCAGCATTTAGCAGGTATGGAAGAATCTGATATCATCATTGCAATTAACAAAGATGAGACAGCTCCTATCTTCGATGTAGCTGATTACGGTATCGTAGGCGACTTAAACAAGATCGTTCCTATGCTGACAGAGCAGTTAAAAGCTGCAAAGGCTGCAAAGGCTAACTAATCAGTAAATTTATTTTTATAGTGCTCAAACGGATAGAAAACCGGAGAAGTTTATGCTTCCCCGGTTTTTTTGTACAGAATTTGTATGTTGTGCTCTGTTGTGGAGTATTGAACTAGCGTTTACCTGAAATGGGGTGTGTTGCCTAATTGCTATCTGATGACCCTGTAATGGTAATTTCCAGATTTTGCATGAATTTTGCAAAAAAGGGATTGCATTCCAGTATGTTATACCCTATAATAAAACTCGTTGAGAATATTTAATATAACAACAAGTATTAAGGCGATTGGAGCCTTATTGATTGGACTTATGTCCGTATTTGTAGCTAAATCTGATTGGCTATGTGTATTTTATAAGTTGGTTACTATAAACCATGTGCTATACGCACGACCCACTTGTGAAAATCAATAAGAGTAGTAAAAGTAAACGAATTTTGCTATATAGACTCTAATCACTGTATCATAAGGCGCATAGGATTTTTCCTGTGCATACTGTATATAATATGTGAAAAGATTGACAAGTGAGTATCGGTGCGGTACTCACTTGTCTTATTTTGTAAATGAGGCTTTGAAAAGTATAAAACATATATGAGGAAGGGTAAGATTCATGGAAGGCAAATTGAAATTATATGGATTTAATAATTTAACAAAATCTCTGAGCTTTAACATCTACGATGTCTGTTATGCAAAAAGCGCAAGAGAGCAGAAGGATTATATTGCTTACATTGATGAGCAGTACAATTCAGAGCGTCTTACTAAGATCTTGTTCCATGTGACAGAAATGATAGGAGCCCATGTGCTCAATGTATCCAAGCAGGATTATGAGCCACAGGGAGCGAGCGTGACCTTTCTCATAGCAGAGGATAATATGATACCGTCAGGCTGTGACAGCGCAGCCAGTGCAGCAATGGCTTTTGAAGATACGCTGCATCTATCTAATCATAACGATGAGATTGTGGCACATCTGGACAAAAGCCATATTACAGTCCATACTTATCCGGAATATCATCCTGAAACGAATATTGCGACTTTTCGTGTAGACATTGATGTGGCAACCTGTGGCGAAATCACACCCCTTAGTACACTGGACTTCCTAATCGGCAGCTTTGACTCCGACATTATCACGATGGATTACAGGGTGCGTGGCTTTACCAGAAATGTAGAAGGTAAGAAGATATTCATGGATCATCATATGACATCTATCCAGGATTACATTGATAAGAATACCCTGGATAGATATGATGCGGTAGATATCAATGTATATCAGGCGAATATGTTCCATACCAAGATGCTCATCAAGGAGCTGGATTTACAGAATTATCTGTTCAACTCTGATATTTATGAGATTCCACCTAAGACCCGCTTACAGATCAGCAACAATCTGAGGCAGGAAATGATTGAAATATTCAGCGGTACCAATATCTTTTAACGAATGGAGATAATGTGAAAATGAAGTTAGACCAGAGTAAGGCTCCTGTATTAGAAGCATTAGAGAGAATGAAGACACAGAGGCTGGTGCCTTTTGATGTGCCAGGGCATAAGAGGGGAAAAGGCAACCCGGATCTTACTGCATTCTTAGGTGAGAAATGCCTGAGCGTAGATGTCAATTCCATGAAGATGCTGGATAATCTCTGCCATCCTGTTTCTGTAATCAAAGAAGCAGAGGAGCTGGCAGCAGATGCCTTTGGCGCAGCCCATGCTTTTTTCATGGTGGGAGGAACTACATCTGCGGTACAGAGTATGGTCTTGTCTGTCTGTAAGCGTGGGGAGAAGATTATTCTGCCTAGAAATGTACATAGAAGTGTGATTAACATTATGATTCTGTGCGGTGCGGTTCCGGTGTATGTGAACCCGGATATGAATCATGAGCTGGGAATCGCCCTTGGCATGAAGATATCTGACCTGCAAAAGGCAATTGAGGAGAATCCTGACGCAAAGGCTGTATTGGTCAACAATCCGACTTATTATGGCATATGCTCTAATTTAAAAGGCATTACACAGCTTGCCCATGCCCATGGCATGAAAGTACTGGTAGATGAAGCCCATGGAACGCATTTTTACTTTGATAAGAATTTACCAATGACGGCTATGGAGGCAGGCGCAGACATGGCAGCAGTCAGTATGCATAAGTCTGGTGGTTCCCTGACCCAGTCTTCTTTCCTGTTAATGGGACCGGATATCAATGAGGATTATGTGCGGCAGGTCATCAATCTGACACAGACCACCAGTGGTTCCTACCTGCTGATGTCCAGTCTGGATATTTCCAGAAGGAATCTTGCGCTGCATGGACAGGAGATCTTTGACAAAGTAACAGAGATGGTAGAATATGCCCGTAAGGAAATCAATCAGATCGGTGATTATTATGCATATTCCCGTGAACTGGTAAATGGCGATTCTGTATATGATTTTGATGTAACGAAGCTTTCCATAAATACATTGGCGGTAGGACTTGCAGGAATAGAGGTCTATGATCTGCTGCGTGATGAGTATGATATTCAGACAGAATTTGGTGATATCGGTAATATTCTGGCGTATGTATCTGTGGGTGACAGACCAAGGGATATAGAGAGGCTGGTAAGTGCGCTGGCAGAGATCAGGCGATTGTATAAAAAAGACAGGGCAGGACAGATGACCGCAGAATATATCAATCCAAGGGTTATTTACTCTCCACAGGAAGCGTTCTATGCACCCAAGCAGTCTCTGCCTCTTGCAGACTGTAAGGACATGGTATGTGCAGAATTCGTCATGTGCTATCCACCAGGAATCCCCATTCTTGCACCGGGCGAGTTGATCACACAGGATATTCTGGATTATATCGTATATGCCAAGGAAAAAGGCTGTTCCATGACAGGACCGGAAGATATGGAAGTAAATCGACTCAATGTAATGGAAGGTATTCGTTCCGCTGCAAGATAAATGTGAAAAATCCCATTTATTAAAGTTGTACAATTCTGTATATGTAATGTTGCGTTTCAAAAATATCTAAAAATATATGTTGGTAAGGAGTAGGTAATTATGGAATTGTGGTTTACGGAGAATCATACAGAGCATGTAAAGTTCTCAATACAGGTAGATAAGCAGCTCTATACGAGCCAGTCAGAGTTTCAGAGGATTGATATTTTTGAGTCTAAGGAATTTGGCAGATTCCTGACGCTGGATGGCTATATGATGCTGACAGAAAAGGATGAATTCATTTATCATGAAATGATGGTACATGTGCCGATGGCAGTACATCCTGATGTGCGCAAGGTACTGGTAATCGGAGGCGGTGATGGCGGCACAGTCAGGGAGCTGGTCAGATACCCGCAGATAGAAGAGATTGATCTGGTAGAGATAGACGAAGAAGTGGTAAAGGCGTGTAAGGAGTTCCTGCCACAGACAGCCTGTGGATTCCAGGACCCAAGGGTGAAGTTCTATTATGAGGATGGACTTCGCTTTATCAGGAAGTATGTGGATACCTATGATCTGATCCTTGTGGATTCTACAGATCCTTTTGGACCGGGTGAAGGACTTTTTACCAAGGAATTCTATGGCAGCTGTAATAAAGCATTAAAAGCCGATGGTATTATGGTAAACCAGCATGAGAGTCCTTTTTATCCTGATGATGCCTATGCGATGCAGAGGGCACATAAGAGAATCATAGAGTCTTTTCCGATTGCCAAGGTATATCAGGCGCATATTCCAACGTATCCATCCGGTCACTGGCTTTTTGGCTTCGCCTCAAAGAAGTATCATCCAATCAAGGATCAGAGGAAAGAAGACTGGAAAACATATGGTCTAAAGACCAGATACTATAATGAAGAAATCCACGCAGGAGCATTTGCACTTCCAAATTATGTGGAAGAAATGCTTGAGGATGTGGAAAATAAAAATTTTAATTAAACAGGATGTGGAGAAAATGGAGAGAAATGTAGAGACTTTTCTTGGATGCGATAAGGAATTTGACGAAGCCCGTATTGTAATCTTTGGAGCGCCTTTTGATTCAACGACATCTTACAGACCGGGAACACGTTTCGCCAGCAGAACCATGAGAGCAGAATCTTATGGACTGGAGACTTACAGCCCTTATCAGGATCTTGATCTGGAAGATGCAGCCGTATTTGACGGTGGCGATCTGGAGCTGTGTTTTGGTGATACCGATAAGGCACTGGCGGATATTACAGCTTTTACAGAAGAGGTAATGCAGGCTGGCAAGCTGCCATTAATGATTGGCGGGGAGCATCTGGTGACTCTCGGTGCAGTCAGAAGTGTGGCAGCACATTATCCTGAACTGCATGTGATTCATTTTGATGCGCATGCTGACCTGAGAGAAGAATATCTGGGTGCTGCCCTGTCACATGCCACAGTGCTTCACCGCGTATGGGATATTGTGGGTGATGACAGAATCTATCAGTTCGGTATCCGCAGTGGGGACAGGTCAGAATTTCAGTGGGGTAAGGAGCATGTGATTACCCATAAGTTTGATTTTGAAGGACTGGAAGAGGTAATCCGGAAGTTAAAAGGCAAGCCGGTGTATTTCACATTAGACCTGGATGTATTGGACCCTTCCGTATTTCCGGGAACAGGAACACCGGAGGCAGGCGGCGTGACCTTCCTACAGCTTTTGGATGCGATTTTAAAGGTAGGAGAGTTAAATATCGTAGGTTGCGACATCAATGAACTGTCACCGCTTCTGGATGCCAGTGGAGCGTCTACAGCGGTAGCCTTGAAGGTACTGAGAGAATTATTATTGAAACTGGAAGAGAAACATATCAAATAGACCAATAGGAAGGTTACGAATGGACTGACAAAAGGAACAACAGTGTATTCTTATGATCAGTTTAGTAACTTAGTAAGTGCAAAAGAATCTGGTTTTGAGACAATTTTTAGAAGTACAGATATTGTAGGAAATCTGTATGAAACAAAAGATTGCAGTGATCGTATTTACGGAGCGGGCAGCCGCTTAGAGAAATCCTGTATTAACTTGAAAGAAAAACGGAACAAATATCAGGGAGGATATGGGAAGCTTATAACCAAGGGCAGGCAATTTTTCTATGATGAAGAGGGAAATCTGGCGAAGAAAATAGAACCGGATGGAGGTACATGGACGTACCGTTATTTTGGAAACGGCATGCTCCGGGAAGTAACCAGACCGGACAAAAGCTGTGTCAGCTTCCAATATGATATTTTTGGCAGGAGGATTGAAAAGTCAGTAACCAGTATACATAGTAAAGGAGTATCAGAGGGAAGGCAGCAAAAAGTAATAAGATTCCTGTGGAATGGAAACAACTTGTTTCATGAATGGGAAGAGAAATGCACAGTGGGCAGAAGGAAAACTGAAAATAAAGTAGATTTCAAAGCGGATTATATTTTGAAGCTGGAAAAACGAGAGGAGGAAAAAGCAAAAAAGAAGCAGGGCAGGGAGAAAATATACCGGATAATCTGATTACATGGGTATTTCAGGATGACTTTATTCCCAGAGGAAAAATCACCAAGGATGGGAATTACAGTATTATAAGTGACTATCTGGGAACTCCAGTGGAAGCCTATGATGAAGAGGGAAAGAAATCTGGATATCTATGGGCGTGTAAAAACGGAGGAAGCATTAGGTGAAAAGAATTTAATTCCATTCCGTTTTCAGGGACAGTATGAGGATGAAGAGACGGGATTGTATTATAATCGTTTCCGGTATTATTCGCCAGAGGAAGGATGTTATACGCAGCAGGATCCGATTGGATTGGCAGGTGGTAATCCAACTCTGTATGGATATGTTTATGATACATTGTGTGAGCTTGATCCATTTGGTTTAGGCAGAATGCCATCGTGGATGACTACTAGAAAAGGATGGCAACGTCATCATCTTATTCCAGTTAGTGTTTGGAATAAGTATTCTATACCTCAAGAAGCTGGAATGAATGTTAATGGTGCAACCAATATGACCTACTTGCCTGTGGCACAGGGAATAGATTTAGTAAATCCGAATAGTTCTCTTCATGTGGGATGGAACAATGTTCATAGTGAGTACAATCAATATATTAGTCAAGAATTGGATAAAATTAGCAGGCTTGCTAAAGAAAACAATTGGGGAAAGAGGAAAATTCAAAAAGAAATTAGAATGTTACAAAGCGAAGTTAAAAAAAATTTAAAAAAAGGAGTGATAAAATGTCATTAAAATTATATCAAATAAATACAACTCTAAATCATCCTGATTGTATGGCAGGATTTAAAAAAAATGATGATGAAATTTTTTCATTTTTTAGATTGGACATAGGAAATGAAGAAAAAATAAAAAGAAGAAGATTGGAGTTTGTTGCGGGCACTGGTTATACACTGGAAAATATTGAGAAAACAGATTATATTTTTTGTCCATCTGCATTGTTGTTTTCTAAGCGATTTGTTGAAAAAATTGGAAATTTATTGAGAGAAGAAATGAAGTTTTTTTCTTGTAGATTAGTTTGTCAAGACGTTAGTTTAGAATGGTATGCCGCTAAAATCATACTACGTATACCTATAATAGATAAAGAAGCATCAACATATCGTACATTAAGTGATGGTGAGAGAGTGTTAAGTTTTATAAAGTTTAGAAGAGATATTGAAGAGGAATTTTTTATTGCGAAAGATAAAGAAAGTATTACAGATTTTGTTGTAAGTGAATTGTTCGTAGATATATGCAAGAGAAATGGTTTGTTAATTGATTTTAAAGAAGTATAGGTAAGAAAATAAATTATCAGTTAAAGGGGTAGAATTCTGTAAAGGCGTTAAGTTGTCCTCTTGGTTATGAACAGGTGGAACGCATGGAGTTGTGCATCGAATAAGAGAACAAATACTGGGAAAAATGAGACCGCCAAGTAAAGGATGGTATACACATGATGAACAGATACGAGCAGAACTTGATAATTTGAGAAAAGCGTTAAATGAGGCAAGAAGTAGGGGAATGTCAGATGTTGTTAATAATAAGTATCCCAATATTAATAAAGTATCAGAACTGCAACCTCCAAAATCGACAGATGCAAAGGTGCCGAAAATATGTCAATAAAAGTTAAGAAACCAGAGGTAAAAATGAATCTTTATGAAACAGATAAAGATGTGTTGAAAAGCTTTATTACAAATGAAAAAATAGATGGAGTATTTACGGAAAAATACTTAATCCTACAAAATTTTGCGGATGATTGTAGATTTTCATCAGATATTCAGCCGGAATTAATGGAATATTTATTGCCATTTTATTTAAGAATAATTGAAGAGGCAATCATGCATCAGAATAAAATGGCAGAAGATATTTATAGTCAGTTTAATTCTATGATTTTTTTTAATCAACAAAATTTTAAAAATTCTGTAGGAGAAAAATATCCATATGTAATGGAATATTATGTTGAACAGACAGTGAAACGGATGGAAATGGGAAATAAAACAATACTCGGTGACATTTCTTTGTTTAACACAACAATTGCATTTGATAGAAATAATATTGTAAAGTTATTTGATAAAATTTATGGAGGATCTTTAGCGATAAAATATTCATTCTTTAAGTATATTTCAGTTTTGCTTTTTAAGGAAAGCGATAATTTGCTTGCAATAAATGAAGAAAGACCATTTTGGACGAGTGAAATATGGGATTTTGATGCACAGTTTTCTGACGCTTTTTTTTGGAATCAGGAAATTGTTCAATATTATGAAAGGCATGTGACAAGACAAGAGATTGAGGAGGTATTTAAGGATATAACACCAATTTTATATAATAGTTTAGGAAAGGAGTTAATGAACCTTTTTTCAAGTGAAATGGAAAAGAGCTTTGCTACAGGAACTTTTGAAAAGAGAAAAAAGGAGTATTTACAGAAGATAAATTGTAGAAGTGAAAAATATAAGTATTGGACGGAGTGTTTTTAGGAAACCCAAAAGGGTAAAATAAAGCGTGTAAATTTTTTTGATTTTAACCCGCACATATGAACGAGATTATTCTGGTCTTGTTACAAAAATTAATCATCCGGGAGGCAGATATACAAGGTATTGTTATGATAAACTGGGACGTGTGATAAGAACTGATTATTATGACAAAACTTATGAGAACTTTACTTATAATAAGAATGGCGCTCTAATAGAGGTGGAAAACCAATATGGCAAGGTAAAGTTTGAACGAGATTCGTTGGGCAGATTACGAAAGAGTGGCAGGGCAGGCACTGGATATCTAATCAGTATGATGAATTGGGAAACTGTATTCAGACAGTAAGCAGTTTTGGAGCAAATATACTTACCAGTCGGAATGAAATGGGACAGGCGACTCAGCGTCTGTTCTCTAATAATATCTGTAGTGCATGGGACTATGATAAAGCTGGCAGACCGATTTTTCACGAAGTAAGTAATCAGCGAAGTAAGGCAGACGCTGCTCATCAGGGAATTTTAGGAAATGTTGTCGGCTGGTCGGATACATTGCGCAGGCACAGATATGAATGGGATGTGAATTATCAGTTAAAGGAGTATATCCTATGGAGGGAAGGAAAATAAGTTTTGTGGTACTGGCTATGGCAGGTCTGCTGACAGCATGTGGCAGCCGTGTGTGGGGTGATGACAGTGAAATTTCCACAGCATTAGCCTTCGGAGAAGCAGAGGAGTGTACGCAGAATGCCAAAACACGGGAAGATACGATTGTTAAAATATCAGACTGCCTTTCGGAACAGGTGCCGGAGATTGATGACTGGGCTGCTTATGTAGATCTGAAGAGTGATGGGCAGGCGTATTTATATCAAACATATGATCTTGAAACAGAGGAAGTATACAAAGATGGGGCGGGAAGTGAATATTTGGGAGAGTATTATTCCGTTCATGTGAGCGAGATGTGGGAGGATCACAGTGTGAGCTGGAGCACGTTTTATGTGAGTGTCAATTTTGATAAGGTTTTATGGAAGGATATGGTAGGACTGGCAGACAGTGAGTTTGAAGTGTATACATTAGAGGAGTGGAGAAATTCGTCGTATTATCCAAGCCTTGATGACTAAACGGCGTTTTGCATAGATCCTGGGAGGAAAATAATATGATAAAAAATTTTCTTTCATCCATTGTAGTAAGCTTGTTTTTGATCCTTCTTGTGATTTTGTGCAGTGAAAATGATAAAGAAGAAAGCAGACATGAGCCTCAAAATACATGGTTTTATATGCCGACACAGAAAGAAGTAGAATATGAAGGAAAGGAATTTAAATGATGAAAAGGGTAATTTGGCGGGCTAATCAGGTAATTAGCATAGAAACCAGACGTAGAGATGAAAATAGAAAAGAAAATGTTTATGTGTTGGCACAAATGATAAATAGAGCTCAGTTATTAGTATTTAATTTATTTAATACAGATAATAATTGGGAAAATATTGATTTAAATAAAGCGCCTATTTTATTCTGTACCTACGTTACAAAACAATTTATCTCATGCAGCAATATTTATAAGCAAAAAGTGGAGCCGCTTAAGGAGTATAAGCCGCCTGTATATCAGATCCATATGTTGGGTATACGCGCTAGAAAGATAACTCTATGGGAAGGTACGGCAGATGAACGGGAGATAATGTTTCTCGGAGATGGTGGAGGAGCGTTAATAGAAGGAGATATAGGAAATTGTATTTATATCATGCCTGAAATTTCGTTTACAGATAATGAGACAATAGATAAATATGAATTAACTAATGTTCGAATTTATGCAGAATTTAATGAACGATTATATCTTTGTTATAAATTTGGTAAAAATGTGGATCCTATGAAAGATTTAGTTTTTAATAGACCGATTCCTATAGAGTATAAAGAATATATTGATATTATTTCATCATAGGAAACTAAGGAGAAAAAAGAAATACATGCGTTTGACTGGAAACAGATGGGGCAGATCTTCTTACTGGTGTGGCAATACACTTTGTATTTAAAGGCATAGATGAACTAAGGACTGGTAAAAAAACGGCATATCGTGGCCAGTATTCATTTGATATGAACGGAAATGAGGTTTCTTGCATATCTGATTTTTATGACATTGAAAATTTGGCAGCTATAGAGGATGCAAGATTTTATAATGAACCTACATTTTATAAGGTAGAAGTTGGTGGTAATCAAAGTGTATATGTTTCGACAGGGAATATAAGGCAAAGTCAATTTGCGGAAATTGTAAATCAATCTTCTGGAGATATTTCAATAGTTTCTGGTATGCATGGAGGACCAGATGGAACATTACTGAGCGAGTATAATGGTGTTTCGGGAAAACAATTAATCAGCAGACACTACTTAGTTCAGAAGAAACTTACTAGTCAAGGAGTACGATTATCAGGTAATCCTGCAATTGCTCTTGATAATGTACATCATACTAGAGTTGGAGGAGCTCATTGGTGGGAAACTCAAATTAGAAAATCACAAGGATTGGGACGCAACCAATTCCATCCAAACTTAAAAAGGGAACTTGATATTACGCAGGGGGGATTGAGAAAAGCAGGATATCCAGCTAGTCAAGCAAGAAAGCTTCGGAAAGAAGCTGAAAAATTCTATGAAAGACAGACTAAATTAAAGTGTCTAGGATAATGAAAGGAGAATAAATGCAATGTCAAACTTAGTAAGATTTGAAAAGGTAGATGACGAATTGAATATTTTGCGTATTGGAGGAAAAAGTTTTTTACCTCCTGATGTAGAGTGGCCTACTAATCCTAATGGAGAAAAAATGGTTTTTATTTTTAATATACCTACAAATTTTTTAAATTCAACTCTTCAATTTAATTATCCGAAGGATCAGGTTATTTCTGTATTTACTACTTATAATAGAGAAGATTATTTTTTGGACTCGATCGTTTATAACGGTGATATAGAAGAGCTTCAGAATATAAAAAACGGATATACAAAAGTAATTTTACATTCTGTTGCTTCTCCAAGAAATGATGCGGATTTTTTGATTTCAGCAAGAGAAATAGTAATTGATAAAGAAATGAAAGAATTTGATGATTATAATGGCTCTCTTTTTGGTGCAAATCCTGTATTTTTACAAGAAGAAAAGTTAGAACTTGCCTCCTATCAATTTTGCATGCAGATATATGGAGGAGATTTTCCAGAAGAATTTCAAGATATCTTCTATTTAGATGATGCAATAGGTTATCTATTTTTAAGTAAAGAGGAAAAAGCAAATGATGTTGGAGTATTTTTTGTACAATGCACCTGAAATGGTAGTGGGGTGCGATTTATAAAGAAATGGAATCTCTTCATATAATCAAGGGTTTGTGGAATTTATCAAATATCGGGGCGGAAAATTCTGATACAAGGATAAAGCTGGAACGGGATTCTTTGGGCAGAGTGGTAAAAGAGTGGCAGGATGCGCATTGGGATGGAGTACAATGCGCTGGGGCAGGGGACGAGCCGCCTGGTTTCCGGCGGTGTTTACAGTAGCTGGGAATACTGATACAGTATCAGGAAACGGACTGGAGATTTCTGAAAAGAATGGCGTCCCAGCTTGGGCTTCCATTAGTGCCGGATACCAGCTATTATTATCCCCGCTTTTACCTTGGATTGCCGGAAGATGAAAAAAAGGGAATTGGGAGAAATCATTTCCTGTGATCTCTGTTTTGATGGGAGATATTATGCAGTCAGTGGAAAATGCCTTGTTGATAGGGAAGATTTCATTTGTTATGATGTTGTTACGAGGACAAGCCTGTCGCTGGGGGACAGAGTAACATATGAAGGAAGGGAGCTGCTTGTTTCTCGGAAAAAAACAGAACTGGCAGGAGGGGAGGTCATTTTTACATACCGCCTTGCGGGAAACAGTTATACGTGGGTTCCATGGGAGGATAACCCGGACTATACGGGAATGTCATTTGTCGGATCCATTGTCGGAACGCAGGGGGAGCAGGTAGAAGTAGCATTTGACATTGACAAGACTGCGGCGGGTGGAAACCGTTATGGATTTGCCCCGGCGACGGGAAACCTGATGTACTGTATGCCGCAGAAGGGAACAAAAACAGCATTATATATAGGAAATGGAGATGAGGCGCAGGGAATAGCGACAGGGTGTATCCGTACTAATGGAAGCACCTGTGAGGGGACGGGAAGTCCCGAGAAAAAAAGTTTCCGGTCAGAGCACGGAAAAGGAATGGATCTGTATCCGCAGCGAATGGGATTGGATGGCGGTGAAACGGGAAAGATTACATTTGAGGATGAAACGGGGACTACCATAGAAAGCAATGGCGGGCTTGTTCTGATGGCAAAAGAAGGAATCCGGCTGGAGAGCATGACAGGGATTGCCATGCAGGGAATGTCAGATATCATGGCATTGTATGCAGAAGGGGCATCCAGTCTTTGTGTGAATGGCAGTGTGGACATGCTTGGCAGGAGGACAAGTCTGGCGGGAACGGTATATCAGGGGTATGATCCATATGAGGATGCACCTCAGAAGGGTGAATTTGACTGGGGCGGATTTGCAAGAAATCTTGTAATGGGTCTTGCGGTAGGAGCCGCCTGCATAGCTTTAGCTGTATTTTTGCCGGGGATAGGAACA
>ERZ825896.3200-NODE-3200-length-14202-cov-5.132254_pt1 | contig 14202 bp, 13 predicted proteins | sample MGYA00519858_ERZ825896 | MGnify/ENA primary metagenome ERZ825896 (study PRJEB31778, sample SAMEA3449214) | human gut metagenome | biome: human gut; feature: human-associated habitat; material: faeces | place: United Kingdom | collected 2010/2012 ... | reverse complement strand
TCTCCATCCACTACACCACCGAAGAGGGCGCGGCCCACACGTGGGATTTCTGGGATCGCCAGATCGAGAAGGTTCTGGCGTGGCTGAACGTGCCTGAGGCGGAATAACCGGCATGAAAAAAGCGACGGCAATGGAGCGGCTGCTCCGGGAGGGTTTCTTTGAAACCAAAGAAGCCGCCCTTCCTTACCTGATGAGCGGCGCGGTCTACTGTGGCGGCGTGAAGGTGCTCAACGGCGGGCAGAAGGTGGACATGGCTCTGCCCATGAACGTGCGGGGCCGGAACGAACGCTACGTGGGCAAGGGCGGCTATAAGCTGGAAGGGGCGCTTGCGGACTTCGGCATTTCGGCAGAGGGCCGCGTGTGCATCGACGCGGGCGCGTGTACAGGCGGCTTCACCGACTGCCTGGTACAGCACGGCGCAGCATTGGTGTATGCGGTAGAGGTGGGCTTCGGCCAGCTGGCGGGAAGCCTGAACCAGAATCCCAGGGTGGTCAATCTGGAAAAGACCAATCTGGGCGATGAAAAGCTGCTGACGCTGGATCCGAAGCCCGATCTGGGCAGCATGGATCTGGCGAAGGTCTTTGAGGATCTGACCGACGTGATGAAGCGCAACGGCATTTCCATGCCGAGCAGCCTGACGATGCTCGCGCGCGGCCTTGCGACCATCGAGGGCGTCGTCGCCGACCTCAGCCCGGAGATCAACGTGATGAACGTCGTCACCGCGCGGATGGGCAGCCAGCTCCTGCACAGCATCGACTGGCGCGGGGAAATCGTCCGGGATGCGCAGGCGGTTTACGCCAGCGCGCACAAGTCGCTGGAAATCCCCTCGCTGATGGCCGATATTCTGCGCACGGGGCTGAAGGGCGAGGCCAATCTGGGCGTCGAGCACCACGTCGGGGACGACATGGCGCGCCTCATGCAGGATGCCGTTTTGAAGCTCTGCGCCGCGCTCGTCGCCGCCTCCCTGCTCGTCTGCGGCGCGCTGCTGCGCGACGTCGCTCCGCTGGCGGGCGGCCTCTCGTGGCTCACCGTCTTCTGCTTCCTTCTCAGCGCCGCCCTGCTCGGGTGGGCGTTCGTGTGGAAGGATCAGAAAAAATAACGCGCCGGAGCGCTTCCCGCGCGGCATACAAACGCCCATGCCGTTTTGCCCGGCATGGGCGTCGCTTTAGGGTTCATCCATCAGCGCACATTCGACCCGGCTCAGGCGCTGCGCCGCCTGCTCGCAGAAGGCCTGAAGCCCGCTCTGCCTCGCCGTTTCCGGCAGGGCGACGTATTCCTTGAGGAACGTCACCATGCCGCCCGCCTCGCTTTTCAGTCTGCCAAAGCGCTTCTGCTCGTCGTCCAGCGCGATGCGCAGCATGTCGCAGCGCGCGCCGAGCCTGTCCGCCCTGCGCTGCGCGCCGCCGTCGTCCGCGGGCTTTTCCAGCGCGCGCGCCAGCAGATAATCCAGCGATTCGAACAGCTGGCCGATGTGCGCGTCGCCGCTTTCCTGCGCGCGGTTTTTGAGCGCCGCAAGCTCCGCGCCGCCCGCCTCCTGCGCGTAAGGGCTGATAAAAGCACGCCCCTGCTCGTTCAGGCGATCCATGACGCGGCGGACGATTTCCGGCCTCGTGCGCACCGTGGAGCGATACTTGTTCTGGTAGCGGAGCATGCGCGTCCTGTCGCCGTCCGCCATCTGGCGCACGCAGGCGCGCACGCTCACGCCCTGCGCCCTCGCGGTCAGCACCTGCTCGACCAGCCGCTCGACCTCCTCCGGCGAAAAGGTTTCGAACGGCGTGGCTCGCGCGCCGTCCTCCCCCTGCGCCGCGCGCACCTGCGCGTAGTAAAAATTGCGGATGCTGTTGGGCTTGCGCCCGAGCTGGCGGCTCATGCGCTCAAACACGCTGCGCAGGGATTCGCCGCTCCGCTCCGCCGCCTCGACGCTCTGCTGCAAGGCGTCGATCTCCTGCTTCTGCCAGCCGCCGTGCGGCCCGCGTATGGGTCGTGCCGCCTGCAAGGTAGCCTCCATTCTGCCTGTTCCCTCCTTTTTGTTTTCGCGCGTCCGCGCAGACGTAGGGTTCGCATGAATGCAGTATTTTATACGGCACGCGGCTTCACCCGTTCCCCGTCAGGGCCGTCCGTCTCTTCGTTTGTCGCTATCAGTGTATGAACATCCGCCCCCGCGCATGACGCGCTCATTGCCTAAGCGGGAAATTTGCGATATAATATGAAATCAATGGATGGGTTTCGGGAAGAAAAGCCTCGCCCGGCTCGTTTTTGTTTTGAGAAGATTTTCCCCACATTTGGAGGACAGTATGAAAAAATGGATCGGTCTGCTCGCCCTGCTGATGCTCGCGCTCGTCTGCGCGACGGCGCTGGGCGAAACCAATACGCAGGTCAAGCACTATCTGATGCTCGGCGAGGACGGTTACGCGGAGCATGTCACGGACGACGCGCGAACGGATACCATCGTCCTCGTGTCGCTGGACACGAAATACAACCGCGTCATCCTCACCTCGATCCTGCGCGACAGCAAGATCAACAACCCGCGCGGCAACGAGACGAAGATCAACCTGCTCTATAAAAACCACGGGTTCAGCGGCATCATCTCCTGTCTGGAGCGCGAATTGGATATTCAAATCGAAGGCGCGATTCTGGTCAACTTTGAAAACGTGAAGCCGGTGATCGACGCGCTGGGCGGCGTGGATATCGAAATCGACCAAAACGAGTATCTGGCCATCCGCAGCATCCTGCTGGGCAAGGATCCGAACATGCCGGACGGCCCCGGTCTGGTGCACATGACCGGCCGCATCGCGCTGGCCTACATGCGCACGCGCTCGACCGGCTCCGGCGGCGACTTCGCCCGAACCGAGCGGCAGCGCAAGGTCGTCAGCCAGCTTTTTGACAAATGCCGCGATCTGTCGCTGATGGAGCTGGTCGGGCTGTACAACAGCGTCTCCTCGGGCATGAAGATGAGCCTCTCGGCGATGGATATCCTCAGCGTCCTCTCGCAGGGCTACGCGCTGATGACCTCCGGCGCGGATTTTGTGGAATACCGTATTCCGCAGGATGGGACGTATTCCTACGGTCAGGTCGGCTCTTCCTCCGTGCTGGACGTCCGCTGGAAGACCAACCGCACCCGCTTTCACGCGCTGCTGGATAACGAGCCGTAACACACAAGGAGCGAAACCATGCTGAAACACTTCACCGCCGCGCTCGCGGCGCTCTTCTTCCTCTTTCCCCTTTCGGCGGTCGGCGAATCGCTCGATCTTTCCCAGCTCGGCGCCATCGAGGAGGCCGAGCATTGGGAGGAGCGCGCGTGGTATCAGCGCGAGGACGGCAGCGACTGGCGCGTGCAGGACGACGGTTCCGTGATCGTCACGCTCTCGGCGACGGGCGACGTGACCATCGGCGGAGACACGCGCAAGCGCAGCCAGAGCATCTTTGACAAGCAGCTCGCGCAGGAACCGCTGGGGCTGGATTTCCCGCTCTCCAACGTCAAAAGCATCTTCGAGGCCGACGACCTCACGCTCGTCAATTTCGAGGGCACGCTGACCAACACCAAGAGCGCCACGAAGAACACCTATTCCTTCGCCGCGCCGCCGGAATATGTGCAGGTGCTGACCTCCGCGAGCGTGGAGGCCGTCAGTCTGGAAAACAACCACGTGATGGATCACGGCAAGGCGGGCTATCAGGATACCTGCGACACGCTTTCCGCCGCCGGCGTCGCCTACAGCGGCCACCTCGGCGCGTCCACGTTCACGACGGAAACGGGCGTGAAGATCGGCATGCTGGCCTATCAGACCTTCAACGGCAACTATAAAAACATCTACGCCGCCATCGAGGGCGACATCAAGGCGCTGCGCGACGCGGGCTGCGCGCTGGTTGTCGTCTCCTACCACTGGGGCGAGGAAAAGGATTATGTGCCCAACGAGCGTCAGGTGCCGCTGGGGCGCGCGACCATCGACGCGGGCGCGGATCTGGTCATCGGCCACCACAGCCACCGCATGAACCCGATCGAGGTATACAAGGGCAAATACATCTGCTATTCGCTGGGCAATTTCTCGTTCGCGGGCAACGGCAGGCCGGACGACATGGATACCTACATCTTCCAGCAGCGCTTCCGCGTCTATCCGGATGGCACGGTGGAAAACGCGGACATGCGCATCATCCCCTGCTCGATCTCCTCGCAGGAAAACGTCAACGATTTCAAGCCCACGCCGAAGGACGCGGACGGCGCGGCGGCGCTGCTGGCGCGGCTCGACAAGCTGAACGCTCAGTTTGAAAAGGCGTTTGCCAAGACGGGCGTGACCGCCGTTTCGCCGTATCCGACGGCTTGGACCTACGCCTACTAAACGACATACAGAAGCAGGCGCATGATTGCGCTCCTTGTCGGGGAGACGGATCATGCGCCTGCTTTCTATATCAATAATTGAGCAAAAAGCAGATGTTGCACAAAACGCGGGCGCGCAATGCGCGCCCCTACGGGTACGTCACAACTTATTGCTTAGACAGAAAATAACCTGATAAGGAGCTCCCTCTTCGAGGGAGCTGGCACGGCGCAGCCGTGACTGAGGGAGTCAGGTGGGCGCGCAATGCACGCCTGTTATCGGAATTTGTGCAGAATTTCGGATGTGTCCATTTACTGTTTCATGTATAGAAAATTGCGTAAAACCGCCCGCGTGAGCGAGCCTTTGACGTTTTTCAAACTTCGGCGGCCGTTAATTGCTTCCGCTCGGGAAGAACGGGCTCAAGCAGCTCGCCACGGCGGAAATCGGCATTGACTGCAAAATGATGTGCCCCGGCCCGTGTACGACGGTGTTGAACAGCCCTTCGCCGCCGAACAGCTTGTTCTTGACGCCCGGCACGCTGACGATCTCCATCGTGCAGGTGTCGTCCATCGCGGCGAGGTAGCCCGTGTCCACGATCATCGACTGGCCGCGCTCCAGATCATATTCCACCGTCGAGCCGTCGATCTCCAGAAACGCTGTGCCGCTGCCGGAGAGCTTCTGCATGATGAAGCCCTCGCCGCCGAAAAAGCCCGTACCGAATTTCTTCTGGAAGAACACGGACAGCTCCACGCCCTCCGTGCAGGCGAGGAAGCCGCGCTTTTGCACGACGATGCTGCGGCCGGGCGCGATATCCACCGCGCGAATCTCGCCGGGGAAGCTGGAGGCGAAGGCGATCAGCCCCTCGTCCTTCTGCGCCGTGTAGCGGTTCTGGAAGATGGATTCGCCGGAGAACATGCGCCCGAAAGCGCCGCCGAGACCGCCCTTCGCGCCGGTCTCCATCTTCATGTTCGGGCTCATCCAGCTCATCGCGCCGCTTTCGGTCACCATGGTTTCGCCGGGTTGCAGCGTGCAGATCACCACGGGCAGGTTTCCGCCTTTGATCTCGTACTTCATACTCAAAACCTCCTTTTTGATTTCCGTTTGAGTTGCGGCTTACAGGGGGAGCGATGGCAGGCATGCTTCCAGCGCCGCGCGCGTTCCCCTGACCATCATTTCAAGCTCCATGCCCGCAATCGGCGCGGCCAGCAGCTTTTCTTTAGCTTCCTCGTCCGCAGCGGCGGCCAGCATCCGCTCGCGGTGGCGGCAGGCATAGGCCGTCTGGGTCGGCACGTGCATAAAGCCCGCGCGAAGACCGGTTTCGCGGCTCAGCTTGGCGAGGCGATAGGTCATGTAGTTGCAAAGGTACATCCCCGTCGTGCTCTGCACGGTCAGCGGCGCGTCCGCTGGGGCGGGGGTCAGCGCGCCGAGCCGGGCGGGCACGCCTGCGGCGAGCATGGCGCGTATCATCTGCGCATAGGGGAGCGTGCCGCGCAGCCATTCCGCTTCCCCTGAGAAGATCGGGGAATTTTCCTCCGGGGTGTCGCCCGCGTCGCGCCCCCTGCGCCAGTTGACGCCGAAAGGCTCGGGGCGCAGCGCGCCGGCGCGCGCATCCGTGCCGAGTGCCAGCACGAGGTCGGGCTTCTGCGCGTCGATGGCCGCCTGAACCGGCTCGAACGCGCCGCGCCAGAGCACGGGCATGGTCATGCCGCGCACCGTCGCCCGCACATCGCCGCAGACGAGCGTTTCGCCGTCCAGTGCGCGGGCAATCAGCTCGGCGTTGTTGGTTTCGCCCTCCGGAATACCGGCAAACCAGCCGTAGCCGCAGAGCAGAATGGAAAGAGAACGCATGAAAAGCCGCCTCCTTGGAATGAGATAATTCCCTCGGTCAGCGCCATCAAGGCGGGCGCCCTTTAGTATAAGCTGCGACTGCGTAAGCATAAAGCCTCCCTCCTTGAGGGAGGTGGCACGCCGCAGGCGTGACGGAAGGAGTTAAACTGTGTATTTCTTTGTTTTTGTGTCTACGAATAGCATAAAAGAAACGCGCCCGTCTGTCAATATCCGGCGGGGAAAAGCGGCGCGTAAAGTTTAGGAAAAGCAAGATTTTAGATTCACTTAACAGGAACACAAAAATCAAGGAATAACTGAAAAAACAGCGAAATTCGCGAGGGGAAAAGCACAAAAAACCGAACAAAACGAAGAATCGGGCGGAAAGTTTTTTCAAAACGCTTGACACAGGGAACGAAATATGTTTTAATCTGCATCGCGATATTAACCTGAAAGTCACGCATGACTAAACTGGGGGCGTTTTTGTGGGCATCAACATCGGCGGTAAGTTGCGAAGCCTCCGCCAGAAAAACAACCTGACGCAAAAGGAGCTGGCCGATCGCTGCGAGCTGTCCAAGGGCTTTATCTCCCAACTGGAAAGCAACCAGACCTCGCCGTCGCTCTCCACGCTGGAGGATATTTTGACCACGCTGGGCAGCTCGTTTCACGAGTTCTTCTCCGACGAGCAGGGGGATGATCCCGTCTGCCGCAAGGAGGATGTGTTCGTCAAGGAAGACGACGGCGTGACCATCCACTGGCTGATTCCCAACGCGCAGAAGAAGGATATCGAGCCGATTCTGGTGACGATTCAGCCCGGCGCAGAGACCGAAACCGATCTGCCGCACATGGGCGAGGAATTTGGCTACGTGCTCTCCGGCGCGGTGACGCTGGAGTTGGGCGGCAAGAGCTACCGGGTGCGCAAGGGCGACAGCTTTTCCTTTAAGCCGTCCCAGCAGCATCATTTGAAAAACACGGGCAAGACCCCGGCGACGGTGATTTGGGTCTGCACCCCGCCGAATTTTTGAGGAGGATATCATGGATAATCAGACGATTCTTTCCATTCGGGATCTTCGTGTGGTCTTTGAAGACGGCTTCACCGCGCTGGGCGGCGTGAGCATCGACATCGGCGAAAATGAGTTTGTGACGCTGCTCGGCCCCTCCGGCTGCGGAAAGACGACGCTGCTGCGCTGCATCGGCGGCTTTGAAAAGCCGACCGGCGGCGAAATCCTCTATAAAGGGCAGAACATCATCGGCCTGCCGCCGTATAAGCGCGCGATTAACACCGTGTTCCAGCGCTACGCGCTCTTCCCGCATCTGAACGTCGCGCAGAACGTCGCCTTCGGTCCGGATCTGCGTAAGGAGGATAAGAAAAAGACCGCCGAGGAGGTCAGCCGCATGCTGGCGCTGGTCGGTCTGGCGGGCTTTGAAAAGCGCCGCATTTCCAGCCTTTCCGGCGGCCAGCAGCAGCGCGTGGCGATTGCGCGCGCGCTGATTAACAAGCCGGATGTGCTGCTGCTGGATGAGCCGCTGGGCGCGCTGGATCTCAAGCTCCGCCGCGAGATGCAGCTGGAGCTCAAGCGCATCCAGCGCGAGAGCGGCATCACCTTCATCTTCGTCACCCACGATCAGGAGGAAGCGCTGACCATGAGCGACCGCGTGGCCGTGATGAGCGCGGGGCACATCCTGCAGCTCGGCACGCCGGAGGATATCTACAACGAGCCGCAATCCGCCTTCGTCGCGGATTTCATCGGCGACAGCGACATCATGGCCGGCACAATGGTGCGCGATAAGCTGGTGCGCTTCCTCGGGTGCGATTTCCCGTGCATGGATACGGGCTTCGGTGAAAACGCGGACGTGGACGTCGTGCTGCGCCCGGAGGACGTGAAGCTCAAGCCCGCCGACGATCCGGTGCAGGGCGTGCCGCAGGGCGTTGTGGAATCCCTGCTGTTCAAGGGCGTGCATTACGAGATGAAGGTGCGTGTGGGCGACAGCGTGCTGCTGGTGCATTCCACCCACGCCCGTCCGGTCGGCACGCAGGTGAAGCTCACCGTCGCGCCGGAGGATATTCAGGTCATGCGCAAGAGTGATTATTCGCCGGACATTCTCAAGCGGCATGCCGCGCGCGTGTGAGGTGAGCGGCCATGAAGAAAAATAAGGCGCTTGCCGTGCCGTTTGTGCTCTGGGCGGTTCTCTTTATCGCCGTTCCGCTGGCGATGGTGGTCTGGTACGGCGTGACCGTGGAGGAAACCCCGGCGTATGTCGAGGTCGCGGGCGACAACGGACAGACGCTCTTTCAGCTGGAGGACGGCACGGTGACGGCCGAACGCCCGCAGAAGCGGACGGCCGTTTCCCTCGCCAATTTCAGGCGCATGCTCGAACCGACTTACCTCAAGCTGCTGCTGCGTTCGCTCAAGATCGCGCTGTTCACCACGATCATCTGCCTGCTGCTGGGCTATCCCGTCGCGCTGATCCTCAGCAGCAGGGATTTTAAGCGCCCCGGCCTGTGGCTGATGCTCATTATTTTGCCGATGTGGATGAACTTCCTGCTGCGCACCTATTCCTGGATGTCCATTTTGGAAAATTCGGGTATTCTCAACAGCTGGATCGCGTCGCTGCGCGGTGCAATTCCGGCGTTTGACCGCTGGCTGACGAGCATGGGCGTGGGCAAGAAGATCATCTTCCTTTACAACGAAAAGGCGGTCGTGCTCGGCATGGTCTACAACTACCTCTCCTTTATGATTATGCCGATCTACACCGTCATCGAAAAGACGGATCACAGCCTGCTGGAGGCCGCCGCCGACCTCGGCGCAAGCCCGGTGCAGAGCTTCCTGCGCGTGACGCTGCCGTATTCCCTGCCTGGCGTGCTGGAGGGAATCACGATGGTGTTCGTTCCGGCGGTCACGACGTTCGTCATCAGCCAGCTCATGGGCGGCGGCAAGGTGCCGCTCATCGGCGACATCATCCAGAACCAGTTTGGCAAATCGAGCGACTGGCACTTCGGCTCGACGCTCTCGCTTCTGGTGATGGTGGTCGTTCTGGCGTTCATGGGCGGCCTTCAGCGCATTGACAAGGAAGAAGAGCCGCGGAAGGAGGTGCGCATCCTCTGATGAAAAAGCTCAGAAAAGCGTATATCGCGCTGATTATGGCGTTTCTGTATGCGCCGATCGTTCTGCTGATTCTCTATTCCTTCAACGACAGCAAATCCCGCGCGAACTGGGGCGGCTTTACGCTCAGGTGGTATAAGGAGCTGTTTTCCGACGCGGCGATCATGTCCGCGCTGAGCACGACGCTCTCCGTCGGCCTGCTGGCGGCCGTCTTTTCGACCCTCCTCGGCACGGTCGGCGCGATTGCGCTCTACCAGATGAAGCGCCTCCCGCGCAAGACGCTGCTGAGCATCGTCAATCTGCCGATGCTCAACTCCGAGGTCGTCACCGGCGTTTCGCTGATGCTGCTCTACGCGATGGCCAACATTCAACTCGGCTATCTGACCCTGCTGCTGTCGCATATCGCGTTCTGCGTGCCCTACGTGGTGCTGAGCGTGATGCCCAAGCTGCGCCAGATCGACCCGAATCTGGCCGAGGCGGCGCAGGATCTGGGCGCGACGCCGATGCAGGGCTTCTTCAAGGTGATTCTGCCGGACATCATGCCGGGCGTGTTTTCCGGCTTTGTGATGGCGCTGACCATGTCCATTGACGACTTCGTGGTGAGCTTCTTCACCACGGGCTCGGGCGTGAGCAACCTGTCCATCACCATCTACACGATGGCCAAGCGCGGCATTTCGCCGAAGATCAACGCGCTGTCCACGATCATCTTTGCCTGTGTGTTTGTTTTGCTCATCGGGCTGAATCTGCGTGACTTCCGCAAGGACGGCCGCAGCCAGAAGAAGCTCGACGGAGTGAAGATACCGTACTAAGGGACGACAGGGGACGCTGCCCCCTAAGCCCCCTGCCGGGAACCCGAGGTTCTTGGATTTCCCGCATGTCGCTTCGCGTTTACAGCTCAATCTGAGCAAGCTAAAAAACGAAAAGGAGAAATCAAACATGAAGAAACTCACCATGCTGCTGCTTGCCGCCGCGCTGACGCTCTGCCCGCTCTTTGCGCTGGCGGCGCAGGAAACCATCAGCGTCTACAACTGGGGCGACTACATCGAGCCGGAAGTGCTCGACCTGTTCGAGCAGGAGACTGGCATCAAGGTCATCTATGAGACGTTTGAAACGAACGAGGACATGTACGCCAAAATCGCGATGGGCGGTTCGAGCTACGACGTGATTATCCCCAGCGACTACATGATCGAGCGCATGATTCAGGAGAATCTGCTCCAGAAGATCAACTGGGAAAACATTCCCAACGTCGCCAACATCGATCCGCGCTTTATGAACGAGGGCTACGACCCGCAGAGCGAATACGCCGTGCCGTACACTTGGGGTACGATGGGCATTCTCTACAACACGGAGATGGTGGATGAAGCGCCGACCAGCTGGAATACGCTGATGGACCCGGCCTACACGATGGACATGCTGATGCTCAACTCCCCGCGCGACACGCTGGCGATTGCGCTGGTGATGACGGGGCACGACCTCAACTCCACCGACCCGGCCGATCTGGAGGACGCGAAGAACCTGCTCATCGAGCAGAAGCCGATGGTGCTGGCCTACGTCGTGGACGAGGTCAAGGACAAGATGATCGCGGGCGAGGCGGCCGTCGCGATGGTTTGGAGCGGCGACGCGACCTTCTGCATGAGCGAGAACGACGAGCTGGATTACGTCGTGCCGGAAGAGGGCAGCAACATTTTCTATGATTCCATCTGCATCCCGGCGAACGCGCGCAACGTCTCCGGCGCGGAAAAGTTCATCGACTTCCTCTGCCGCGGGGATATCGCCGCGATGAACTACGAATACGTCGGCTATGCGATTCCGAACACCGCCGCGATTGACATCATCGGCGCGGACGAATACAACGCCTCCCCGGTCAATAACCCGTCGCAGGAAGCGCTGGATCACTGCGAGGTGTTCAAGTATCTGGGCGACGACACGAAGCTCTACGATCAGGTCTGGACGGAGATCATCTCCGAGTTCTAAGACACATTCACGAGGCTGTCAGGCTAACAAAACCGATATTTCAAGAGTACAACTAAGCATTTGTGACCGAAGGTTTCCAAAGGGCGATGCGCCAATGGGCGCCGTAAACGTTCGGAAAGCCCTTTGGTGGGGCGATGGGGCAAAGCCCCATGTCCAAAAATGCTTAGGATATTTGTTTCTTGAAATGTTCAGTTTAAGCCTGACAGCACTTTTTCTTTATGCTATAATCGTCTCATACCATTTTCGGGAGGCCTTTATGGATAAGCATCGCAAGGCGCTGGAGCTGGCCGGTCACGCCGGCTGCATCCTGCTCAAAAACGGCGCCGAAATCTTCCGCGTGCAGGAGACGATGATCCGAATCCTCTGCGCCTACGGCGTGACGGATCACAACGTCTACGTCATCTCCAACGGCATTTTCGCCACCGAGGGCGAGGGCACAGACCACGCGCTGAGCCTCGTGCGCCATGTGCCGCTGGGCGGCGTGAACCTGAGCCGCATCGACGCGGTGAACGCCGTCTCCCGCGAAATCTGCGCGGGCAAGTGGTCGATGGACGAGGCCGAGGCCGCGCTGACCCGCGTTGAAACGCTCACCCCCGAAAGGCCGATCACGCACATCTTCGCCTGCGCGCTGGGCGCGGCGAGCTTCTGCTATCTGTTCGGCGGGGCGCTGCTGGACAGCGTCGCGGCGTTCCCCATCGGTTTCCTGCTGCAAATCTACCTGTTCGCCGCCCAAAAGCGGCATTCCGCCTTCATGCCGTATATCTGGGGCAGCGTGCTGGTCACGCTGCTCAGCGGGCTTCTGGCGGCGTGCTTCCCGGCGCTCAATGCGTCGTGGGTCGTCATCGGCGGCATTGTGCCGATGGTGCCGGGCGTGACGTTCACCACGTCCATCCGCGAGTTTTTCAACGGCGACTATCTCTCCGGCGTGATTCATTGCATCAGCGCCGTTCTGACCGCCGTATGCATCGCGCTGGGCGTATGCGGCGGCGCGATGCTGCTGGGCTTTATGGGAGGCATTGCGCTATGATGGGTCAGGTTCTCTCCGCGTTCCTCGGCGTGTTCTCGTTCGCCATTCTCTTTCACGCGCCCCGCAGGAGCTACCTCGCCTGCGCCGTCTGCGGCGCGGTCGCCTGGGGCTGCTATCTGCTCGCCGCGCCGATGGGGCTGTTTCTGGCGACGACGCTGGCCGCCATCGTGCTGACGCTGCTCTCGCGCATGCTGTCCATCGCGCTAAAAATGCCCTCCACCGTGTTCATCGTCACGGGCATCTTCCCGCTCGTCCCCGGCGCGGGCATCTATCACACGGCGTATGCGCTCGTCTCCCGCAACATGGAGGCGTTCACCCTGCGCGGCATGCAGACGCTCGCCCTCGCAGGCGCAATTGCGCTGGGGATTCTCATCGGCATGGGCTTTCCCAAGCTGCTCGTCGAGCTGGGCGGGCGGGCGATGGCGAAGCCGCTTTCGTCCCATCGGCAGGCGCATCCGTGACCGCGCTCGCCGCTCGTCGGTCCGACCGGCTCTAAGGCCGCACTGCGGCCTTATTCACCCCCGGTCGGTTCAAATCCCTTCTCGTCCTATTTCCCTGCATAACAAAAGAGACTCTGATTTCTCAAAGTCTCTTTCTTGGCGCAGAAGGAGGGATTTGAACCCTCGCGCCGCTTACCGCAGCCTACTCCCTTAGCAGGGGAGCCCCTTCGGCCTCTTGGGTACTTCTGCATGACCGATACGCTATGAAATTCGCCATAAAAAATGGCGGAGAGAGAGGGATTCGAACCCCCGGTACCTTGCGGTATCACTGGTTTTCAAGACCAGCGCCATAAACCACTCGGCCATCTCTCCAGTCTGCTTGAACCAGCGAAACCTATTATAGAATAGCCGGATGATTTTGTCAACCCTTTTTTTCGTTTAATGGTTCGAATCCTAAAATCTCTTCGTTTTCCGCCTCAAAATCGCGCCATCCCGCCGGACACTCGCCTCCCATCGCCCCCACGCAGCTTGACCGAAATGACCGAATCAAGAATTTCCGTTATTCTTTTTTGCAAGAATAGCTTTTATCTACAATCTAGACCTCCCTCTTCGAGGGACGTTTTTCATCGTCGCCGCCTGTGGCGGATTCAGACGATGGAAAACGCCGAAGGTTGGCACGGCGCAGCCGTGACTGAAGGAGTCGTTCCCGCACGCTCCCTATTGCCGCCCCTGCGCTCTCCCTTCCTCGCCGTCTCCCTGCGCCACGTCCAGCAGTTTCCCCAGCAGCGGCACATTCAGCCCGAAAATCTCCAAATTCTCAATGAGGCTCACCAACTCCGTAGCGATCATGTAGGTCATCGCCGCGCCGCAGACGCTCGTCACCCCCAGCCCGTTGCCCACACTCACGCAAACGCCGACCACCAGCCACTCAAGCCCCTTTTTCATCACGCCCATCAGCAGCGCGCCGGAGGAGACTTTCCCGCTCTCCGTCTTGCGGGATTTCCCCGTCACCGCGCACAGCAGCCCGGTCAGGATGTCCGCGCCCTGCACGATGAGCAGCGCCTGCGCCAGCGGCGGCAGACCCGTCCACCACGCCAGCGCCGCGCCGATCAGCGCACCGATCCAGTTCACCACATTCGGCTTCACGCCCTTCATCACCTGCATCGTCTTTTCTTCCATCTGTGTTCCCCCTCCTTAATCCTCTCCGGCCTTGCAGCAGTATGTCCCGCTGATCCAGCCCGTGTGTCCCCGATATGCCGTGCGCAGCCAGCCGTCCTTTTCCTCCAGCACGGCAAGCCACGTTCCGTCCGGGATCATCTGCATGTATCGCCCGTTCGGCTTTACCCGCATCCGAAGTCCGCCCCCTGCGCAGACGATGACACGCCCATATTCGGCGCTTCCCGCCCGTTCGCCGCCCGCGCTTTTGTCTCCGCTTCCTTCCACACCGATCATCCGATGCACCCCCAGCCCGTTCCAGCCGTTCTTTTCCGTCAGCGCGGTTTCAACCACGCCGCCCCGGCTCT
>ERZ825896.3196-NODE-3196-length-14207-cov-16.715729_pt1 | contig 14207 bp, 20 predicted proteins | sample MGYA00519858_ERZ825896 | MGnify/ENA primary metagenome ERZ825896 (study PRJEB31778, sample SAMEA3449214) | human gut metagenome | biome: human gut; feature: human-associated habitat; material: faeces | place: United Kingdom | collected 2010/2012 ... | reverse complement strand
TATCAGGCGATTGCACGATTAGTTGGAATAATATAAAAGTTAGGATAAGTGACCTCGTGAAGAAGCGTGGTCCAAAAGGCCGCACTCTCCGGAAACTGCCGTTTTTCGGGGCAGACGATCCGGTCGAGCGTCGGCGAATAGGACGCCCTGTTGCCGGATCTGAGCAGGATGGGACAGAGCCACGACTGCTCCGCCAGCATCCGATCGAGCACCTCGCATGTCAGACCGTCCGAGTAGTCTTTCTGTTCGGCCGGTGTCGTAAGCGAAGCGTAGCGCTCCGGCTGCCGTTCCGACATATCCGTCTGGTCGATGTTGAAGACCGGGTAGTAGCGCATCACGGGCAGCACGTCGTATTGCCGCCGCTGCTCCTGCGGCAGGCGGTAATAGTCCGCCAACTCAATCTTCTTGCGGGTCTCCTTATGGCGGATATACAGTTTCCAGAAGAAGACCGGGAACGAACCGGAGCCTTTGAGGATGTTCAGACCCTCCTCCTTGGCCTGCTTGAACGTCATAAAAAGCGGCGTACTGTAGCCTGCGATCTCCGAGAGGAACAGCAGCATCAGGATATTCCCGCCCCGGTAGGGCGTGCCGCGCAGGTTGCGCGGAAGACCGTGCGCAAGGTCGGCGATCCACGGCTTGCGCCACTCCTCGGTGAGCGTCTCCATTTTCTTTATCATCAGCTCCGTCAACTGCGGAGCGATCTTTTCAATCAGATTCTTATTCATGGCTCTTATCTTTACGTTATTCTTCCTCCGGAGCGGTAGCTTGCCGCCAGAGACGGATCTTCTCGTCGTTCGTCCTGCCGTTCCACCACATGTCGCAGGCGTCGCGGAAAGCCTTGCGATCATCCTTCGGGCTGAAATTCTCCGGATTCAGTCCGGTGATAATTTCCCGGTCTTCTTCTGTCGTTCCGTCATTCCACCACGGCTCGACCTTATCGGACATCAATTCGCTTTCGCGGATCTGGTACGTGTGCTCTTCGCATCCGTCGCACCACAAATCATCCTGCTCGGGAGCTGCCGGTGCAACTTGTCCCGTATTGCTGTCCACCCATGTTCGGTAGGACACTTCGAGCGAACCGCACTCTTCGCAGCGCCATGGATCGGCGGACGTTTCGACTGCCGGGTTTTCCGGAATGGACTCTTGTTCCGGAATCTCTGAAATCTTATTCATAGCAATAATAATGAAAAGACGGAGCAGGCTATGTCTGCTCCGTCGGTTATTTAGTTCATGTTGTTACTATGCCGCCGTTTTCATCTCCTCCGGCATTCGGGTGTCGGGTTCGATATCCGGGTCCATAGGAATAATCAGCGGCTCCGGGGTGGGTTCTATAGCGGGCGTCTCGTCCGGCAGCAGCTCGGGCATCTCCGGTTCGGCATCCGGTGCCTCCTGCATCGAAACCGCCATCTCCTCGGCCTCGGCTTTTGCCTGCAAGGCGTCGATCTGTTCCTGAAGACGGGCTTTGCGACGCTCGTAGACTTTCAGATACTCCTGCTGCACCTTCTGGCTCTGCTCCGAGAAGTTCATATCCGCGAAGCGGCACATCATTCCCGTCAGGAGCGTTTCGTCCGTACATCCGCACTCCGGAGCTGCCGATCGGAAGTAGTCCACCAGATAAGCGCGAACCAGCGCCGCCTGCTGCTTGACCGTAATGCGTCCCGCCGCGGCAAACTGCTCCCGGTCGGTCAGGTAAGAGCCTTCCTTGGGTCGGAAACCGCACTGACGGAGTTTCGAGTCGCTCATTACGCGCTGCATCACGGCGTAGTAGAACATCTGCTGCTCCTCTTTCTGCAAGGGCTTGTTCGCAACCTTCACATCGAGAAAGACACGCTTCATATCGGTCGTGATATGCTCGTAGCAGATTTCCCGGTTGCGGCGATCCTGCTGCATCAGCCCTTCCAGCGGAGAAGGCGGGACGACGGTGACGAAGACCTTATGCTCATCGTCCTGCCCCTCGTTTACCGTCACTTCCCGCTCCTCGTCCTCGATCTCTTCGTAGCGGATTTCAATATCGAGGTTGCCGATGATGGCGTATTTGCGCACCCGTCCTTCCGAGATGTCGAACTCCAACCGCTGAGTTTCTTCGGCAAACGCCGCCATTTCGGCCTCGTACTCCTCCTGAGCCTCAGTAAAATCCTCTTCTGACTCGAACTCCTCGGCTTGTGGAGCGTCGGGCATCTGAGGGCCTTTATCGTAGTGATAAACGCTGTATTCCAGCTCTTCGACGTGATAGCCTTCTTTCTCAAGAGCTTCGAGTACTGCGGCAGGAGTTTCGCCGTCCGTAGCCAGCGTCGTACGCGGGTCGTCCTTCAGGAGTTTCACGGCTTTCTGTACCAAAAACTCGTTGTTCTTGCGGATCATGCACTCGCGGTTCTGGCAGCCCGCGCAACCGCCCGTACATTCGTCCTTAAACAACACCTGATTGGCCGTGTTGTGCTGGCAGGAAAGGCACTCCGTCTTATCGAAGTTGTAGCTTTCCAGCTTGGTCATGTAACGCTCGTAGAGACGCCGGGCGATCTCCTTGATCCGCGCCGTCTTCCACGAGCTGTAACACCCCTCGGCGAAATGATCGTCGTAGACCTCCTGCTGGATGTCGGCGGGATATTTGGCGATCTCCGTAGCGACGCCCACCGAAATATCCTCCTTGTCGAGCATCCCGGCCAGGGCATCGATCAGCTCGCAGAGTTTCAGTCGCGAGCGGATGTAGGCTTCCGACTTGCCGAACTTGCCCACGAGACTCTCGATCGTATGCCGCCCCGACTGCAAGGCCCGCTTGTAGGCAGCGGCCTCCTCGCGCGGCCGTACGTCCTCGCGCTGCAGGTTCTCCGTGATGGCGGCATCCTCGGCCTCGGCGTCCGACAAATTACGCACGAGGGCAGGGATGAATTTCAGGCCCGCCATTGCAGCCCCCCAATAGCGGCGCTCGCCGTAGACGATCTCGAAGCCCTCGTCCCTCGGACGCACGCAGATAGGTTGGAGAACGCCCGACTGTTTGATGCTTTCGGCAAGTTCCAACAGCGTTTCTTCGCGGAAGTTCTTCCGGGGATTGTAGGTCGAATTGACGATCTTGTTCAGATCCAGCAGCCGGACATCCGTCTCGGGATGGACTGCCGGTTGTTCGGCGAGACTGGTTTCTGCGACAGGATTCACAGCTCCGATATCCGTTGCCTGCGGTTCGGCGGGTTTCATGTCGGGACTCCCGGCTGCAACCGGGTCTTGCGCTTGCGCCGCAACGGCCTCGGGAATGGCCGGAGTCCGAACTGCGGCCTTGCCGCTCTGCTTCGATTTCGAATTTGCTTTCGCAGTCTGCATAACATGTAACAGTTTTTACCGTGTGTCTCACGTGTTTATATGCTCGCACGAATTTTATTGTTTTTATCGCGCAAGCAATGAATAATATGTTATGAGGCTTTATATCCCGAACGGGTCGGTTGCCTCGGGAAGATTCATAAGCCCGCGGCGCAGGCGCAGGGGCGGAAAAATACCGCAGCCCCGGCGAGGATGATTTTTCCGTCCCGGAGCCGGAGAGGGAGGCACGGCCGACCGCCCCGGGCTTATCTTTCCCGGGGCAACCGACAAGGAGATAATTTTTATGATTTCTCGGTATATATTCCGGGATATTAATAGCGTATCTGATTGAATAATGGCTTGATTAATGTAGAGTTTGCAATATAACCGTAAAAAAATTACGGCATAACAAAAATAATATATTATATTTGCAAAAATTCACCTATCATGATGCTTGCAAAGTTTTCAGTCAAAAACTATCGCGGTTTTTCCGAACGTATAGAGTGGGATTTAGCCACACCTAACAATTATGAATTCAACACCGAAGTTATCAAGGACGGCATCATTAAAAATGGGATCATCTATGGCCCTAATGGTTCTGGTAAAACAAACTTTGGGTTAGCACTCTTTGATATTGTAAACCATCTTGGTCAGAAATGGAGAAAATTGGATTACTACGCCAATTTTGTATATGTAGGAAAACTAAATGTCCCGGTGGAATTTGAATATGTATTCAAGGATGCTGACAGAATAATCAATTATTGCTACTCAAAAAATAATATCGGGCAGCTTTTGACGGAAAAACTATCCGTCGATAATATATTAGTATTCGAACGAACCGCTCGTACATTCAACATAGATACCAATGAATTTCCGATGGAGAATACGACCAAACGAAATTTGAAAGATAATGCCAACAACGTATCCATTATCAACTTTTTACTCACATCATATCCGTTGGCAAAAAATCATTACCTGCTAACAGTGTTGCAATTCGTTGATTCAATGCTATGGTTCCGGTGTCTCGACACACGAGAATTTATCGGATTGGATCTTGCACCAACCAATCTTGATGAATATATCATCCAGAATAATTTAGTAAAAGATTTCAGCGAGTTTTTACACCAAGTCAGTGACCAAAAGTATCAATTCGCGAATCCTCGACCTAATGACAAACTGCTCGTTTGTAAAATAGGCGGCAGAGATGTTATCTTTGATAAGATTATCTCAACAGGCACGAATGCACTGATGCTTCTGTATTTCTGGATACAAAAAATGAGAAGCGCATCATTTGTTTTCATAGACGAGTTCGATGCCTTTTACCATTTTAAATTGGCATTCGAGGTGTGCAAGAGGTTGTTTGCTCTGGACTGTCAGGTTTTCACCTCTTCGCATAATACTTATCTGATGACGAACGACCTGCTACGGCCGGATTGCAACTTCATCGTAAACAACAATAAAATCAAGCCTCTTAGCGCATGTACTCAAAAGGAACTTCGGTTTGGGCATAATATCGAAAAGTTATTCAGAGGTAATGCCTTTCAATTATGATTTTGTTTGTTTTTGAAGGAGCCCGAAGAGAGCCGATGCTTTTTGAGAGCATAAAATATCTGTTTTTTGAAAAGGAAACGGATACGATAGTTTATTCTTTTGGAAACAACATTTATAATCTTTACAAGCAGATTATGGAGTTGGGAACTGGAGACATTGTATCCTTATTACGGGAAATACACCGAGGCAATGAAGAAAACCCGTTCAAAGATATTGCCAATTCCTCGGATTTCGCCGAAATTTACCTATTTTTCGACTATGACCTTCAACATAAATTCCTTTCTCTGGAAGAGATTAATAGTAGATTGAAGGATATGTTGGAATTATTCGACGACGAGACTTCAAACGGAAAACTTTACATAAACTATCCGATGATCGAATCGATCCGATATACGAAAGAACTTCCTGATAGAAACTATTATCAGTATACAGTCAAATGTGCCGAATGTCATGATTTTAAGCGATTATCTTGTGAATTTAGCCATTATGACAATTTGGATTATATCTTGATAGATCGCCATCGGACGCCTAAAATATGTTTGAATGCAAAAGATTGCTGGGAGCATCTGAAAACCATGAATGTATCGAAGGCTAATTATATATGTACAGGAGAAAATGTCATGCCTGCTGTAAAAAACGCCATAGCTCAAGATAAAATTTTTGAAGCACAACTTCAAAATTATATCAATAAGCCAGTGCCAAGCGTTGCAATATTAAATGCCTTTCCTTTATTTATATATGATTATTTCAAGGTATAATCGAGGGTGGGGCGGAAGCCAAAGAAATGCAAAACATTTCCGATAAGACATAATACGTTCAGATTTACGATCATTTTATAAAGAAAGGCGATAGATTATATTATCGTCTTTCTTTATTTCTACGCCCGTTCCACTACGACGATCTCCGCACGGCAGGCTGTGCGTGCGAACGGCTCCTGCATGGGTGTCCGGTGGCGGACGATAAAGTGCCGCATCGTTTCCTGCACGGATTTCGGACGCGGCTTGTCGATAAAGCCGTACGGCAGAAGCAGCACGGCCCGATCGCCCGAGCATTGCGTACGGGAGAGCCATTGCAGGAAGGAGACACACTCCGCAATCTCGAACGGCGGATTTGCGATGACGTTCTCGCAGCGGAAGCCGACCTCATGGAACTGCATCCGCAGCGCGGCAGCTTCGGGGTAGAGGCGTTCGTAAAGACCGACCAGCTCCGCATCGGTATCGAAGCCGAGGATCGCCGACGGATGCACGCCTTCGAGGATCAGGGCGTGCGTAAGCTGCCCCGTTCCGCAGCAGGCGTCCACGATACGGCTGTCATTGTCGAAATATCGCACGGCCAGTGCCGCCATCTGGCAGGCCGTGCGGTCGGGTGTCAGGTATTGCGAGGCATAGACACCCTTGCGGCGCTGTCGTTCGCACATTGCATCATACGGCCAGTTATCGCCACCGTAGAGGAACGGCAGTTCATTGTGTTGCTGCCAGTAGTCGAGCACCTCCGGCAGCGTGTCCGGCCAGTAAAAGCTACGCCGCAGGTAGTAGTTCAGAAGTGCCGGGCGTTTTGTGATTCTTTCAAAAATTTTCATACGATCAGGTTTTTAGGGTCACTCTTTATTCTTTCGCTGCGCCGCAATCCAGTCGGGATTCAGCGTCATACGCCAAGCGGGATCGCCGCGGCGGTAAGCGAGGAGCTGGGCGGCGTAATCGTGGGCTTCACGGGCATTCTGCGCCCGGTAGTGGAACATCCATTTTTGCCCGCACCGGGGACATTCCCAGACGACCATCGTGCCGGCAGGGGTCTCGGCAAGACCCAGCATACAGGGCACTACGTTGTAGTGCGGCGATTCGAAGCCACATTCATAACAGGTGTAGATACCGCGGTTATAGCGTCCCTGCGGCGGAACGCGCAGGGACAAAGGAATATCGATCATATAAGTATATGGTTTAGGTGTTCGTATCTTCGGGCGAAGCCGCGACTCCGTCGTCTTGGCAATAGTCGAATTTCATCAGCTTTGCGACACGGGCGTACTCCTCGTCGTAGTACGTGTCGTATTCTTTCTGAAACTCCTCTTTGTAGTGAGTTCCGCTGTCGGGATCGTCGGGGTCATCGGCTTCGACGAATGTTTCGAAAGGTGCATCGTGTGCGCTCAGCAGCCGTCCGACGGCCAGATCGCAGGCAATTTCCATAATCGACGTGTTGATCGCGTCCTTATGGCTACGGTAATATTCGTGTAAATTCATGTTTTTGTATTTTAGCGTGTTTTTAGTTCGAAGAGCTGTATTCCTACCGAGATTCCGCAGGGATATTTCGGAGGTGTTCGCAGATATTTACGTCCGCATAACCACCGTCCGGTAGAATTATTCCGGGCCACAGCCTGTTTCATGCGTCATATTCTTTCCAGAGTCGGATTTGTTCTTCCTCGGATTATCCGTTCCACCACGCCTCGCAGGCGTCGGCAAGCACTTGACACTTCGCTTCGGAAGGTTGTCCGTGATACAGGCTCCGTCTGCCGCCGAGTAAATCATAACCGTAGGATCTCCGTTATTGTTTTCTATATCCAGCGGATATTCCGTTCCGGGAATCTGATAGGTTGCATCTTCTTGGTAGGTCGGATCGTTCGACAGTTCGTCGAGTTGGCCGTCAGCACACAGCTCCTTGACCTTCCGGACTGCCGTTTCGAGACTCGCGGCTTCAATACTGAAATACCGGCAATCTATGACTGTTATTTTTTGATTCCGATAAAATTCATAGCGTTTCATTACACGATTATTTGAGGTTAATACTTCGATACTTCCAGTCCCTTTTTCGTCATGCTCATCGAAAAGCCCGCCTCGTGGAGCTGTTTCAGTACCGAAGCGTTGCTTTCGTGGATAAGAATCGGATAGACGTGGGAGTAGTTGTCGGCAATCGGTGTATTGAACGACACCGTGATCCGGTTGTTCCGGGTGATGATTTCCAGCGCACGCCGGAAATCGGATCCTGCATCTTCATTTGAATGTATCTTTAACGTTTTTTGAATACGGGACGTAGTTCGCTCGGAAAAACTTCGGCTTCCGAAGCCGAAGAACAAATCCGGATGATATCATCCTCAGAGGGTTCTTCCACGTCGTCATTACCCGAACATACGGTATAATATCCCGACGTTTCATCGGCAGGATCACGCCAGAAGACCCGTTGCCCGGGGTGGAAAATCCCAACGCGCGGCAGCTTCTCCCCGTCGAGGGTCTCCGGAAGGGCGATTACTTCCCGGACTGTAAATCGGGGATGTTTGTCGAATTGCCAGTCGACCTCGGATTCTTCGCCGAGTGTCGTTCGGATCGTGTTCAGAACCGTTCCGCACTGTTCGGAAACAAGACGTGCGGCCTCCTTGCCGGAAGCCGCACGCAGGGTAAAGTACCCGTGGAAGGTATAACAGACCTTCAGTTTGAATTTTCGTCGCATAGTGTTTAAGAGTTAGCGTTGTCGTTTTCAGACCATTCGTCGACTGTCGTCGCATCGTAGATGCCGTACCGGCGTATTTCGGCGTATGCCTGTCCTTCCCGGAGCAAGGGCTGCCGGGAAACGAACGTTCCGGTGAAGTTTACCAGAGCCAGCGGTACGAGCCACTGAAAATCGCTGCCCCGGCCGCCCATTACCTCGCACGAATAAGAATCGGCGGGAAGGCTTTCGGAATCGAGGCGATACATGGTGAAAAGAGCCGGAATGCCGTTGATCTCGGCCTCGCGGAAATCCCGGATGTCCGCGAAAGAAATAGATGATTCGTATGCCATGGTATGGAAATTACACCGCCCGCACTATCCGGTGCAGGCGGCAGGTTATTAAAGCGTTATTTTATACCATTTCCCGGACAGGCAGATATTGCCTTCCAGGTAGAGCGTGTATAAGTCCGTGGAGATGATGCGCAGGAACAGTGTCCTGTCGCCGTGCAGTTTCCCGATCTGACGCCGGAATGCTTCGGCGGGAAAGGGCTTGCGCGAGATGAACCGTCCGCGGATCTCTGCCTCCGAGGGGAGGTATTCGTACAAGCGGTAATTGAGCGCCAGCCAGCGAAGGATTTTACGGCGGGTTTTCGCATCGTCCGTCCGCAGTGTGAAACGGTTGAAACAAAGATTGTTCATCAGAAATAGAAATTAGTTCAGTGACAAGGCACGGCAGAAATAGTCCGTATAATCGAAGTCCAGTCCCAGCCCAGAACAGGCCGTTTCAAGATCGCCGTAACACAGCGCACCGGCATCCCGCAGTTCCCGCAGGTTGCGAAGTTCCGCGGCCAAATATTCCTCGGCACGACGTTCGCCGCAGCGGCACGCAGTGCAGATATTTTCGATAATAATGTTTCGTTCCATAGTCGTTTAAGGTTTAGATGTGAATTTATTGTCGGAGAGTGCAAGGAAATCGTCGAGCGTGCGGCACCGATCGTCCAGCGAAATCCGTTCGTTGTAAAGCGTCTGCCGGATATCGAAAGTATAGGTCAGACCGTGCCGCGTGATCTGACCATGGCTTTTGTCATGAACCCAAACCACATCGGACAGAGCCTCCAACCGGTTGCGGTACCCGATTATTTTGCGTTCGTTCTCCGCATCGATCCGTTCGAGATTCCGGAAACCCTGCGTGAGGTATTCTACCCAGTCGTCGATCTTCTTTCGGGTGAAGACTCCGATACGGTTCGGTTCGGTTTGTTTGTCGAAAGCCTTGCCGTAGGAGTAGTTGTCCGCATATCGGAACGATGACCAATCGAATCGGAGGTCGTAATAGGGTTTTGGATAGAAATATTGGCGGACGAGAAACAGGATGCTATTTCTTCGGAAACCGGTGCTTGCTTCCTCGAAATAGTTCTTCTGGCTGTCCGCGGCATGTGTGACACGGTAGAACAAGGCGGCTTCCGGAACGAACTCCTGTACTGTTTCCAATACGGCCGATGCGCTTTGAATAGCCCGCTCTATGTTATCCTCGGCATTGGCGAGCAGCAGCTCGTCGAAGGTCGACTGATCGATCCACTTTCTCATCGCTGAGCAACCTGCCTGCGGCAGGATTCCGTTTCCCGCAGGTAATCGTTCAACGCAGGCACAAGGATCGTACACTCGGCATCGGGCTTTCCGAGAAAACATTTCACCTTTACCGATGCCTCCACGCCGTCCCGGGCGTAGGTCTTGAAGCGGTAGTCGTAACCCGCCACCGCAATCTCGAATTTTTGATGTTTCATCTTCGAAATGGATTTTGATTTGACATACGGCCGGCAGATACCCGCTATGAAAGTGAGAAGCCGGCTTCGGGGCGGGATTATCAGCGACGGCACGGACAAGGCAAATTTTTGAGGGGCGATACGACCCGAAGGGTGGAGATCGTGCCGCAAAAATTTGACGCCGGAACGTGTCCGGCGCTATCTTGCCCCGAGGCCGGCGTTCACAAAGGGATTTTTAATTATTATTCGTGCTGTCTCAAAACAAAAAGAGACTGCTGCGGATGCAGTCAGTCCCTTTCAGCACGAACGGATCAGCGCACCTCGAACTGCGGTATCCGGGAGAGGGTCTTCCGCAGCTTCCGGCGGTAGAAAAGTTCAGTAAGCGCAAGCAACTCGTAGGCATCGTACAGCATCTGTCCGTTGACGGTACGGGCGCGGATCATCCGCTTTTTACGGCATTGTTCGAGTTGGTGGCAATCCATACCCAGCACCTCGCAGACCTTGCGGGCCGAGAGGAACATCGGGCGGTCGCTGTGGCTCAACAGGTGTTCGAAAAGCAGTGTGGATTGTGTCAGCATGAAATGCGTGCGGAGCAGTTTCTCCAAAGCTCCGGACTCCACCAAATAATACTTGTCAGGCATAGGGTTATGAATTAAAGGTTCCTGATCCGGTTTTTAAGTTCTTTTCGCTGCCGGCACTCCGTGTCGATCCGCTCGACAAAACGGTTTATCTCGGCAGCGGAGAACATAAGACGGCGCCCGAAGTGGAACCCGGTGAGCTGACCGCTGACGCAGTAACGGCGCAACTGACGGTCGCTGATCTTCAGCAGGTCGCAGACCTCGCTCACTTCAAGGATCGGCGTACCGCAAAGCATATTCCGGTGCCGTTTCATATAGGCGATATCCTCGCGGATCTCACGGACGATTTCCAAAATCTCATCGAGTCGTTCCATAATCGGGTTGCAGTAGGTTTTCGCCGCAAAGATGCAATGACCGAATGATGAGTTTATACAAGTATGTAAATACATAATATATTTATATACTTTATCGCAAAGTGTCTACACGGAGAATTTCATTGCCAGTTTCTCCCGGAGCATGGTAACCTCACGGTCGATCATCGGCTGGGTGACTTTCGCATAGATTTGGGTCGTGGTAATCTGTTTATGTCCCAGCATCTTCGAAAGCGTCTCCAGACTCACGCCGTTCGACAGGCAGATCGTCGTGGCGTACGTGTGCCGGGCAAGGTGGAATGAGAGTTGTTTGTCGATGCCGCACTCCCGGGCGATGTTTTTCAGGCTGTCGTCGATCGAATCGAGTGTAGACATGGCAAAAACACGTCCGTCGCCGGTCAGACCCCGGTACTTGTTCAGGATGAACAACGCATACGGCAGAAGTTTGACAACGTATCTGGTTTCGGTCTTCTGGCGGTTACCGCTGATCCACCACTCGCCCTGCGCATCCTGCTCGATCCGGTCATAGGTCAGCGAGGCCATATCCGCATAGCAGATGCCCGTGAAGCAGGAGAACAGGAACATATCGCGGTTATAGTCCTGACGCTTATACCGCAGCTCGGTAGTCATCATACGCCGGAGTTCATCTTCCGTTAAAAAACTACGTTCCGGATTCGGAGCCGTATATTGATAGAGGGAAAAGGGGTTGCGAGGCATCCAGCCGTTGTTGAACGCGATTTTGACAACGTATTTCAGGCATTTGAGATAACCGCTGACGGTCGTAGGCTTGAGCCCCAGATCGGATTTAAGGTAGACGTGGTATTGCTCGATGAACGACTGTTCCAACTCCGCCAACGGCATATCGCTCACGTTATACTCCTTACGCATGAAAGTCCGCAGATGGTCGATGGATTTATAGTAGCGGTTCCATGTACCGTGGCAGCGGTCGATGCCGACACGTTTCTTGAGGTCGCCGGTGAATTTCTCGAACGCTTCGAGAAGCAGCCGGTATTTCTCGCCGAAGCCGAGATAGGCATTCTTGACCTTTTCGGCCGTAACGTATGACTCCCGGTCGCAGATATCCTGATAGTGCTTGCCGATCTGGGTGCGGATATTGTCCAGATGACGGTTGATGCGATCCGCTTCGAGACTACGGCCTTTGGCGCGGCCGCCGTTGACCTCCCAAAGCGTTTCCGGGACGGAGAGCTTCGCGCTGAACTGCGCGATGCTGCCGTTGACCGTGATGCGACCCATGACAGGGACGACTTTCTGATCCTTACATTTGTTCCTTTTGAGGTAGAACAGAACCTTGAACGTGCTGCGCATAAACTCTGCTTTTTAGGGTTGCAAAAATAATTTCAGCAGAGTCGCATGTCAAGATGAACAACGATGCAAGAAACTGAAAATCACGTTTCTATGAATAATAGAGCAAAAGAAACGAGGTAACGATTTGGAAACCGAAACCTCGTTTAACATTACCTTATTCTACTTTTTTTCTAAAACAAAGGTACTGAAGAAAAGTGTATAATTATTTGATTATCTTTTGCTTTACACTTTTTTATACCTCTGTTTTTTATCCCCGGAAATTCGAATAAGTGCCGGGATTTTGTTTCCTCTCGGGATGGGGCTTAGAACCTGTACGTCGCGCCGATATTGATAACGATGGGGTTCCTGCGCTTCACAAAGCCGGGTACATAATCCTTGGCGGTCTGGATCATCCATTTGAAGCCGGCCGAAACGTCCCAGTTGCGGGTGATCGAGAAGTCCGCGCCGCCGCCGAGGTTGATACCGCACGACCAGTCGCCGATGTCGTTGGCGCTGATACCTGCCAGCGGATAGATATGCCAGTCGGGGGCGATGTTGAACAGGTATTGTACGTCGGCGCTGATATCCACCGAGCAATCCGTCTTGCAAAGGGCCAGGATACTGGGAGCTACACGCCAGTTGTCGGTGATGCTGTACTGTCCGGCCGCACCGATACCGAAGATGGCTCCGTCGGCACCCGCATTCGTGTATACCCCGATTTTGGGGCCAACTCCCCAGTCGCCCTTGTACTGTGCCGAAACCGTCGTTACTGCTAAAAGCACGACGATCACCGTAAGAAAAATCTTTTTCATGTCTGTTGCTTTAATTTAACAAAAGTTGCGAATAATACTGTTTGCCAGAACAAATATACAAAACTTATCCGCCACGGCAAAAATTTTTCAACGAACCGGACTTTTTTGTCGCTAAAAACGAAAGCCCGCGGCATGCACGCCGCAGGCTTTCGCTGGTATGGGTGTTCCGGCGGTTGCCGGGTGAAGGCTTATTTCTCCTTGAGGGCTGCGTGGGCGGCCGCCAGGCGTGCGATGGGCACGCGGAACGGCGAGCAGCTCACGTAGTTCAGGCCCGCGTAGTGGCAGAATTCGACCGACGAAGGTTCGCCGCCGTGCTCGCCGCAGATGCCGCACTTGAGCATCGGGCGCTTGCCGCGGCCCTTGAATACGGCCTCGCGGATCAGCTGTCCCACGCCGTTCTGGTCGAGGATCTGGAACGGGTCGTTCTTCAGGATGCCCTTGTCGAGGTAGATCGGCAGGAACTTGCCGATGTCGTCGCGCGAGAAGCCCAGCGTCATCTGCGTCAGGTCGTTGGTGCCGAACGAGAAGAACTCGGCGACCTCGGCGATTTGGTGGGCGGTCACGGCTGCGCGGGGAACCTCGATCATCGTGCCGACCATGTAGTCGATCTTGTCGTTGCGTTCCGAGAACACCTGTTCGGCCGTCGAGTCGATGATGCCCTTCTGGTAGCGCAGCTCCTTGTGGTTGCCCACGAGCGGAACCATGATTTCGACGTGTACGGGGGTGCCCTGTGCACGGACGTTCATGGCCGCCTCGATGATGGCGCGCGCCTGCATCTCGGTGATCTCGGGGTAGGTGTTGCCCAGACGGCAGCCGCGGTGTCCCAGCATGGGGTTGAACTCGGCCAGCGACTCGACCTTGGCGACGATCTTCTGGAGGGGCACGCCCATTTCGGCGGCCATCTCTTTCTGGCCCTTCTCATCGTGGGGAACGAACTCGTGCAGCGGGGGGTCCAGAAGGCGCACCGTCACGGGGTAGCCGTTCATGGCCTTGAACAGCCCCTCGAAGTCGCCGCGCTGGATCGGCAGCAGCTTGGCCAGCGCCACGCGGCGTCCGGCTTCGTCGTCGGCGAGGATCATCTCGCGGATGGCCTTGATGCGGTCGCCCTCGAAGAACATGTGCTCCGTGC
>ERZ825896.3189-NODE-3189-length-14248-cov-2.999014_pt1 | contig 14248 bp, 13 predicted proteins | sample MGYA00519858_ERZ825896 | MGnify/ENA primary metagenome ERZ825896 (study PRJEB31778, sample SAMEA3449214) | human gut metagenome | biome: human gut; feature: human-associated habitat; material: faeces | place: United Kingdom | collected 2010/2012 ... | reverse complement strand
GCAGGATTTTGACGGACTGAACTTCTAAAAAGCACTCCTCAAGGCCTCATCCACTTCCTCGAAAAAGGCTGACTGAAAGCCTTATTCGTTCTTGCTCCGATAGCACTCCTTTTTATAATATATTAGAAAGTGCTCCCTTTGTAAAAAACTTTATACGGAAATTACAAAATGTCTTGACACTCCGTCCTGTTTGATATACCCTAAAACTACTATATCAAAAGCATATCTCCCGTACCCGACACATTCGGCGCACGGCATATTTTCCGCGCTCCCCCTATTACACTCGGCCCTATTGGGCTAAAAGGATGGTTTTTCATGAACAAGCTTCGCAGATTGCGCTCCCTCTCCCCGGAGATGGCGGAAACGCTACGCCTTGCCGGCGTGCAGGGCATTTTTTGGGCGGCCATGGCGGTAGGCAATTATCAAACAGTCTACCTGCAAAGCATCGGCTTTCCCGCTACGGATTTCGGCTTATTAAACGCCATTGCCTGTGCCGTCGCTATTTTCGCCATGACGTTTTGGGGCACGGTGAGCGATCGTATCGGCAGCGTGCGCAAAATTGTCATTTTAACGCTGACGCTCGGCTGCGGCCTTTTCATTTTTGTGCCGCTCATTCCGACGGGGCAATCCTACTCAACGCTATTATTTCTAATCTTGATCCCGATCATCAACTTTTTCCGCGTACCGATGTCGCCGTTTGTCGATAACCTTACGGTGCGCAACTGTGCGGAGCATCGACTGAATTACGGCATGGTACGCAGCAGCGGCTCGCTTTTATTTGCCATTGCCGGTGTTATCACGGTAAACGCGCTCATTCCTGCGGCGGGTGTGCCTTCGACGTTCTGGGTGATGGGCATTGTGATGATTCCTGCCATTGTTCTGACGTATTTCTGCTTTGAGCCGCAGAGCGGCAAGCGTGTAAAAAAGAGCGCAACGGGTGCCGGCGTACTGCTGAAAAACTACGCATACATGGCGTTTCTCATTTTTGCATTCTTCTTCCAGATGGCCGTGGCGTTTGAAGGGAGCTTCTTGACGTATTACATGGCGGATATTCAGATCGATACCGTCAATCTTGGGCTCATTCTCTCCGTGCGTGCTATGATGGAAATCCCGTTTCTGTTCTTCATCGGCCGCCTGCGCCGCCATATCAAGATGAAATACCTCATCATGCTTTCTGCAATTTTGATGGCGACGGAGTGTCTGTGCTTCTGCTTCCTTGTGAATTCGCTGCCGACTATGTTGGTATTTGCCGCGTTTTACGGCCTTGGCAACGGTGCATTTCTCGGCACGGGCACGAACTATATCTATGAGCTTGCACCCGTGGAGCTGCGTGCCACGGCGCACAGCCTGTTCATTTCCGTGGCGCAAATCTCCGGCATTCTCGGCAACCTGCTCGGCGGCGTTCTGTTTGACACCATCGGCGGCAAAGCGTTCTATGGCGTAACAGCCTGCATGTTTCTCGTTTCCGTTGCGATCTTCGCCGCAAGCTTTCTCTTCCACCGCAATAAAAAAGAAACGGCTGCGGCATGACCTTCAAATACTCTGTGCTCTTAAAGGCTCGCTTCGGCGGGCCTTTTGTTTTGTCTGAAAACACACGCCTTTTTTGTATATGTCGAAATAACGTTTCCAATCCATTTTACGCTGCTTTTTAGCGTACCCGCACGCAACATGTCGTAAAAATGAATGCGTAAAGTATATTGCCTTTCCATATATAGCCGATACCTTGTGAAAAACTTAGTTTCCCCCACTATACCGTGTGCTTTTCCACACTTTCCACCGAGTTTTCCACACCGTAATTTTGCAGAATTATGCATATTTATACACAACTTCGTTCTGCGATTGTATGGTTGTTTGTTCTCGCATCGTGGACACATCTGTGTATATCTGTCGAAATGTGTCCGTAATCGGAGATACATACGTTCGAAACTGTTGAATATTCTTTCACTCCTTTAAGTTGAAAATCTGTTTTCCACATATCCTCAGAAAAAGTTTTACACAAGACGATGGCGAAAACTGTTGCCTTTTGAAAGTTCGTGTTCTTTCGTTCCGCTTTGCATCATTTCTCCTATTTTTTAATACGGTCATCAGAGCAAGTCTTTCTATAAGCAGACGGCAAAAGAGGCACATGCATTTTACTTTGCATGTGCCTCTTTTGTCACCTATTTAATTTGCAAAAATCACTTTTTCGGGACGATAACTTCCTTGCCGCCCATGTACGGACGCAGAGCTTCCGGGATGCGAACGCTACCGTCTGCCTGGAGGTTATTCTCAAGGAATGCGATGAGCATACGCGGCGGTGCAACAACGGTGTTGTTCAGCGTGTGGGCAAGGTACTTGCCGTTTTCGCCGTTTACGCGGATGCGCAGACGGCGCGCCTGTGCGTCACCGAGGTTGGAGCAGCTGCCGACCTCAAAGTACTTTTTCTGGCGCGGGGACCACGCTTCAACGTCCACAGACTTAACCTTAAGATCTGCGAGGTCGCCCGAGCAGCACTCGAGCGTGCGGACCGGGATATCCATGCTGCGGAACAGGTCTACGGTGTTCTTCCAGAGCTTATCATACCACTTCATGGAGTCTTCCGGCTTGCAGACGACAATCATTTCCTGCTTTTCAAACTGGTGAATACGGTAAACGCCGCGCTCCTCGATGCCGTGAGCACCTTTCTCTTTACGGAAGCATGGAGAATAGCTTGTAAGTGTTTTCGGAAGCTCTTCCTCCGGAATGATCTGGTCAATGAATTTACCGATCATGGAATGCTCACTTGTTCCGATCAGGTACAGGTCTTCACCCTCGATCTTGTACATCATGGAATCCATTTCCGCAAAGCTCATAACGCCGGTAACGACGTCGCTGCGAATCATATACGGCGGGATAACATACGTGAAGCCGCGGTCAATCATAAAATCGCGCGCATACGCGATAACGGCAGAGTGCAGACGCGCGATGTCGCCCATCAGATAATAGAAGCCGTTACCCGCAACGCGGCGTGCAGCGTCCAGATCGATACCGTTGAAGCTTTCCATGATCTCCGTGTGGTACGGAACCGGGAAATCCGGAACGACCGGCTCGCCGAAACGCTCAACCTCGACGTTTTCGCTGTCGTCTTTGCCGACCGGCACGCTGGCGTCGATGATATTCGGAATCGTCATCATGATTTTGAGGATCTTCTCGTCGAGCTCCTTTTCCTTCGCTTCTGCGGCGATGAGCTCATCGGACTGTGCCTTGACCTGTGCCTTGACTTCCTCAGCTTCGGCCTTCTTACCCTGACCCATCAGTGCACCGATCTGCTTGGAGAGCTTATTTCTGGAAGCGCGCAGGCTGTCGGCCTTCTGCTGCGTAGCGCGTTTTTCGGCGTCCAGCTCGATGACTTCATCGACAAGCGGAAGCTTCGCGTCTTGGAACTTTTTCTTGATATTCTCGCGGACAATGTCCGGATTTTCTCTCAAAAACTTAATATCGATCATTTTGGAACATTCCTTTCGGTTATTTGTAAAACTGCAAAGTTCTTTATTTAAAAGCGCTTGCTTTGCAATCGCTTCAGAAAACCCCTTAATAGGGTTTTCTACGGTTCAACAGTCTCCCTGACTGTTAAACCTGCTTTCCTGATTTTGATGTAGGCAAAAAATTTCGCTTTCTGCGGAAAGCGACTTAGGGCGCTGCCCTAAGAACCCGCAAGTTTTCTGGAGAAAACTTGACGAAAGACTTTATTCGTCCGTTTTATCGGTCAATTTCAAATCATACAGCAGGTTCTTGAGGTCTTCCTCGCCGTAAAATTCGATCGTCAGCGCTGCTTTTTTCTTTGTGCCGGAGATATGCACCACACGGTTTAAAACGTCACGAAGTGCAAGCTCGGCCTCATCATAGTAGCGGATGCGGCGCTTTGCGGGTTTATCTGCCTTTTCCGGCTTCTCCTCGTTTGCGCGCTTTGCCATTTTTTCCAACTCGCGCACGGAGATGCCCTCCATGGTCACGCGTCTTGCCGCCGCTTTCATCTGGTCTTCGTTTTTGAAGCTCAGCAGCGTTCTGGCATGGCCCGCAGTCATTTCGCCGCGCTCCAGCATGTTCTGCATATCCTCCGGCACCAGTCCCAGCCTGACGGCGGCCTCCACCTCCTCCGCCGCCCAGCTGTCGGGCACGGCGATTGTGACGGCCGAGGCTGTGGGGGCTGAAATCCCCGCTATCAGGGCCAGGATGCACAGAAAAACAGCGCCCCTTCTTTTCCAGATTCCATGCATGGTTTCTCTCTCCTTCCAAATCTGCTGCGCTGACAAAAGGATACCATGGAATAGATGGGAAGACAAGCAATTGAGCGCTCTTTCCTTCTGGACGGCCCATCATTTTTCTTGACATAGATAGATAACCAATATATACTAATACATAGATTATCTATCTATTATGGGAGGCGATCTCTTATGCCAAAGGAAAATGCCGCCCCCGGCGGAACCGGGATGCTGCTGCTGTCCCTCCTCTCCCGGCGGGATATGTACGGCTACGAGATGATTGAGGAGCTGCGCCTGCGCTCCAACCGGGTATTTGAGCTCAAGGCCGGCACCCTGTATCCCCTGCTGCACACCCTGGAGGCCCAAGGCCTTGTCAGCTCTTTTGACGGACGCGCCGCAGGGCGGGTACGCCGCTATTACCATATTACCGAAGCCGGGCGCGCAGCGCTGGCCGAGCAGGCGGAGGCCTGGGCCGCATATGCCGGTGCCGTAAAAGGGATTCTGGAGGGGGGTGCACTCTGTGGGACGTGAGCGGCTGGACGCCTATCTGAATCAGGCGGGGGCGCAGATCCGCTGGCGCCGGGCCCGAAAGGCCCTGCTGCAGGAACTGGGCCACCATGTTGCCGACCAGGAGCTGGCCTACCGGGCGGAGGGCGCGCCAGAGGACGAGGCCCTGGACCGCGCCGTGGCCGAGATGGGGGATCCGGTGGAGGTGGGCCGGGCGCTGGACCGGCTCCACCGCCCCCAAACCAGGTGGGAGCTGATGGCCTTTACCGTCCTGCTGCTGGCGCTGGGCCTAGCGGCCCAGCAGATCCTGCTCCGCGAAGGGCTGGACGGCCGCCTCTACCTCAGCCGGCAGATAGGCGGGATCCTGGCGGGCGCCGTGCTCTTCGTTGCCGCCTGGCTGTCCGACTACACGCTGCTGCTGCGCAGAACATGGTCCGCCGTCCTCTGCCCGCTCGGACTGACAGCCTTGGGCCTCGCATCCATCCCGTTTCTCACGGTCCATTACACCGGCCGCCTCACCCCGTCAGTTCCTCTCTACCTGTGCCTGCTTCTCCCCGCGGCCTACGCTTTGCTGCTGTGCCGCCTGCGGGGCCGCGGCTGGCTCTCCGTCCTGCTGCTGAGTCTGAGCGCGCCGCTCCTAACCCTCCCCGCCTTACTGCTGCCCAGCCTGACGGCCGCACTGGTCTCCTGCGGCTCTATGCTGTTGGTGCTGGGCGGCGGGGTGTGGTCCGGCTGGTTCTCCTGCGGCCGCCTCAAAGGGCTCCTCTGCGCGTGGGGTGTACCCGGCTCCCTGGCCGCCCTCTGCCTCGCCGCGCTCGCCCGCACGTCGCCCTTTGTCTCCCGCCGCTGGGAGATGTTTCTCCACCCCGAGCTCGACCCGCTGGGGTACGGATGGCTGTACCTGCATCTCCGCTCCGGCGATGCCGTCGGATACGACTATGCCGGCAACTTCGATCTGATGCTGTCTGAGCTCTCCCGGCGCCCCAGCCTGGGCCGCTGGGTTTTCCTGCTGGCCGGGCTGCTCCTCGCGCTCTTCGCCATCCTGGCTCTGCATCGGGTCCTGCAGCTGCACAGCACCTCCGGCAAGCTCGTCGCCCTGGGCGCCTTCTGGCCCCTGGCGCTTCAGGCCGCCCTCTTTGTACTCTACAACCTGGGCTGGTCCCCCCTCCCCCCGCTGTCCCTTCCCTTTCTCTCCTACGGCACCGGCTATATGACCGTCAACCTTCTGCTGGCAGGGGTTCTGATGTCGGTCCTCCGCATGGATGCCCTGGCGCGGGACGGTACGCCCGGCGGCCTGAACCTCCGCTCTCTGCCGGAGGACTTCACTCTCCCCCTCCCCGGCGGCGCGCTGCATATCTCCTGGAAAAGACGGGGACCGGCAAATTAACTGCCGGTCCCTGTCTTTGCCCCGTCCGTCCGCTCTCTCCCGCTCTGCCGCCACAGCAGCAGGGCCGCGCCGGCCGTGCCGGCCAGCAGAATACCGGCGCCGGTACAGAAAATCCCGCTGAAGCTCAGCGCGGCGACCGTGGCTGCCGCGATGCCGTTTGCGATCAGCCCCCCCAGCTGAAAGGTGAGGGACCCCACGCTCAGCAGACTGGCCCGCTGGCTGTCGGGAGACAGCCGGTTGATGAGGGTCTGCTCCAGCACGTCGGTCCCGCCGATGAAGAGGTAGATCAGGGCATAGCCCGCCAGGAAGCCGGGCAGTCCCAGCCGGAGGGCGAAGAACAGCGTAGCCAGGACCACGATCACCCGCATGGTAAAGTAGGCCCGCCACTCGGCCTTCCCCGGCTCGATCCGGAGGCGCTGGGTTATCAGGTTGCCCGCCGTTACCGCGCCGAAGCCCATGGCGGAGACCACCCCCAGCAGAGGGCGCAGGCTCTCTTCCGCCGTCTCCAAAAAGACGGGCTGCCAGAAGGTCTCTACCAGCGCCAGGAGCCCTCCTACCGTGAGGAAGCAGAGCAAAAGGCCCCACAGCGTGGGCCTGGTGCGCAGCAGACCGCCGCAGGCGCGCAGGTGGCCGGTCAGGCTGGGCCGCCGCCCCCTCTCGCTCCCCCGCCGCTCCTGGACGAGGAACAGGCACATCAGTCCGGGCGCGGCCAGCAAAATCAGCCGCAATACCAGATGGAGGCCATAGTCCCCCATCAGCGGTAAGATTCCGCCGGCCAGGGAGCCCAGTGTGAGCCCAATGCTCTGATACAGAGAGAGCTGGCCCGCCACAGCGGAGAGCCGCTCCTCTCCCAGACGAGCCACGGCGTCCTCCACGAAAAGGGCGTCCAGACTGCCTGAGGCAAACGCCCGGCCCAGGCCGTAAATTACAATACCGGGCAGCAGCAGCCAGACGCTGTGCGCCAGGAGGAGCATTACCATGCTTCCCCCGTAGAGCAGACAGGAGAGCAGGAAGGTGCGCCTGCGCCCAAAGAGATCGGCAAAAACACCGGTGGGTACCTCGCACAGGATAACCGTGGCCGAGTAAACGCCCATCACCAGGGGCAGCGTGATGAAATCGCACCCCCTGGCCAGCAGGATAAGACTGAACACCGGCGACAAAATGCCGTTGCCAAAGGTATTCAGAAATAAGATCGCCTTGTGGACCGGCCTCACTCCCTCACCCCCACTCTGTGGGCCATCAGCACATATTCCCAACGCTCTGTGCGTCCGGGGGCCGGCGCGTCGTGCTCCAGCAGGAAAGCCCGGATCAGCCTCAGCAGCTCTTCCCGCTCCTCCGGAGACAGGTGGGCCACGCCGGAGAACAGGTCGCCGAACTGGGCCAGTGCCTCATCGTCCTGCCCGGCCCGGACCTGCCGCAGATCCCGAAAAAAGGCCTGCAGGATCCGGTTGACCATGTCGGTGGCCATCGCCTCCCGTTCGTCCTGGAGGCCGTCGTCCCTGGACAGTCCCACCCGAACCTCGGCGCCCGCGTCCCGGTAATAGGTGGCGGTGATGCCGTTGATCACGGCCTGATGATCCACCTCCACCGTCCCCAGCTCCAGCAGCTTCTTCAGGTGGTGCTGCACCGAGGAGGGAGAGACGCCCAGGCGGTCCGCAAGGGCCTTGGGCGTCATCGGCTCCTCTGCCAGGCGCAGCAGGCGCATCAGCTCCTGCCGGACCGGACTCATGTAAATATTCAGCTGCTGTCTTGTCTCCAGACGGATCTGCTTGGCCACAGGCTCCCCCTCCAATCATTACATCCATTATAACGTTACCTTTTCTGTTATGTCAATTGCAAGTGCGTTCGGTCGAATTTATTTCCGGCGGACGCGCGTCCATGATGTCAGCGGGACCGCACCCCAATGGGGTGCGGTCCCGCTTCAATGTGCCGCACAACAGACTGAGACGGCGTTCGCTATTGCTCCGCTGTTTCACCTTCCAAACGCTCGCGGATAAAGTGCAGGAACCGCTCCTCCACCGGGTTGAGCGCTCCCTTTTTATGGATTAAGGTCAGGTATTTCTCAATAGGAGGATCCACTTCCACCGTCAGCACACCCGGCGGGCATTCAAATCGAAAGCGCTCCTTCTCCAGCAAAGCCACCCCGCCCCCCTGGGAGACCAGGTCCAGCATCTGGGCGCCATTGGCATAGGCCGAGACCTTGGGCTTATATCCGGCGTCGCGGAAAAGCTGCATGCAGGTCTTATACAGCGCGCTGTTCTTGGGCTGCAGAATGAAGTGCTCCCGCCTCAACTGGCGGAGCGTCACCTGCTTCTCTCCCGCCAAAGGATGGCCGACAGGCAGGGCCACGGCCATGGTATCCCGCACCAGACGGATTCTCTCCAGCTCTCCGCCGTCAAAAAACGGATACTCATAGCAAAAGGCAAAATCACACTCCCCGCTCTTTACCATCTGCCAGAGAGGCTCCGAGGTGTTGTCCATCAACAGGAGGGCGATATCCGGGTTTTCTCTCCGGAAGCGCTGGAGGTGGTCCATAATGCCGTACTGCAGGATGGAGCGGATATAGCCCACCGAAAGCCGCAGCCGCTCCCCCTCCTCCTCCGCCAGGAGATCGGCGTATTCCGACATGGCGGCCGTCGCCCGCTGGGCATAGGGAATCAGCAGATTACCCGCCCGGCTGAGCGCAATTCTTCTGGGGCCCCGCACAAACAGCTCCGTACCAAGTTCCTTTTCCAGGGCCATGATGTGCCGGGACAGGGTGGACTCGGAGAGGAACAGGCTCTCCGCTGCTGCGCTGTAATTACCAATCTGAGCCAGAAATAGAAATTCCTCAAGGTATTCCAGCTTCATGGAACCCCCTCCCAAATGGTGTAATGCAGTTTCTGCATTAAATTGTAACAAAAGTCGGTTTGCTTTGCAACTACTTTTGTGCGAAGATGACAACATAAGAGGTTTTTGGTTATCCAAATATAGAAAGGAATGATGTGCAGCAGCGGTGCAACTGTAAGATCCGGCGTTTCTTCCAATGCAGTTTTGGAACTATGAAAGGAGAATTGGAACATATGGAATCATTTGAGCTTGCAAATCTGGCGCTCCAGTCGGTGTGCCCCAACAACCAGATTCTGACGGACGACAAGGGTCTGCCCTCCGTTATGGTCAAAATTCCCAAAATGACCTACGCCCAGCTGGGGATAGGAGACAGCGACCGGGTCCATCCCGCTTTCCTTGTAAACGGCAGAGAGGTCGAAGCCATTTATGTCTCCAAGTACGGCAACACCATCCGGGACGGCAACGCCTGCTCCCTGCCCGGCGTAAATCCCACAGGCAAGATCGCATACTATGACGCCATGAAGGCCTGTACGGACAAGGGCAAGGGCTGGCATCTGATGACCAAGGCCGAGTTTGCCCTGATTGCCCAGTGGTGCGCCAAGGAGGGCTTCCTCCCCATGGGCAACAATCTGGACGGCCGGGACTACCGGGAGACCTCCATCAAGGCCATTCCCGCCCAGGACGGCCACACCGCTGCCGGAACCGGCCCGCTCACCTGGTACCACGACAAGACGCTGGGCGGCATTGCCGACCTGAACGGCAACACCAGCAACTGGATGGGCGGCATCCGCCTGTACTACGGCGAGCTTCAGCTCCTGCCCGACAATGACGCCGCCGACGCCGCAAACTGTCAGTCCCCCGAGAGTGACAAGTGGAGAGCCGTGGACGGCACCACCGGAGCGTACATCGTGCCCGACGGCAATGGCACCACCCCCAACAGCCTGAAGCTGGACTTTAACGACCGCTTTGCCAAAAAGACCTGCACCTGCGGCTGGCGCTGGGTCACCGGGGAGGCGCCCAACAAGGTGGATAAGAAGCGGGGCGACGCCTACAGCAACACCCACTGTGACGAGACGGTCTGCCCGGCGGCCAGGGAGCTTCTGCAGGGCCTGGGCCTGCTGCCCGTCGAGTTCAATCCCAACACCTATGAGCACTGCAAATTCTGGGCGAACAACGGAGGCAAGGACCTGCGCTGCCACTGCGGCGGCAGCTATCACGACCACATCGACGCCGGCGTCTTCTTCGTCCGCATGTGCGACGACCCGGATCACGGCACCGCTGGAATCGGCCTGCGCTGCGCCTATGTGGAGCTGTAAGCGCCGTTTTACCTGACCTGACGAATGATTTAGGAGGGGGACTTATGCCTACACTGGAGAAAAAGAGCATCAAGCAAAACCCGGTCTTTAAGATTGTATTTATCCTGATTGCCATCTGTATTGTTCTGTTCGGCTGCGCGACTACGCCCCTGGAGGGTCTTACAGTTGAGGGCTGGCGCATGATCTGGATCGTTGTGGCGGCCATTGTCCTGTTCATTTCTGAGTCGCTGCCGCTGGTCTGCACCTGCATGATGATTATTTTCGCCATGAAGTACACCGGCGCGGCCACCATGAGCGACATCACCAAGTCTGCCGCCAGCACCACGACCTTCTTCATCATGGCGGGCTTCGGACTGGGGGCCGCCCTGGAAAACACCAACCTGGCCGCCATTCTTCTGCGCGGACTGTACAAGCTGGGCAAGGGCGACTCCCGCAAGATGATCTCCGCCGTCTGCTGGATGTCCGCCATTATTTCCATCTTTGTCTCCGACGCTGCGGCCCAGATCGTCTGCATCACTGTCGTCATGAGCATCATCAAGGCCATCGGCAACCCCACCCCCGGCAGCAGCCGCCTCTGCGGCGGCATGATGATGGCCGTCACGGTGGGCGCCTTCACCGGCGGTCTGTTCCTGCCCTGTTCCAACAGCGTCAACGTAGCCGTCATGGACCTGGCCGAGGTCGTGTCCGGACAGCCCATGACCTTCTTTCAGTGGGCTATTTTCGGCATTCCCATCGGCTTCCTGCTGACCCTGTTTGCCGCCTGGCGCATTCCCCGCTACTTCAAACCTGAAAACCTGGATCCCAACCAGATTGGAAACATTGAAAAAATCTTTGACGGTATTCCCCAGAAGCTGGAGCGCAAGGACTGGAGCTACCTGACCATCACCGTGGTCATGATGTTCTTCTGGATTGCCAGCAACTGGATTAAAACCTTTGACGTGGCCACAGTGGCCATCGGCGGCATGTTCCTCATGATGTGCCCCGGTATCAATCTCCTCAGCGCCAAGGATTACGCAAAGAACTTCAAGGGCACGCTGATTCTGGTCATGACCTGTATCTTCCCCATGGCCTCCGCCATGGCCAAGACGGGCGCAGGCGAGTGGGTCATCGGCAAAATCTTTGCAAATTCTACCGGCTGGAGCCTGTTCACCGTCGTAATTGTAGCCACCATCGCAGCCTTCCTGGTTCATCTGCTCATCCCTGCCGGCTCCGCCAACGGCGTGCTCAGCGCCTCCATCATCGGGCCGGTCGGCGTGGCGGCAGGACTGCCCGTCGCCTCGATTTTGATGATCGTCGGCGTCCAGGCGGGCGCAGCCTTCCTCTTCCCCATTGAGGGCGGCTGGGCTCAGACCTTCGGCTACGGCTACTACAAATTTGACGACTGCTTCAAGGGGCTATGGCCGGTTACTGTCTGTTCCCTGCTCTTATGTATCGTCGTCGTTTCCCTTCTAACCCTTATCTATGCGCCGCTCGGCCTCATCTGACGCGTTGCGGATATGATTTCGTTCCACCATTTCAAGGAAGCGGGTGTAAACTCATATGTCTGGAAAAACCTTCGCATATGTGGGCCACTGGACCGTTAAGGCCAAGGAGCCCAACATGGGCGGCATCACCATTTATCAGTACAACGAGAGCGACGGCACTTTGACCTATGTGGATACGGTGCGCACCGACCTGTGCGCCGGCCAGATGTGCATCGACCACCGCCGCGGCGTCCTCTACGCCATCGACGAGGCCCAAAACAGCCCCGCCTTTGCCATGCAGGGCGGCGGCGGCCGGGTGGTGGCCTTCTCCATTGACCGGGAGTCGGGCCGTCTGACCGAGCTGGGCGCAGAACAGCCCACCTTTGGGACGCTGACCACCTATGCGGCGCTGGACGGCAGGGGCGAGTTTCTGGTGGTGGCCAATCACGGCGACAAGCAGGCCATCACCAAGACCGCCCGGGATCCCGACGGCACCTACCGTGTGGTCACCGATTTCAGCGAGGTCAACGCCGTCCTCTATCCCCTGGCCGGCGACGGAGCGGTGCTGCCGGCCTGCGATATGATTCCCTTTGCGCCCGACCGCAGCCAGTACCCCGCCCGCATCGCCTGCCTCCACTCCGTCTATTTCGCCCACGACGGCGAGCACTGCATTATGACCAATATGAAGCAGGATCAGATCATGATGCTCCGGGTAAACCGGGAGGAGAAAAAGCTGGAGATCTGCGACGTGCTGGACTGCCCCAAGGGGAACTGGCCCCGATACGGCGCATTTCATCCCACCAGGCCCCTGTTTTATCTCAACAACGAGCACGGACACGAGATCAACGTCGTCCGTTACAGCGGCGACTGGAAGCTGGAGATTATCCAGACGGTCAAAACCGCTCCAGAGGGAGGGTATCCCAAGACGCCCAAGGCCGCGGCCCAGACCGAGATCCGGATCAGCGCAGACGGCAGATTTGTCTACAACGTCATCCGGGGCGTCCACCAGGCCACCGTACTGGCCGTGGACAAGGAGACCGGCCTGCTGGAGCTGGTGCAGAGGATCCAGCTCCGGGGTGAAGGCCCCCGCGACTTTGACATCTCTCCCGACGGCCGTTTCCTTTTGATCGGCAACCTGGAGTCAGGAGAGGTGTCTACAGTGGCGGTCGGCGCCGACGGCCTGCTCACCGACAGCGGCGTCAGCGACAAGCACGTGCAGTACCCCGGCGCCGTCTATTTTTACCGCTCCTGATTCCCGTTTCCTATTTTATCTTTTAAACCGCTTTCAAACATGTTACAATGGTATTTCCAGAAAGGAGAAGCCGAAATGGTTAAAATGGATCCCATCCGTTCCGAATTGAAGAGCAGGCGCATCAAATGGGACAAGGACACCAGCGCCGTCAACTGGGCGTGGCTGAAGGAGGTCCGGGAAAACACCCCCCCCCGCCGCATCTATGAGGAGAACCCCTACGCCGAGGTCTATACCTTCCGGGAAAATATGTACGGCATCTTTACCGAGAACGCCGACGGCCATACCGATGTATGGAGCTATCTCATCCTGGGGCCGGAAAAGGCCATGCTGATCGACACCAGCTTCGGCATCGGAAATTTCAAGGCCCTGGCCGACCGGCTCTCCGGAGGCCGTGAGGTCATTGTGGCCAATACCCACGCCAGCTATGACCACTCCTACGGCAACGCCTGGTTTGACAAGGCCTACTGCCACAAGTACATCGCCCCTCTGATGAAGACCAACCAGAACCCCCACATCTGGGACTACCTGTTTGATGAAAACGGCAAGAACATCTGGCTGGACTTTGACCGCGGGGATCTGCCCCCTGTGAATGAGTTCGAGGTAATTCCCTGCGAGAATCACCATATCTTTGACCTGGGCCAGGGCTATGAAGTGGAGCTCATCTGGATGCCCGGCCACCAGTCCGGCCACGCCTTCTTCCTGGATAGGCGCAACCGCATTCTGTTCACCGGCGACGGACTGGAAACCGGCTCCTCCATGGTGGGCTACGGCGCCCGGGAGGGAGATGTGTACGGCGAGCAGTATGCCAACGTGTCCAGTATGTACCATGAGTTCAAGGCCCTGGCCGAGCGTATGGACGAGATCGATTACCTCTTCCCCGCCCATGGCATCCTGAATGTGGAGAGCCGGGTCCTGCCCGCCGTGCTCAAGGGGCTCGAGCATATCGTCAACGACCCCGAGCACCCCACCCGCAAGGAGGAGAAGCTCAACAAGAAGGGCAAGCTGAATGTCCGCTGCTTCCAGCAGGTGCCCGGTTTTACCGAGCTGAACTACAATCCCGACGCCGTCTTCCCCAAGAAATAAGTATCCCCTGTTTCACCCGCCATCTCCGGCAGCAGCGGTCTTTTGTCTTCTCTTTCCCTGACGCCGGCCATGGCGCGGTCTCTGTATCACGGCAGGAGGCCCCGCATCCAACTGGATGCGGGGCCTCCTGCCCATTATGAATACACACTGCGGATTACTGTTTCTCCGCCCTGTCTTGCCGGAACAGCCGC
>ERZ825896.3180-NODE-3180-length-14272-cov-3.585426_pt1 | contig 14272 bp, 17 predicted proteins | sample MGYA00519858_ERZ825896 | MGnify/ENA primary metagenome ERZ825896 (study PRJEB31778, sample SAMEA3449214) | human gut metagenome | biome: human gut; feature: human-associated habitat; material: faeces | place: United Kingdom | collected 2010/2012 ... | reverse complement strand
GACAGGGCGAGCAGCGCCACTTCCCGGGCGCCCTTTCCCGCCATCAGTCCCGCCTCCTTCCGCCGAAGGCCAGCAGAAAGCGCAGCAGCTGGGCCAGAGAAACCAGCAGAGCGGCCACATAAGTCATGGCTGCGGCCCGCAGGACCTTCTTGGCCCCGGCAAGTTCCCCGCCGTCCAACAGACGGGCGCTCTCCAAGGTTTCCACCGCACGGCGGGATGCATTGAACTCGACCGGCAGAGTAATGAGCTGCCCAAAAACCGCCACGGCGAACAGAATCACTCCAACACCGAAAAGGGGCCCTGAGTAGAGGATCAGGCCAATGATAATCAGGAGAATGGAGAGCTGGGAACCAATATTACATAGAGGTATCACAGCTGTGCGGAGCTTAATGGGACCGTAATGTTCAGCATACTGGACGGCGTGCCCTGCCTCATGGGCGGCCACCCCCAGGGCAGCTACACTGGGAGAGTCATATACTCCCTGGGAAAGTCGGATGACATTCGTCCTGGGATCATAGTGGTCGGTTAGATTTCCGCCTACCCGCTCAATTGTTACGCCGGTCACCCCGTGGGCCCGGAGCACTGCTTCAGCAGCCTGCGCGCCTGTAAATCCCCGGGAACTCTGTACCCGGGAATAGCGGTTGAAGGTAGACGAGACCTGAATCTGGGCTATCAGGGCGATCAGCATGGCTGGAACCAGAATGATCCAGTAATAGGGATCAAAATAATAGAAAAAGGGCATGGACGATCCTTTCTTTCATCAATGTTTACATGATCTGCCCGCCAACGAGGTAGTTCAAAATCCGGTAGGCAACGGCGTAGAACAGATACATATTTCGGTGCCGCTTGCGCGAGGCCCAGACCAGAGCAGGAGAAAAAGACTAAGCCCGGTATAAGACAGCCAGGAAGACCAGCATCCCAGACAGCATGGTATTTTTGACAGCCAGAGATACTGTGCAGGTCAGCCGGACATAGAGCGGAAACGCCTATTGTTCATACGGAGTAAATTACAGCTCCAGGGGATGTCCACGGAGATAATCGGCAGCTTTCATACGCCTGCCGCCGCCAGGCTGAATTTCTGTCAAGCGGAGCACCTTGCCATCTCCGCACGCCACGTCAATGCCACACTTACCGCCAGCTAAGATACTGCCGGGCGCGGCACAGGTAGTCTCACCAGTCTCTTCGGCGGCAAAAAGCTTCATGGGCTCACCCGAGATAATATCGGTCGTGGCAGCAGGCCAGGGAATCAGTCCCCGAATTTGACAGTGGATCTCATGGGCTGAACAATTCCAATCGACCGGAGAGAGCTTCTTGGAAAGCATCGGAGCCAGCGTATGGGAGGCGTGATCCTGCGGAATACGCGCCGCTGTACCGCTCTGAATGGCGGCCACCGCTTCCACTGCCAGCTCTCCCCCCAGCACTGCCAGCCGCTCATACAGGGCAGCTGCGTCCTCCTGCTCCCCAATTGGGACGGCACGCTGCAGAATGATGTCGCCCGCATCCAGCTCAGAGGCCATGTGCATAATCGTTACGCCGGTCTCAGCATCTCCGTTGAGGATCGCCCAATTGATAGGCGCCGCCCCCCGGTATTTGGGGAGCAGTGACGAGTGGACATTGATACAGCCATAGGGCGGATTATTCAGGATTTCATCCGGAAGTATACGCCCATAGGCAGCTACTACAATAAGGGCAGGATCCAGGGCCTTGATCTGTTCCAGGGCTGTGCCGTCCCTCAGTTTCTCCGGCTGGTACACCGGTATGCCATGGGCCTGTGCACACACCTTAACAGGAGTGGGCAGCAGTTTCATCCCCCGGTTCTTAGGTTTGTCCGGCTGAGAGAACACGCCGCATATTTCATGTCCGGCCTCAATTAGCTTTTCCAATGTGGGCACCGCAAATTCAGGGGTACCCATAAAGAGGATTCTCATGCCTTCTTCTTCTCCTCTTTCTCCAGCAGCTTGTCCAGCTCTTCTGTGGTGTAAAGGCGGTCGGCATGTTCTGTAAAGAGATGTCCGTCCAGGTGCTCGGTCTCATGGCAGAAGCAGCGGGCAGTCATGTCCTCTCCTTCCACCTCAAAGAATTGTCCTGTGCGGTCCTGGGCGCGGACGCGGACCTTCATCGGCCGCTTGACCATGCCCCATTTGCCCGGGACGGAGAGACAGCCTTCAAATCCGTCCTGCTCTCCCTCACAGCTGATAATCACCGGATTTACCAGTTCCAGCATCTCATCCTCGTCGTTGACCACAATGACCACCCGGCGGAGGATCCCTACCTGTGGTGCGGCCAGCCCCGCACCGTTTGCCTCAGCCAGTGTTTCCTTCAAATCATCAATGAGATCCCAGAGCCGCTGATTAAAGTCGGTAACTGGGCGGCACTTTTTGTGCAGACTTGGGTCCTCTTCCGTAAGAATTTTTCTCAGAGCCATAAGAGCTCCCTCCTTTGTTTACGGTACTTTCCCTTTCGGTATGATTCAATCTGATAAAGCAAGCCTAATCCAGGGGATTTACATCGGCAAAAATCGAAACGCCGCGGTTCTCCTTATCCTGCTGAGCACAGCGCACAAGGTGGGCCGCCAAGGCACGAATCTCTTTTGTATTCCGGCAACTCAGAGTAAGCCGATACCGGTAACGGTTATTGACTTTTGCCACCGAGGCAGGAGCCGGTCCCAGAAGCTGGGGAGAGAGAGCCCGATAGGGCGCCCTGGAGAGCCAGTCCTCCAATGTCCGGCGCAGCCGCATACAAACCCGCAGTACGCCGCTCTCCTGAAGTCCTGAAGCGGTGAAGACAAAGAGGTCCTGAAAGGGCGGGCAGCCCCGCAGCTCCCTCAATCGGATCTCCTCGCCGTAAAACCGATCATAGTCCTGCGAAGCGGCACAGGTAATCACATCGTTCTCCGGTGTATAGGTCTGAATGATAGCCCGTCCCCCTTTTACACCGCGGCCAGCCCGTCCGACCACCTGAGTCAGGAGAGAAAACGTCCGCTCTCCCGCCCGGTAGTCGTCCACATACAGGGACTGATCGGCTGCGACAACGCCAACCAGTGTGACGTTCTCAAAGTCCAATCCCTTGGCTACCATCTGCGTACCCACTAAAATCGGAATCCTCTGTCTCTCAAAACGGGAGAGCAGTTTTTCATGGGAATGAGCGGCAGAAACTGTATCGGTATCCATGCGGAGGACCTCAGCCTCTGGAAATATCTCCTTCAGCTCCTCCTCTACCCGCTGGGTCCCCACTCCTACAAAGTTCAGCGTTCCGCCGCAGGAGGGACATTGGCTGGGCAGAGGTTCTGAATGGCCGCAATAATGGCACATAAGCCTCCCGTTGGCCGAATGGTAAGTGAGGTAGACCGAGCATCGGGGACAGACAGGCACCTCGCCGCACTCCCCGCAGGTTACCATGCGGCTGTTTCCACGCCGGTTTAAAAACAGGATGGACTGCTCTCCCCGCGCCAAATTCGCCTCCAGCGCTTTGCGAAGCTGCCAGCTCAGGCACCCTCCGTTTCCACGCCGCAATTCCTGCCGCAGATCAGCGATTTCTACAGAGGGGAGCGCACGCTGGTTATAGCGTCTCCGCAGCGTAAACAACCTGTACACTCCGCTTTGCGCCAAGTACATACTCTCTACGGACGGTGTGGCCGACCCCAGCAGCAGCATTGCCCCGCTGTGTGCACAGCGGTATTTTGCCACATCTCTGGCATGATAGCGCGGGACATTCTCTGATTTATAGGTATATTCCTGCTCTTCATCCATGATCAAAAGCCCTAAATTCTGCAGCGGTGCAAACACAGCCGATCGGGTACCTATCACGACCCTGGCTTTCCCCGAGCGGATTCGCTTCCACTCGTCATACCGCTCCCCTGCTCTCAGGCCGCTGTGAAGAACCGCGACCTCAGGCCCGAACTGGGCGCTAAACAGTCGGAGGAGCTGCGGCGTAAGAGAAATTTCCGGCACCAGTACCAAGGCGGTACGCCCCAGGCTCAGCACCTCTCGAATCAACTTGATATAGACACGTGTCTTTCCGCTGCCCGTCACGCCATACAAAAGTGCTGCGGCGGGCTTTTGAGCCTTCAGCAGAGAAAGAAGCCCCTCAAATGCCGTCTGTTGCTCCTCGTTGAGCGTGAAAGGGACGGCGTCTTCAGCCTGTTCAACGGCCTCAACCCTCCGAAATACCTCACGCCGCTCCAGGGTGACAAGGCCGCTTTTTGCCAGAGAGCGCAGAGTGGCGGCAGACGCGCCGGTAAAATAACAGATCTCCTTTGCCGATGCGCTTCCCACCGTGCACAGCAGTTCCACTACAGAGTATCGCAGCGGGGCAGACCGCCGCTTGGCGGTTACCTGGGCCAGAGCCTCCTCCGGGGGAACAGCCAGCGAGACGACCCGTTCCGTCTTGTCCCCAATCCCGCGCTGAACACTGGTCTCCAGGGTCAGCACGCCTCGCTCAGAGAGCAGCTTTAATGCGGGATTTGGGTCTTTCGTCTCAAAGGCGGCACGGATTCTTCCCTGTTCGGCACTGCCCCCGGATGCATAAATCAAATCTAAGATCCGCCTGGCGTAATCAGACCTGCCGGCCCTCTCATAAGCAGACTCCCTGTCTACTCCCTCGGTAATCTTCCAGCGATCCTGAAGCGCGTAATACAACCCTGCAGGAAGCATGGCTCTGGCTGCGTCGTAGACAGTACAGAAGTAGCGCTCGCGCATCCACAGCGCCAAACCGATGCCCGCTTCATCCAGCACAGGAGTCTCATCCAGCTGGGTCAGCACATACTTGAGCTTCACCCCTTGCGGCTCGGCCATCTCCAAGGCCAAAATCATGCCCTCTGTGCGGCGGTTACCCGCCCCAAAGGGGACAATGACCCGTATTCCAGGCCTCAGTGTTTCCTTTAAATCATCGGGCACCAAATAGTCATAGGGCTTGTCAATGGCATAGGTCGCAGCGGACAAAGCCACCTTCGCAATCATACCCACACCTCCCAAACCCCGGAAGAGGCAAGCAGAAAAGGCTGTAAAGCCTTAACGCTTGCCTCTCTTTCCTCTCTCATTCAGATGCCTGAGGGGTTACCTTACCCTCGGCCACCTCACGGATGGCAATAGAAACCGGTTTATCATCCAAGGGAATACCGGCGTCTTCAGCCTCACTGGCAATCTGGCGTGCCCGCTGGGCAACCACATTTACCAGCATATACCGGCTTGGGATCTCTTTGAGCAAATCGCTCATGGGGGGATAAAGCATCATAAGTCATCAGACTCCCTTCCATGCAATTTCTTTCTTGAAAAGACGGCGGACCGCAGTTGCGCATCCTACACGCCATCCACAAGATGAATCCGGTTTTTGGTCCGGCAGCCTTCTGCCGTCAGGATTGCAATAATCTCCGCTGCGGCTTCCGATACCTTGTCGTTTACCACCAAATAGTCGTAATTGGGTATCTCCTGATACTCCTCTCTGGCCTTCCGAAGGCGGCCGGCAATCGCCTCCTCACCGTCAGTATTGCGGCCGTGCAGGCGCCGGGAGAGCTCCTCAAATGAGGGTGGAATAATAAAAATCAGTACCGCATCGGGACATCTGGCCCTTACCTTGGCCGCCCCCTGCACCTCAATATCCAATAGTACATCAATACCGGCATTCAGATGCTCCTCAATCACTTTCATGGAGGTCCCGTAATAATTATGGACATATTCGGCGTACTCTAAAAGTTCGTCGTTGGCAATCATGGCCTCAAATTCTTCACGTTCGACGAAGTTGTAGTTGACACCGTGAGCCTCTCCTACCCTCGGAGCCCGCGTTGTAAAGGAGACAGAAAAATGGATGTCGGGCCGTTCGCTCAGCAACTCTGAAATGACTGTGCTCTTTCCTACCCCGGAGGGACCGGACAGGACTATCAGCTGTCCCCTGGCTTTCTTCTTCCTCATTCCACGTCCTCCTCCCCCGGTACTGGATCCCTGCCGCCAAGGCGGCCCGCCACAGTCTCAGGCTGAAGGGCTGAAAGCACGATGTGGTCGCTGTCCATCACAAGCACCGCCCTGGTCCGCCGCCCATAAGTGGCGTCGATTAAGACGCCCCGATCCCGCGCCTCCTGAACCATACGCTTGATGGGAGCTGAGTCTGGACTGACAATGGAGATCAGCCGTCCAGCCGAGACCATATTGCCGAAGCCGATATTTATCAGTTTCACAGAAAACGCCCCCGCCCTTACTCGATGTTCTGGATCTGTTCCCGAATCTTCTCGATCTCGGCCTTTATATCCACCACATAACGGGCGGTCTCCACATCACTGCACTTGGAACCTATCGTATTGGCCTCCCGGTTAAACTCCTGGATCAGAAAATCCAGCTTTCGCCCAACCGGACCGTCGCCAGAGAGCAGAGACCTGAGCTGGGACAGATGGCTACGCAGGCGTACTGTCTCCTCATCCACCGCTACCTTGTCGGCAAATATGGCTGCCTCGGCAAGAATACGGCTCTCTTCAATCTGTGTCTTCTGAAGTACCTCTGCCATTCTGGCCTCCAGCCGGGCGCGGTAGTCGGCCACAATCCCAGGCGCACGCTCCTCAACCTTAGCCGTCAGGACCTCAATGGTGTCGGCACGGCTCAGAATATCCTGGCGCAGCTTGTCCCCCTCACGGCTCCTCATCGTATCATAATCCGCCAGAGCCAGCTCCAAGACGGTGCACAGATCGGCAGCCACAGCCTCCAGATCCTCCTGGGACTTCTCTACCAAAAAGACGTCCTGAAACCGCGAGAGCAGGGATACTGATATATCATCCTTCAGGCCGTAAGCATCCCGCAGCTCACAGAGCGCTGCGTAGTATCCATCGGCCGCCGGGCGATTGACGGATACGGACACGTCTCCTTTTTCCGAAGGTCCAATAGTAAAAAATACATCCACTTTCCCCCTGGAAATATGAGCCTGTACCCCTGCCTTAATTGCATCCTCCGCAAAAACATAAATCCGGGGCAGCTTTACCGTACAGTCCAAATAGCGGTTATTAACCGAACGGATCTCCACCGTGATGGACCTTCCACTGAGAACCTGTTCTCCCCTGCCATAGCCAGTCATGCTCTTGATCAAGGGCTGCGCCTCCTTTTTTATGGCTTAACTAAATATTATACCAGATTAGGTGCCTTGGTGCAACACTTTGTCAATCCGTTTGATATAAAGCACAATCAGCTTCGTAAAGCCGATATCATAGATCAGAAACGCAACATTGCCCACCAGCCAAACCATCCAAGTCTGACTCAGAGCACCAGGAAGAAAAGGCAGAAAAATCGTTCGCAGGCCAAACCAGCAGAGAACCAGAATCAGATTAAAGAAGACCAGCTTACACACCCATTCCAGGGAGATTCTTCTCAATCTCTCACACAGGCACTTAATCATGGGATAAAGTCCAAAGAAGAGCAGATACAGCAATACATTCCCTTTGTCGGGTACAAGAAGAAGGCCCAGCAGGCCGGTCACACCATAGCAGCAAAAGCCCGCCCCCAGCCCAACAGAAATCACCGCTCCTGCAGGAATCAGCCCTGCGGCAGCCACCACCCCCATGCGCGCAGCCGGAGAGAAAGCTGACAGGTAGAGGACTACCAGAGACAGCGCTGCCAATAGAGCCGTCACCGCTACGCCCCGTACCCGAGTGTTACGGATTCCGCTCATATCAGTTGCACCCTCCGCACAGACAATTGGCGCATAGACAGGCGGAGCAGCAGTCCAGCGCTCCAAATCCGCCGTATTCATACGGCCGATAGGCCTGTCCTCCCGCCTGCATCATAGCCAGGGCCTGACGATACTCCGGATTCCCAGGGGCCATATTACAAGCCATCTGATAGTGCTGATGCGCCTCGTCCAGCCATCCCTTGCGGTAGGCGATAGACCCGGTCAGAAAGTGCCACTCTGCATCCTGCGTGGGAGCTGTGCGCAGCAACTGTTCAGCCCGGCCCAGGTCGCCCAGATTGATAGCCTGCCGCACCTGGCTGTAAAGCGGACTCCCATACGAAGAAGACTGAGACTGATAAGCTCCCTGACTTTGGGTACGGTACCCGCCATAGGAAGAGGAGCTCCCGCCGCCGGCGCGCTGCTTGGTAATAGCATCGTAGGCCTCATTGATTTCCTTCATCTTCTCCTCGGCCAAATCGGCCAGAGGATTGTTCTGATAGTTGTCGGGGTGATACTTCCGTGCCAGCTCCCGGTAAGCTCTTTTAATTTCCTCATCGCTGGCCTCCGGCTTAACGCCGAGGACGCTGTATGGATCGCTCATGCGCTTGTTCTCCTAATTTCTTACTTTATCTTGCCTGCAGCAGTTTTCCATCTGCCTGAAAATACAAGCTCTTCAACGGAAGGGAGGCCAAGATAGATGATATTCTCCACTACGCCGCGCCAAGCTCCGTGCTCCAAGAGCGCACAGGCTGAAGCTGCCAGATTGCGGGAATGGCGCAGTGTCAGCCGCAAATCCTCTCCATGGGATTCCGGGTGCTCTGGATAACGGGTAGCAACAGGGTTATATCCGCCGTCCCGCAGGTCCTCCTCCAGATCATCCCAGGCATCCAGCAGATAAATCCAGCGGCCTACGTGGTAGAGGAGTTCCCCCAGAGCCCGGTCGCGTCCGCTATCTCCAGACGGCGGGGCTGCGGCCCGGAGCAGCCGCGCGAAGGTATCTGCCGGACGGTCCAGAGAAGGACACCCTTCCCGCTCCAACTCCCGCAATTCGCCCAGGCACTGCTTCACGGACTGGTCAAACGCCGGCTGGAAAGCGGCGGCTCTCCGATAGGACGCTCTGAGAACCAGGGACAGAATTCTGGCCCCCCTGCCGCTCCCAAAAGGAGGCGTCGGCCACCGTATCCTGCAGCTTCCACCAGCTCAGAATCGTACTCTTATCGGCCGCTGCAGCCAAGCCTGGAGAGGACGCGCAACACGATTTCTTTCTACACCAGAGCCGTGCGGGACAGCGCCGCTTTTCCAGAACCGGCCTGTCTGTCTCCGGCGTCAGCAGGAGGGCGAGGAAAACAAAATCATAGTTTAAGAGAAAACGGGCCGGAAAGCCATGCCGCTTGCCCATCTCATGACACAGCGCGCAGTAAGCGCCCTGATAGGCCTCCAGTTCCCACACTTTCAGTTCGTCGCGGCGGGGACGCACATAGCCGAACATCTACACCCCGGCTCCCTGAATGGCAGTAATGCGGAACGTAATCCCCCTGCTCTTCCGGTTATGCCGGTCCAGAGCAACCGCACACAAGAGCCCCAACAGAAAGCCAACGATACCGAATATAACAGCAATTCCATCCCCCAGTCCGCCGGCGCTGCCAGAAAAGTATCCGATAAAAAAGAGGAGGAACGGAACCAGATAAACGAAAGCTGCCGCCTTCAGCACCTGGTGGGACGAAGATTCCACCGTAACTGTATCTCCAGCCATGGCCCGAACCGGATTTTCAGCCTTGACCACCACAGTGGGAAGCACTGCCAGCTCAGCGCAGCCGCCCCCACATTTGGAACAGTCGTGTCCGCAGGCCGACTGGCGCTGAACCGAAACCTCAGCCCGGCCGTCTTCCAGAATCCGTATCACTTTTGCCGTCTGTATCATAAGGAACTCCTTGTTATCTGGTGATGGTGACGGTAACATTATAGTCCGTCCCGACAACGCCCACATCACCCGTGCCATCCAGATATACCTTGACAGGAACGGTCTGTGTGCCGGTCGCTATACTCTCCTCTCCCATCTCGGACAGATCTGCCACAATCCTGATCTGAGACGGGATTACCTGATCCACCGCATCCTGACTGCCTCGGATCATGACCAATCGGGATGTTGTCACCAATTCTGCATGATAGCCATCAGGCTCGATAACCTGGATATTATCCACCTCAATGGTCCGGGTAGCCAAACCGCTGATGCTGACGGTAACCGTGGCTTCACTTACACCGCTGACGTTGGTCAGAGACTCATCCAGGGGAATCTTGAAGGTAATCTGATCCGTACCAAAGATTTTCTGAAGCTCAATCTGCCCCAGAGAGATTTCCGTCAGGCTTTCCAAATCGTCCTCACCGCCAGAGACCATGATGCTCTCTGGGCTGATGGTAATTTTGGCGTCATCCTGCGTAGCCCCGCCGCCCGGGACGACTTCCACCGTCAGCTTCACTTCCTTGAGCTGTACCACAGGCAGCGTAACCATGACCGTCTGGCTGCTCAGTTCCAGGCCCTCCGCAGAGACGGCTTCCCCATTGAAGCCCACCAGAGCAAAGGGAAGTTCACCAGTATAGGTCTCGGAAAGCTCTGTCTGAGACAGCACAACCTGGGCATAGTCAATCTGGTTGACCACATCCTCCTGACCGCTGACTGTAATGGTCGATGGACTGATAGACAGTTCGCCCTTCTGGAATCCTTCTGCCACGCTGCCGGTAAAGCTGCCCCGTACCTCAATTTCCCTAGTCACCCATTTTGAGATGGTATACTGAATGACACTGGGGCTGCGTGAGCGGATGGTAATCGGATCATTGGACACCGAACGGGGATAGGTAGGCGTATAATTGACTTCTGTCTGCACACCCGTATCCTTGTTGGACACGTTAATGGCGACAGAGACATTTTCGTTGTTGAGCTGCTGGAGGACACTTCGGGTAGCCTGGAGAGAGAGGGTAACTGTCTGATTTGCCCCCTCGGATATCGTCAGGCCCCGCTCCTCCAGAGTATCCAGGCCGGTAAAGACGACCGGCACGTTATACAGTGTCTTGGTGTCTTCGGGGTTCAGGTCAGTCATGACGTACATCCATAGAATGACCGCCAGCAGCAGGGAGAGGACCATATAGAGCCACTTGCTATCTCTGATTTTCTTCCCCATTGCCAGTCTGCTCCCCCTTCCCGAATTTAAATAGACCACTCAGCCAGGATTTGTTTACTTCCCCCTCATCCTGCCGTGGCATCAGTTCGTTGCGGAGGAGGCGCTCCAGTGTATCGGGAGCCAAGTGCCGCTTGAGCATTCCTCCCACAGCTACTGAAATAGAGCCCGTCTCCTCAGAGACAATGGCCACCACCGCGTCAGTCTGCTCGCTGACCCCAATACCTGCCCGGTGACGCATTCCCAAGTCACGGGAGAGGTTCACATTTCCGGACATCGGAAGCATACAGCCAGCCCCCACAATTCGGCCGTTTCGGACGATAACAGCACCGTCGTGGAGCGGAGCCTTATTCCAAAAAATATTTTTTAACAGTTCGCTGTTCACTGCGCAATCCAAGGCAGTACCCGTCTTGATCTGCTCATCCAACATATTCTTCCGCTCAAAAACCATCAATGCGCCTGTCTTGGACTTGGACAGTGAGGTATATGCCTCTACCGTCTGGAGAATGGCCTGCTCGGTCTCCCCCGTCTCTTCCCTGGGCTTAAACATATTGCCCAGGCTGCTGCGGCCTACCGTCTCTAAAAAGCGGCGAATTTCGGGTTGAAAAAGCACCACAAGTGCAACCACGCCATACTCTACCAACTTACCCAGCAAATAGCTGACCGTGTTCAGGCGAGCCAACTGGGATACCAGCAGAGCCACCACCACAACCAGAATCCCCTTGGCCACCGAACCGGAGCTGGTACGGCGGATGAGCATAATGACTTTATAGATAATAAAAGCTATGATCAGAATATCAATGATGTCTGTAATTCCAATTGGATTCAGCCGAATCCAGACATCTTCCACTGCCTGCAAAACTCTATCCATGCTCCTATCCCCTGTCGCCAAGCACTTCCTCTGCTAATCTTAAATATTATACTGTAAACCAGCGCGTTTCGCAAGGGAGGGGAAGCTGAATTTCCCCTGAACGGAAGATTAATTTTCCGTGAACAGACAAGAAAATTTCCATGCATCGGATGCCTGCAGCTCTGCTGCGGCATTTGAGCCTGGATCATAAATTTCTAAATATATAAATAGGTGTCCCGCTTTGCAGGAAGCGGGACACCTGCTTTTTCTGTCTCTTACTTGTTTAGCTATGTGCTCTTGTGTGTGCACGGGCAGTTTAGGTCGATGCGTTTTTCCGCTCTGCCAGCCGAGCCACCGCCCGGAGAAACCGCTCCACCTCCCAGCGGGTGTTGAAGGCGGAAAAACTGGCACGGACGGTGCCGGTATCAAATGTCCCAGCTGTGCGGTGCGCCAGCGGGGAGCAATGAAGGCCGGCGCGCACGGCAATTCCCTGTTTTGCCAGGAGCTCTGCTGCCTCTTCGCAGTCTAGGCCCTGAATATGAAAGGACAGCACTCCGGCCTGGTTGCGGCCACCGTGATCTGCGTATGCCCATACTCCAGGCATAACGGCCAATCCCCCTGCTGCATGGGCGGTAAGGCTGCGCTCCCGCATTAAAATATCCGCTGTCCCGAGCCGGCGGACAAACCGGATACCCTCCAGGAGTCCCGCGATACCACAGATATTATGGGTACCTGCCTCTAGTCTGTCTGGCAGAAAGGCCGGCATTTCCTGAAGCGCCGAAACACTCCCCGTTCCTCCCTCCAGCAGCGGCAGAGCCTCCTCGCTTCCGCACAACAGCAGTCCAGTTCCCTGAGGGCCATAGAGCCCCTTGTGGCCTGGCATGGCGATAAAAGCCGCGCCCAGCTCATCCAGATGAACGCTCAGACACCCCGCCGACTGGGACGCGTCCAGAATAAAGGGAATTCCCCGTTCTTGACACATGGCCGACATGCCCGCCACGGGAAGCACATATCCAAAGACATTAGAAACATGCGTAAAGACCGCGCAGCTCACCTCCGAAGTAAGCTGCGCCTCGAATCGCCGCAGAAGTTCATCGGGCATAAACAGGGGCCCGTCGGCCACTTTGACCTTTGCCCCCAGCGCATGGAGGGGCCGTGTGACTGCGTTGTGCTCGTAACCGGAAATCAACACGGTGTCGCCCGGCTTTACCAGCGTCTTAATCGCAATGTTTAGCCCATGAGTAGCGTTGAAGGTAAAGATCACCTGTTCCGGATCGGGCACATGGAACAGGGCCGCAGCTTCCTGGCGGCAGGCAAAGGCCATATCCGCAGCCAGCATGGCGGGTCGGTGTCCCCCACGTCCTGGGCTGGCCATATGGCTCATGGCGTAAGAAACCGCCCGATGTACTGCGGGCGGCTTCTGCAAAGTAGTAGCGGCGCTGTCCAGATAAATCACAACAGCACCTCCTTGTAGCTCCCGTCGCTGGACATGATATAGATCCGTTTGGGACTGAGCCCTACCCGGGCCAGCACCGTCAGTGCGTCGGCCAGATTGCGCTCTGAAATCTTCACCGAGTGGCTGCATCCCTCCCGGTCAATCACTTTGGGCGAACGGAGAATGTGGGCCGTAATCCCTGCGCGCTCCAGAGCGGCGGTCGTCCGCTGTGCGTAAGTCAGTGAGCGGCACACGATGAGATAATAGACCATAAGCTGACCATTCCTTTCTTGCCTGAGACAAATGGTCGTTTTTCGAGAGGAATGGGCAGGAACGAGATTCTCCCCCGGCCACGCAAATGAAAAACGCTCCTCTCAATGCAGTGTATGCACAAGAGAAGCGTTTTGAGATTAAGAATTTACCCGGAGCCATAGGACGAGGCCGCCTTGTCATCGGCTGCCGCCATTCTCTTCCAGCAGGCAGACAGCATGGACCGCAATTCCCTCCCCCCTGCCGGTAAAGCCTAAGTTCTCCTCAGTGGTAGCCTTGACGTTGACCTTGCCGGCTGCAAGGCCCATACGGGCAGAAAGATTCTCGCACATTTTACTGAGATAGGGGGCCAGCTTGGGACGTTGGGCTAAAATAGTGGCATCCACATTGCCCACTTGCAGCCCGGCGCCGCAAAGAAGCTCCATCACCCTGTCCAGCAGCTCCAGGCTGTCGGCCCCGGCATAGGCCAAATCCGTGTCCGGAAAGTGCCTGCCGATATCCCCCAGGCAAGCCGCTCCCAGTAGGGCGTCCATGACTGCGTGTGTGAGTACATCGGCGTCAGAGTGGCCCAGCAGCCCCTTTTCAAACGGAATTTCCACGCCCCCTAAAATCAGCTTCCTCTCCGGGACAAGTTTATGTACATCATAACCATGGCCGATTCTCATAGGCTTTCCCTCCACTCCAGCAGAGCCTCCGCTAAAATCAGATCCTCCACTGTGGTAATTTTCAGATTTTCGTATGCCCCCCTGGTCAGTGCAACCTTCATGCCCAGCCGTTCTACTGCAGCACAGTCGTCCGTAAGCTCTGCACCTTCCTCCAGCGCTTTGGTGAGGGCAGCCTTAATCAGTCCCGCTTCAAAAACCTGCGGTGTCTGAACGGCAAAAAGGGACGCGCGTTCCA
>ERZ825896.3179-NODE-3179-length-14274-cov-4.933821_pt1 | contig 14274 bp, 12 predicted proteins | sample MGYA00519858_ERZ825896 | MGnify/ENA primary metagenome ERZ825896 (study PRJEB31778, sample SAMEA3449214) | human gut metagenome | biome: human gut; feature: human-associated habitat; material: faeces | place: United Kingdom | collected 2010/2012 ... | reverse complement strand
TGCGCGCCCGTTACCGGAATTTGTGCATCATTTCGGATTTGCTCATTTACTGTATCGCTTAAAACAGGCGGATGCGCGGCGTATCCCCTGCGTTATCGTTTGCCGAGCAGGAAGGGCAGGTAATACTCGACCTGCTTATACCACCAGCCCCAGTCGTGATCGACGTCGTAGCCCCAGAAATCCACCCATGCGTGAATCCCCTTCGCATCGAGCACGCCCTTGATGCGCGAGGTGCTCTCCTTGAGCACGTCCTCCCACGCGCCCTGACCGACGCAGAGGATGATTTTCCGCTCGTTGTACATGCGGATATACGGGTGATCCGGCGACATGCCGGAGAGATAGTGATACGGCGAATTGCGGTAGACGAGGTCATCCATGTAATCGCCGAAGGAATCGAAGGAATCATACACGCCGGAGAGCGCCAGCACGCTGTCAAACAGATCCGGGCGGCGGAAGAACAGGTTCGCCGCGTGCATCGCGCCCATCGAGCAGCCGAACGGCATGATCGGCATCTGACACCAGTTGCGCTCGCCCGCGAGGTGGCGAATCTGCGGCACCATCTCATCGACGATGTAGTTGAACCAGCGCTCGTGCTGTTCGATGCGCTGGCGCGGGTCGCCGCCGTGATCCGCCCACGTTTCGTTGTCGATGGTATCGATGGAGAACACCATGATTTCGCCCGCGTCGATATACGGGCGGAACACGTCGTCCATGTGGAAATTTTCGAAATCATAGAAACGCCCTGCCTGACAGGGGATGAACAGCACCGGCTTGCCGCGATGGCCGTAGACCTTGAACTCCATTTCGCGGTTCAGGTTGTAGGAATAGCCTTTGTAATAACGAACTTCCATGGGTTGATTCTCCTTATCCATTCGTGGGGAATACGCGCCCACCGCGTTAAAACCCCAGACATTTCATAAAAACAGGAATCTGCCGCGCCCACGAGGCCTCGCTGTGGGTGCCGCCGGGGACGATGCGGAACGCGAGATCGACGCCCTTTTGCAGCAGCGCCGAGGAACAGGTGGTCAGCGCGGAGAGATTGGATGCGTGGTTGGCCATTTCCTCCCCGCCGTAATCCATGTAGATCAGCGTATCGGGGGAGATTTCCGCCTGACGGATGAACCGCCGCGCTTTCACGGGGGCGAGCCACAGGCTGGGGGACAGGCAGGCCGCCCGGCCGAAAACATCGTTGAACGCCGTGGCGGCGTACAGGCTCATCAGCCCGCCCATCGACGAACCGGCGATCAGCGTGTTCGCCCTGTCCGGCAGGGTGCGCAGGTTCGCGTCGATCATCGGCTTGAAATCGCGGATGAACCACTCCATCGTCGCGCGCCCGCGCCCGCGAATCCGCCCGAGGTTCGGGTCTTCGCAGGTGAAGGGGCAGTATTCCTCCAGGCGGTTGTTGCCGACGGGGTTGCACTCGACCGCCGCGATAATCAGCGGCGTGTCAGTCTTGTCCATATAATCGGCCATGCCCCAGGATTGGCCGTAGGTCGCGTCCTCGTCAAAGAAGACGTTGTGGCCGTCGAACATGTACATCACCGGGAAACGCGCGTCCGGCTGCTCGTCGTAACAGGCAGGCAGATAGAGATAGGCGCGGCGCGTCAGCTCCGGGCTGAGGTTGGGGATTTGAAGCGCCCACTTGTAGACCATGTAAAAAAGCCTCCGAAAGCATGAAAATCGGGATCATTCATAAAAGTATACGGCAGGCGCGCCGCCTTGTCAATTCGAATGGACGCCCAAATGCATGATACGGCTGGATTTTGGCAAGCCTACACAGGAAAAAGAACAGGCGTTTGCGCATATTCCGCGCACACAGCCGACGTTGACAGAACTTTTATGCCAGATTATAATGAAGCTATCGGATTTGGGGCGCGCGCTTGCGCGATTCTTAGGCGACCGCAAACGGGAGGACACCATGCCCAATATACAGGATTATGTGCTTTGGAGAGGCGATCTGCCGCTTGAGCGCGTGCCGCTGTGCGACGTGGACGCGCTGCTGCTGAGCTATCTGTCGTATATGCCCTACGATCACATCGCGGGGGATGCGTTTGACGAGGGGATTTCCCTGCGCGACGCAGCGCAGAAGCTGTTGGAGGTCAACGAACGGGATAAAACGCCGCTGGCGTACAACGTCAGGGAGGATCGAAAGCTGCTCGCCGCGCTGATGGAGAGCGCGCGGTTTCGGGATATCCGCCTGGTCGGCTACGTCAACAAGGTCGATCCCGAGCAGGAGGAGCAGTTTGCCGCCGTGACCTATCTGCTGGGCGAAGGGCGGGCGTTTGTCGCCTTCCGCGGCACGGATAACACCGTCGTCGGCTGGAAGGAAGATTTCAACATGAGCTTTGAAACCGAGGTTCCGGCGCAGCGGGACGCGGTGGCCTATGCGCAGCATGTCGCCAAAGCCATTGATCTGCCGCTGATCGTCGGCGGCCATTCAAAGGGCGGCAATCTGGCGGCTTACGCGGGGATGTTTGTCGATGAGGCGACCCGCGCGCGGATTCAGACGGTCTATAATTTCGACGGGCCGGGCTTCAACGAGGCGACGATTTCCTCCGAGGAATTCGGCAAGGTGGATATGCGCATCCGCACGTTCGTGCCGCAATCCTCGATGATCGGCATTCTGATGTGGCACAGAGAGCCGTTCACCATCGTGCGCAGCAACGGCGTGGGCGTGTTTCAGCACGACGCATACACCTGGCAGATCATGGGCGGCGATTTCATCAAGCTCAGCGAGCGCACCGGGCACAGCCATTTCGCCGACGACACCATCAAGCGGTGGCTCGAGGAGCTGAAGCCCGACATGCGCAGGCAGGCCATCGACGGCATTTACGCCGTGCTCAGCGCGTCGGACGGCATGAACGTCAGCGATCTGTTCGAGGCGCGCAACACGATGAGCGTGCTCAAGGCGGCGGGCGCGATGGATGAAAAGACGCGGAGCGCAGTGCTGGAGGCATTCAGGCTGCTGGGCAGCTCGATGATCGGCGGCGTGCCTGCGTGGCTGGAGCGCACGGCCAGCAGCGTGGCGCAGAAAATGCCGTGGGAGCAGCGCCGGGAAGAAGCGCGGGCAGAAGCCAAAATAGAAGCGAGAGCAGAAGCGAAAACAGAAGCAAAAACAGAAGCGAAAGCAGAAACAAGATTGGAAGCGGGGATGGAGGCCAAGGCGCGGGAAAACGCGCCCGAGCTTGCCAAATAAGCCGATTTGGCCTATAATAAAGCACAAACACGATCATCAGCCCGAAGAAGGGCGGAAAGAGGAACAGACCATGGAAAGAAAAAATGCGTGGGCGGCATATGCCGGGGACGACGGCAGGGTGGAAGCCTTTGCCAAGGCATACTGCGATTTCATCAACAACGGCAAAACGGAGCGCGAGTGCGTGGCTTACGGCGAGAAGCTGGCGAAGGCGCACGGCTTTGAGGATTTGAACGCGGTCGTTCGCTCGGGCAGGAAGCTGGAAGCGGGCGCGCGCGTCTATGCCAACTGGATGGGCAAGAGCTTCATGCTCTTCGTGCTGGGCGAGAAGCCGCTGGAGGAGGGCATGAATATCCTCGGCGCGCACATCGACTCCCCGCGCATCGACGTGAAGCAGAACCCGCTCTATGAGGATACCGATTTGGCGTATCTGGATACGCATTATTACGGCGGCATCAAGAAATATCAGTGGGTCGCCATCCCGCTGGCGCTGCACGGCGTGATCGTCCGGAAGACCGGCGAAAAGGTCATCATCAACATCGGCGAGGACGAAAACGACCCGGTGTTCTGCATCTCCGACCTGCTGGTGCACCTCGCGCAGGAGCAGATGACCAAGAACGCGAAGGAAGTGGTCGAGGGCGAGGCGCTCAACCTGATCGTCGGCGGCAGGCCGCTTGAGGGCGAGGAAAAGGACGCGGTGAAGGCCAACGTGCTCAAGCTGCTGGCGGATAAATACGGCGTGGAGGAGGAGGATTTCCTCTCCGCGGAGCTTGAGATCGTTCCGGCGGGCAAGGCGCGCGATATGGGCTTTGACCGCAGCATGATTCTGGCCTACGGCCACGACGACCGCGTCTGCGCGTATCCGTCGATGATGGCGGTGCTCGATTACGAGGGCACGCCGGAATATACCCTCTGCTGCATCGTCACCGATAAGGAGGAGATCGGCAGCGTCGGCGCGACGGGCATGGCTTCCCACTATCTGGAAAACACCGTCGCCGAGCTGTACGCCTGCACGGCGGATTACTGCGAGCTGGCCGTGCGCCGCTGCCTGCGCAACAGCCGCATGCTCTCCAGCGACGTGAGCGCGGGCTACGACCCGAATTTCGCCAGCGCGTTTGAAAAGAAGAACAGCGCGTTCCTCGGCCGCGGCATCTGCTTCAACAAGTTCACCGGCAGCCGCGGCAAGTCCGGCAGCAACGACGCGAACCCGGAATTTATGGCCAGCCTCCGAAAGATCATGGATGACGCGGGTGTGGCGTTCCAGACGGCGGAACTGGGCCGCGTCGATCTCGGCGGCGGCGGAACGATCGCCTACCTGTGCGCCAAGTACGGCATGAACGTGATCGACTCCGGTATTCCGGTGCTGAGCATGCACGCGCCGTATGAGGTCATCAGCAAGGTCGATCTCTACGAGGGCTATCGCGGCTACTGCGCGTTCCTTCAGGGCGCCAAGCCGGTGGAATAAAACGCCTTCCATCTGCCTTTTTAACTCCTTCCGTCTGCCTTTTTTACTCCTTCCGTCTGCCTTCGGCAGCCACCTCCCTCTGAGAGGGAGGTCTTTTTTGCGTGTAGGCAAACTGTGCAAAATCGCCCGCGTGCGCAGAACTTGAATGTTTTTCAGACTTCGGCGGAGGTGAAGGCGGGCTCATCCCGCGTCGATATTTACAAAATGACAACTGCAATGTGGGCAGATTGTCTGATAAAGTGAACAGATTTCCCGATGGAGACGGTGGGTAATCATTTCTTTCATGTATTTCCGCAAAAAAATGCGCTTGAAAAACGCCGGAAACGGCTGTATAATAGCCGCAAATCCTTTGAAACCGACTGGGCGAATTGCACGTTCAGCCTAAAAGGAAGATGACAAATCGTCATACGGAGGAATTGCGAATGAACAAGCTCTTCAAACGCGCGGCCTGTCTCGCGGTGACAGCCGCCATGACCCTCTCCAGCTCCGGCGCATTCGCCTGCACCGGCTACTATGTCGGCAAGCAGGCCAGCGCCAGCGGCCATACCATTATCGGCCACACCGTCGATGCGTGGAATACCGCGCAGGCGAAGCAGGTCGTCTATCCGCACAGCGAGGAACCGGGGCGCACCGTGACCGTCGGCGCGAACGAGGTGCCGCTGCCGGACGTGACCTACCAGTACACCTCTACGCCGTTCATCGAGGGCTTGTGGGATAGCGCCGTGGCCAACGAGATGGGCGTGACCATGACCGGCTCGGTGACGACCTACATCAGCGACGCGATGGAGGCGGCCGATCCGTATGTGGAGGACGGCGCGTCCGAGACGTGGATCAGCGGCTATATTGCGGCGGTTTCCGCTACGGCGCGCGAAGCGGTTGAAAACTACGGAAAGATCATGGAAACCTACGGCAGCTCCGAATCCAACACGTTTATGATCGCCGACCAGCAGGAGGCGTGGTATCTGGAGAGCTATTCCGGCCATCAGTGGTGCGCCGTGAAGATGCCGGAGGACGCTGTCGCCGTGTTTGGCAACGAGAGCATGCTCGGCTCTGTTGCGGATTATGTGGAGGGCGAAAGTCTGCTCCATTCCGAAGGGCTGTTCTCCGTGCCGGAGGCTGCGGGTCAGACCGTGCTCGATGAAGCGGGCAACGTCGATCTGTTCGCAACCTATGTCGGCGCGCGCAACCTGAACGCGGGCGCGAACCGCCGCACGTGGTATGGCCACGAGCTGCTGGCGCCGTCCACCGCGGAGGATTACGCGATGACGACCCGCTATCCGCTGTTCTATCAGCCGGATGAAAAGGTCAGCCTGAGCGACATCTTCGAACTGACCCGCTCCCGCTTTGAGGGGACGCAGTGGGATCCGGAGGAGACCGGCCGCCCGGATATCCGCGTGATCGGCATCGAGCGTCAGGTGAATTGCTCGGCCATCGAGATTTATGACGATCTGCCCGCCGCCATGTCCGCCGTGACGTGGACGACGCTGGCGAACGCGGAGCATTCCGTCTATCTGCCGCTCTCCAACCTTGTGACCGACGTGGCCGAGATGTTCGACCATACGCCGGAGGGCTTCACGTCCGACAGCTACGGCTACGATCTGAGCTATGCGCACACCCACTTCAAGCGCCTGTGCGCCCTGAGCGAGCAGGATCGCGAGCACTACGGCACCGGCGTTCGCGCTTACTGGAAGAGCGTGGAGGATGCGCTGGTGGCGGAATATCCGGCCGTGCTGGCTGAAACGGCGAAGCTCTACGCCGAAGACCCGGCGAAGGCCGCCGAATACCTGACCGAGTACACCGTGGAGAAGCAGGAAAAGGCGCTGGCCGACTGCGACACGATGTATGACGAACTGACCTGGTACATGATCGCCAACACCAGCACCCTGCGCTACAACAGCAGCCGCGGCGAATTCAATACGTGGAATAACTTTGTGCCGTCGCTGGCGGCGGAATAACGCCTTGCGCGAAAATAAAATCAGGGAGAATCGTTCCTTTTCGGGCGGTTCTCCTTTTATATGCCCCTTTATATGCCCGTATGTCCGCCGAAAACAGTTGTGCAATCGCCTTTTTATGGTATAATGGTTTCTGTATACGGATGGGAGAGCGATGCGTATGGAGCAAAGGAAGGAACAGAAGAAGGAACAAAGGGTTTATGCCGCCTTTGGCCGCGGCGCGCGCCGGGATTGGAAGCGCGCGGCGCGCAGGACCGTGTTCAGCCATTACTGGATGGCGATTATGGTCTGTCTGGTCGCGGCGTTTTTGGGCACGGAATTCACCGGCTCGCTGGAAAGCCTGCATTTCACCCGGCAGAAATGGGACGTGATTTCGAACTTCCTCGCGTCCTTCGGGCGGCCGGGCGCGGCGGCGAACAGCCGGGGCGTGTTTGCGATAGCCGTCAACAAGATTGCGGACGGTTCCCTTCAAAACATTGTAAACAACACCATCATGTCGCTGGCCGGATCGAGCGAGTTCTGGCAGTCCTTCGGCATTGTGGTGAGCAGCCTGGTTTCGATGACGTATTGGGTGCTGGTTACCCACACGTTCGTCGTGATCCTGCGCCGCCTGTTTATGGAGATGCGCGTCTACGAGGAGGTGCCGCCGTATCGCGCGCTCTATCTGCACAGCGCGCGCTGCTGGGGGCGCACGTCGCTGGCGCTGCTGCGCGTGGCCGTCCAGCGGGGGCTTTGGTGGCTGACGATCATCGGCGGCGCAATCAAGACGTTTTCGTATTATCTCTGCGGCTTCATTCTGGCGGAGAACCCGACCATGAAGGGCGGGGACGCGATCGCGCTGTCCCGAAAGATGATGAACGGCCACAAGTGGGAGTGCTTCCTGTTGGAGCTTTCCTTCGTGCCGTGGCACCTTCTGAGCCTTGCGACGTTCGGCCTGAGCAGCCTGTTTTATTCCAGCGCATACCTGAGCGCCGCGCGGTGCGAGTTTTACGCCGCCGTGCGCGCGCAGGTCAAGGCGGAGGGCGAGGCGCAGGCGCTGCGCGACACCTATCTGTTTGAAAAGGCCGGCGCAAAGACGCTGCGCCGCGCCTACAACGATCTGGGCAGACCGGCGGAAAAGCTGCCCGCGCGCGTATACGGCAACAGGGTGACCCGCTTTTTCGGCGAATGTCTCGGCGTGACGCTGTTCGTCAACCCGCAGGACGTCGCGCGCGAAAAGATTCAGGATCGCGAATACCGCCTGCGCTACATGCGCCGCTGCGAGCAGGGGCTCTCCTATCCGATTCGGCTCAGCCCGCTGCTGCAATATGAGCACAAGGACCACGAACCGGCGCTGTTCACCCGCAAATACCCGGTGACGACGCTGGTGTTGCTGTTCTTCCTGTTTTCAATCATCGGCTGGTGCTGGGAGGTCGTGCTGCATCTGCTTTCGGAGGGTACGTTCGTCAACCGCGGCGTGCTCCACGGGCCGTGGCTGCCGATTTACGGCACGGGCGGCGTGCTGGTGCTGCTGACGCTCTACAAGCTGCGCGACAAGCCGTGGCTTGAATTTTGGGCGACGGTGGTTGTCTGCGGCGTGGTCGAATACTTCACCGCGTATTATCTGGAAACCGTGTACGACCGCCGCTGGTGGGATTACGCGGGCTATTTCCTCAACCTGCACGGGCGCATCTGCGCGGAGGGGCTGCTGGTCTTCGGCCTGGGCGGCATGGCGGTTGTCTACGGCGTTGCGCCGCTGTTTGACAACCTGCTGCACAAAGTCAGGCACAGCGTGCTGATCGGGCTGTGCGCCGCGCTGATCGCGCTGTTCTGCGTCGATCAGGCATATTCTCATTTTCATCCCAACGAGGGCGAGGGCATCACGGACGAGGTGGTTTACAAGACGGACGACGCTCGGATTCGCCTTGACGAGGAGGCTTTCGTTTAATGCGAATCAGTTCGTTTTTTGTGCTGGCGGGCTATCTGGCGGCCAACGCCTACGTAGCCGCGCGCACATCCGTCTTTCTGCATCGCAATCTGCCCGAGCGCGTGGCGAAGCTGATTTCGCTGCTGACGGCGGGCGTGTATTCCGTCTTCGCGATGGGGATGCCGCTGGCGCATATTCTGCCGGAGGGGACGGCCAGAAAGCTGATTCTGCGCGTGTCCTTCGGGTTTTACGGCATATTCATCTATCTGTTTTCGGCTTACGTCATCATCGAGGTGCTGGCGCGGCTTTCTAAGCGGTTTCACCGAACGGAAAGGCTCACCGCGCGGAAGGGAAACCCCAAGCTGATCTTCGGCGGCGCGGTATGGTTCGGCATCATCCTGACCTGCCTGATGGGGATTCACCACGCATCCGAGCTGACGGTGAAGCATTACGCTGTGCAGACCGATAAGGACGGCGGCGGGCGCGACAGCCTGCGCGTGGTGCTGATTGCGGATCTGCATCTGGGGTACAGCGTCGGCGCGGAGCGCATCGCCGACATGGTGGAAAAGGTCAACGCGCAGGACGCGGATATCATCCTCGTCGCGGGCGATATTTTTGATAACACGGTGGAGGGTATCGACGACCCGGAGGCCGTGAAGGCCTCGCTGCGGGCGATGAAAAGCAGGCTGGGCGTGTACGCCTGCTGGGGCAACCACGACGTATCCGAGCGCCTGTTCAGCGGGTTCAGCACCAGGCGGCTGGAAAACACGCAGCGCGGCGAGGAGATGGAGCAGTTCGTCCGCGAAAGCGGCATGACGATGCTGGCGGACGAGGTGCGGCTGATCGACGACAGCTTTTACGTCATCGGCCGCAAGGACTACGAAAACGCGGGCGACGGCACGGCGCGGCGCAAGAGCCTCGGCGAGCTGATGGCGGGAATCGACACGGACAGGCTCGTGATCTCGCTGGAGCATGAGCCGCGCTTTCTGCGGCAGAACGCCGATGCGGGCGTGGACGTGATGCTCTGCGGCCACACGCACGACGGCCAGTTCTTCCCGCTGAATATCGCGATCCGCACCGCATGGGAAAACCCGGCGGGCTTGAAGACGGTGGGGCGTATGACCAGCGTGGTCACGTCCGGCGTGGGCGTCTACGGCCCGGATATGCGCATCGGCACGGACGCGGATATCTCGGTGGTGGACATTCAATTTGCACCATAAAAGAAAAGGAGATATAAACATGAAACTGATTCAGGGCGGCTTGGTCAAGACGATCACGGGCGGCGACATCGAAAACGGACAGATTCTCATCGACGGCGGCAAGATCGCCGCGGTGGGGCAGAACCTCGACGTTCCGGCAGGGACGGAGATCATTGACGCGACGGGCTGCATCGTCACGCCGGGCTTTGTCGATGCGCACTGCCACATCGGCATGCACGAGGAGGCGAGCCGCTGGGAGGGCAACGACACGAACGAGTATTCCGGCCCGGTTACGCCGGAAATTCGCGCCATCGACGGCATCAACCCGCGGGACGAAGCATTCGGCAACGCGATTGGCGGCGGCGTGACGACGGCGGTGACCGGCCCCGGCTCGGCGAACGTGCTGGGCGGCACGTTTGTGGCGATGAAGCTGTACGGCGACTGCGTGGACGACATGATTCTCAAATACCCGGCGGCGATGAAGATTGCGTTCGGCGAGAACCCCAAGGGCGTTTACGGCCAGAACGGCCACAAGATGCCGGTTACGCGCATGGCCGTCGCGGCGACGCTGCGCGAGACGCTCTTCAAGGCGCAGCGCTACGCGAAGGAGATCGAGGAGGCCGAGAAGGACGCGACCAAGACGCGCCCGTTCGACATGAAGCTGGAAGCGCTGCTGCCGGTTCTCCGCAAGGAGATTCCGCTCAAGGCGCATGCCCACCGCGCGGACGACATCCTGACGGCGATCCGCATCGCGAAGGAATTTGACGTGGACATCACGCTGGACCATGTGACGGAAGGCCACCTGATCGTCCGGCATCTGGTCAAGGCGGGCAAGCCGGTGCTGGTCGGCCCGTCGTTCGGCTCGAAATCCAAGCAGGAGCTGAGGGAAAAGAGCTTCGCGACGGCGGGGATTCTGGACGACGCGGGGCTGGAGGTCTGCATCATCACGGATGCGCCGGTCATTCCGCTGTACTATCTGCCGCTGTGCGCGGGTCTGGCGGTGAAGGCGGGCATGAAGGAGGAATCCGCGTGGCGCGCGATCACCATCAATCCGGCGCATGTCGTGGGGATCGATGGGCGCGTCGGCTCGATTGAGGCCGGCAAGGACGCGGATATCGCGATCTTTGAGGGCAACCCGCTGCGCGACATTCAGTGCCGCACGAAGGCCGTCTTTGTGAACGGCGAAGAGGTGCTCTCCCAAATTCAGATGCGTGTGTGAGGCAAAGGAGGCGCGGGCGGTGGACAAGCGATATCCCGATCTGGCGCTGCTCGCGCAGCCTGCGCGCCGGGCGATTTGCTGCCTGGCGGTTGAAGGCGGGGGCGAAAAAATCGAAGGGCTTCTGAACAGGAAGCCTTTTTCGCGTTATACCGAAAACGGGCTGACCGTCCTGCTCTATGACGAGGCGCAGAGCGAGGCGTGGCGCGCGGAAATCGAGCGGATTCTGGCGGAAAGCGGGCTCTGCGCGGGGCTGAGCGGGCCGTTTGCGCTGGCGGCGTCGGCGCGGGGCTGCTTCCCCAAGGCGCGCATCGCGCTGGAAACGGGCAAGGCCGTCGATCCGGGGCGCGCGCTCTACGACATGGGCACGTACAGCGAAGCGGCGCTTCTGCGCGCGGCTCGGACGGCGCTCGGGGCGCAGGGCTTCCGCGCGTCGGATTTTGGCGACGCGGCAATCGAGGCGCTTGCGCGGCTGGACGAGCGGGAGGATGCGCAGTATATCCGCAGCCTGCGCGCGTATTTGAGCGACGGGCTGAATCTGCGGCGCGCGGCGGAGCGGCTGGGCGTTCACCGCAACACGCTGGCCTACCGCATGCGCCGAATCGAGGCGCGCTTTGCCCTCGACCTGAGCGACATGAACACCTGCTTTGAGCTGCTCTTTTCGCTCTGGCTGAAGGAGGGGCTGGGCGGCCGCGCCGACGACGAGCCGACGGCGGCGTTTGATCGGGACGCGGCGCGCGCGGCGCTCTGGCGGTCTGCGGAGCGCGCGGGGAACGCGGCGCGGACGGAGGAACGCTTTCCGCTGGCGCTCGCCGCCGTTGCGGCGGGCGGTCTGAGCGACGCGCGGCGCGCGGAATTGACGCTGGCGCTGAGCGCGCTGCCGCAAAAGCCGGTGACGGCGTTTGACGATGAAACGCTGTTTTTCGCGCTTCCGCCGGAGGAGATCGGCGCGTTCGCGGAGGCGGCGAGGCCGCTTTGCGAGGCGGCGCGCGCGGGCATGGCCGTTTCGCAGACGTTCGCGCTGGACAGGCTGTCGGCGCAGATTCGGCTCTGCCGGTTCGCGCTGCTGGCGGCGGGCACGCAGACGGTATTCATGCGGGAAATCGGCTCGACGCTGTTCTTTACGGCGCTGGAGCGGCGGGTGTCGCTCGCGCCGTATCTGTGCGAAGACGTCATTCGCGTGATGGATGAGGACGCGACGCGCGGCTCGGCGCTCTCGCGTTCGCTCTACGCCTATCTGCTCAACTTCATGGATTTGAAAAAGGCAGCGCAGCAGCTCGGCATCCACCGCAACACGCTGGAATATCAGGTGCGAAAAATGAACGCCGTCATCGGCGGGCAGCCGGACGAACAAAAGCGGTTTATGATGATGTGCACGTATAAAATGCTGGCGCTGCCGGACGCGGGCGTGCCGGAGCTGTAAAATCTTACAAACGCGCGGACACGAAAAAAGGCCGAATGATCGAAAAAATCGAAAAAAATTTCACAAAACGGCTTGCGTGTGCCGTATGAATGTGATATACTTCCATCAGCACAAAAAAGCGATTTGTAAAAAATTACAAAAAACAAACGGAGTCGGGAGGATTCAAGAATGGCTAAAATCGGTTCAATGGAGCTGATTGTCATCCTGATTGTCGCCATGCTCGCCATCGGCCCGGAGCGCATGCCCAAGGCGGCGCGCACGCTGGGCAAGGCGGTCGGCTCGTTCAAAAAATACATGAACGACGCGACGAGCGACCTGCGCGAGGCCAGCGACGAATTCCGCGAGGTCACCGATGAAATCGCGGACGCACAAAAGACCGTGCGCAAGGCCTTCAAGGATGCGGACGACGAAATCAGCAAAACCCGGGGCGAGGCGGAGGAAAAGCTGAACCCCAAAAAGAAGAAAAAGAAAAAGCCCGCCGCGCCGGAAACGGACGAGATGGACGAGGCGCCCAAGCCGCCGAAGGACGAAGCGAAGGCGGAGGCGGCCAAGCCGCAGGGCGAAGAAGAAACCGAAGCGCAGCCGGAGGCGGCCGCGGAAAAACACGATGAAGCAAAGGACGAGCAGCAGAGCGCTGCCGCCGAATAAAGGAGGAACTTTTTTATGGGTAAGATTGGAACGACCGAACTGCTGGTTGTGCTTGCGATTGTGCTGGTTATCTTTGGGCCGAAGGCGCTGCCGAAGCTGGGGCGCTCGCTGGGCAAGACGCTGGGCAGCTTCCGCAAGGGCATGAACGACAGCGCGGACGATGATGACGACGACGAGGAAGAGGTCGTCGTGAAGAAAAAGAAGAAAAAGCCCGTCGCCAAGAAGGCGGACGACGAAGAGGACGAGGAAGAAGAGGACGCCTGATTCAAAACAGGATACCGATGCTTCTCTCCGAGCGGAGGGAAGCATATCTTCTGCAAAAAACGAAACGGACGGTGAAAAGAGATGAGCACACAAAAGGGCAACGAGCAGGCCAATATGTCGCTGGTGGGGCATCTGCGGGAGATTCGCAACCGCATTGCGCTGAGCGTGGTTGCGCTGCTGGCGGCGTTTGTCATCTGCTTTGCCATCATCAAGCCGCTGGCCAACGCCATGCTGCAAATGGGTCTGGACGCGGGGTTCCAATACGTGTATCTGTCCCCGTCGGAGCTGCTCACCTCGTATTTTAAGCTGGCGCTCGTGCTGGCGGTCGTGGTGGTTTCGCCGCTGCTGATTTTCCAGATTTGGGGCTTTGTCGCCCCGGCACTGACCAAAAAGGAAAAGCGGGCGATACGGCCTGCGCTGCTGGGCGGATTTTTCTTCTTCTGCCTCGGCGCGCTGTTCAGCTACATGGTCGCCCTGCCGTTTATGATTCAGTTCCTGGTCAATTTCAGCACGTCGGATTTCATTCACTCGGCGATTTCCGTGGCCAGCTATCTGGATTTTATGATCGGCATGCTGCTGACCTTCGGCGTTGTGTTTGAAGAGCCGATGCTCGCCTTCGTGCTGACCAAGCTGGGCATTTTGACCCCGGATATCCTGCGCAAGGTGCGCCGATACGCCATTCCGCTGATCTTTGTCATCGCGGCCATCATCACGCCGCCGGACGTCGTTTCGCAGTTCATGGTCGCCGTGCCGATGATCGGCCTGTACGAGCTGAGCATCCTCATTTCCTGCGTCATCTATAAGAAGAAGCAGAACGAAGACGACGATGAGGATGAAGACGAGGACGACGACGAATACGACGAGGATGATGACGAAGACGAGGACGAATAAGCGACGCTTTAAGGGACTGTCAAGCTAACAATACCGATATTTCAAGAAAAGTAAGTTTTTTGGCCCGAAGGTTTCCAAAGGGCGACCGGAAAGCCCTTTGGTGGGGCGATGGGGCAA